>Ga0208825_1000049_pt1 | contig 118025 bp, 99 predicted proteins | sample AD_UKC113_MetaG_FD_184450 | JGI IMG/M metagenome (GOLD analysis project Ga0208825, IMG submission 184450) | Active sludge microbial communities of municipal wastewater-treating anaerobic digesters from Hong Kong - AD_UKC113_MetaG (SPAdes)... | ecosystem: Engineered > Bioreactor > Anaerobic >...
CGCCACCCGTGTATTGCTACACCGTGCTGCCCCTCGACTTGCATGTGTTAGGCCTGTCGCTAGCGTTCATCCTGAGCCAGGATCAAACTCTTCGTTGTATATTGTTTTTTTTGTTCCCTTGAACTTGCCATCTTTCGGCTTCTGTTCACTCTTAAAAAAAACCTTACCCCTTTACGAGTCAATCCACTTAAATTCGGCTCCTTCTTGTCACGACTTCTTTTCCTTTATATTCCGTCGTTCCTTCGTTTCTAATTGAACGGGTACCAATCTCTCTTGTATCTTCCGATACAAGCCTTGTATACTGCTTTGTCTTAAAAAAAAACGTGTATGGAATGTTTTCAAAGATCTTCTTTTCTCTCCTTTCGAACTCCGGATTAATCCGTTCGTCCTCAAAAGCGGGTGCAAAGATAGATACTATTTCCTTTCGATCCAAATATTCTACTAATCTTTTTTCATTTTTTTTGTGGAGAAAAAATCGACTATGCATTAGTTGATTGATTGTCTGACTATTTAGCAGGTATATTTTTTGAAAGATTTTTTCGAAATAAAGAGGATTTGATTGTTTTCCTGTAACGAAATTGATCAGGAATCATATTTTTTGCTTACCTTGCGGCCGATTTTTTAACAGGATATATGAAAGGTATTATTAAAATATTAAATCGATTCCTCCCCCCCTATAAAAAGGAAGTCATACTGTCATTTCTATTCAATATTTTGACGGCATTATTGAATGTGTTTTCTTTAATGACGATCATTCCCATACTCCAGGTTTTGTTTAAAATAAACACTCGGACGTACGAATTTATTCCTTGGAATGCGAAAGAATCGTCGCTCATCGATATAACGATGAACAACGGATACTGGTATCTTTCACAATTGATTGAGACATATGGAAGTAGCAACACATTGATGATTTTGGCAATTGTGCTGGTGATAATGACTTTTTTGAAGACAGGAACCGCATATTTAGGATCATATTTTACTGTCCCCATACGAACAGGAGTGGTAAGAGACATCAGAAACAGGATCAACGATAAAATTCTGACACTTCCGATCGGCTTTTTTTCGGAAGAGAGAAAAGGCGATATTCTTGCGCGCATTTCGGGAGACGTCAATGAGGTAGAAAATTCGGTGATGAGCTCGCTCGATATGTTGTTTAAAAATCCCGTACTCATCATCATCTATTTGGCTACAATGATTGCTTTGAGTTGGCAACTCACCATTTTTGTATTAGTTCTATTACCCGTCATGGGGTATGTAATGGGAACGGTGGGGAAAACACTGAAAAGGACTTCTTACGAAGCTCAAAATAAGTGGGGAGAATTAATGTCGCAGGTAGAGGAAACGCTGGGCGGTTTACGCGTTATAAAGGCGTTTAATGCCGAAAAAGCCATTTCGAACCGATTTCACAAAGGCAGCAACGAGTTTCGACGCATGTCGAACAGAATAGCCAGACGTCAATATCTTGCACATCCGATGAGCGAATTTCTGGGAACGCTTACGATTGCTGTCGTACTATGGTTTGGAGGTTCGCTCATTTTGAAAGGCTCAGGATTGGTCGATGCCCCTACCTTTATTTATTATCTCACTATCTTTTACAGCATCATCAATCCGGCAAAAGAGTTTTCGAAATCAGCCTATGCCGTACAACGCGGTTTGGCGTCGATGCAACGTATCGATAAAATTTTGGGTGCCGAAAGCGAAAGGAACAATAACGCTGCCCCTAAAAAAATACGATTCACACGTGAAATCAGTTATCGACAGGTGTGGTTTGCTTACGAACAAGATAATTGGGTACTAAAAAATATTGATTTGTCCATTCCCAAAGGAAAGACAATTGCTCTTGTCGGAGAATCGGGATCGGGAAAATCAACCATGGTAGATTTGCTATTGAGATTCTATAGCGTGCAGCGCGGGGGAATTTTTATCGACGATATCAATATCGAGGATGTCACGCTTTACGATCTGCGATCACATATGGGATATGTCAATCAGGAAGCCATACTCTTTAACGACACTTTTTTCAACAATATCGCTTTCGGTACCCAAAATGCTACTCTTGCACAGGTTGAAGCAGCCGCCAGGATTGCCAACGCGCACGATTTTATTATGGCTACCGAGCATGGTTATCAAACCAATATTGGTGACAGGGGTAGTAAATTGTCGGGCGGACAGCGACAGCGCATTAGCATTGCACGAGCCGTATTGAAAGATCCCGAAATCTTAATTTTGGATGAAGCAACATCGGCATTAGACACAGCATCTGAGAAATTGGTTCAGGAAGCACTCGACAGACTTGTGAAAAATCGTACGACCATTACCATAGCTCACCGCTTATCAACGGTAAAAAACGCAGATAGGATTTTTGTAGTCAACAACGGTGAAATTGTTGAAGAAGGCACACATGACGATTTATACAAAAGAAATGGTTATTATCGCCAATTGTGTGATATTCAGCTCGATATTAAAAAATAAATTATCCGATAACAATCTCGTTTTGAGCAACAATCATATCCATTTTGATATCCCAATCCTCAACAGGGATACTCTCCAACAACTGAAAATCAAAACATATACCGATTTTGGGAGACTTCAACTGAGATAACAGTCTATCGTAATACCCCTTTCCTCTTCCAAGTCGATTGAGCTTTCTATCGAAAGCGACGCCCGGAACAATAATTAAATCGATTGAGTCGAAATCGACAAATTCATCACCTCCCTCAGGTTCAGAAATACCTAAAGCACCCTTCTTCATTTTTTGCCCCAATCGAAATTCTTTTAGCAAAAGGTCTTCGCCTCTCACCACAGGTAAAACGAATCGTTTGGAATGAGCATAATCACTCATAAGCTTATGCGTATCCACCTCGTCGACCAAACTGTAATATGAAAGAACGTTTTGTGCCTGTTGAAATAAGGATGTCAATTCAAGTGTCTGAATCACTTCATTGGAAAAATCACGTAATTGTTCGGCGGAGAATCGTTTTTTCGCTTCCACAATTTCCTTTCGCAATACATGTTTCGAGCCACCAATTTTCATACGACATTGCTTTTTAGCCCAATATACCGATGAGAGCCAGAATCAAAAAAATGACATGAACCACACTTGTCTGCAAATTAGTGAGAAAGTTCGTAAAGACCATTAGCTACAGCATCAGGCAAAGCTTTTCCGGAAGTTATCAATTCGATAGCCTTTTTCACGACATTATCCTTTTCCACCAAAACGGAATAAAATCCTTCTTCGCCCCAAAAGTTTCTGATGACATAAGCATACAACTGCGATTCGAGCAATTGCCTCGACTCCTCGATATAATAGGGCCTGCGACGTATGCCTTTGTAATCGGCATAACTAACCAGATTTTCTAACAGCGGCTGTTTTTGTAGATACCGATAAAGTTCGAACCAACTGTCAAACCCGCTCAGTTTAGATCTGTTTTCGTCGCTGTACAACATAGCATACTCCTGCACCAAATCGTTATTGACAAGCATGTTGAAATATGGATTTATTCCCGTGGTATCGCGAGGAATAAAAATGTCGGGCATAATGCCGTCTCCACCATAAACAACTCGTCCCGACTCCGTTTTGAACGGAATCAGATTGGAGTTTGAAGCAGTATCAACATTCACATAATCGCCTTGCAAATAACGATTGATGGCATCCATTTCATATTCATCGTATTTACCTTTCTCATACCGGCGCTGAATGGAGCGTCCCGAGGGAGTATAATAACGGGCAACGGTGAGGCGAATAGCCGATCCGTCATAGAAATCTCGCTGGCTTTGAACAAGTCCTTTACCAAACGAACGGCGTCCGATAACAAGTCCGCGATCGTGATCCTGAATGGCCCCTGCAAATATTTCGCTGGCCGATGCACTCATCTCGTCGATAAGTACAACAATTTGATCGTTCTTACATGTCCCCGATCCATTTGCATAATGATCGGTTCGGGGGAAACTCCGACCTTCGGCATAAACTATCAAATCGCCTCTGTCGAGAAACTCGTTTACCATCGCCACCACCGTTTCGAGCGAACCACCCACATTTCCCCTCAGATCGATAACAAATGAAGCGGCGCCCTCACTTTTGAGCTTAGAGATAGCCGAAATAAACTCACTGAATGTATTAAATGCAAATGTTCCTACTTTTATATATCCGATATCGTCGGTCAACATAAAAGCAGCCGGAATACTGTTCATGGGAATATCATCACGAGTCACCGTAACTTCGGTATAAGTACGCTTGGGAGGACGAACAATGCCCAGCGTTACTTTGGACCCTTTGCTGCCACGTAACATTTTAAGGACTTGATCGTTGGTAATTTTTTTGCCGGCCACCACCGAATCGTTTACCTTGACAATACGATCTCCCGGGAGAATTCCCGCGGCTTCCGACGGGCCACCTGCCACAAGGCTGGTAACCGTTATCGTATCTTTGAGAACATAAAAACTAACCCCGATACCCGAAAAATGTCCTTCCAAATCTTCATTTACTTTTTTCATATCGGCCGCCGAAATATAGGCCGAATGCGGATCGAGTTCTTGAACGATATTGGGAAGAGCCTCTTCGATAAGTTGATTGATGTCAACTGTATCGACATACGATTGACGTATATAATCGAGAATTGCTTCAAGTTTCCCTACACCTTTTACATTGCTCGCACTATCGAAAGCTGCAAAACGATTGCCAATAAATATACCCACAGCGATGCTCAAAGCAATCCACAGAGGCACCCATGTTTTTGTTTTCTTTTCAGGATCCATGTACTTATATTCTTTTACTTATCGATTACGATCGAAACAGTTTCAATATTAGCTCTTTTCAACAAATCCAGTCCATCGCTCAAACGATAAGAATCGGCATAAACAACACGTTTTATTCCGGCCTGAATGATGAGTTTCGCGCATTCGATACACGGGGACGAAGTTACATACAACGTAGCTCCTTCGCTACTATTATTGGAACGAGCCACTTTTGTTATTGCATTGGCCTCAGCGTGAAGCACGTAAGGTTTTGTCATATTATTTTCGTCCTCACACACATTCTCGAACCCCGATGGCGTCCCATTGTATCCATCAGAAATAATCATCTTATCTTTCACCAGAATAGCTCCTACCTGGCGTCGTTTGCAATAAGAATTTTCGGCCCATATAAGCGCCATGCGCATATACCGCTTATCTAAATTGAGCTGTTTTTGTATGCTTTCTTCCATAATTTTTACAAGGCTTTCAGACTCATATCGAGGCTTTTGACCGAATGTGTGAGCGCACCCACCGAGATATAATCAACGCCACACTCGGCATAGCTGCGAATGGTTTTTTCGGTGATACCTCCCGAGGATTCGATCTCGACACGCCCATCAACAATCTTCACTGCTTCACGCGTATTTTCGATCGAGAAATTATCGAGCATAATGCGATCGACTCCTCCTACGGCCAGCACCCGACGAAGTTCATCTAAATTGCGAACCTCAACTTCTATTTTTAGTTTTTTGTTTTTTTCTTTTAAATAGGCTTGCGCTCGCGATACAGCATTTTCAATCCCCCCTGCAAAATCTATATGATTGTCTTTCAATAAAATCATATCGAAAAGGCCAATACGGTGATTCTCTCCTCCGCCTATCTTTACAGCCCGCTTTTCGAGCATTCTCATTCCGGGAGTAGTTTTGCGCGTATCCAACACTCGCGTTTTAGTGCCTTCCAACAAATTCACATACTTGCGAGTAGTAGTAGCAATACCACTCATACGCTGCATGAGGTTGAGCACCAATCGCTCCGTTTGCAACAGTGAACGGGTCTTACCTTCAACCGTAAAAGCCACATCGCCGGGTTGTACAACAGCCCCGTCTCGAATAAAAATTTCCAAGTGCAGTTGTGGATCAAATTTATGAAAAACGGTTTCGGCTATTTCAACTCCGGCAAGTACACCTTCTTCTTTGATCAGCAACCTTGCCTTCCCGATAGCCGAATCCGGAATACTGCATAGTGTAGTATGATCGCCGTCACCAATATCTTCAGCAAAAGCTAATTCTATAAGTTTGTCTGTTAATTCGTTAACCTCCATATCAAATGTTATTTCCACCTACGCTTTTCAGTATAAACAATAAAACAACGAGATTGTTAAATTTTTACTAATGGGAATAATTTGCAAAATTATAAAATAAACTATTACATTTGCCTTTTTCAGCGTAATTTTGTATGAGAAAACAACAGCAAGACGCGAAATGAAAATTTGTCTGACAGTAATAGGGAAAATGGACGACAAAACTTTATCACAACTTCTTGACAAGTATGAAAAAAGGATTGTGCACTATATACCCTTCGAAAAGGAAATAATCGAAGACGTCAAAAATGTGAAAAGTTTGTCGGAGAACGAGCAGAAAGTTTTGGAGGGAAACAAAATACTGAAATCGATACAACCGGGAGATTACGTGATACTTCTCGATGAGAAGGGCAAGGAATTAACCTCACGAGATTTTGCTCTATTTATCGGGAAAAAAATGCAAACAATCGCTAAGCGTATAGTTTTTGTGATAGGTGGTCCTTACGGATTTTCGGACAAAGTCTATGTTCGAGCCGACGAAAAACTATCGCTCTCGAAAATGACTTTTACGCATGAAATGGTCAGACTCATCTTCACCGAACAACTTTATCGGGCAATGACAATTTTGAGTGGAGAACCTTATCATCATGAATAATTGGGGTGAATCTATCCACAAAATATGTGTGTTGAGCGGAGTGAAACGCTTTGTGTGGCAAGAAACTGTTTCACTGTCCGATAAAACAGGCTTCATAACTAAATCGTCAAAAGGAAAATAAACAAAAAGCCATACTGCGAAGTTTGTTCAGTGTTCGATACAAGTTCGATGACCATTCGATTGGTTTCGAATCGTAGTTTCGCGAATGCTCCTTCGAACGAAGTTGATTCGAACCAAGTACGACGCAAATACGACGCAAACATGCAAAAACACTTGCAAAGGTTTTGAAAACAATTCCCGAAAATGGATACAACTCAAAACATTTGAAAATCAAACAGATATCCAATTCACGAACCTGAAAGCACAAGAATAGAAGTCAAAAAAAAACGAACGTATCAGGAAAGGGTAAAAAATACAAAGATCGGATGCGCTTCAATACAAAGTTTTTTCGCACTTTTGCAATGTAGAATTTGTAGCAAACCAAGCGGCGTCGCAAATGATCCGGAAAGAAAACTTACAGAAAAAAAATAATCTATTCGCAATTCTTATGAGAAAGTTTTTCACGTTGACAATCGCAATATTTTTCGCAAACATACTATTTGCCCAAAACATTATTGGCTCTTGGAGCGGCGTTTTGAGCGTATCCAACACAAAACTACAAGTTGTGTTCAATATCACGCAACAAGATTCGAGTTACACATCCACAATGGATAGTCCCGATCAGGGGGCTTTCGGATTGCCCACAACGAGAACTACCTTTGCAGATAATAAACTCGAAATCGTTGCCACGGGATTGGGAATTTACTATCAAGGCATTTTGGCGGGTGATTCCATTGTCGGAAGTTTCAATCAGGGCGGAATTTCATTCCCGTTGATTTTGAAAAAAGCGGAAAAAGTACAATTCAATCATCCGCAAACACCAGTCGAACCTTATTTTTACACGAACGAGGAGGTGATAATAACTCTGAAAAAAGACAATATAACGCTTAGTGGAACATTATCGAAACCCTATGGCGACAGACACCACCCTGCCATCATTCTCATTTCGGGAAGCGGTCCGAACGATCGCGACGAAACTATCTTCGGACACAAGCCATTCTTGGTATTATCCGATTTTCTCACCCGAAACGGTTTTGCCGTAATTAGATACGACAAACGAGGAGTTGGAAAATCCACCGGCGAGTACAACAAAGCAACGATAAGAGATTTTGCAAACGATGCCGCCGCAGTGGTCGATTTTGCAAAATCGAGAAAAGATATCGACCCCGCAAATATCCATGTTATAGGACACAGTGAAGGAGGACTGATAGCGGCTATGCTTGCTTCTCAAAATCCGAATATTCGCTCGGTTGTGTCGATGGCAGGACCCGGCGTTAAGGGATTGGAAATCGTTCAGGACCAAAACAGGGTGAGCATGCAGGCTCAGAAAATAGAACCCGAGACCATCGACAAATTATTGGAGCTCAACCGTGAAATTTTGCAGGGAATAATGGAATGGCACGGAACAGAGAACGAACGCACGACCCTAAGAAATCAACTCGGGGTATTGTGGGTACAGCTCCCAATTCTTGTGAAGATGAAAGTGAAAAAAGATGTCTTCGTCCGCAACAACTATAATGCTCTTGTAATGCCGGGTTACCGAAGTTTCCTTTCTATCGATCCTGCCGAATATTGGGAAAAAACAAAATGCCCTGTTTTTGCCATAAATGGTGAAATGGACACACAGGTACTTGCCGAAAAAAACTTAAACGCTATCCGAAACGCATTGACGAATGGCAACAACAAAAGTTTCGAAACAAAATCGTATCCGAAACTCAATCATCTGTTTCAGGAATGCACAACGGGATATGTAGACGAATATGCAAAAATTGAACAAACCATATCACCCGAAGTTTTGGAAGATATTCTTGCATGGTTGCAAAAGCAACAAGGCGAGAGCAGTAGCAGAGACCTCAGGGCAGAATAAAAAAATTACTCAACCAACAATACTTTCCTATCAAACAAGCATAAAACGATGAAAGGACGAAAAATTATTCTTTTAATTCTTTGGATACTACTTGGGATAATAGCTATAGCCACACTATCCCTCTACTTCACGTTACCTCACTGGAAAGGAATATACGTCGCAATTATGGGAGGATTTTTGATACTTAATTTGCTTGTGATTATTTTTTTTGTCAATCGAAATTTTAAAAATTAGTTGTTGTCGAACTCAAATTTCAATAAGCTATACACCTCTTGCAGTACAGGAATTCCCGAATCGGCCATAATTTTTACTTTTTCCAGAATCTCTCTCGACAGTTCACTCGACAACCTTCCGGCATATTTAAGCGCATTTACAGCACTTTGACGCAAAAAAAAATCAGAAGAAGAGAGATCATTGACAGCATTTCGAATCAAGGTGGTGCAATCAATGTCCGGAATTTGCACCGAATGAATAATCATTAATCGGGCAAAAAGCCAATAGGCCGTTGTGCGTATGCTTTCGTTATCCGACGAAACCCAATGATTCACCAAATCGTGAGCGTAAGGAAGATTTTGAAATAAATTCATGCACACCTGTTGTCTGATTTCCTGATTAGGAATTTCACGGCACCATTTCCGGGCATTTTCTTCCGAAAAATTGTCGATTGGATACAGCAATGTAGCCAATATCTTCAATTCCCGAACATCTTCCTTCCAAAGCATTTCCGATAATATTGGATCGCAATCGTAATTGTTTGCTATCTGCCTCAGAGTCGGCAAATTCACCCCAAAGTTCAACCGATATTTCAATCCCTTTTCACGCATACTGGCAGAAACGACGCCGTCCATCGACTTGCGCAATTTCGCCCGAATCTCTTTCAGCTTAATCTCTTTTTCCATCATATTGATTTTATTGAGAAGTCATAAAAGCAATTAAATCGACAAAAGTAAGTACTTTTGAGGAAATTTGATTATTTTTGCACTCATTTCAAAAGAATGAAGCGATCATGAGAATTTTACTGATAAGCAATTCAACGAATCCGGGTGAGGGATATCTAGAACACGCAAAACCACATATCAAAAATTTTCTGGGAGATAAGCCCAAGAATGCCATTTTTATCCCCTATGCAGCCGTCACCTTTTCATACGACGAGTACGAGAAAAAAGTAAATGACAAATTTGAAGAAATCGGTCATCACGTAACATCCATTCACAAGTTCAACAACCCCGTAGAAGCTGTAGAAAATGCCGACGCCATTGTGGTGGGAGGAGGGAACACATGGCAACTGGTGAAAACACTTCAGGACAAAAAGTTGATGAAAGTAATTCGTCGAAAAGTGCGACACGGAATTCCCTACATCGGCTGGAGTGCCGGATCGAATATAGCTTGCCCGACGCTCAGGACAACGAATGATATGCCCATAGTAGAACCCAAAAAGTTTAAAACGCTCAATCTCGTCCCGTTTCAGATCAACCCCCACTACCTTGACGAACATCCGACCAATCACGCCGGAGAAACTCGCGAAGTGCGTATCAACGAATTTATAACGGTAAACCCTGATATTTATGTCGTTGGGTTGCGCGAAGGTACGATGCTTTGGCTGGAAGATGACGATTTGTCGCTTGTCGGAAATCGGCCTGCGAGAATATTTAAATACAAAGAAGATCCGATAGAACTTTCGGGCGAAGACGATTTCAATTTCTTGCTTAAAGCTGAATCTTAATAAAAAAAAGAAGGCTGATGACGACCCAAACCATTCATCATCAAACGAACAAAAAGAAGTTTTCGTTTAAAAATTTTTTTCACGAAAGCTACTCTGTCGGGATTATCTTACTTTTTTGCACGCTTTCATCTCTTATTCTCACCAACATATCGGGTGTGGGGGAATTTTACAATTCGCTATGGGAATTCGAAATTCCCTTAGCTCACGAGCTTCATCTACCACACACGCTACTCCATTTCATCAACGATGCGTTGATGGCCATCTTCTTTTTTCACGTAGGAATGGAGATAAAACGAGAAGTGGTAGCAGGCGAACTATCCTCGCCAAGGCGAATGCTTCTCCCGGTTGTTGCAGCAATGAGCGGCGTTTTGTTTCCGGCACTCATTTTTTTAATCGTGAATGCCCAATCTCCGTATCAGGCAGGGTGGGCAATCCCGACGGCCACCGACATTGCTTTTTCGTTAGGAATACTCAGTTTGCTGGGTAAATCGGTACCCCATTCTCTGAAGATTTTTCTAACCGCGCTCGCCATTATCGACGATCTTTGTGCAATCTTAATCATAGCTTTTTTTTATGCGTCCAACCTCAATCTTATTTGGTTGACGGGAGTTATTGTTTCCGTGCTCGCTATTTTCTTTCTTATACGCTACTACAAATCAAAACTTGGGAAGAGGCTTATATTAATACTCTCAATCGTCACATGGTATTGTATGTACCGCTCGGGAATACATTCGACATTTGCGGGCGTTGTGATTGCCATGCTACTGCCCATCGACACCATTCGAGTTTACGAAAGGAAACTGCATCTGCCGGTTAACTTTGTGATTTTGCCTCTTTTTGCTTTAGCCAATACAAGTATCTTTATTACCACGTCCGCATTAGCCGGTTTGACCTCTACCCTATCTCTGGGGATCTTTCTTGGTCTATTTGTAGGGAAACCACTTGGAATTTCTCTCGCTATATTTGGATTGACAAAAAGTCGGATATTACCCACCATGAGCTCATCGAGATGGCTACAATTCATGGGTGTGAGTATTTTGGCCGGGATAGGATTTACAATGTCCATTTTCGTTTCTACATTAGCCTTTGACGATACGGCAATACAAGATACATCGAAACTTTCGGTACTGATTGCTTCATTTCTGTCGATGATAGTCGGATATTTTTGGTTGAGAATGGCATTTCGTGGTGGGGAAAAGCAGTTGTTGAACGATAGCATTTCTCGATCAGAAACGGTTTGAGAAAGCTCTCGAAGTTTGTAATGCTTTTTTGATAAAATTTAATTCGGGAATTCATCGGAACCGGAAAGTACCGGCTTTTATTAAACGACTATAAACTCTTTAAATACAGAATATTAAGTCCAATCAAGGCAAAACGTATTGAGATAAAAGACAAAATATATTCTAAAAGTATGTTTTATAATATGTTTTTTTATTTGTTTTTTTGCGGTGAGCGGTTTATCTTTGCAGCGATAACCTAAAACAATCTTTTTTACCTTAATACCTGTACCCGATTAACCGAAGACAAAAGAGGCCATCTCGAGCGAGGTGGTCTTTTTTCTTTTTTTGTTTTCCAAACTTTTGATACAAAAAAAGCGCCGCCTAAAGCAACGCTTGTGACCCCGGAGGGGCTCGAACCCTCGACCCATTGATTAAGAGTCAATTGCTCTCAAGGCATCGAAAAATTTCGTTTTTCAATGCTACCAACTGAGCTACTGCGCTTTACGGTTGTCTTTTTTTCTTTTTCGCCTAAACTAATCTCTCCGGTTTACATATTGGTTTACATGCCTTCCTGCAAACTAAGATAGTTGATAATATTGTTTATTTCAAAGAATTTGGAGTTGAAATCCGCTGCAAATGTACCGGTATTTAATGGTATAAGAAAATTTTATTCGGAAAATTTTTTGTTACAGGACACGTAAATGCATAAAAAAAGCCGACTATTTGGCCGGCTTTGAATTTGATTTGTTTTTAATCTGTTTTGTAATCAGCATTATGCTGTTATGACTTCTACTGAACCTAAATAGGTGCTGTTTGCTACATCTTTTCCATCTTCACTAATAAATGCAAGATAGATATGTACTGTGTCACCAAGCCATTCGGCCGGTAAATCTGCTATTTGTGTTTTAGCAGAACGAACGGCTCCGGCAGTTTCGTAAACGGCTTCATTTTTTGCCGAATTTAAAACTACATACATTGATTTATCTGTGGCTTTTGCTGAACCGCTTCCAGTGTTGTCATCCCATGTAAGTGTGATTTGTCCATTGTCAAAAGTAAATGCTCCATTTGCGGCAGGAGGAAGTGTTCCTGCAGATACTTGTGCTTTAGCGTAGTCGATTGTAATGTCGGGAGCTTCACCCGAGACGGCATTGGTTAGAACCTGCGACATGGCAGCATTGAAAGCTGTTTGTTTAGCCGTAAATAACTTGTAGCCCGTGCGTAAAAAAGGTGTGATGGGTTGCAGAAAAGATAATGCAGCAGTGAACTTGGTGCGTTGGTTTACTTGTTTGTCAGTTTTAGGATTGTTTGGAACTGACTTTACTCGAATGTAGTTGATGCCTTTCCAGTTACCGCCAACAACATTTCCAATTTTACCTGAGAAACCGCCCAGGATACCGTTTGATAAAATAGCCATAGTAATAAGATTTTAGGGATTAATGTAAAATAAAGTGTGATTTGGATTTGATAGGGACAAGGTACGGAATCGGATTTTTGTACGCTTATCTTTATCATGTACAAAGGTATGAAAATGAAATGGGAGAAATTCTATAAAGTACTGATTTTTTGATGTATAATTGTGGTATATAGCTGACTTGTTTTATTGGATTTTCCCGTTTTGTACTATTCATGTTATTTATTCGGAAGAAGCATTTGGCTGACTATTTTTCGAACCAAAACATGCTAAACTTTATATATGGCCGACAACTCATCTTTAATAATTTTTCTTCCCCGGAAACGGAAAGAAGAAAAAAAGAAAAAAGAATGCCTCTATGAGAGTGAAGTGGAGGGCTGTGTCAAGGTTTTGCAAACAAAAATACTACCCGAAGGTGTGGAGATTTTTGTGTAGCAAACCCGTAGGGCTTGACCTTGACGCAAAGGCCGAAACGGAGCTATTTTTGCATTCTCTTTTTTGTTTTTCGAGAAGATATTGATTTCGAATTGGATTGGAATTGGCTTTTGTGTCGGAATAAAATTCGACTGTGATTTTTTTTAGGGGTGGGTGGTCGGGGGCTGTGTGAGGGAGAAGTGGAAACAGAGCAGGTAATGCAGCCTTGAGCCGACCGAAGGGAGAGGCGCGAGCCGTAAGCGAGTGGAGCGAGGGCGCAGGCAGCAGGAAGCCCGCAACGAAGTGAGGGCAGCGGAATGCTGCCGCGTGCGGCAGGGCTGGCGCAGTTTTTTGCAAACGGAGCTTGTGCCGGGAAAGGCAAGTGCCTGAATGAGCGATTGAGAGAAGTGAAGTGGAGAGATGTAAACGGTAAATAAGAATGCAGCATTTTCGGTAATTTCGCGTGCAGCGTTTTTGGTAACAACACTGCAACACTTTCGGTAACAATAATGCAGCATTTTTAGTAACAATAGTGCATCAGTTGCAAAGATAATTTATTCATTAATATCCTCATTCTATATTTTAGTTTTTTGTTCACTTTCTCTTTTCTGTTCTTTTTTAAAAATAGTTTTCCTGTTAGTCATACGATAACTGTTCCCGGACAGCTGCAAGAGCTCACATTTATATAAAATCCTGTCCAGTAGAGCCGTTGCCAGCACCTCGTCGTCAAGCGAACGTGCCCATTCTGCAGGTGATTTGTTTGTTGTGATTATAAGAGAGGTAGATTCATATATGCTGTTTATAAAAACAAAGAGAAGGCTTCCGTCATCACGGCTGACAGGTATATTCATCAGATCATCTATAACTATAACATCTGCAGTGGTAATATTTTTATAATCCTTTTTTGCACTGGCAACTATATCTTTCAGTTTCAATGTGGTCAGTATTTCATCCATGCTCCTGAAGTAGGCTTTATATCCCTTATCAATGGCATCTGCACAAAGACCGGCAGCAATAAAGGTTTTACCTACACCGCAAGGTCCGGTGAGCATAAGATTATAGCTTTCATCAATCCAATGCAGCTCCCTGAGCTGATTTAGCTGAGTAGTACTCAGACCGTTGGATATACTTCTGTCATATAGATCCAGATTATGTGCCAACGGAAGTTTGGCTGCTTTTAAGCGTAAAAGTTTCTGCCTTTCTTCACGTCCCTTTATTTCCATCTCCAGTATATGGCTAAGAAAATCATCATAACTTGGTGATTCCTGTTGTGCTTTGAGCAGGATATCCTGAGCATTGAGAGTCAATCCCGATAGCCTTAACCTCTTTGCGTATCCTCGTATGGCGGTTGTTTTATCTGCTGTCATATCAATTGTTTTCAAAAAGGTTTTGATACACATCAATGTCTGATCTGTTTGGCTTGATATTAACCATTAACTTGGTTTGCGGTGTTCCAAGTGGTTTAATCTCCACCTCTTCATTGATTTCAATAATAGGAGTAACCTGAGAGAGTATCGATTTGAAGTCGGTAGCACTGAAAAGTCCTTTACTCAGGCATAGATCAAGTGCTTTATCGCAGTCCTGCCGTGTATATTTTGCAAGGCAGTTAAGCATAACGGTCAGTTGGTCGCGTATATAACGGGGATAACGCTCTCTTAGCCTAGCAATGAAGGCCTCAGAACCGGATTTATCCGTGAACTGGCCCTGTACCTGATCGCTGAGTTTTTGGATGCTTGCCGATTTGTCACGCCGGTGATTATTATTGACAATGTTTTCACCACGACCTGCTGCAATCAGGTGCTTTGCCAAATGCTCTCCATTCATGGTTTTAATAATCAGAGAGCCATCTTTTTCATTCACAAGCACTCTGGTCTCTTCACCACGGTATGTGCCAAAGGGAAGCGAGTAAAGGTTTCCTTTATAACGGAGCTTGTTTGTGCTTAACACCTTATAACCTTGTTCAATAGCTGAAGAGGTTACGGGCATATAGGGTCGCAGATCTTTGCACTCTGAGCACCATACTTTGTAGGGAACCTTGCAGGTGGTATTATGAACCATTGCATTGCCGGTTCTGTTCAACCAGCTTTCTGCATCTTTATTAAGATTGTCAATGTTACTGTAAGACCTGTTTAGTAAAAAGTTCTGTTTGACATACTTGATAACGTTTTCTATTTTGCCTTTGCTTTCAGGATCTGCCCTCCGACAAAAGACAGGCTTAAACGGACGGCTCTTTACATAGCTGTCAAACACATCCGTCATGCGGTAATCTCCTATATTTTCATCATAAAGGAATACAGAGTCCTGATCATAAACGATAAACCCGGGTATCCCGTGAAAGAAACGAAAGGCAAGTTCATGAGCGTAAACTGCATTTTCACTGGTAAATGGTTTGTCCTGGAACCATATAAACTTGTAGCGGCTATATTCAAGTATCATGGCAAAGAAGTATACTTTTATTCTTGAGCCATCGCCTTTGCGCAGTTTGTATTCACCGAAGTCGACCTGTGCATATTTTCCCGGTGGAGTGTCGGGAAGAGGTCCATACTCGCGTTCATTTGCAGGTTTAAGTTTTGGAAGGTTATATTCTTGGCGGATCTTCATCACGTAATTGTAAACTGTTTTTGCAGATACGTCAGGTAATGAAGGATAGCGCTCTTTTAACCAGTCATGCATCTGTGCAGCAGGTGTATCTTGAAACAATTTAAGACGATCGACAATAAAATTTTTGTAAGGGTCAAGAGCACACTTGCGGTTGCTTATACTTTCGGAATACTTTTGAAACTCGCCTGAGTCCATGTCAAGATACTTTTGTACTGTTCTAAAGTTTATACCAAGATTATCGGCGATCCATCGCATTGATTTGTTTTGCTCGTGATAGAGCTTGTGAATGGTGTCGTGCATAATGTAACGGTTTAATAATTTTTTTTCCTTCTCTGTCATAATATCTTTGCATTTAAAATTATGACTCAAAGGTGGAATTAATTTAATAAAAAACGATGTATTGTTGTTACCGTTTTTGCTGCACCATTGTTACCATTTTTGTCGTACTATTGTTACCATTATTGCTGCACTGTGATTACCGATTTTGCTGTATTTCTAATTTCTTGTTACAAGAGAATTGCCGTTTGAGGAGGCATTGAGGATAAGGGTAGAATGGAAAGGGATGAAATTGGGTGCAGCCATATTGACGCGGGATTCCTCAACGGCAAAATGAACGGAACGGAACGAAACGAATGAGCGAAAGAAGGCTCTTGCCCGGGAATGAAAACGGGTGCGGTGTGAAACGAATGAGCGTAACCGAAGAATGAGGCGGAGCGAATGAGGAGCACACGGCACAAACAATAGAAAGGGTGGGCACAAGCGACGAAAAAGAGGCAAAAACTGTGACAGCCCGATTAGCCCGAGCGACCAGCAGGCGAGCAGAAACAATGAGTGGCGGCTGCCCCCTGTGAGAAAATGATTTGACCTATTTGGGGTTTCAGGGGGCAGGAGTAGCCACGGGTGAGGATTGAGCGAGCGTGTGTAGCAAAACAAGCATGCACGCAACCATGAGCACCAAACGAAGTGAAGCGAAGTGGGCCGGAGCGCAATGGGCAAGTGTGCATGCGTTAGCCGGCAAGGGCAGCGAAAAAAATACTACCCGAAGCGAAGCGAGGAGTGGAGATTTTTTTTAAGCTGCTTGTTATACCCTTGCGGCTATGTTTTTGCGAACAAAGCAAGCGATTGACGAACACCTTATTACCTGCTCTGTTAAATTGCGGTTTTACCTCGTTATTCGGTGAATGGGGAAAAAATTCAAAAAGAGTCCCCTTATATAGGCCATTTCTGAAAATTTTCCCCACTCCGAAAATAGAGGGCTCAAACACCTCTAAACTTGAATTTCTTCAATATCTTCTCCTTTTAATCATAGGCAAATCGGTAAAAAACAGTTTTGCCGTTGTCGGGATAAATCATTGCTATTTCGGTAACAAAGCCATCCTTATCTATTTTGTATTGATACGAAATTTTCTGTTCTCCTTGTCCAACAGAAGCAGGCAGGTGTTGTGTGGCTTTACCTAACAGCGTATAATAGGGAAAAACGGGTGTACAATTATCTTCATCAATTTTAAGGAATAAACCGAACCGATTTTTGTTTTCGAACGTGGTATAAGTAACATCAATTTGTTCATCTTGAAAATTCATTTGCACCATATCGTCATTTTTCCACGTAAACAACATCTTTTCGTTCCCGTTTTCGATGGAAGATAATAGTCCTTTTTCGTTATAAAACATATTACCGACCAATAGAACAGGGAAGTCGCCATCCTCAGCAATATCAATATAGCCTTGTTCGTTTAATGAGCCGGAAACATACATATCGCCTTTGCCGATACGGAATGTATTTGTAGCGTATTCAAGTTTAGTGATGCCAAATATTTCGGGATTATCGGAAATGATTTCAGAAATTCTGTTCAAGGAATCATATTTCAGTGTGTAGTTATAATTTATATTCTCCCCACTCACAACGTTTATCTTAGTGATTTTTTTAATAGGGGTGTTATCCGCAAGTACTGTAATTGAAAACAATAGTGCAAGAATTAATAACGTAATCGATTTTAACGTTTTCATATTAACTTATTATATTATATGTATGAAATCCAATAGTAGTATTATCTATTGCTATATGACTTATTTATTATTTTTATTCTTAACAACTCCAATAATGGCTACAATAATTATTAAGATAAGTACAATTAATACTCCCTTTAAGTAACTATCGTTACTCCCAGTTTTAAAGTCTGAAGGTCCTCCATATTTTGAAGGGTCTGCCAGAATAATAAACGGGTTAAACAGTACAAGAAACAATACACATGATAATTTTTTGAGAAAATATTTAAGAGTAAGTATAAGATTATTTTTTATATCCATAGAGTTTAATATCATTCTTTTAGAAAAAAGTGAGGCCAAATCCCATTGTTAACCCTGTTATAAATCTTCTAATGTTAGTGCTTTCTTTAATGTTAAAATATTGCAACATATAATCTACTGCCATTGGAATTGAAAAAAGGGTAACTAAGAATAATGAATTTGGGAACACTTTGCAAATTTTCAAAATTGTAGCTATAATACCTCCAATCACAACTCCAGTACATCTGTAGCAAAGAAAAAAAACAAAGCCTTTTATTTTTGGTGCTCGTTCTTTTTTTTGATTACACATAGGAAGTTTTCCAATCATTGAGAACCTAAATTGTACTTCTCTTAATAAATCAGACATAGACTTTTATCGAGAGCTACAACATATACATACTATAACTATTATAACAATCCAGACTGGAACTACAACATAGTCCCCACTACAACTAGTCAGGATAAATAAAAGGCTACTAATAGGAAGCCATTTAAACAAGACTGAATTTCTTTTTTTCATATTATTCCTGATAATGATATTTCTTCTGCAGCGTTGAACATAGTTAAAATATAAACTGCTTCAATAATACCACCAAACCCTTTGTTCATCTGCATATGGACTTGAAAGTCTTCATATTTCCCATTTCCACAACCGCAACCCAAAATTTTATTTGCATTTGTCATCATTTTTGCAAATTTCCACAAATCAACACCACCCTGATTATCTGATGTTTCTATATATATGAAATCATTTTCCATCCAAACGACATAATCAGCATAATATCCATCTTTCATAATTTGAACGTTAACTCTTTTCATTATTCCCTCTTATTATCATTTTAATTTATTTAAAAACTACTTGCTCTTTAGGTATTATATGGAAAGAAAACCATCCTGAAGATACTGCACTTTTTTGCACAAGAACATTCCCATATGGAAGATAAAAAGATTCTATGTAATAGCCTTCTAATATTTAAAGCTATGTCAGGAACATGATATTTTATGAACTTTATTTTATTAAACTATTATATTTAGTAATGACATTTTTGTCATATTGTCCATTCAAGTCTTCCATAAACATTACCCAGCCATCTTTCGCACCAGGAAAAGGAGGTTTGTAACGATTAAAGACATATGATGCAATATACTCAAAAGCATCATCTCTTTCAGACTCTAAAATTTCACCTTTTTCTATATAATAATTTATAAAATGACCTGCAGTTAGTATAATCGTTAGCAGTTGTACACGTCCGTCATGATATTTTAGTACACCATCATGTATTCCCTTTAATTTAATTTCAGTTGAAGTTCTCATATAAATTTATAATAGTTTAAATATTAAGTCGTTAAAGCCACACGAAGTCCACTTCTGAAACTATGTTGGGGTTTTAAACTATCGCGATTTGTAACCACACATTTTCTATAATCTCCACCCCAATTTCCTCCCCTCACCAAACCAATCAGACACCACTCATCTACATTACCGCTCAAAAAATCAACTTGAAAGTCAGGTTTTTACGAAATTAATTTTCAGTATTTTGGACTTTTTAAAGCAGACTCTTACCATAATAATTGATCAAAAACAGATTTTATTTTATGTGTCATTTCTTCTTCAGTTGCAAGATTCATTTTTCTATTTATCGTTTCGTTCCAATAAAACAATCCTATTAATCCACCCATTACTCTTGTGGAATTTTTCGCTATTATAAAGTACTTGATTGACACAATAGCAACTAAAAAATCTGCTGAAGTGGGCGCTATTCTATTACTTACAGACAATTGACATAATTGTTTTAGTTGGGTTGAATTAGTAACTTCATCAAAAATTTTTTCAAACTTATTGCTCCCATTTTTAGCTATATAATAGTTTTTATATGCTTGATAGGTTTCATTAAAATTTGTAATTGGAACTGGATATGGATACATTTTAGTAATTGAAAGTGTTGTTACTTGATAAACTTAGATATTATTTCATAATCATAGGACTTAACATTGTCCATTATTTCTATAAGTCCATTTTTTAAAAAAAATGGTATTTCTAACTCATAATGTAGTTCTATTGTGTCAATAGCCTTTTTCTTTAAATCGTAAACTTCAGAGTTAGATATAATTCCTTTTTCTAAAAGATAGTTTATATATTGAGCTGAACCTACTGTACAGATTGTTATTCTATTGTCATGTTGAGCAAATTCTGCATAAAATTTATCAACAAATTTTTCAATTTTATTTGATATCTCGGCTCGCATAATAAATTTAATTGAAATATTGTCTTTGTAATCTAAATGCAATAGGGTCTACAATCTTCAACATCATATCATAATTCATATTGAACTCTCTACCATATTTTTTTACCATATCTTCTGTAACGTTTATTACAGTACCACTTATGTATGGGCGTGTCATCAGGTTATATTTAGAGCCAAAAATTTCAACTATCTTTTTATAGTCAGCTTCTATTCTGTTTTCGATTTCTAATTCTAATTGTTGTTGTGTCATAAATTTACTTATTATAAAACTTCCCCGTTCCCCAAGTTCGGTAATAAATTAAAAAACAAAAGCATAGGAACTGTTAGAAATTATTCATAGAATTATAAGCTTTTTCTAAAATGCTTTTCAATCAAATTTTATGTTTCAATAGTTCGGTAAATTTTTACGTAATATTCTGTTAATTAGATGATTATATTCTTTATTTTGTAAGGCGAATTCAGTACTAATAATCAATTAGTTATGAGTAACCTTTCTGAAAAAATACCGAACTGTTGTAAATTAATAGAAATATTTTTTTTGTATTTTTTCTCCAATGCTATCAATAAAAGAATCAACTTCTGATATTTGTATATGAAATACAGTGTTATTATTTTTCAGCATCTGTTTATAAACATTTTTTGTTTCATTAAGTGCAACTAATGTCATCGCACTTGCATAAAAAAGATCGTTCTCCCATTCCATTGGATGTTGCTGAGCAATTTTTTGGACAGCATTATTGAAACCCTCTTCAAAACCTTCAAAAACACGCTGTTTGATAAATTCATCCATGTCAAATAAAATTTTAAAGATTTTTATTTTTAAAGTGAAAAGTGATCTACTAAACGTTGATGTACTTCGGTAGCTATATCAATAACTAGTTGATTGACATCCTCTTTTTTTACACCATAATGTGGATCGTTTATTATTTTTTCTTTTATTTTTTTTGAAGTTTTTAAGATACAAGTCAAAATAGCAGTTTCCAAAAAAACTGGATTAGACGCTTCTTGTTTATTTTCATAAATCTTCTTTGACAAAGAATCCGAAACATCTTCAACAAATTCATTAAAAATAATATCTCTCATAATCTATCTGTTTTTCCTCCCCGTTCCCCAAGTTTGGCATTAAACAATAAAAAAAGCGTGGAAACTGTCAGACTTCACTGCTCGTCAGGCTCTACCAAAGCCTAAGTACAAGTAAAGCAACAGCCCCACGCCGTATGGACGTGGAGCGTTTGTTGCTATTACCCTTGTACTTTGTAAATTTGGTAGATTTGACGAACAAGGTAATATCTAAAACGCTTTTCGTTTAAAAACTAATAATAAATTGCACCACCGTGCATTACCTTGCAAATGTATTTATTTTTTTGGTTATACAAAATTTTTTGTTTTTATTTTTCGTTAAAAAATGTTGTAATTGAGTTTACAGAATTATTTATCTTTTTTTGCTGATAATTAGAAGTATAGTGAAATTATATGCGGTTTGCTGCTATTTTCCCGCATAAAAGAAGACAAATAATCCATGAAACCTTGTTTTTCATTTTGTGAAAATTGAACGTGAGAGTAAGCGGGGTTCACTTAATCAGTCGTACTCTTTATCGGGTCGAAAACACATCAAACGAACTAGTCCCTTCTCTTTTTTTGCCTTACATGGAGTTACACCGTAATATTTTTTTACGGTTGCAAGATTGACTTTTGCAGAAATTCCGAAAGATAGGAAGATTTCTTCAAATCCAGTGAACAGATCATCTTTTCTCAGTTTTGACCATTCGGGGAAGCGTTGTAGAATTGCTCCTCGAACATCCTTAGAAAACATTTTTTGTTCGTTAGTTTTCTTTTCTTCTTCCCTCAATAACTGTTCAATTTTGTTTTTATAGTAACCGACACCTTCTATTGCATCTTTTCCGAGTTTGTGAAATGCGTTAATCGTAAATAGAGCGTCCCCCAACTGTAACCGATTATCTAAATGCAAAAAATCGGCTTCGGCCGATAAAATTTCTTCGGAAGTGTATTCCCCTGATGAATATATTGTATGCAGTTTTTTTACCAAAAATTTACGTTGCTGTAACCGAGAGGGTAGTTTTATATATTCGAGCAATTCTTTATCGCCAACAATATAAAGGGGTTTACAATAGTTAATCTCAAAATGTTTAGTTTCTTTATATGCACTCAAAAGGCTATTGGGCGTTTGATAATATCCGCGCACTCTTTCATCATCGAAAAAATTATCTACCTTGAAATAGTTTATTGCGCCATTATTATCAATAAACTTGTTGTAAGAACAAGTTTTGAGGGTGTCGTTTATCGATTTTTTTACTCCTTTGTCGGTTGCTTTATCTGCTCGCTCTTTTAGTTCGTCATAAATCTGCTTAGACGTATTTATGTAGGATTCGATTTCTTGCTCTGCCAACACTTCCCCAATCACGCCATAATTTGAAATATGCGTCAATGAATTGAATTTTAGGCCATTGTCGTGTTTATTCCGGAATCGTCCATAAATTTGAATAGTATTCGTAAAAGGGTCAATTCTTGAATGGGCAGCCTCATATAAATCTGTCAGTATGATAACATCAGGGCATAAAGTTGTATAAATGTCCACCGCCGAAAAAAAACGGGAGGTAAAAAAATTGTATTTAGCCAAAGGTAAATCTAAATCCTCAAAACTTTGATGAATGTTTTTTGACTTGAATTTTATTTCACTTTTCTGTGAGCAAAAAGCCTTATAATCCGTAATACCTTTTTCATGAAGTCGATTTATAAGTTTGTTGATTCCGTTAGTTGAATTCATAAAGATACAGATACACGGACTATTTTTGAGTCCTTCCAATAAATCAATAACAGACCTTTCGTAATTGTTGGTAGTAATCAAGTTGATTTTTTTTCGATACTCGTACGTAGGAGTAACTTTCAGGATGAAAAAGTCTTGTGCCACAAATTCCGGATTGCGCAATTTCAAAGGTGTGGCGGATACAAAGGCTTTATTCCGATATAAAAAAAAGTCGTCCATCGGTAAGGATATTTGCTCGCGATAGTCAATGTCTTGCGTAATTTTTTCGCACTCGTCGTATAGACAAAAATAGTTTTCGTATAGATTAACATTATTTTTATTGGCTATTTTACAAACCTTTAGGTAACTTTCGGGAGTACAAAGTACTTTTTTATATTTTACATCTTTATTGAGCAAATAGTTTTTAATTTTATTGTCCGCAACACCCTCATAGACAGCTAATAATTTATTGTTTTTCTCTGTTTTGCCTTTGATGACAGGAACATTCGGCTCAATTATTATTGAGTTTCTTTTTGCTTCAATTTCACTATAAGTTGCACCTAAACCAGGAAGAGTTTTATCCAGAATGCTATTGGAAGGGATGGCATTCAATTCGTATTTTTCTCGCTTAAATACATCTGTCAGATACTCATCTTCGTTGATTTGAACAGGGCATATTTTTAATTGTATGTAATCAGTCATAAAGATAGATTTTATTTGTATTCAATTCTACATAAGGAAAATTGTCAGAAAAACGGCCTAATTTTATGTCAAAATTAAATTTTTACCTCAAACCTAAATTACGAGAGAAAAAGAGGCACAATCTTTTTCTTTCACAAAATTAAAAAAAAATTGGGACAATCTCGTTTCCAATTCAATTTTGCCCCAAATTGTGCTATTATCAAAGAAGATGTTTCATTGATTCCTTTAACTGATCATTCTCAAAGTTATCCAAATAATATTGAGTAACTCTTTCGGAGCTATGACCTAAAGATTCACTAATCACAGATGTTTTCACTCCACTGCGTTTTAAAACGGTTGCGAAAGAATGTCGGGCTACGTAGGTAGTGAGCGTGACGGGGAGTTTTAACGATTTTCCTATTTCTTTTAAATCCTTGTTCGTCTTCCCGATTATTTTGTGTATCCTGTTTGCCTTTTGTTGTTCGGTTTTATGGTATGCAAACAATATGGGGAAAAGATGAGGATTTTCGGGGTTATGGTATTTCGCTATCAATTTATAAACTGTAGGGTGTATGGGTAGCTTTATAAGTTTGTCGGTCTTTTTACGTGTGTAAATAAGTTGATTATTAATAATATTGTCTTTTGTCAGTGAAGCAATATCAACAAAATTTATCCCACCCATAAGGTAGGAGAATATAAAAATGTCGAGTGACAATTGCTCTCTTTCGTTGCTTGCTTTATAGTTGACAATGCGTTTTATGTCGGATTTGGTTAAGGCTCGTTTGGCGGTTTCTTTATGGAGTTTTGAGACCTTATAAGAACGGAAGGGATACAATTGGGGATTTACGCATTTTTCTTCAATCGCAATGTTGTATACTGTCCGCAAGGTTCGATATATTATGCCTATTGAATTATCGGACAGATTTTTAGTTCTCAACCAATTTTCAAACTTTTTCAACCAAACAAGATCGATATCGGAAAAGTAAAAATTGAGGTGACCGTTGAATGTTTTCAATGATTTATAAGTGTATTTGTATAAATGCAATGACCCTAAATTTTGAGCTTTTTGCAGTATATTTATCTGCTCATTAAAAATAGTCTCAACCGTTTTCAGTTTGAACGGCTTTTCGACTTTGTCGATTAACGAATCGGAGGTGTACTCTTTTTGTGTCGCATTCAGTTCCAAGATGGTTCGATTAAATACTTTAAGCTTTTCGATGATGAGTTTTTCAATCTGTTCCTTATCGGGACAATTGCGTTTGGGCTTGTTCTTATCAAAATCCCAATATATGGGATTTACGGAAACTCCCAAACTTTTATACGTTCTTTTTCCGTTTTTCGAGACACAAATCATCAGGGGATTCTCGCCGTTGGATAGTGTTTTTGACTTGTAACATAGTACGTTAATTGTTGCATTCATCTTTTTTCCGGTTTACATCTCGGTTTACCAAAACATCGAGAACCAACCATAAAAGGAGTAAAAAAGTGATGATTTACACAGGTTATAAAAAAAGAAAAAACGCCTAAATATCTAAATTTAAGCGCTTTATGTGTGACCCCGGAGGGGCTCGAACCCTCGACCCATTGATTAAGAGTCAATTGCTCTACCAACTGAGCTACGGAGTCTTTCTGGTGATGCAAAGTTACAATTTTATTTTAGCAGGAGAAAAAAAACTAACTGAATTTGCACATCGAAAAACAATTCCATAAAAAAGGAATGAAATTCGATAATTTCATTCCCTTTTTCGTTGTCGTCGCAAGAGGATATTACAAACTGGCCAAGGTCGATCCCGGTTTGAATTTAGCTGTTTTTTTAGCCGGGATATTAATGGCTTTTTTCGTGCGAGGGTTAATACCTTTTCTTGCACTTCTTTCAGAAACAGAAAAAGTTCCGAATCCTACCAATACAACTTTTCCACCTTTTTTAACTTCACTTGAAATGGCATCCAAGGTGGCATCCAATGCCTTTTTCGAGTCCACTTTGCTTAGCCCCGACTGTTGGGCGATAGCATCAATTAATTCTGATTTGTTCATAAGAAAACGTAAATAAAAAAATTAAACATAGTAAAACGAAGGCATAGCCTATTTTTTTCGCCAAATATATATCATAAATCTATAACTATCAAGAAATTTTACAAAAAGTATTGATTTTTCTTAAATAAAAGCCGTTTAAAGGGCAAAAAAACCACAATTCGAGGGAATATGCGTATTTTTGTGCCCGTAGAATAACAGAAAAAAGAATGAACGATTCACGATCAAGCTTTGCGGGTATGATCCCGATGGTTACAAAAAATATTATCATCATCAATGTATTGGTATGGCTGGCCCAAGTAATCCTTATTCGTAGAGGAATAGACCTCTCAGATTATTTTGGACTTTATTATTTCGAATCCGAAGGATTCAGATTCTGGCAACCTATAACATACATGTTTCTTCACGACCCCAATTCGTTTATGCATGTTTTTTCGAACATGTTCGCCGTATTTATGTTCGGACGCACGCTGGAGCAAGTGTGGGGATCGAAACGATTTTTGGGTTTTTACTTCATTACCGGGCTTGGAGCCGCCATCACGCAAATGCTGGTAGTTTATCTTCGAGTGCAGGCGGTGAAACAGGGAATGGCGGACGAAGCCATTTCGCAGGTCTATTCTCATGGGTATCAACTGCTACACGAGAACATGAACTTTACGAATATGGCTCAAGGCAGTCTTAACTTATTGATGAATACTGTTACAATTGGCGCATCAGGAGCCGTATTCGGTATTTTGCTTGCATTCGGCATGTTGTTCCCCAACGCAGAGTTGTTCATCATTCCTTTCCCATTTCCGATCAAGGCAAAATGGTTTGTACTGGGTTATGGCGCTATCGAACTCTTTTTCGGAATTTCGAATTTTTCAGGCGATAATGTTGCCCATTTCGCTCATCTTGGCGGGATGATTTTTGGTATTTTTGCAATACTCTATTGGAAGAAAAAAGATCGGGGATATGGCAGATATTATTGATCGCATCAAATACCAATACAAAACCGGAGATATCCTGATTAGGTTGATATTTATAAACGTAGGAATATTTCTGATAATTAAAATATTAGGAATATTTTTTACGCTATTCAAAATAGAAACCTTCAATCTGTTGCAGTTTATAGCGGTGCCGTCGCAGCCGGAAATGCTTCTTCGGCGTTTTTGGACGCCGTTCACTTACATGTTTGTTCACGAAGGATTTTGGCACATTCTTTTCAACATGCTGTGGCTCTACTGGTTTGGTAAGATCTTTCTCGAATACTTCAGCGGCCGGCATTTAGGGAGCGTTTATTTATTAGGAGGCTTGTCGGGAGCACTCTTATACATTTTAGCTTTCAACCTCATCCCTTATTATTTGGATTTGGGAAACAGCTGGATGATAGGAGCCTCGGCAGCAGTGATGGCAATCGTGATGGCAGCTGCCTTTTATCGACCTGAAGTGCAGCTGAATCTGTTTTTGTTAGGGCGTATCAAAATTATATATATTGCCATTTTTGTTTTTGTGCTCGATTTTATTTCGCTCGACGATTTGTCCAATCCCGGCGGACATCTTGCACATATTGGTGGAGCCATTACCGGCTATTTGTTTGCCGTAAGGTATCGGAGGGGAAAAGATATTACAAAGGGCATCGGAAAAATGATGGATCACATAGCTAATCTATTTAAAAAGAAACCCAAGAGGACCAAACTGAAAGTATCTCATCGACGAGCGGAATCGGACATGGATTACAATTATCGAAAACATCAGGAGCAGGAAGAGATAGACCGTATTCTCGACAAACTGAAACATTCAGGCTACAGCAGCCTTTCGGCCGACGAAAAAAAGAAGTTGTTCGATGCCAGCAAAAAATAAGAGAATAGCTTTTCGCGATGTGGTAAAATACATCATCTTTGCGACGAACATCATAGCAATTGCTCTTCTGTTTTGTTCGCCACTTGCCTGGCATGTATCTCCGTTGAAAACAAATTTTTTTTCGTATATCGGACTGGCTTTCGGCTTCATATTCTATATCAACCTACTCTACTTTTTCTTTTGGCTCCTTTTTTCGAAATGGCGGTTGGCTTTGGTATCGCTTATAGCTATGGTTATTTGTTTCAAGCCTGTTACTACTTTTTTCCCATTACATCCATTCCCTAAAAAAGCGCCCGCAACAGCCGTAAAAATACTCACCTATAACGTCGAAGGTTTTCGAAACGAAAACAGAAAGGGGCAAAGCGAGCACCCGCTGCTCGAATACATCGCCAAAACCGATGCCGATATCGTGTGCCTGCAAGAATACATGGTAAGCAAAACCGGACAATCGATTATTTCCCAAAAAGAAGTAAATCGCATCTTAAAAGCATATCCCTATCGTTCCGTAACGGGACTGGAATCTTCGGGGATGTATCACATCTATGGACTTGCCTGCTTCTCGAAATTTCCGATAAAAAAGACGCAAGAAATTGCATTTGACTCGTCATACAATGGAGCTGCGATTTATTCGATTCTGATTGGTGATTCGGTCTATACGGTCGCCAACGTACACCTGGAATCCAACAGAATCATGGCCGAAGACAAAAAACTCTACAGCGATTTTCTGCAAAATAAAGAATCGGCTGACCTCGATGCCGTTGCCACGAATATTCGAGCACGGATGGGCAGAGGATTTCGCAAACGAGCAGAACAAGTAAAAGAGGTGCGGAAATACATCGATCGGCAAAACGCAGCCGGAACCATTATTTGCGGCGACTTCAACGATACGCCCATCTCATACGCCTACAGTCACATGAAAGGGAATTTAAAAGATGCATACGTCTCCAATGGCTTTGGGCCAGGCATCACCTATCACGAAGATCTATTTTTGTTTCGAATCGATTATATTTTTCATAGCCAAAACATACAATCGTACCAAACAACTGTCGGAAAAATCAAATATTCCGACCATTATCCAGTTTACACTTATTTGAATATTCCTCGATAAAAACTTCTTTGCATTTGGGTTGTTTAAAAACAAAAAATCATGTATAAAATAAGCAAACAATTCTCGTTTTCTGCTGCACATTCGTTGCATGGGCTGCCTGACGCACACCCTTGCTCACGGTTGCACGGACATAATTATGTGGTTACGATCCACCTGAAAAGCGAAACATTATCGGAAACAGGGTTCGTTCGCGATTACAATGACCTGAAATCTGTAAAAAAATACATCGACGAAAACCTTGATCATAGAAATCTGAACGATATTTTAAATCCCCTGAATTCGTCAGCCGAAAATCTGGCAAAACTGCTTTACGATGTTTTTAAACCGCAATTCCCCGAGCTTTATGCAGTAGAGGTGAGCGAAACGCCCAAAACAAACGCCATATATGAACCTTAAAGTTAACGAAATATTCTATTCTCTGCAAGGAGAAGGTGGGCGCACGGGCGAAGCCTCCATCTTTGTCAGGCTGTCCGGATGCAATCTCACTTGCGATTTTTGCGACACAGATTTTGCATTCGGCGAAATCATTTCGGTAGAAGAAATACTTAATCGAATATCGGTTCACCCTTGCAAGTGGATTATATGGACCGGAGGAGAGCCAACGTTGCAGTTGACAGATGAGATTACAGCTTTTTTCAAAAGCAAGGGTTATATGCAAGCCATTGAAACCAACGGAACACACAGCGTGCCCGCCGAAATCGATTATATCACGTGTAGCCCAAAGAAAAATTTCGAAAAGATAAAAAAACTGATCCCCGAAGTGGACGAACTTCGATTTCCGATAAAAAAAGGAGACGTCCTGCCAGATATTCAGATTTTACCGAAAGCAAAAAAATATTTGCTCAGCCCCATTTTCGAAGGAGATCATATCATACCGGAAAATGTCAATTACTGCATCCGATTAATAATGGATAATCCTCAATGGGCATTAAGCCTCCAGACTCACAAACTTATCGGTATCCGCTAATGAATCCGTTTGAAATAACCATACTCGGGTGTGGATCGGCTCTGCCGACAACATTGCACAACCCTTCGTCGCAACTTGTGAGACTAAATCAAAAACTCTTTATGATTGATTGTGGCGAAGGCACACAATTGCAAATGCGAAAGTTCAAAACACATATCGGTAAGTTGCACAGCATTTTCATTTCGCATTTGCATGGCGATCATGTTTTCGGACTTCCGGGATTGATTTCGACACTCGATTTACTGGGGCGAACCGGCGATCTGAACATTTATGCACCAAAAGAAATCGAAACATTTTTTAAGCCCATTCTGAGTTATTTTAATCCACATTTATCGTTCAAGATAAACATCATTGCCCTGCATCCGGATAAATTCGAAACGATTTTTGAAAACAATTCCATCCGCATTTCATCTTTTCCGCTGAAGCACCGGATTGCAACATGCGGATTTCTTTTCGAAGAAAAGGAACGGCCACTTCATATCAAACGCGAAATGATTGATTTTTATCATATTCCCATCACCCAGATCAAAGCCATTAAAGAGGGTGAAGATTTTTACCTTGCCGACGGGACATTAATCCCCAATCGCACTCTCACTTTTCCTGCAGCTCCGCCACGAAAATATGCCTACTGCTCCGATACGGCTTACAATCCGGAAATGATTCCTTACATCGAGGGCGTGGACGTTTTGTATCACGAAGCCACCTTTGCCGAAAACGAAACTGTCCGTGCTCATGAAACCTATCATTCCACTGCACGTGAAGCAGCAGAAATTGCAAAGGCTGCCCATGTAAAAAAACTAATCGTCGGACATTTTTCGTCACGTTATCAGGAAAACGACATTTTGCTCAACGAAGCAATGTCCGTTTTCACGAATACCGAACCGGCCAACGAAGGATTGATCATTCAATTGTAGCAAGTATTGTGATTTTTTTTATTAAATGAGTATTTTTCACACATTATCGGTAACAAATTCCGATAAATATATACCTTTACACTGTAAAAGATGAAAAATGAGGAGATTTCTTCTTTCAATATTGATTATTACCCTTATGTCGGGAATTGGATCACGAAGTTTTGCAAAAACTTCGCAGATGGCTTTGTATGAAGCTTACGAAGAATCCCTCAAGATTTATATACGCGAAAATCGTCTTGTTATCGAAAATCTTCCGAAAGACACCATCATCGAAATTTACAGTATCGTAGGCACTAAAGTGTCCACCATACGTGCCAAAGCCGGTTATGGAGAATATTTCCTCTCACTCTCCAAAGGATATTACATTGTGAAAGTGGAAAAAGTGGTAAAAAAAATTGCCATAAAATAAATTTAAATCCGCCTTCACTTTCAAATCAAATACATATCTTTGCGAAACTGATTGTTTTAGATGGAACGGGCAGGGATTTCCACTTTTTGCATCGTATATCCACTCTTTCAGGGAGTTTCTCGACAAACAATATACGATATAAATTTTAAACAGCATAATATTCCAAAGAAATGAAAGTAGCTATTGTTGGTACGAGTGGAGCCGTAGGTCAAGAATTGCTCCGAGTACTCGAAGAACGTAATTTCCCGGTTGACGAACTCGTTTTATTCGGTTCGTCACGTAGTGCAGGAACGACATATTCCTTTCACGGAAAATCGATAACGGTAAAAGAACTGAAACATAACGACGATTTCAAAGGCATCGATATTGCACTTGTTTCTGCCGGAGGTGGTACATCGCTCGAATTTGCCGAAACTATCACTAAATATGGCACCATCATGATTGATAATTCAAGTGCATTCCGCATGTATGACGACGTCCCCTTGGTAGTGCCCGAAGTGAATCCGGAAGATGCATTGAATCGTCCTCGTGGAATTATTGCCAATCCAAATTGCACAACGATTCAAATGGTGGTGGCACTCAAAGCCATCGAAGACATCACTCACATCAAACGTGTGCATGTAGCAACTTATCAGGCAGCTTCCGGAGCCGGAGCTCAGGCAATGAAAGAACTCGAAACGCAATATAAACAAATCGTGAACGGCGAAAAGCCGACAGTTTCGAAATTCTTTTATCAACTTGCTTACAATCTGATTCCGCAAGTGGATGTTTTCACCGAAAACGGCTATACCAAGGAAGAGTTGAAAATGTATAACGAAACCCGCAAAATTATGCACTCCGACGTCGAAGTAAGTGCTACCTGTGTACGTGTTCCTGTTATGCGGGCTCATTCCGAAGCCACATGGATCGAAACCGAGCGTCCCGTTTCGGTAGAAGAAGCGCGCGAAGCATTCGCAAAAGCTGATGGTGTTGTTTTGATGGATAATCCCGAAAAAAAAGAATACCCGATGCCACTCGATATTGCCGGTAAAGATCCGGTATATGTAGGTCGCATCCGCAAAGACATTTCCAATCCTAACGGACTTACGTTTTGGACGGTTTCCGATCAGATCAGGAAAGGTGCGGCTCTCAACGCCGTGCAAATTGCAGAATATCTGGTGAAACAAGGGGGATAATTGGGGAGGCAACTAAAAAGAGAGGCACATCTTAGATGCCTCTCTTTTAGTTTTCGACCCAAACCGATACGCCTGCGGTGGGTATTGTTTTATCACCGATCAAGTATTCTACATTCTCGGAAACAGGTAATGTATATGTTTTATCCGCATAATTGACAGCTATGCCGAAACCGTCTCTATACTCGATATGCAAGCCGTCGGGTAAGTCCAATACCGGAATGGAAAGGCGGGAATAGAGTTTTTTCAGTACTTCTTTTTCCATTTTCCCTTCTTGTGAATCTACGCCAACATAGGTCACCGTGCCTTTTCCCAACCGGCGAAAAGTGATAGCCGTACTTCCTTTATAAAAATCATCTTCGTATGTTCCCCATATTTCTGTTCCGTTGTCCGGCAATAAAATTTCTCCCCAGCTTGTCCACGGATAGGCAATATTGCCGAAAAGTACATGATTGGGAGTTTCCGGTAAGGGAAGGTCATAAAAATCGATTTTACTGCCGATCAATTCATAGATGGGTGCGGCAAAAGGTGCTTCCCATAACTGTCCGTTCCGGTTTTTATGGCCTGTTCTGCACGATAATATCAGGTTCCCGCCTTGTTCGACATATGCTGTCCATTTTTTTACGAGAGAAGAATCGATCAGTTGATAGGCAGGGGCTATGATTACTTTATAATTGTTGAAGTCGGTTTGTTCTTCGATAAAATCGACAGGGCAGCCGAAACTTTTCAATGCATCGTAGTATTTGGACACATGGTTGATTGTGTTCCATTGGGTTGTCTGCTTGTTTCGCTGCATGTCCCATGTATTTTCATGATGGTAAAGAATGGCCGTGCGTCGTGCTTCATATGCGGCATTATTTTTGGCTTTTGGATTATAAGCTTTGCGAAGAAGGCCAATTTCTTCGATGAATTCTTTGAATTCCAATCCTCCTGGTGTTGGTGTGATACCGTCGGTATCCACTATACCATAGTGGTACATTTCGATACCATAAATGGGAGCTCTAAAGCGGTAAGTGCAGGTAAATTTGCTGCCGCCGGCAAATACATGCCACAACCACAATCGAACGGCACCGGGAAGTGGCTGAGGATTAATTTGACCCCAATTTACCTGACCGGGTTGCAATTCCATTACACCGTAGAGATTTCGAACCGGTCGGAAGAAGTCGTTAGCCATGGCGATGCGTTCAACGTGACTGAGGCGGTAGCCGCGCGGTCCGATCACCAGGTTTTCACCGAAAACCTGGTAACGGGTATAGGTCGGGAAATCCTGTCCTTTACTTGCACGCAAATGTCCGTCACCATATTCCGGAATGTAATTGCTTGTAATCCATTGATCGGGTGAGGCGTATTTTCGGATTGTGCGCGCCTGATCATCGAGAAAACTTACCGTTTCGTCGGTGATGAACCGCTGATAATCGAGTATTTGGTGAGGATTCATGAATCGGACGGATAATTGCGGAATATTGATTTGAGAAAAATCGTTATATACCTGGCTCCAGAATGCTGTACCCCAACCTTTGTTTAGTTTGTCTATTGTTTGATAGCGGGTTTTCAGCCAATCGCGGAAGCGTTGTTCTGCAACCTCGCCATAATCTGCGGCAGGACGAGGTTCATTGTCCAATTGCCACCCCATGATGCGTTTATCCAGTCCGTAATGTTGTGCCAGCTTTTCTATCATTTTTAAAGAATACTCACGGTAGAAGGTGCTTGAAAAAGAAGGATGCTGACGTGCACCGTGATCAAGTCTTATTCCATTTTCCTGCATGATGGCAATATCGGGATGTTTGCGCAACAGCCAGACAGGAGGGGTTGCCGTAGATGTACACATAATGACTTTTAGTCCATTTTTGTCCGCAAGTGAAACGGCTTTGTCGAGCCATTCGAACGTGTAAATACCTTCCTCAGATTCGAGATGAGCCCAGGCAAATTCGGCCAGGTGAACAAAATCGAACCCGAGAGCTTTCATGTTTGCAAAATCTCTTTCCCATTGCGATTCATCCCAATGTTCGGGGTAGTAATAAACTCCCACTTCTGTCAATTTTCCCGGATCGAAAAAGCGCTGTGAATTTTCAATTCGTGTTTGAGAAAAAGCCCATACTTTGCTGAGCATCAGATAAGTAATAAAAACAAAAATAGTGATCTTTTTCATCGGTTTATTTTTGCAGTTTTTATTTTTTTAGGGAGCTGCTTTCCAGGGTTACTGGCCCCAGTAATCCCGATGGCACTGTCTCCCATTTGTCATATATAGTTCTCTGATAATTGATATCCACAATGTTGATGTCATGGAAAATGCGCCACATAATGCCTTTCCGATCATAGTCGGCAATACGATTAGCCGGCAAATTCGTTACGTCAATTTCCAATGTATTTTCTCCTATTTTCAGGTATTTGCCCACAGTTGTTTTGAACGGAACGGCAAAGAGGGTATCGACAGGCATACCGTTTATGCGTATACGTGCACTTTCCCTAACGTCTCCCAAATTGAGCCAATATTCATCTGCTGAGAGTTTTTCGATTCGAAAAGAGGTGATATAACGGGCTGTACCCATATTTTTTTTAGCATTTTCGATCTTTAGTTCGGTCCATGATCCTAATGTGTCGATATCGAATGTTCCGGGAATGGTCGGTTCACTTTCGATAAACGAAAGTTTCCAACCTTTGTCGAGGGTTATTTTTTCTATTGTCGGTTGATAATATTTCCATTGAGGAGCGTCAGCTTCTTTACGGGTAAAGGTTTTCAGGATAATGGATTGACCGGGCTGCAATTGCATATACACTTCGGTCGTGTTGTTTTTATGCCTTATATTTGCTTTCCCCGATTTTCCGGATAACGGATCGAAGAATACTGCTGAAGTGGCTTTTACAGTCAACGGCACCCAGTTATCGATGGCATTTGGAGAAAGTAAGGTAAAAAAATAATGATAGCCACTGTCGTTTTTTCTTCGAATGCATTGCCCTTTGAATTGGGTAATGAAATTTTCTCCTTCTATTCCTGCGGCATCAAACAGTTCATTGTAGTTTTTTCCGGTTATAATTAAGCCTTTGCCCACATGATGGACTTGAGTTGTATTGAAATCCACAATCGGCAATTTTTGTAAAATGACATGCAACTCTTTTTCCCGTTGTTCACTTGCTTTAAGGCCAGGTACATCAGAAGGATATTGGTCGATAAACAGGATGGTGGCGCCTGCTGCGGCAAGGTTGTACAATTTATTGACTGTTTCAGGGGATAGAAATTTTGTGGCCGGAATGATGAGAGCTTTATAGGTAGTACCTCCAATGGTTTTAATACGGCCGTTTTCAACTGTTGCCGAGAAAATATAGCGGTCGGAAATATAGTCCACATCTCTACCGCTTTCTCTTATTTTCCCTACGGTTTCATAGAATTTTGGAGCGAGTTTGTGCAGATCGTGAATGGAAAAAGCCAAGAAAGGATCATCCTGCTGATCATACCAACAATCGTAGATAGGGAAATAGAGCAGCAGGTCATTATCGGGTTTTCCGTATTGCAGGAACGATTGTACTCGGGCAATATAGGAAAAGAACGCCGGGGCGTCTTTCCAAAAAGAATTTGTGGGCGACATATTCACAGTGGCATAAAAGAGCCATCCGGGCCATGGTGCTTCTTGCGGAGAGTAAGGGGTGCCATGAAAAAAAACATGATTTACTCCGGAAGTAAACATCTGATCTATTTCGGGTTTGCATTGTGATAATGAGGTGCGGAAATGTTCGGTCAGCCAGGTAAATGTTTCTGCAGAAGTGAATTTTTTGCCTGATATATGTGCGGCCGAGCTTGCAAATTTCAAGGTGATTGGATCACCATCGTTTTTTTTAATGAGACTGTCTTTTCGCAGGCTGGGGATATTAAAATCCGAAATGCCGAAAATTTCACATTCGGGGATATCCACATCAGCGTATAAATTGATAAGATTTGCAGGTGAGCCGTGGGCCTGATTTCGTGTAATTGCACCATGTGCATGAGCCCAATTTGTCCACTGTTGGGTGAAATTTTCTTCCAACATCTCTCCTAATGTTTCCCGATAATCAGATATGACGCGTCGTGAACGGTCGGTTTTACCCTTATCGAGTAATTCGGGGAAATAGTTCTCCAACTTGTATCCTCTTCGTTTGTAAAATTCTTGCAACAATGTAGTGCTCCAATTCGTCCCATAGACTTCGTAAGAATCATTAAAAAAAGTATGGGGATAAGGGGTGTGATTGGCTGCGAATACGTTGTCGAATTTTTGAAGATATTTTTTTACGGCATCGGCATCCAGATGGTCCATCACATATCCTTCGCCGCCTGGTGCTGCACGTTTTACCTGTTGAAGCGTTCTTCCTTCAAACAAGGCGAGCAGGCGCCATTCTCCCTTCGGAGCCTTCCATTTCAATGTACCGTCTTGGTTTACCAACATAGTTAAATCGAGCTTTTCTCCTTTATCAGAATAAGCCATGAGGCGAGAAAGCCTTGCAATGCTTTGCTGTTTTTGATCATTTACACGTATTTTCAGGTTTGTTTCTTTATTCCCCGAAACGTGGTATTCCTGAAAAATTGCTTTGCAAGCCGCATTATCCAACGTAACATCAGGTCCTCCAAATGGCCATCCCGTGCCATTGTTCATATCAATTTGCATCCCCCATTTTTGAGCTTGATTATGGGTGTAAGAAAGCATATTCATCCATTTGGGCGACAAATAGGGAATGTATTTATCTTCATACCCTTTTACTCCGTAAATCGGCGTGATTTCTACACCGCCGATGCCGGCTTCTCCCAGCTTCCCGATGTTGTACGTGAGATTTTTTTCGTCAACTGCGCTTCCAAACCACCACCACCGTGTCCATGGCTTGCATTCTATGGTCTGTTGCGGCCATTTTGTATCATCGTCAGCCGCGAGAGCCAACAATGTTGTCATGACGAAGAAAAATAAAGCAATTCCTTTTTTGTTCATGGTTTAAAAATCTTTTTATTTCACATTCTTTTTTAATTCATCGGGAGCATCCTGAGTTGTTACTTCCAATCTTTCTCCTTGTTTTGTATACAAATTTTCGATAAGGGAAAGGTCGATATCGTTTTCCGGATGAAACAAGTGCGAGTTCATGTATTTCAAAATGGAATAACGAAGTTGTCGGGCTACCGGTCTTTCTTCGAGATTGTTTTGAATATCGGCACTGCATACTACAATTTTTCCGTTACCTGCTTTTGATTCGAAAAGCATTCCCAATTTTCGGTTGATAAACCAGGTGTCTATGGGTTGCACAATGGGTTGAAACGATTTCGGGAAATCGGTTAGTTCCATCACTTGCGCTTTATGGATCAGTTCCCACCATTGAAGACCGGTATAGAAATCAGTTGGAAAATATTTAAAGACAGGATGAAAATCATTGATTAGTGTACCCACCGTGTGAGGCGGACGCATCTTGAACCACGACGTATTCCAGAAAACCGGTGTCATGTATTGTACCACATCGCTTCCTTGTGTTACTTTCCCTGCTAATTGTAAAAGAACGGAGCCGCCTTTATCGAGTACCGATCGTGCGGCATTGTCGATTTGTGTGCAAATGTAAATTGATGAAGTGTCGACCTCGGGAAGAGTTTCGGGATATACCCAAAAATCCCAGTTGTTGGTGATGTCGGTTCCTTGAAATTTGACTTCGAAATTTAATTTCTGAGCTTTTGCCAGACTGTGTAGAGGGAACGAAACTTCACCCAACGACTGACAGTTACCGATAGTAATATCTTTCTCCGAAAGCGAACCTTTTGAAATGATTTTTCCGTAAGGATCTTTTATTCTCCATATGGCCTTCATGTTTTTTAAGGGATGTTCGCCGAAATGGGCGACTTCCACACGGGCTTTGAAAGTCTCGTTATTTTTGAAAACGAATTTGTCCATACGGGATAAAAGTACAGTGGGTGCACAGAACTGGCGAAATTCTTCGGCTGTGATGTATCCTTTCTCTTCCCAAAAAGCATTGAGTACACCTACCAGGGCTGTCCCCTGACCGGGATAATCGTTCAAACTCAACAGTTGGAACCCTGCGTATTTGGGTGTTCGCAGCATTTTTTCTATTTCATGTTTATAACATAAAGCCTGAAGTTTTCCCGATGCACGAAGAAAATCGGGTGCCAGTGTGCCCATTCCCCGATCAAATAAATCTTCCTGAAACAATTCCAAATTGCGAGCTTTCATTACACCGGTATATTTTCTGATTTCGGTAAAATCGGGGAAAACGCACCATTGCCCCATTTCGTGAGCTACGTAAGGTTGTTTTACGGTATCGATGTTTGCCAAATAATCCGAATTGGTTTCGGGACGGCGGTCCCAAGCCAAACCTCGTGCACCGGCTTTCACGTGAAACTGGCTTTTGGGTTGCCATGCCCAACTGTTTCCTACGGAGGCACCGGTGTATACTCTTCGTGGGTCTGCAGATTTCCAGTAGTCCACAAACCGGCTAACCCATGGGACCCAGCGTCCACGGGGTTCATTACCTATGGCAAACATACAAAAGGAGGGGTGGTTTCCGTAATCTTTTACAATTCTTTTTGCTTCTTCTTCTTCGAGGTATTTATCTACCGGCCTACCGTCTCCAAGGGATGAGCCGTGATTAGGCCAAGTAGGCCCTTCGGGTTGAAGATAAAAGCCGACCAGATCGGCTGCAGTGAATGCTGCTTGTGGTGGGCAGTAGGAATGAAAACGCATGTGATTTAATCCGAAATTGCGGCAAATGCGAAAAATTCTTTCCCAGGATTCAACATCCATCGATGGATATCCTGTCAGGGGAAAAACACAATTTTCAACTGTTCCGCGCAACACAATTTTTCTGTCGTTTACATAGAAATAGGTCTCTTTGATGGTGAAATCCCGCATGCCGAAATAGGTTTCTTTTACATCTGTTTCGTTTTTACCCGATTTCATCGTGATTTTCAATCGATAAAGTGTCGGATGAAATTCATCCCAGGTTTGCATTTCTTCTCCCATCGGTAATTCGACATCCAAGCGTAAACTGTCTTTATCGATCTTATAATTCCGGATTACGGGTACAACACTGTGGAGCGTATCTGAATTGAAGCTGTTTGCTTCCAGGGTGAGAATTCCCGAAGAGTTGCCACGCAAAAGCAATTTGACCAGGGCTTTCTTGTTTTTTACATTAGGGAAAACCTGGATATCGTCAATGTACGATTTAGGTGTGGACTGCAGTTCTATTCTACCCACAATACCGTTCCAATTGCCTTGGGTTTGATCGGTAATGCTATGAGAATCTTTTCCCACGTCAATATCTTTTATGCGGTTGTCGACACGTACAGAAAGTGTGTTTTTCCCGGGTTTAAGATAGGAGGTGAGATCGTAAATATGCGGAACGCTCAACGAATTCTGCGTCCCTATCTCTTTGTTGTTTGCCCAAACGCGAGTTTCGATATGTGGCCTTTCCAGAAAAAGAATGATGCGTTTTCCTTTCCAGTCAGAGGGGATAATCACTTCTTTTTGATACCACGCAACTCCTACATAATATTTTACCGGCGTTAACCAAAAAGGAAGTTTTAAATTATTGGGATCACGATACTTTTCCAAACGGGGATTGTAAAAAAACGAACTATCGTAAATGCTTGCTGTCCATTGGGTATGTAAGGTAACATCGTCGCCTTTACGGTTTTCGTTCATCGAACCGGGCAAAGCTATGTGGTCATTGAGTTGTTTTGAAAACCATTTTTCTTGTACTCCGACATCGTTTCTGTCGATTTGGAATCGCCAGATGCCCGATAAATCCATCCCGGTAGTTTGTGCTACTATCATGGAATAATTTGGGAGGAAAGTGAGCGACAAAAGAATAAATAAGGTGCGTAAATGCTTTCTATTCATTTCCTTAACGGTTGAAGTTGATTTTCTTCTCCTTCGATAGGCCAATAAGGAGAAGGAGTATGAGCTTTCTTGATTTCTCTTTCGAGCTCTTTTATAATTTCCGGGTATTTTTCGGCCAAATCGGTTTTTTCGTACGGATCTTTTTCTATATCGTATAGTTCCAATTTGTGGTTCTTTTTAATTGAAACTGCTTTCCATTTTCCTTTACGTATTGCCACCTGTTCCCCGGGAAATTCCCAATAGAGGATACGATTATTCGTAATTTGTTTCTTCCCTTCGAGTAATGGTTTTATGCTGATACCGTCGGTGTGTTTCGGAAGCTTTGCGTGAGCATATTCTGCTAATGTTGGCATTATATCAGGAAAATAAATCAGATCATTTTTTACCTGATTTCCCTTGATTTCTTTTGGGAAGTTGACAATAAAAGGCACTTTGATACCCCCTTCGTACAAAATTGCTTTTCTGCCTCTTAATCCGGCGTTGCAGTTGAGTTCGTCCAAGGGTGCCTGCACGGCCGCGCCATTGTCTGAAGCGAAAATGATAAAAGTATTATCCCTTAAATTGTTTTTCTTCAAATAATCAATTAGTTGTCCAATTGCCTTATCGGTATGAGTGATTAACGCTGCATACAATTTAGCAGTATTGGATAAAGGCATGGAAGCATAGGGCTCTGTGTTATCAATGACATAAGGCTCGTGTGGAACATCAAAAGCCAGATAAAGGAAGAAAGGTTGCTGTTTGTTCTTTTCGATGAAATTGATAGATTCCTTTATCGAAAGATCGCTGTCATGAATGCCGTGAGCGTTATTCTCGTTTTCCGGGATGACTGTAAGTTCGCGATTGTAGAATCTTAGTGCGGGGTAATAATAAGGCGTGTTAGAGGTTTCGTAACTTACCAGCCAACCATAAAATTCGTCGAATCCGCGATCCAAAGGTCCTGCACCGGGATTGAAACCGTCAAGGTGCCACTTGTTGACAACACAGGTTTTGTATCCGGCTGTTTTTAAGATGGTACCAATAGTGGTATCCTGTGGCAGTATATTGGCACGACGAATGGACAAACCATTTTTTAATCCCGGCAATCCGCCTTTTTTGCAAAAGTTATCGCGTATGGTTGTATGGCCGGTATGTTTCCCCGTAAGCAAGGAACAACGGGAAGGAGAACTGACCGCGGACCCGGCATAGGCTTGAGTGAATCGGATACCCTCTTCTGCCAATTTATCAATATTAGGTGTTTTGATCACTTTGTTGCCATAGCAACTCAAATCGCCATATCCCATATCGTCAGCAAGGATAAAAATAATGTTCGGTTGCTTGGCGGTTGTTTGAGACTGGGCAAGGGAGACTAAAGTGACGGAAGATAATCCCAGAAAAGCAGGAATCCATTTTTTCGACGTTATCATTTTTCAAAAGTGCTTTTTATTGTTTCAAATTCTTTTGTAGTTATCTTAAAAGCTGTACCATGGCGGGTTCCCCGAGGAAAGCTTACCAAATCGGAAACATCTTCCCAAAGCTTTCCGTCAATAGAACGGATAGCACCATATTTTCCTTCCCTGTATTTATCGAAATAGACGTACACATATTTCCCGATTTTTATGGGGGATGGTCCTTCTGCCCATGATTTACCTGAGATGTTTTCCGATACTTGCGTAGGAAAACCTTTTTTTAAATCGTCCGTAAAAGTGACGCGCAGGGTTTTTTCAGGAGGGTCAGAATTTTCATTTTTAACTATCAACCAATACATTTTGCCATTCTTTACTATTGCCCCGTCAATGACACTAAACCCCGGATCAAAGAAGAGTTTTGTTTCGCTGAACGTCTTAAAGTCTTTTGTGGTGACGAAATAGAGTCGATGGTTCAGCCCTTTTTCGCTTTCCGATGTGGAAATTTCCGGAAATTTGCCGGGCACTGTCGATGCCCAGATAATATAAAACAGATCGTCTTTTTTGTCATAGAAAACTTCCGGAGCCCAGCAATTTTTGCTTGTTGATTCATGGTACATGACCGGAATTAATTTTTGTTCAGACCAATGAACAAGATCTTTCGATGAAGCATAGCCGATGTGTTTGTCCCACCAGCCTGTTGTCCATACCATATGGAATGTACCGTCTTTCCCACGAGCAATACTTGGATCGCGCATCAACCGATCTTTGCCTACCATTGGCGTTAAAAGAGATTGATTATTGTTCAAGGCTTCCCATTCCAGTCCATTATAACTGTAGGCCAGATGGAGTCCATCTTCGCCGTTGCCGACAAAGTAGGAAAACAGATAGATGTCTTTTGCGCATAAATGGATTGAACACAATAGTGAGGTCAATAGAATAAAAAGATTTCGCATGAGAAAAGACGTTTTTAGTTTGTAACGAGTTTTTCGCAATGTTGCATTTCGAAATGATCGACATTCGTCAGTTTAAATGCTTCTACACCTGATTCCATGTCGGTATCCAAATCGTGAATTTTCAGCCCTTGCACATCCGAAGCCCAAATCAATGGACGGTAATCCGGATTTAAGAATTTGACGGCAACGTTGTTCAACTTAATGTTGCGTGCGTGGCGAATGAAGAATCCCGATGCCGGAATAAAGCCAAACATGGAAGGTTCGGGGTATTGGTTTTCGTTTTCGGGAGGGATGATTTCTGCCTCCCCTTTTGTACCTCCTCCTTGATAGACGATGCGGATATTATTCAACGTCACGTCATCGATGTAATGGCCGGGAATGCCGCTGATGATAGAGGAAAAACGCGAATCGGCATTATAAACGTTGAGATCGCTAATGGTAATGCGAGACATTTTCCCTACCGGAGTACCTTGCGGACTGCGTAGGCGGGCACCCAATCGCAGGAAAACAGGAGCATTTACGATATCACGCATGGTAATATTGGAAATCGTCACATCTTCCAACGACCCTCCATCTACTGTTTCCAGGGCCAAACCTCTGCAATTTTCAAAAACACAATTGCTGATGGCAATATTTTTAAATCCTCCGCTGGATTCGGTACCTAACTTGATTCTACCGGTAGCAAAATCATGATCAGGTGCTTGGGGTTCATTCTTTTGAAAGGTAGCATTCAACATCGTACCGCGGTCATATCCGCTTACAAAACAATTGTCAATAGTAACTTTTTCCGTATCCCTAAAAAACCCCAAGGCATAGCTACTTTTCAATACGATGGCATCATCCCAAGGTGAATTTACTGCACAATCCGAAATGCGGACGTTACGGCAACAATCGATGTCGAAACCATCCCGATTGGTATCAACTTTGACATTGTGGATGGTCAAGTTGTCGACACCGGTAGCCAAAAGGGCGAAATGGCCACATCGTAACATCGAAATATTGCTGATAGTTACGTTCTTGCACAATTTTAAGCTTATTGCCTTGTTTCCAACGCCGGGAATGTGGCTTTCTTCTCGTGTCAATCCTTCTCCATTAATCAATCCAAATCCCGTAATGACGATATTTTCCAGTCCGATTCCCCATATGAGGCTGTTCTGCCAGTGGCTGTGGCCAAAATCCTGATAAGCAGAAAAATCATTAGGTTCAGCTATATCATATCCTGAATTTTTTTTAGGATAAGCGGCCAAGAGAACCGAGCCGTTATCGAGAAACAGGGTAATGTTGTTTTTCAAGTGAATGGAATAGCAAAGATATGACCCTGCAGGGAAATAAATGGTTCCCCCGCCGTTGGAGGCTGCTTTCTCAATGGCTTTATTTATGGCCGGTGAATCCAATGCCCTTCCATCGCCTTTGGCACCAAAATCTTTTACATTGTAAAAGGAAGCGGAAAGGCGAGACGCAAGGCATAACAGCATCACCGACAAAAGAAAATATTTTGCTTTCATTTTACGGACAATAATACTTCTTCAAAATCAGGTAACATAAAATTATATCAGCTTTTCATTCTGTCTGTAGGGGCAAAAATACATTGTCTTTCATTACTTTCATCCATCTCAATCGGTTCTATTTTGCTATGCAAAAAGCATAGAGGTCAGCGGCACAATATAAAAAAAGATGCTAACAAATCAAACTTCTTTATTTTTTATTCAGCTTCATCATTTCTACTGCAGCGTCGATAATCAATCCCAAACCATGTTTTTCGTTATCGCCGACCGGACGGTTAAAATAAAATGGCAGATCATCACTGATGCCTGTACCTACGCAGACGTTGGTGAAACGCCCGTCAGACGTTATTTCATTATTTTTAAGAGCTTTCCATGCTGCTTTTGCAATACTTGCATAGGCAGGGTCAATCCATTTGTTATTAACAGCTTTGGCAATACTATATACATACATCGCTGTAATAGACGATTCATCGTAGGAATCACTTTTGTCGAGAAGTTGATTCCACATTCCATTTGCATTTTGATATCTCGATGCACCTACAATTTGCTTTTCGAGCAAACGCAAAAGTTCGGCTCGTTTAGGATGATTTTCGGGCATCGCTTCAATAAGGTTGGCCAATGAAACAGCTATCCATCCGTTAGCTCGCCCCCAAAATGCAACACCATTCCGCTTGAGATCTGTATAATAGCAGTGATAGTAAAGCTGCTTTTCGGGACACCATAAATACTTATCGATATTAATAAGTTGTCGTGCAGCTTCATCAAAATACTGTTTATCGTTAGTCAATGTTCCCATCTGAGTCAAGAAAGAAGTTCCCATATAAGCATCATCGGCCCATACTGTCATCTTATGAGGAAATGTCCGACAAAGTGTGCCATCGGACAAACGTTCCTGATTTTTCATAATATGCTCTGAAGCCTTATCTATGTAGTTTCGATATTCTTTATTCTTGTCAAATCGATACACTTCGATAACGGCAGCACCCATTGCACCACAATCGTCGAGCTCTTTCATGTTCCAAAGTTGGCCGAAAGGCCAATTCCAATGTTTGCGATCGTTTTTGAAAGTATTCTTGAAATATTCATAATTATCAAAACCAAATGCCACATGATTCCTGGCATAATCAATATATTTCGGTTCATTCAAATATTCTCCGAGATAAATCATTGCCATATCCAATACTCCGTTGGAATAATGCCATTCGGCAAGAGGACTCTTAAATTTCACTTCAACCCCATCGGGTATTTCTTTTGTACTGTTATAAGTTTTTCCATCCGAGACTCCGACAAATTGTGTTACGGGCTGAGCCAATATATTATCTGCAACACGTCTAATTGCCTCTTCGTCTGAAATTTGCTGTGAACTAACGGCAAATGGAATAATAGTGAATAATATAATCCAAAATAAACTCCTTTTCATATTTATATTTATAAAGATTAATTTCCATCAGGTTTTTGAATAGAATAGAATGGAGACGGCGGAATATTAAAAGTTTTCCAACTATCTGGATGACAAGGGTCAAATGATTTTGCCTCCTCAACTACATATTTTTTTAAAGGCAATTTGCTGTTTAAAATCCCTTTAAGTACACATTTGCATATTTCATATGCTCCATAAGTGTTGAAATGTGTATTATCCGCTAAAGGTTGATCTTGATGAGGGAAAGTCCCTGCAGGATAATGGACAAAAGCATGAATCGATTCATCGGGGCCCCATGCTTCATATAGAATTTTAGACATGCCGTTCAAATCAATCAACATCACATTTTCCTCTTTTGCCAATTGTTTCATGGCGTCAGGATAATCGCCCAAGGTATTTATTACACGCCCTGTTTCATCAAAGTTTCGGCGATTAACCGGAGTTACCAAAACAGGGATTCCACCTTTTTTACGCGTTTCGTCGATGAAATACTTTAGATTTTTCTTAAAACTCGTATAAGGACCAATATTTTCACCCTTTTGTTTTTGATCGTTATGACCAAACTCGATGAAAAGATAATCTCCTTTTTGCATTTTTGTCAATAATTTGGCAAGTCGTTTTGAAGCAATAAAAGTATTTGCAGCTTCGCCCGATTCCGCATAATTTGCTACCGCTATTTGGGGTTTCAAAAAACGTGGCAGAATTTGTCCCCAAGCGCACCAAGGTTCTTCATCCTGATCGACCACCGTTGAATTTCCGGCAAGAAAAAGTGTGGGAACATTCACATCTTCGATGACCATCTCTACCAAACTGGGTCTTTTCCCATTAATTTCCAGGGTAAGCTTATTGTCCCAATCCAATTTACCAATCTCTCTTTTTTTAATTCTCACAGAATCACTATCTCCAATTTTCGTATTACGGATATTAACGATAAATGAACGGCTAACGAATTTTCCGGGAGTCGTTTCAATGTTTTCCAACATCAATCGGCGCGATTCTGCCCGAACTGTTGTAATGGTAGATTCATCCTTATTACCTAATAAAACTGTTACCTTATAATTGCCTTCGGGTAAGTTTACCGAAAAAAAATAGGGATCATTACCTTTGGGAACAGTATTCAGGTCATAGCCAAATTTCGATTTATCACCAAAGATTATCGAATTATCAACAGTTTGATAGCCTTGCCTTGTATTTTTGCCGAAATAAAATTTGTATTCGCGAGCATTTATATGTAACGTCAGTAACAAAATGGGAAACAACAGTAGGCTCTTCAATCTTAAAAATTTTTCTGTCCTATTCATTTCTCTGAAATAATCATTCCATATAAAACACTTCTTTCAAAGGTATAGATACCGGAGAATTATCAGCATTTGTTTCCATGATATCAGCCATGTATGCCCACCATTTTTGGATAATCTGATTGTCACCCATATCCTGCGATGATGCGTCCCCTGAAGTTTTCTGAACGCCAAACAGAATATTCGTATCCTTATCCCAAAAAATAGAATAGTCATAAACACCTGAATCTTTCAGCAATTGTTTTACTTCAGGCCAAATTTCGGCATGTCTTCTTTCATATTCGGCTTCATAGCCTGGTTTTAAATACATCTTAAAAGCTTCTCGTTTCATGATAACTTACTAATTTAATGAATTTATAATTTTGATTTTATATATTGATTTAATGTCAGTTCAGGAATACTGCGAATGCCTTCGATCAATGCTTCACAGTTAAGAATAGCAGCCTCGCGTGAAGTATGAACACTATCCATAAAAAAGTCTTTGGCTTTCTGAGGACCGTAAGTTTCATATTTTTTTGCAATCAAATCGTTCATATCAATGAAGTACGCTCCTTCCTGAAGAGCCACTTCTTTTGCCCATTTCCCATAAGTTTCGTTACGAGCCATAGACGTCCCGTTCCAAATATTATTGGGAGTTGGTGACAAAACGATGGGTATTCCGCCTCTTGCTTTTGTCTGTCGGATATAAATACGAAGATAATGTCCATAGGTGAACACTTCCTCAGGACCTCCTGTACGTTCCATGATTACCGTTTGCGATTCATCGCCAATTCCTTTGAGCGACGCTCTCGCCCGTCCTGTATTGAGTGGACCTCCATCATTATGTCCAAATTGAATAAATACATAGTCACCTTTTCGAATACCTGGAAGAACTTTGTCCCATAACCCTTCGGTGTAAAAAGTACGACTACTCCTACCTCCTAAAGCATGATTTTCAATAGTGATACGGGTAGTATCAAAATATTGTTCGAAAAAACTTCCCCATCCCCATTGACCATTGTCGCCTTTTCCGGTACCATTTTTCATGGTCGAATCGCCAATTAGAAAAACAATCGGATTCCCATTTTTTCGGGAACTCCCGGCTATTATTTCATTAGGACGTAATGGATCTCCTACACTAAAAATCGGGGAATTAGTGTATTGCTTTGCAGCATAAAACTGTACTGCACTATCGTTCATTTTCGGAAATTGCGTATCGATTAATTTGATTATTTCCGATCCGGCCCATATCACTGGCCCATAACTATGCGCAGCATATTCACTCACAGGCCGATAATAATAGAAAGCGGGATCAAATCCCATTCCGGTTCCTACGCAAGTTCCTTCAACTTGTCCTTTATCGTTTATCTTAGTCGAAACTGCATTCCAACCCAAAATAGCAACCGGTCCATAAGAAACTGCGTCTATCCAACCCTTGTTGATTGCATGAGCGATGCAATAGGTAAAAATAGCTGTTGAGGAAGTCTCAAGATAAGAATCGGATCGATCGAGCAACTGATGCCAAAAGCCATCCCCGGATTGACAAGCTGCCAATCCTTGAATATGCTTCTTCATCAGACTGAGCATAAAATTTCGTTGAGGATGGTTCTCAGGTAAAATATCAAGTGTTTCTACCAAGGTAAGTAATGCCCATCCATTGGCTCTTCCCCAAAAAAATGAAGGATGCTCTTGAGCGGATTCAACCCATCCATGTCGAAATAAGTTTTTGTCCTCAACAAACATTCTGGTAGCAAAAAGCTGTATCTGCTTTGCGGCTTCATTGAAATATTTATTGTCTCCCGTTAAAGCGCCCATTTGTGCAAGCGCAGGTATCGACATAAACATATCGTCGAGCCATACCGTATTCATTTGTGGCCGTTTACGCGCAAAAGTGCCATCGAACAAACGATATTCGCCATACATGATGTAGTTTATGTAATTATCGATAATCGGGCGAAGATTTAAATTTTGATCCTTTCGCTGCGCCTTTATCATGGCAGCACACATGGCGCCTGCATCATCCAAAGCTTTAGGCTTAATCATCTGCTGCATCACAGGATCAACTTGCCCATAATTATCATAGAGCTTTTTGAAAATTGGATTCATCCGAGCAAAAAATCTGAACCGATCGTTCACATATTTTGCATAACGACTATCGTTGGTTATTTCAGCAGCAGAAAGCATTGCTGAATACGTAACGCCCCATTCATAACTGGCTATCCTGAAGTCACCTTTTTTGATTGACACATTTTGATCGAAGGAAGTTGTATCCGTAATTTCTTTCCCGGTTTTGTTGTTTACAACTTGTGCCGGCGTAACCTCGTCAAGATACGTCAGAATTCTGTCTAAATCAGATTTGATATCCTTAATTTCGGGAATTCCATAAGGCACCGAATATTGTGGCTGCATTAAATGAAGGGGTGAAGCGGCATCGGTTAGTTTATGTTGATTTTTTTGAGCCTCAGCTGTAAAAGCGATAAGCAAACCAAACAAAACAACAAAATAATTTATTTTTTTCATGATTCAATTAATTGTGTGAAGGTGCTATCTGTATCTTATCTTCAAAAATACACCCTTTATACGAAACTTTCAACCCGATATTCAATGGGCCTTTATGATTTATCTTTTTATTATCAATTATTATCATTCTCGATGTGTCACCCGTAGTCCATCTATATGAATCGTAATCCATTTCCGTACCAAGAACAATATTATCAGAAATACCATCTATCGACTTATTAGAAAATATTTTTTCGAGATCCGATCCGAAATAAAATCCGGGTTGAGTAGGTTGATTATAGGCGACATTTTGTGTTGCCACGCTTATTCTATATATGGGATCTTCCATAAAAGAATAAAAGCGATAGTTTGTTTCATAAGGGGTGAGATAGATCCGCAAGTTTTTATTATCTTGTGTTCTATATATCACTTCTTCCCTCCAATCCCCAAAAATATCGGCACATAATGATGGATTGGATTTGGTTCCATTATTTTTCATACAATCCTCACACCCAAAAATCACATTCGTTCCGCCTGTATGATAATCATATTTGGTTATTTGAGTTCCATCAAGCAACTCTCTCGATAAATCGCCATCCCACCAACAAGCCATATTTATAGAAACGCCCCTCGGCGTAGGATTTATTATCTCGTCCTTAATATTTCTTATTCCATGTGAATCCAAAGACCACATTTCCAATCCTTTGTTAGTAGGATCGATATCGGCAGCCATGCATCTGCCGACATCGATATTACTACCCACCTGAAAAATAAGAGATCCGCTTTCGGCATCACGAAAAGTTGATCCGTCACGTTTGTTTTCGTGACAATCCCAAACCTGAAGTTTTCGGCTTGACGGATCAAATGCCGTCATGTGCATGGCATCTCCATGGCCGAATCCGGTAGAATATATTCCTTTTCCGTCGTGATCAATTGCGCAGGCTCCATACACAATTTCATCACACCCATCACCATCGATATCGCCAACTCGCAGATTGTGGTTGCCCTGACCTACATATGCTTCGTTACCTGGTGAATTTGAATCAAATACCCATCTATTCGTTAATTTTTTATTCCTCCAATCGAAAGCGGCCAGAACTGTTCTTGTATAATAACCACGGCACATCACGACACTCGGATAAACACCGTCGAGATAAGCAACACATGCCAAAAAGCGATCGGATCGGTTAGCTTTCTCGTCACCCCAATCAATGGAAGAACCACGCTGAGGAATATAATCAATTGTTTGTAATGCTTTTCCCGTTAGACCGTCAAATACGGTCAGATATTCCGGACCGTCCAAAATTCGCCCATTTTTGTTTCGATAATCGGCATTTTTGTCGCCAATAATATACCCTTTCCCATCTTTTGTCCCGTCGGCAGTCTTCATGACAATTTCAGCTTTATTATCTCCATCCAGATCAAAAACAATAAACTGAGTATAATGAGCGCCGGCACGAATATTTTTTCCCAAATCAATGCGCCATAAATGACGACCATCCATTTTGTAACAATCCACAAATACATCTCCCGTATAACCATCATGCGCATTATCATGAGAATTGGTCGGATCCCATTTAAGAATAATTTCGTATTCTCCATCTCCATCCACATCGCCGACACTCGCATCATTCGCCTGATATGAATAATTTTGACCATCGGGTGTCAGTCCATTTTGGGGAATGTCGAGAGGCACATTTATATACCCCTGATCATCGGAATTTTTCAACACAAATAGATATTTTTCGATTTTCGATTCGATGTTATCCCGAACGGCTCTTATTTCGTATTTTAATTCCCCTTGTGGAGCATCCACATCTTTATAATAAGTCGATTGCGATAAAGGATTCGGATTAATTCTTTTCCCATTTCTGTAGATATTAAATGAAATGTTTAACGGATCGGAAGAAAGTAATCTCCAACTAACATCTACCGAGCCATTCTTTTCTCTGACCGCAATAACACCTCTTCCTAACTTTTCTTTTTTCAATTTGGAAAAATCTTATCCCGGTTTTAGCGTCTTATAGATCTGGTCGGCAATCAGATAATGTCCAACATCATTAGGATGCAACATATCTGAATAATAATTTGCTTTATCGATCAAAGGAGTGCGCAAATCAATTATTTTTAAGCCCTTTTCTTGTGCAACTTTTTTTATCAACGGAATAATTTCATTGACAAGCACATCTGGTTGATGTGGCCATCGATTGTTTGGCATAATGGGTATTGGCAGGCACAAATAAACGGCTGGCTTCGAAGGTAATCGAATAAATTCATCGCAAATCGAAGCAAGATCTTTCTCGAAATTTTTTGAAAAATCTCCTGTATTCCAAACTTTAGGTTGAGCATCATTCGTTCCTAATGCAATCGTAACAATGTCGGGCAGAAAATCTTTGGCTTTCTGAAATGCCGGAGTGTCAACATAAGGCTTATGCGTATTTTTACATGCTGTTGCTCCGCTTACGCCAAAATTTTCGATATCGTAACCCGCACCCATCATTGCGGATAAAACAACGACATATCCTTTCTTGATTGGATCACTTGCCCCCGCACCTGCAGTGATGCTATTTCCTATGCATGCGATCTTTATTTTCTTGAAAGGAACGATAGAACTTTTGTTTTGAGCACATAGACTAAGATAAGCAGTGAAATAAATACAAAAAAATAAAGGATAGATTTTTTTCATTAGTTGTTCATTTCATTTTCTATAATGTAAAAGAGAATGGAAATAGAGTTTCCTTTCTCTTTTACAATTAGATGTTTAATATCCGGGGTTTTGATATTCGGCTTTTGCTGCGGCATCTAATGTTTTTCCGTTTTCGTCGGTAAGCATGTCGATAAAGGTTTGGGGAAAAGGTTTGAACGTGTTGCTCGGTCTGAATGTCCCTTTTCCGTTTCCGTCTTGACCTTGTCCTGCTTCCACGTTATCGGAAACCGGCCAATGATTTTTCAGAGTAGAACCCATTTGTTGGTGCCATTGAATTCGATCAGCCTGGATTCCGGCATGATGAATTCCTTCATAAAGCGTTAATTCTCCAATCATTTCACGGGTCAATTCATTATAAATAAAGTGAATAAAACGTTGAAGATCAGTTGTGGCACTGGAGGGGTAATTTTCCGCTTTCGATTCAGGGGATACACCATCCCAATAAGTCGCATCGATTTCCATATCTGAAGTCCTGTCTTTTGTTACTGTATATGGATATTGTTTTTCTGAAGGCTGAAGATTTTCTGACCCCGGATACAAACGAGCCAATACTTCGGCTCTGTTTTCTCCCGGTTTATAGGCAGCTCTTCTTCTGACTGCATTGATGTCGGCGATTGCAGCTGTAAAATTTCCTTTTCTTCCGTAAGCTTCGGCTCGAAGGAGATAGGTTTCGGCAATACGGAACATAGCAACGTTTCTACTACCATATTCTGAATTTAATGCTTCTCTGTTGACATCGATATGTTTTTTTATACAGGCCGCTACACCCACACCTTTTTCCAGTCCAACATTATTGGCAGTGAAATCATTACTACCATCCCGTCTGTAATAATATTTTCCGTCCAATGTTTTTGTCCACCGAGGATAAAGTACATAGGGTTGAGCTTTTGCTTCCTCAAGGGAAATAGCAGTTTCCTTGGTATTTTCCAAAAAAACCAATCCTAAGTCTCCTCTTCCTATTTTATGTTCTCCTGGTACGGCCGTGCGTCCGTTCCATGAAGCGCGGGTGTATGTTGGTAAGATATGGTTATTAAAATAAGCTGCATCTTCAGTTGCCCATTTTTTACTTGTATTTTTTGCATCGTTATAAGCATAATATTCCACATCTTCATTTCCTTGAGCCAATAAAGCCTTGTATTCTATCAAAAAAGATTTTTCGAAGCGTGAATCCGACATTTTATCGGTAAAAACATCATACCCCCAGTCGTTGGTCCGCATTCTTACATTCTGATGGCCATAAGCCCATGTTCTGTCTGGCAATCCCCACATGGCTTGTATGTAATTACAGGTCATGTAACATTGGAATCGCATTCCATAGCGCCCATTCGCTAATTTTGGGCCAAATGAAGCCGCCAAAATAATTTCCGGATTATTTTCACTAGGATATGATCCTTTTGCTGTTTCAAAGATATCCCAATAGTCGTCGGCTAATCGGTAATTTGCCGTATTGCTGATCACTTGAGTAGCAAAATAGATGCAGGAGTCAAGATCGGAAGAAACGTTTCCTTTATAAAGCATTCCCAGATACGCATTTGGATTGGCGTGATCTATTGTGCCATCAGCTTTCCGATATTGGGCGAATTCGGCTCCTTGTGCCCGCTGCAAATACAATTTTGCCAAAAAATGGGCTGCTGCTCCTTTCGAAATTCTTTCTCTGCCTTCAGTGGAGGTACTACTAATAACGGTGGCAGGGAGATTATCATAGCAAAAACGCAGATCGGAAATAAGTTGTTTATATATTTGTTCCGAAGTTGATTTTGGGAAATAGTAAGCTGAAGGCAAAGCATTATTGCTTTTTAACGTCATATGTACATCTCCCAATTGGGTATTCAGCATATAATATACCCATGCCCTGTTGAACAAAGCTTCCGATAAACGTTGAGCCGCATACTCCTTATCCGTGACAAAACGTCCTAATGCTCTTCCTTCTCTTATGGTTTCGACTGCCCGGTTGCAATTATTAATGATGGGGTAGCCACCTAATAACTGTTTTCCGTAATATCCCATCAAATAGTTGGCATAGGTGTTTCCTGCAGCACCTGCCGGCGTCCATACTGTAGGCGAATAAATATCCCAAGAATTATCCCCTCGGATTTCGGCATCAGTCCCGACATGGAAAAGATAACTTCCTTCTTCCCAACCATATTTCCATCGTAATGCTTCATAGGTACCATTAATTAATTGATCCAATCCATTTTCCGTGTCAAAATAGTCTTGTGTAATCACCGAAACCATCTCTTCTTTCAGAAAATCGTCTGTACAAGAAAACATTCCAATGATTGTAGTCAATAGTATAAAGTATTTTTTCATAATTTTTATTTTTTAAAAACCAATTCTTAATCCAATTGCATAGCTGCGCATCAGCGCCGTATTGTTCGTTTGCCCTCCCATTTGAGCTTCGCTTTTGGTTTGCCATCCGGTCACATCATCTGGATTAATACCTACGTTGACCAACTCTCCACCAAAAATAAAAGGATTCAATACCTGCCCATAGATTTGTACATTCGATAAATTGAATCTTTTCAAAATATCATTATCAAATGTATACGATAAAGCAATATTTCTTACCGTTATCATGTTTCCTTTGGCATAATTTATTACCTCTTGATGATTACTAAATGATTGAGTATTAGGTTGAGGATATTTCCCATCCGGATTTGTAGGGCTCCATACATCTTTCTCTACTCTGCGTCCGTAAGTTTGGAGTAAGCCGTAATATAAATTCCCAATGCGTGCATGGATAAAGAAATTAAATTGCCAGTTTTTATAGGTTAATGTATTGGTAATACCTCCAACCCATTTTGGCCTGTTGGATCCCAAAATGATGGCATCATCATCGTTGATTTTCCCGAATCCGTTGTCCATCAGAGTTACTTTTTCTCCTGTCGATAGGGTATAAGTTTTTGATCCTTCTGTTCCTTCTGTTGCTTCAATCATGGGTTGCCGATCTACTACCTTTGTTTGTCCTGGAATATAGGTTAACTGTCCTACAGCTTTATAAATGGCCATTAACCGTTCATCTGTGTCAGTGTCTTGCCATAATCTGTCATATTGATAATCACGAAAAACCTGAATAGGTTGTCCTATAAACCATCCATTGGCTTTGTCATCTTGCTTTCCTTGTGCAAGCTCGACAATTTTTTCTTTGTTTGTTCCCCAATTCAGATCTACTTGCCAACTGAAGTCTCGTGTTTGGACAGGAACACCGGAGAGTGTGATCTCGACTCCGGTGTTTTGCGTCTTCCCGACATTTGCCAGAATGTTGACATAGCCTAGGATCGCAGGAATGGATCGATTTAACAACAAATCTGAAGTGTTGGAATTATAATATTCAACAGATCCTGAAATCCTATTATTTAAAAATCCAAAATCGAGACCGACATTAATTTGAGATGTTTTTTCCCAACCCAACGAATAATTAGGCATCACCTCCGCTTTTGCCCCGGCAACTTCTTTATTATTGAAAACTTGATTTGCAGACAAGAGCGAACCTTTTGTGCTGTATGGGCTTACCGCTGAATTACCGGTAACACCCCATCCGAATCTGACTTTCATTTGGTTAATCCACGCTATGTTGCGAAGAAAAGATTCCTCTTCCATTTTCCATGCCACTGCCAGTGACGGGAAGAAATCCCATTTGTTGCCTTCCGCCAATTGAGATGCACCATCCCATCGTCCTGTTGCGGTAAACAGGTATTTGTTCATCAACGAATAATTGATACGTCCCATGTAGGATGCCAAAGCAGTTTCTGAAAACCCCGAATCATACCCATGAGGTTTGCCTACACTATTAGCTGCGAGAGAATACCATTGAGCAGAAGAATACAGCAAGCCTTGGGATCTAACCCATAAATTTTCGTTTCTTGCTTTTTGGGCCGATTGCAAAAGGGTAATATTTAAGGTATGGACGTTGTTCCATTCTTTATTTATATACAATAGATTTTCCAAAACCCATGAAAAACTTGTTTCATTTCTATCATACCCTGTCATCGGTACTGAGGCGGGTGGTTTGGATCCAATTGGATTGGTATAATCCTTGTCGTAAAAACTCCCATTCCTGTTATGACGGAATTGGGCTCCTATGTTTATTCTATATTTCAGCCATGAGGTTAAATCGATTTCTCCAAAAGTGCTGCTTAAAATGGAATATGCCCGTCTTTCATTTTTTGCATTTGCTATATTAACCAAGACATTGTCTCCCGAAGGGCCAAATCCCGATCCCGGTTTCAATAGATTTCCATTTTCATCATAAGCCGGTGCATAGGGCATCATGTTTAATGCTTGTCCATAAGAATCTTTAGCTGCCGTGTTTCCACTATTATCTATCATTCCATAATTTTGAATAGAATAATTGGCAAGTAATGAAGTTCCCATTTTTAACCATTTCAAGGGATTTACCTCTCCGTTTATATTTGCCGTGTATCGTTGATAATCCTGGTCAATCATGGGTGATTCTTGGTTCAAAAAGGCCAACGACATGTAAAGTTTGGATTTTTCCGATCCTGATGATAATGACAACTGGTGATTATTAGTTACTCCTGTTCTGGTAACTAAATCCGGCCAATGTTGATCAAATAAATTTGCAGAATTGTAAAGAGGAACCTGGTCAGCATAACCCATCGCTTTTTCTTCAGCCGTTGCCGGTCGCAATACTTGATTACCTTGTTCATCCAATTGGTAAGCGGTGGCTAAAATCCTGCGCATGTATGCCTGATTTCCCATGAAAAGAATCAGATCTCTATCCATATCAGGGGCCGTTCCAAAGTTACCACCGTAAGTTCCACCATTAAGATAACCAGAACGTTGCCAATCAAGAGTCTCACCTGCACCCATCCAGTCGGTAAGCGAATGAATTTGATTAAAAGTTACTGTTCCATCATAATTAATGGCAACCTTACCTGTCACACCTTTTTTAGTTTGAACCAACACTACGCCATTCGCAGCACGAGAACCATAGATTGCTGTGGCTGAAGCATCCTTAAGCACTTCGATAGAGGCAATATCATTAGGATTAATATCGGCCATCGATCCTGAAACTAACGGAATCCCGTCTAACACATACAAAGGTTCATTGGAAGCCGTGATGGAACGATTACCTCTAATGCGGATCTGGCCTAATTGCCCTGGACGAGAAGCTGTAGTAACATCAATTCCGGGAGCTTTTCCCTGGAGGGCTTGAAGTGGGTTTTGTATAGGTCGCTCCTTAATATCTTTTTCTGTTATTCGTGATAAAGCTCCTGTTAGATCACTTTTTTTCTGAACCCCATAACCTACAACCACCAATTCTTCTAATGCTTGTGCTTCTTCCTGTAAAACAACTCCAAATGACGTTTTTCCTGCCACCGGAATTTCCTGGGTAGCATAACCGATATAAGAGATTTGCAAAACGGCATCTTCTGGCACATCGCTTAATGTAAAGTTCCCGTCCATATCGGAAACAGTCCCCGAAGATGTCCCTTTCACCATCACTGTTGCCCCGATAATGGGCTGCCCATTTGAATCGACAATATTTCCCGTAATTGTTTTCGTTTGAGAAAAAACAAATAGCGGAATCATTGCCAAAAAACAAATGATCATTTTTTTCGACATAAAAGCCTTTATCGAGCTTGGATGTCTTCCTGTTTTTCTACTGTTTTTCATTTTTCGACATTTTAAAAAATTAATTTTAATTTTAGCTATCTTTTTAGTTCAACATAAAGTAATAATATTCAATTTGATTTTTTCAAGAATTTAGATGCAAAATAAGTTACAGAGCTAATTTTCTTTGGCTTTAATTTTTTTTACTCCCCAAGATAATAGGAAGGCATGGCCGGTTGTTGGTATCCCATTGTATGGGTAGTTATAGTTTGACGATAGGTATTGTCTTGTAATAAAGTAACTCTCCGGTCTTTTGCCGGAATAGTCGTACTGTAAATTCGTAATTCTCCCGGAAGAGCGGTAACAATCTCTTCTCTCCAGTCACCATAGAGATCAGCAACCAAGACCACATTGCCTTCAAAACCCATTTGAACAATTTCGTCTTCATCCTTGTAGTGATATTTGGCTATTGTGAAACCCTTTCCTCGTCCTTCAGGACGAATGTATTCGCGTAATTTGTCGGCATCCCACCATACCCAATCGCCGGTTGGAGGAACATCTTCTCCGGTGCCATACAAATTTCCGTTGGCATCAAACAGATAGCGGTTGTTGTTGCCTGTAATGCCCATCGCCCGATGTCCTTTTGGATCCTCAGCAGCAAAACATTCCAATCCATGTAGCGCAGGATCGACATCTGCCACCATTCCTGACCCTACATGAACGGTAGGACGACCGATTTTCCAAATGAGTGTACCTGTTTTGGCATCGCGCAGGCAAATACCTAATCCGTCTTTGTCGTGCAAAGCTTCAACAGCAAGAAAAATTTCCATGCCCGGACGCGACAGGTCAATATCCATAACAAAAACCTTGTCGGGATGGCCAAGTCCTGCCGACCATAGAAGGGTACCGTTATCATCCAAGACAGCCGAGCCAAGAATGATTTCGTCCCTACCGTCTTCATCGACATCGGCAACCAGCATGGTATGAGCACCCTGACTCCTTGCTACCGGATTTTCTTCATCACCATCCCAATGCCACAATTTGGTTAATTTACCCTCTGTGAATTGATATGCATCCACAAACATGGCTTTGTAGGTTCCCCTTGCCACAATCAGACAAGGTGTTTTTCCATCGAGATAAGCCACCCCCAGTTGATTTCGGTTTTGTCGGTTATAATCACCCAATCTTGGAGATCTTTCGGGCCAATCAGCTTTGGTGATTTCTTTGCCGGTCATGCCATCCCATATCGAAATCCACTCTTCTCCTTCATAAACACATCCGTCAGCATCTCTGATGCCTGTGGGAGCCGTCTTCACAGCTATTTCGGCTTTACCATCCCCGTCAAAATCGTAAACGATAAACGGCGAATACCAAACTCCGGGTTCTATGCCATCGCCAAGATCTTTACGCCAGAGGAAGGTTCCATCATGCAAATAGGCTTCTATTTTATAGGTAACCTGTGATGAATCAGGCCTGAATCCAGGATCCTTGCTGATATCGGGTTGAATCAACGCAAAGTCGAATTGACCATCACCATTCAAATCACCTATTCCCAACCTTCTCCGACTGGGTACAACGCCTTCTTGCAGAGGAATAGAGACATAAGGAGGCTTCTCAAGTGTGGATCGACTGATGGCGGCCACACGTTCGGAAGCTTCACCTTTCTTCCCTTTCAGGATGGGAACAACCCAATAGGACTCGTCTCCTTTTACTGTAACATTTTGGTAGAGAAAATCTGTGGTTGTCGAGATGGGTTTGCTATTCAGTTTTACAGAGCGATTCCCTGAGCTACGGTACACATCAAAAGCAATATCTGCAGGATCAGTTTGTAACAAACGCCAACTCACATACACGTTTTTGTTGTTTTCGTCGGCAATAGCTATCACACCCCTGTTAAGTTTTTCTTGGATGCGTTCTTTTGCAAAACCTTGAATTTTCGGTTTATCGGCATGATCGGGTTTCAATATTTCAAAATTGTACAACAATTCGCGTGCATCCTGGGCATATATAGAGATAAATGCCGGAAGCAAAAAAAGAATAAAAATTTTTTTCATTTTGAGGAGGTTTATAAAGGTTCTTCATTATTGCGTTTTCTATTGTTGTATGGGTGGCAATTCGGTTTTTCCTGCTACATACGCAGAAGCGAGTTGATGCAATTGCTTTACCACTTCACTGAATTCGGGATCATAAACAAGATTGACGAATTCATCAGGATCATGAATGGGATCGGTGAGAAAGGCACCTGCACCTGCTCCGAAAAATTCAGCATATCGCCATTGTTCTGTGCGAACAACAACTCCTGTGATGCCTTTCCTGTGTTCATTCCATACAGTGTAAGCCGGTTTATCCCATACAGTTAGAGGATTGTCCAACAGAGGCCTTAAGCTTGTCCCTTCAAGTCCTTCGGGTTGAGGAAGACCACACAAATCGACAAGCGTTGGGTAAATATCCAAAAGTTCCACAATGCGAGGCGAAGCTTGCCCATTGCCTTTTGCCCTCGGATCAAAAAAATGATGAAAGGTACACGTGTGCCTTGCTCCCATAACGAGCCGGCTTTCGACCATTTGCCTTTTTCACCAAGCTGATAGCCGTGATCGCTCCAAAATACGATTATTGTGTTTTCTTTTAATCCCTGTTTTTCCAATTCTGAAATCACACGCCCGACATTCCAGTCCACATAACTGATGCAAGCCAAATAAGCACGAATCATTTGCCGAGCTTCTTCAGGTGATGCAATGCGATTGATAAACAAATCGGCATTAGTGGGCCGAATAGAGCCGGCAGGAAATCCTACGGGAACCATAGGCAACGAAGCAAAATCGGGAGGAAGCGGTATGTTGTTTACATCGTACAAATCAAAAAATTCTTTTGGTGCAATCAAAGGTGAGTGTGGTTTTGAAAAACCGCAGGCGATGAAAAAGGGTTTCCCTGATTTTTTGCTCTGTCGAATATGTGCAATCGCTTTGTCGGCGATACGGGTATCGCCAAGTTGCCGTGCTGCTTCACCTTCTACGGCTTCCCACCGATCTGATCGAGGATTAGAAATGACGTCTGATGGATTAGGCATCCTTCTCTGAAAATGGATACGCCATTCTTCAGGTGTTAAAGCGGATGGAGGGTTGGCATTGACGGGGTTGTTATAGATCCGCTGTTCTCCTCCTTCTGTCCATGCTTCCGTATCGTCTATTCCTCCGTGAAATATTTTTCCACTGCGCAGGGTTTCATATCCGTGAAGGCGAAAATAGTTGGGAAGGCTTACCCAATCGGAATAGGTAGCACCGAACCATTCCCTATTCGTGTATAATCCACTCGTCGTTGGCCGACGTCCGGTAAGAATGGATAATCGTGACGGACAGGAAAGAGGGTATTGACAATAAGCCCGTTCAAAGCAAACACCATCTTTGGCAAGTTTGTCGAGATTTGGTGTTTGTGCCATTGGGCTTCCCAATACATTCATTTCGGCCCGCATGTCATCCGAAATCAGAAACAGTACATTCATGGGTTGCCCTTTCCCTTGTTTGGGATTGGCACCTAAAGCCGATTGTTCTCCGGCTGCAGAAAAAGTTATGGTAACAATTGTTGCTACAGTAAAAGGTTTTATATTTTTTACCGGTAAATTCATTTATAAATGAGCAAGTTTTTTTATTTACTATAAATCATAAATACACATTTGAACGTATGGATTAAAATCAGGAGACTCGATATTGATCTTTTATCTTTCTTTCCTAAAGATGAGCAGAACCACATAAATTGTAATTTTATTATCTCTCTTTATCTTTATCTTTCTTTGTTTGAGTTTAATATCAGATTTTACTTTGTAACAGAAATAATAAGAATTGGCATAAGCCCTTCATTCAAATTCACATTATATTGATTGTTGATATTAATATTTTGTCTATATTGTTCGATAAAATTTAACAAGGCGAGATTTAAGAGATTTTATTTCTATAAATATCTATTTTTTTTATTACCTCCAGCCGTCTCTTTTCTTCCACAAAAATATTATATATAGAAATCAGCCTACTACAAAAATTGATATAAATACTTCAAAATTTGACATAATTTTAAAGAAGAAGCGATAACCTTTTTAAGCAGATACTTCTTGTAAATGGCTTTTTTATTCGATGTAAGACAAAAAGAATCAGCGTCGGACTCTTTTATTCTCCATATCAGCATACGCCACAAGGAGCTGAACGCATTCATGGAAACCCTCTATAAAATTTTTCCGAATAATTTCGTTCGCAATGTATTGGTTTTTCAATCATTATTTTTAACTTTGCACCCTCTAACAGAAAGGGGGTTATTGTAAGCCAACAGAAAAAAAAACGAAACGATAGTAGAATATAAACAGCAACCATCCTCGAATAAAAGCTTATTATCAAATTTTTATTCGAGAAAATTAGGGATATGCCATAATTTTATTATCCCCAATCGTGCGGGCAATAGTCCCAATAATTGAACAAAAAAACAAAGAAATATATGATCATTGTACAAGTAAAAGAAGGCGAAAACATAGAAAGAGCCTTAAAAAAATTCAAGAGAAAATACGAAAAAACAGGCATTGTTAAGGAGCTGCGCAAGCGTCAGGCATACACAAAACCGTCAATTGAAAGACGTAAGAAAAAGCAGCATGCCATATACGTACAACAGCTGCAACAAAACGAAGATTAATTTTTGATCTTCCAAAATTTTATCTAACTTCGTTGCCACAAGATGGCCGACGAAATGTGGAAAGAAAAGTTCATGAGATATCTCCGTGTCGAGAAGAATTATTCCTCTCACACGGAGATTTCGTATTTAAACGATCTTTCTCAATTCGAATCATTCATCAGATCCGAAACCGGCACTTTTGACCCTACAAATATCGATGCAGACCTTATCCGGATATGGATATCGCAACTAATAGAAAATGGCATAAAACCTCGATCTGTAAATCGCAAGCTAAGCGCCATAAAATCTTTTTTCAAGTATTTAAAAAAAACAGAGGTTTTGAAAAACAACCCTGCCGAAACGGTGCATGGGCCCAAAATCGAAAAAAAATTACCTACATTTGCCACCGACACCGATTTGGAAAAAATCATGGATGATGAAACAGAATTTTCCGACAATTTCGAAGGATATCGCGATCACCTCATACTCGAGCTGCTCTATGTTACCGGCATGCGCCGAACCGAGCTGATCAATCTAAAAGATGCAGATATCGACATCTATGCCAAAACTCTTCGCGTTACCGGAAAGAGAAACAAACAGCGACTTATCCCATTTTCGGACAACACTTTATATAATATACAAAAATATATATCCCTGCGCGATGCAAAAATCAAAAACAATTCGGCATTTTTATTTGTTAAGAATAATGGAGATCCAATGTATCCGGCCATGATATATAAAATCGTACATACTCATCTTAGTCGCATTTCAACTCTTTCGAAAAAAAGCCCACACGTATTACGTCATTCCTTTGCCACCGAAATGTTAAACAATGGAGCCGAAATAAACGCTGTAAAAGAATTGTTGGGACATTCAAGTCTCGCTTCTACAGAAATCTACACCCACGTGACATTTGACGAACTAAAGAAAGTCTATCAACAAGCTCATCCCCGAGCAAAAAAATGAAGGAGGAAAAATTATGGAAATTAGAATTCAATCCGTCAATTTCGACGCAACTGCCCAGTTAAAAGCATTTGTTGAAAAAAAAATGAAAAAATTAGAGAAATTCAACGACGGCATCCTCGAGGCAGAAGTAATCATGAAGGTCGTAAAACCTGAAACCGCAAAAAACAAAGATGTATCCGTTAAACTAAAATTAAAAAACAGCGAACCGTTCGCCAACAAGGTTGCCGATACTTTCGAAGAAGCAGTAGACTTGTGCAGAGAAGCTCTTGAAAAACAGATCATCAAAACCAAAGAAAAAAAAGGATAGATAATCCTCGTAAAAAATAGATTGAAATCTTTGGCAATCGAAAAAATATTACTACCTTTGCGACCGTTTCTCTCTAATCATGAGAGGGAAACGGTTAATTATAAGTAAATAAGCCTCTTTAGCTCAGTTGGCCAGAGCACGTGATTTGTAATCTCGGGGTCGTTGGTTCGAATCCGACAAGAGGCTCAAAAAATACAAATAATTCACCGGTAAAGAGATCTATTTCTTATTGTAAATCAGCGATATATAAATATATCATTTTTGATTGGGGCAGTTACCAGAGTGGCCAAATGGGGCTGACTGTAACTCAGCTGGCGTAGCCTTCGGTGGTTCGAATCCATCACTGCCCACAAAACAAATTGATGGAGTTTAGGATAAATATTTTGAATATTGACAACGTCATCAACTGTTTGAATGCGGAAGTAGCTCAGTCGATAGAGCATTAGCCTTCCAAGCTGAGGGTCGCGGGTTTGAGTCCCGTCTTCCGCTCTTGATATGAATCGCGGATCGCAATCAAAAACTTTGAACAAAAGTTTTGTTGAGCACTGCAAAAAGAAAAAACATCTTAGCGTAAGTGCCAAACGAGCGGGGAAACCGCTGTAGCGTTTTCCGCGGCAATACTGAGGTCGCGTTTCGAAGCAATGTTCATCAAGTAATTGCATAAGCATTCTTCGGAGAAGATCGCCACAAAATCACACAATGCGGAGAAAATCTTAAGACAGATTCATCCGTCGATTTTTCTGGCATCTTTCCTCTTTTGCCAATGTAGCTCAGGGGTAGAGCGCTTCCTTGGTAAGGAAGAGGTCGCGGGTTCAATTCCCGCCATCGGCTCGAAACGCGATTATTTTTTTGATTGAAAATTGGGTGAGCAAAATATATTCATCTGTTTTCCGAGTTAAGCACTAAAAGAGAGTAAATAAACTAACTAAACTAATAAGAATATTTTATGGCAAAAGAACATTTTAACCGGACAAAACCGCATGTCAACATCGGTACTATCGGCCACGTTGACCACGGTAAAACTACCCTAACGGCTGCAATCACGACCGTTTTGGCTAAAAAAGGATTTTCGGAAGTACGCACTTTCGACTCGATCGACAACGCACCCGAAGAAAAAGAAAGAGGTATTACCATCAACACTTCTCATGTTGAATACGAAACTGAAAACCGCCATTACGCTCACGTTGACTGCCCGGGACACGCTGACTACGTTAAAAATATGGTTACCGGTGCGGCTCAAATGGATGGTGCTATCATCGTGGTAGCGGCAACTGACGGCCCAATGCCTCAAACCCGTGAACACATCCTCTTAGCACGTCAAGTAAATGTTCCACGCTTGGTGGTATTTATGAATAAATGCGATTTGGTGGACGACGAAGAAATGCTTGAGCTGGTAGAAATGGAAATGAGAGAATTGCTCGATTTCTATGATTTCGACGGCGCCAATACACCTGTTATTCGCGGATCTGCACTTGGTGCTCTCAACGGCGACCCGAAGTGGGAAGAAAAAATCATCGAACTCATGAATGCCGTTGATACGTGGATTCCACTTCCTCCTCGCGACATCGACAAGCCTTTCCTTATGCCGGTAGAAGACGTATTCTCGATCACAGGTCGTGGAACAGTGGCAACCGGTCGTATCGAAACCGGTATTGTCAAAGTTGGTGACGAAGTTCAAATCATCGGTCTTGGCGCCGAAGGCAAAAAATCGGTTGTAACCGGAGTCGAAATGTTCCGCAAAATTCTTGACGAAGGTCAAGCCGGCGACAACGTAGGACTTTTGCTCAGAGGTATCGACAAAGACGAAATCAAACGCGGTATGGTTATTGCTCATCCGGGAAAAGTAAAACCCCATTCGAAATTCAAGGCTGAGGTTTATATTCTGAAAAAGGAAGAAGGCGGACGACACACTCCGTTCCATAATCACTACCGTCCTCAATTCTACATCCGCACACTGGATGTTACCGGCGAGATTCAATTACCGGAGGGAGTTGAAATGGTAATGCCCGGCGATAACGTAACAATTACGGTTGAGCTGATCTATCCGGTTGCATGTAACGTGGGTCTCCGCTTCGCAATTCGCGAAGGTGGTCGTACGGTAGGCGCCGGTCAAATCACGGAATTATTAGACTGAAAACAATAGAACTTAGTTGGCCTGTTTTTCGAGCGGCCGACTAAGTTTCTCTACGGGTCTAGCTCAGTTTGGTAGAGCACTGGTCTCCAAAACCAGGTGTCGGGAGTTCGAGTCTCTCGACCCGTGCAAAAAGTATGAAATTTTAAATGAAAAAGATAGTTGCATATCTCAAGGATGCCTATACCGAATTGGTGTATAAAGTATCTTGGCCTTCACGAGAAGAACTAACCAGCAGTACAATAATAGTAATGATTGCTTCCCTTATTATTGCGCTGATAGTTTTTGGGTTGGATTCTTTATTCGAGTGGATATTGAAAATCCTATACGGTATTTAATCATCTGAAATAAAGGAAAAAATGGCTGAAAGCGAAAAAAAATGGTACGTTCTGCGTGCCGTTAGCGGCAAAGAAAATAAAGTCAAAGAGTACCTCGAGTCAGAAATTAAAAAAACCGATTTAGGAAAGTACATATCTCAGGTCCTCATTCCCACAGAAAAGACTTACACTGTACGCAACGGAAAGAAAGTGATGAAAGAACGCGCTTATCTTCCCGGTTACGTGCTTATCGAAGCCGATCTGACGGGGGAGGTAATTCACGAACTCAAAAATCTCAACTACGTAGCAGGCTTTCTTCCCAACACCAAAGATCCCCAACCCCTTCGTGAATCGGAGGTGAAACGTATTTTGGGTACGATGGACGAATTGGAAGAAGCCAACGAAGAAATGGATGTAAAATTCTACGTAGGCGAAAATGTAAAAGTGATTAGCGGTCCCTTTACAAGTTTTTCGGGAGAGGTTGAAGAAGTGAATGACGAAAAAAAGAAACTGAAAGTAATGGTCAAAATATTCGGGAGGAAACAACTTCTCGAATTGGGATATATGCAAGTAGAGAAAGAATAAACAGCAATTTGGTTACGCAGATTCTGAAATTCTTCCGTTTGTTTCGAAAACCGTTTATTAATTTAATCAAAGAAAATGGCAAAAGAAGTTGCTGGACAAATCAAATTACAAATCAAAGGAGGAGCTGCAAACCCATCTCCCCCCGTTGGACCTGCTTTAGGTTCGAAGGGGATCAACATCATGGAGTTTTGCAAGCAATTCAATGCCAGAACTCAGGACAAAGCCGGTAAAGTGTTACCTGTGGTAATCACTTATTATACCGACAAATCTTTCGATTTTATTGTTAAAACTCCACCGGTTGCGATTCAATTGTTAGAAGCCACCAAGGCAAAAAGCGGCTCGGCCGAACCTAATCGTAAGAAGATTGCAGAAATCACTTGGGATCAGGTAAAGGCTATAGCCGAAGAAAAAATGCCCGATCTAAATTGCTTTGACATCGAATCTGCAATGCGAATGGTTGCCGGCACGGCTCGCAGTATGGGTATCACAGTAAAAGGGGAGTTCCCTGAAAATGTTAATAATTAAAACTTCAATTGAGTTATGAGTAAACTGACAAAAAATCAAAAGTTGGCTTTGAGCAAAATTGAAGCAGGGAAAACCTACACGCTGAAAGAAGCTTCAAAATTGGTCAAAGAAATTACAACTACCAAATTTGACGCTTCGGTCGATATCGATGTACGCCTTGGCGTAGATCCCAGAAAAGCGAACCAAATGGTGAGAGGCGTAGTGTCTCTGCCTCACGGAACCGGAAAACAAGTCAGAGTTCTTGTGTTATGTTCCCCCGAAGCCGAAGCCGAAGCCAAAGAGGCCGGTGCCGACTATGTAGGACTTGACGAATACATCGAAAAAATTAAAGGAGGTTGGACCGACGTGGATGTTATCATCACTCAACCGCAAATTATGGGAAAAATTGGTGCATTGGGGCGCATTTTAGGCCCTCGAGGCTTAATGCCTAATCCTAAAAGCGGAACTGTGACTACTGACGTGGCTAGAGCAGTCAAAGAAGTGAAACAGGGGAAAATCGACTTTAAAGTGGACAAAGCAGGTATTGTGCATGCTTCTATCGGAAAAGTATCATTTATGCCGGAACAAATCAGAGATAACGCCAAAGAATTCATCGAAACGCTTATCAAACTGAAACCCACGGCAGCTAAAGGTACTTATATTAAGAGTATTTATCTTTCGAGCACGATGAGCCCGGGTCTGAAAATAGATCCTAAATCGGTAGAAGAAATCTAAAAAAGGAAATTAATCTATGAAAAAGGAAGATAAAAGCATATTAATAAAGAAAATAGCTGAAACTGTTCAGTCTTATGACAACTTCTACCTTACTGACATAGCCACTTTAAATGCGGCTAAGACCAGTGAACTTAGAAGAGAATGCTCAAAAGAGGATATTAAGCTTCTGGTAGTAAAAAATACTTTGCTGAGAAAAGCGCTTGAGTCACTCGACGGAAATTTTGAAGAGCTATACCCCGTACTTAAGGGTAATACCGCCATCATGTTTTCGAACGTAGCCAACGCACCTGCTAAACTCATCGATAAACATAAAGCTACAAAGATACCGGCATTCAAAGCCGCATACGTACAGGAAAGCTTCTTTATCGGGGATAAATATCTGAAAGATTTGATATCCATCAAAAGCAAAAACGAAGTTATCGGAGATATCATTTCATTGTTGCAATCTCCTGCCAAGAATGTCATCTCTGCCCTTAAATCAGGCGGAAATACCATTCACGGCATCTTGCAAACTCTTTCGGAAAAATAATTTTTCAACACAAACACAAACAGAATTAGTAATCAATTTAAACAAATACAACAATGGCAGACTTAAAAGCATTTGCTGAACAATTAGTTAACTTAACAGTAAAAGAAGTTAACGAACTTGCTGAGATTCTCAAAACCGAATATGGCATCGAACCTGCCGCCGCAGCTGTTGCAGTGGCTGCCGGCCCTGCTGTAGGTAATGAGCCTACTGTAGTCGAAGAAAAAAACTCCTTTGACGTTGTCCTGAAAAGTGCAGGACAAGCCAAACTGGCAGTTGTTAAGGCTGTTAAGGAACTCACAGGCCTTGGCTTGAAAGAAGCTAAAGATTTAGTTGACGCTGCTCCCAGTGAATTGAAAAAAGGTGTAACAAAAGACGAAGCGGAAGCTTTGAAAAAACAACTTGAAGAAGCAGGAGCAGAAGTTGAACTTAAATAAGATCAGTTACCTAAAATTAGGTTAATATGGTTAGGAATCTTCCATAAGGAGATTCTTAACCTTTTGTGTCAATACATCTAAGTTCAAAAATAGCATCATCCATGTCTTCAACCAACGCTCAACAACGCATCAATTTTGCGACCGTCAAGAACCCTCTTGATTTCCCGGATTTTCTCGAAGTACAGATCAAATCTTTCCAAGATTTCCTGCAACTCGACGCTCCACCCGAAAAAAGAAAAAACGAAGGATTGTATAAGGTTTTCATGGAAAATTTTCCGATTACCGATACTCGAAACAACTTCGTCCTCGAATTTTTAGACTATTATGTCGATCCTCCACGCTATTCTATCGACGAATGCATCGACAGAGGTTTAACATACAGTGTGCCTCTCAAGGCTAAGCTTTATCTCTATTGCACCGACCCTGACCACGAAGATTTTGCCCCCGTCATTCAGGATGTTTATTTAGGCACCATTCCCTACATGACAGAAAGAGGCACTTTTGTCATCAATGGTGCAGAACGTGTTATCGTTTCACAATTACATCGCTCTCCCGGCGTTTTCTTTGGACAAAGCGTGCACACCAACGGAACTATTCTTTACTCTGCCCGCATCATTCCTTTCAAGGGATCATGGATAGAATTTGCAACAGACATCAACAATGTCATGTATGCATATATCGATCGTAAAAAGAAATTACCCGTCACCACCTTGCTTCGAGCAATTGGATTTGAGAGTGACAAAGACATTCTCGAAATCTTCGATTTGGCAGAAGAGGTGAAAGTGTCCAAAGCCAATCTCAAAAAAGTAGTTGGACGAAAACTCGCGGCCAGGGTCCTAAAATCGTGGATGGAAGATTTTGTGGATGAAGACACCGGAGAAGTTACTTCTATCGAACGAAATGAAGTAGTCATCGAACGAGAAACTATTCTCGAGGCCGAACATATTGACGAGATCATCGAATCGGGAGTTTCGTCAATCTTGTTACACAAAGAAACAGCTAATGCTTCGGATTATTCCATCATCTATAATACATTACAGAAAGACCCGAGTAACACCGAGATTGACGCTATCCGTCATATCTACCGCCAAATTCGCAGTGCCGAACCGGCAGACGATTCGAGTGCTCGAGAAGTTATCAACAACTTGTTCTTCTCGGAAAAGAGATATGACTTAGGTGATGTTGGAAGATACAGGATAAACAAAAAACTGAATCTTAATATTCCTGACGAGATTCGCGTTCTCACCAAAGAAGATATTATCGAAATTATCAAATATCTCATCGAACTGGTGAATTCGAAAGCCGTGGTTGACGATATCGACCACTTAAGCAATCGTCGTGTCCGTACCGTCGGCGAGCAGCTTTACAATCAGTTTGGCGTAGGACTAAATCGTATGGCACGGATTATTCGCGAACGCATGAATGTGCGAGATAACGAAGTATTCACCCCTATCGACTTGATCAATGCAAAGACAGTTTCGTCTGTAATCAATACATTTTTCGGGACGAATGCTCTGTCTCAGTTCATGGATCAAACCAACCCTCTGGCCGAAATCACCCACAAACGTCGTCTTTCGGCACTCGGTCCCGGTGGATTGTCGCGCGAACGCGCAGGTTTTGAGGTTCGCGACGTTCATTACACCCATTATGGCCGTCTTTGTCCTATCGAAACTCCCGAGGGCCCTAATATCGGACTTATTTCATCACTTTGTGTGTATGCCAAAATCAACGACTTGGGCTTTATCGAAACACCCTATCGAAAGGTTGAAAACGGAAAAGTGGATATCGACAACAGTCATGTTATATATTTGGCAGCCGAAGAAGAAGAGGGGAAAATTATTGCCCAAGGAAATGCTCCTATCGACGACGAAGGCAGATTCATCAATCCTCGTGTGAAAGCGAGAGAAGATGCCGACTATCCGCTTGTAAATCCGGACGAGGTTGAGTTAATGGACGTATCTCCTATGCAGATTGCCTCTATTGCAGCTTCCTTGATTCCGTTTCTCGAACATGATGATGCCAACCGAGCTTTGATGGGATCGAACATGATGCGACAAGCAGTTCCGCTTATGCGAAACGAAGCTCCAATCGTTGGAACGGGAATAGAAGGACAACTTATTAAGGATTCCCGAACACAGATCATGGCTGAAGGTGATGGCGAAGTGATCTACGTTGATGCAACGACCATTAAGGTTAGATACGATAGAAGTGAAGAAGAAGAATTTACAAGTTTCGAAGAAGCTGTCAAAACATATAAGATTCCCAAATTCCGCAAAACAAACCAAAATACCACAGTGGATTTGCGTCCATTGTGCAGATTGGGGCAGAAAGTTAAAAAAGGAGACTTCTTGACAGAAGGCTACGCTACCGAAAACGGAGAATTAGCTTTAGGTAAAAACCTGAAAGTGGCATTTATGCCCTGGAAAGGGTACAACTTCGAAGATGCTATCGTTCTTAACGAACGCATCGTTCGCGAAGATATTTTCACATCAGTGCATGTAGAAGAATTTTCACTCGAAGTCAGGGAAACTAAACGCGGCCTCGAAGAGCTCACTTCCGATATTCCCAATGTAAGTGAAGAAGCCACAAAGGATTTGGATGAAAGAGGAATCGTTCGAATAGGTGCACGAATTCAGCCCGGTGACATCCTGATCGGGAAAATAACTCCGAAGGGAGAATCAGACCCTTCGCCGGAAGAAAAATTGCTTCGTGCCATCTTTGGAGACAAAGCAGGCGATGTCAAAGACGCTTCACTGAAGGCTTCACCATCATTAAAAGGCGTCGTAATCGAAACCAATCTGTTTTCTAAAGCTGCCAAAAAAGGAAAAGGCAAATTGTCGAATAAAGCACTTCTCCCAAAACTCGACGAAGAATACGAAGAGAAAATGGAAGAGTTGCGTAAAAAACTGATCGATAAATTGCTTGTCCTTACCGAAGGTAAAACTTCAGCCGGAGTTAAAGATTATACTAATATGGAAGTGATTCCGAAAGGCTCGAAGTTCACTGCCAAGGTATTAAATGAAATTGATTATCAGTCAATACAATTGAACAAATGGACGACTGACACTCATAAAAACGAGCTAATTCGTACGACTGTCATCAATTACTTGCGTAAATATAAGGAACTGGATGCTGAACTCAAACGCAAACGCTTCGATCTTACCATCGGAGACGAACTGCCTTCGGGAATCATGCAGATCGCTAAAGTGTACGTGGCAAAAAAACGTAAGATTCAGGTAGGAGACAAAATGGCAGGGCGACACGGAAACAAGGGTATTGTCTCGAAAATCGTTCGGCAGGAAGATATGCCTTTCTTACCCGATGGTACACCGGTAGATATCGTTCTAAACCCGTTGGGAGTGCCCTCCCGTATGAACTTGGGACAGATTTTTGAAACTGTACTCGGTTGGGCAGGTGAAAAATTAGGTGTTCGTTTTGCTACTCCGATCTTCGATGGCGCTTCGCTCGACGACCTCAACACATGGACAGACAAAGCAGGTATTCCCCGATATGGCAAGACCTATCTCTACGATGGAGGAACCGGCGTCAGATTCGATCAACCTGCCACTGTAGGCGTTATTTACATGCTGAAACTCGGGCACATGGTTGAAGACAAGATGCATGCACGTTCAATCGGGCCCTATTCACTTATTACGCAACAACCTCTCGGTGGAAAAGCCCAGTTTGGAGGTCAGCGTTTTGGAGAAATGGAAGTCTGGGCGCTTGAAGCATTTGGCGCGGCACACATCCTTCAGGAAATACTGACAATCAAGTCGGATGATGTCGTTGGACGCTCAAAAGCATACGAATCTATCGTAAAAGGAGAAGCGATGCCTCAACCCGGCATTCCGGAATCGCTAAATGTTTTGCTCCACGAACTAAGAGGATTAGGATTGAGTATTCAACTCGATTAAAGTCTTAATCATACAAATGGATTTCCGACACAGTACAGGGTCCCAAATCCCTCAATAATTAATTTAAAAACAGACAAACTCTTTATACAAAAGAATATGGCATTTAGAAAAGACAATAAAATAAAGAGTAACTTTTCGAAAATAACAATCAGCTTAGCGTCACCCGAAGAAATTCTCGAGAATTCGTATGGAGAAGTGCTGAAACCCGAAACCATCAATTATCGAACCTACAAACCGGAACGCGACGGATTGTTCTGCGAACGCATTTTTGGTCCAGTAAAAGATTACGAATGCCATTGCGGAAAATACAAAAGAATCCGCTACAAGGGAATCGTATGCGATCGATGCGGTGTAGAAGTTACCGAAAAGAAAGTCCGTCGCGAACGTACCGGGCACATCCACCTCGTAGTTCCTGTAGCACATATTTGGTATTTCAGATCACTGCCCAACAAAATAGGTTATCTACTCGGAATACCGACAAAAAAACTCGATTCGATTATCTATTACGAACGTTACGTGGTAATTCAACCGGGTATATTAAAGGATAAAGTTGAAGAAAAAGATCTTCTCACCGAAGATGAATATCTAGAATTTCTTAACGGCCTGCCAAAAGAAAATCAGCTGCTCGAAGACAACGATCCCAATAAATTTATCGCGAAAATGGGAGCCGAAGCAATTCTGGATCTTCTTGAAAGATTAAATCTCGACAAATTAGCCAATCAGCTTCGCCATCGCGCCAATACAGACAATTCGCAACAGCGCAAAAACGAGGCTCTCAAGCAGTTGCAGGTTGTAGAGGCATTTCGTAGCTCGAAAAATGTGAACAAACCGGAATGGATGATCATGAAGGTAATTCCCGTTATCCCGCCCGAACTTCGTCCACTTGTTCCACTGGATGGGGGCCGTTTTGCTACATCCGACCTCAACGATTTGTATCGCCGTGTCATTATTCGCAACAACCGATTAAGAAGACTCATCGACATCAAAGCTCCTGACGTGATTTTGCGTAACGAAAAGCGCATGCTTCAGGAAGCCGTTGATTCGCTTTTCGATAATTCGCGCAAATCGAGCGCCATTAAAACCGAATCGAATCGTCCGTTAAAATCTCTCTCCGATAGCTTGAAGGGAAAACAAGGCCGCTTCCGTCAGAATTTGTTGGGTAAACGTGTCGATTATTCCGCTCGTTCGGTGATCGTCGTAGGTCCGGAATTGAAGATGCACGAATGCGGTTTGCCAAAAGACATGGCTGCCGAACTTTATAAACCGTTTATCATTCGCAAACTTATCGAAAGAGGTATTGTAAAAACCGTGAAATCGGCAAAAAAAATTGTCGATCGCAAAGAACCGGTTGTTTACGATATTCTCGAATATGTGATGAAGGGACATCCCGTCCTTCTCAACCGTGCTCCAACACTTCACCGATTGGGCATTCAAGCATTCCAGCCAAAACTGATCGAAGGAAAAGCCATTCAGCTTCACCCGCTGGCATGTACGGCATTCAATGCCGACTTCGATGGTGACCAAATGGCCGTTCACCTTCCGCTCGGCAACGAAGCTATCCTCGAAGCTCAATTGCTGATGCTTGCTTCGCACAACATTCTTAATCCTGCTAATGGCGCACCTATCACTGTACCTTCACAGGACATGGTGCTCGGACTGTATTATATTACAAAAATCCGTCCGGGAGCAAAAGGCGAAGGAATGACATTTTATGGCGAAGAAGAAGCTATAATAGCCTATAACGAAGGAAAAGTGGATATTCACGCCCTGGTGAAAGTTATCGTGGATGATGTTGACGAGGAAGGCAATCCTATCCGCAAAATGCACGAAACAACCGTCGGACGCGTTATTACAAACGAATATATTCCCAAAGAAGTTGGCTACATCAACGAACTTCTTTCGAAGAAATCGCTTCGCGACATTATCAACAAAGTAATCAAACGTTGCGGAGTAGCACGAACTGCTCAATATCTCGATGACATAAAAGCACTCGGTTATCGAATGGCCTTCGAAGGAGGACTTTCCTTTAACCTCGAGGATATCATCATACCTGCTGAAAAAGAAGAACTTATCAAGCAGGGATACGAAGAGGTTGAGCAGATTATGGAAAACTACAACATGGGATTTATCACCTATAACGAGCGCTACAATCAGATTATCGACACATGGACACATATCAATTCCAAATTGTCGAACATTCTGATGAAGCAACTTGCCGAAGATGACCAGGGATTTAATTCTGTGTACATGATGCTCGACTCGGGTGCCCGTGGTTCACGCGAACAAATTCGCCAGTTGTCCGGTATGCGAGGACTGATGGCCAAGCCACAAAAAAGCGGTGCCGAAGGAGGACAGATTATCGAAAACCCGATTTTGGCAAATTTCAAGGAGGGACTCTCGGTATTGGAATACTTTATCTCAACACACGGTGCTCGTAAAGGTCTCGCCGATACTGCCCTCAAAACGGCTGACGCCGGTTATCTGACTCGCCGTTTGGTTGATGTTTCGCAAGACGTGATCATTACGGAAGAAGACTGCGGAACACTTCGTGGGCTTGTAGCAACAGCTCTCAAAAATAATGACGAAGTGGTAGCTTCGCTCTACGAGCGCATTCTCGGACGTGTTTCGGTGCATGATGTGCAGCACCCTTTGACGGGAGAAATTCTGGTACAATCGGGCGAAGAAATCACGGAAGATATCGCAAAAAAAATCGAAGAGTCTCCCATAGAACGAGTAGAAATTCGTTCAGTACTCACATGCGAATCCAGGCAGGGCGTTTGCGCTAAATGCTATGGACGAAATTTGGCCCGCAGCCGAATGGTAGAAAAAGGCGAAGCCGTAGGAGTAATCGCTGCCCAATCCATCGGAGAGCCCGGTACACAGCTGACGCTTCGTACTTTCCATGTGGGTGGTATCGCCTCAAATATTGCGGCCGAAAACAATATCACCACAAAGTACGACGGTATTCTCGAATTTGATGAACTGCGAACCGTCGATCCTCAAGAAAAAGATGCAAACGGCAGAGCATACAAAGTGGTTGTCAGTCGATTGGTTGAAATGCGAATTATAGATCCCCATACAAAAATTGTTTTGCTATCGCACAATGTGCCTTATGGATCAAAACTTTACTTCGGCAACGGAGATAAAGTGACCAAAGGCGACCTTATCTGCGAATGGGACCCATTCAATGCCGTTATCATCAGCGAAGCAACCGGAAGAATTCGTTTCGACAATTTTATCGAAAATGTAACTTTCAAAGTTGAGTCAGACGAACAAACCGGCTTGAAAGAAAAAGTTATCATTGAGTCGCGCGACAAGACAAAAGCACCGTCGGCTCATATCGTGAACGAAAACGATGATGTTTTGCGCACATATACGCTGCCACTCGGAGCTCACATCGTGAAAAACGAAAACGATGAAATTAAAACCGGTGACGTATTGGCAAAAATACCAAGAGCGGTCGGAAAAGCCGGAGATATCACCGGTGGTCTTCCTCGGGTTACGGAGCTTTTCGAAGCTCGTAATCCCTCAAATCCGGCCATCGTGTCCGAAATCGACGGAGAAGTTTCGTTCGGAAAAATTAAACGCGGAAATCAGGAAATTTCTGTCACATCGAAAACAGGTGAAGTAAAGAAATATTTGATCCCGCTCTCGAAACAAATTCTGGTTCAGGAGAACGATTACGTACGCGCAGGTATGCCACTTTCAGACGGAGCCATCACACCTTCCGATATTCTTGCAATCATGGGCCCAACTGCCGTTCAGGAATACATTGTAAACGAAGTACAGGACGTTTATCGCCTCCAAGGAGTTAAAATCAACGACAAACACTTCGAAGTAATTGTTCGGCAGATGATGCGAAAAGTTGAAATTGTGGATCCCGGAGACACTCGCTTCCTCGAACAACAACTTGTGGACAAACATGAGATGATGGAAGAAAACGATCGCATCTGGGGTAAAAAAGTGATCATCGATCCGGGAGACTCTCAAATTTTCGAACCGGGCCAGATAGTTACCGTTCGTAAGTTGCGTGACGAAAACAGTTCGCTCAAACGTCGCGACTTGAAACTTGTGGAAGCACGTGACGCAATCCCGGCAACTGCCAATCAGGTATTGCAGGGAATCACACGAGCAGCACTGCAAACAAAAAGTTTCATGTCGGCTGCTTCATTCCAGGAGACAACAAAAGTTCTCAACGAGGCTGCCATCAACGGAAAAGTCGATTATCTGGAAGGATTGAAAGAAAACGTAATCTGTGGTCATCTCATCCCCGCCGGTACGGGTCAACGCGAGTTCGATAAACTCATTGTCGGCACTCGTGAAGATTTTGAAAAAATGAAAACTCCGCACCGCTCAAATGTCTTGGAAAAAGCTTCGGAATAATCTTTCAAAAACAAACTGTTCATTAGGAAAGGGCTGCTCTATCGGGCAGCTCTTTTGTTGGTTTCACGGATGATTTAACCATTATTTAATATCTTCCAAACTGCAAATTCATGAACATTTTGTAACTTTGAGACTCGATTTTAAGCAGCATAAATAACTTATAAATAAACAAATGGTATGAAATTTTTAACAGACGACAAACTTACAATCGTCGGAGCAGCCGGCATGATTGGTTCGAACATGGCACAAACAGCAGCCATGATGCATCTTACGCCAAATATTTGTCTCTATGATCCCTTTGAACGAGGACTTAAAGGAGTTTGGGAAGAAATGCGTCACTGCGGGTTTGAAGATGTAGATTTTACTTACACTACCGACATCAAAGAAGCATTCACAGATACAAAATATATGATATCGTCGGGTGGCGCTCCTCGCAAAGATGGAATGACACGCGAAGATTTATTGCAAGGAAACGCTGCTATTGCAGCACAATTGGGAAAAGACATCAAAGCATACTGTCCTGATTTGAAACACTTGACCGTTATCTTCAACCCTGCCGACATCACGGGTTTGGTTGCACTTATCTATTCAGGACTTAAACCATCGCAAGTGACCACATTGGCAGCATTGGATAGTACCCGTCTGCAGAGTGAATTGGCCAAACATTTCGGAGTAAGACAAAGCCAGGTAACAAATGCCCGCACCTACGGCGGACATGGTGAAGAAATGGCCGTATTTGCCTCGACTGCCAAGGTGAACGGGACTCCTCTTCTCGACCTCATCGGCACCGAAAAACTGACTAACGAAGAATGGGAAAAACTGAAAGAACGCGTTATCAAAGGCGGCGCAACTATCATCAAACTTCGTGGACGTTCGTCATTCCAAAGCCCGGCCTACGTTTCGGTAGAAATGATGCGTGCTGCAATGGGTGGCGATCCGTTCCGTTGGCCTGCAGGTTGCTACGTTAACAGCCAGGGATTCGACAACGTCATGATGGCAATGGAAACCAACATTACAATAGATGGCGTTTCTTACTCCGAAATCAAAGGCACTCCCGAAGAGATGGACGAATTGAAAAAAAGCTATCAACACCTGGTCGATCTTCGTCAGCAAGTCATCGAGATGGGGGTCATCCCTCCTGTTGAACAGTGGCACACCATTAATCCGAATTTATAATTATCGCAGATTAACGATATATTGTTCAAAAAGAGAGTCCGCCGAGGCTCTCTTTTTTATTTACAAACGAGCAGGCTAACTATAAATTCATTCTAAGATACTTTTGATATATATGATGATTTGAGAAGAAATATCGTTATATTTTTTTACCTTTGTTTATAGATCAGCGAAAAACTATCAATATGAATATCAATGACTACGGATTTGTGCGAGTTGCAGCTGCAACGCCAAAATTGAAAGTTGCCGATTGCGACTATAATGTTTATGAAATGAAATCGATGATCGATGAAGCCGTTAAAAATCAGGTGCAAATCATCTGTTTCCCTGAACTCTGCATCACCGGTTATACATGTGCCGATTTGTTTTTTCAGACGGCGTTGCTGGAAAAGGCAAAAGCTTCGCTACTCGAGATTGCAAGCTTCATGCACGATAAGCCGACAATCGTTGCTATTGTAGGTTTGCCAATTCGCCAACTGAACTGCCTCTATAATGTAGCCGCCGTCATTTCATCCGAAGGCATCGTGGGGATGATTCCCAAAACTTACATACCGAATGAAGGAGAATTTTACGAAAAGCGCTGGTTTGCCTCCGGCAAGGATATGGAAAATACGACCATCGTGATAGGAAATGAACATATCGCATTCGGAACCGATATCTTGTTTGAAACCCCATTCGTCACATTCGGAATCGAAATTTGCGAAGATTTATGGATGCCGATTCCTCCTTCTTCGAATTTAACATTGAAAGGAGCGGAACTTATTTTTAATCTGTCGGCAAGCAACGAACTTGTGGGCAAACACGCTTACAGACGTTCACTCGTTGCACAACAATCGGGACGTTGCATTTGTGGGTACATTTACACTTCGTGCGGTGTAGGAGAATCAACAACCGACCTTGTTTTTTCGGGAAGCCGGATCATTGCCGAAAATGGTTCTATTATTGCAGAATCAGAACGATTTTCGCTTGACAACCGCATGTCGATTAATGATATAGACCTATTTGCATTACGACACGACAGAATAAAAAATGCAAATTATCTGACGCCCGATCAATCTACCTGTCAAGTATTGCCATGCCAAATTAGGCCAATATCTGCAGATAAAATCAGACGAACGATCAATCCCTTCCCATTCATTCCATCGAAAAGTGAAGAAAACGAGCGGCTCTTCGAAGTTTTCAACATACAAACGCACGGATTAGCCAAAAGATTGATGCACACCGGAATAAAAACGGTAACAATAGGCATTTCGGGTGGATTGGATTCGACATTGGCTTTGTTGGTTGCAATAAGGGCATTCGATTTGCTTGGAATTCCTCGAAAGAATGTATATGGTATTACAATGCCCGGATTTGGTACGACTAATCGCACCTATAATAATGCAAAAGAACTCGTAACATCATTGGGAGCGACATTATTGGAAATTCCGATTTCGGAAGCCGTTGAACTTCATTTCAAAAATATCGGACATGACCTCGCAGACAAAAATATCGTTTATGAGAATGCACAAGCCCGCGAACGAACTCAAATATTGATGGACATTGCCAATAAAATCGACGGATTAGCAGTGGGGACGGGTAATATGTCGGAATTGGCTTTGGGATGGGCAACCTACAATGGCGACCACATGTCGATGTACGGCGTAAATACCAGCGTTCCAAAAACACTCGTGAAATCACTTGTTCGCTGGATTGCCGACACTCAAATGGAAGACTCTTCTCAAAATATTCTACACGATATTCTCGACACTCCATTCAGTCCCGAACTCTTACCTGCCGACCAAAATGGGAATATTGCACAAATCACCGAAAACAAGATCGGCCCCTACGAACTGCACGATTTCTTTTTGCATCGCATGCTTCGCTATGGCGACTCTCCATCCCGCATCTACTATCTGTCTCAATTTGCTTTTGCCGAAAAATATTCGGCTGAGACCATTTTAAAATGGATGAAAACATTCTATCGAAGATTTTTCACGCAACAATTCAAACGCTCGTGCATGCCCGACGGACCTAAGGTGGGATCTATCAATCTTTCGCCACGCGGAGACTGGCGAATGCCGAGCGATGCTTCAGTTGCCGTGTGGATGGACGAATTGTCGCAAATGTAATCCGCTTACAAATAATCTATTTTCGTGGAACAACAGAAATGAAACAACTGAACCAATTATTTGCAAACTATACCGGAAAGACAAATCCGACAATGGAGGAGCTTCCAACCTCGGGATCCAACCGTAAATACTATCGACTGCAATCGGGAGATACTTCGCTCGTTGGCGTTGAAGGAGAATCGAAAAACGAAAATCATGCTTTTATCGAACTCGATCGCCATTTCTACAAAAAAGGGCTGAATGTTCCCAAAGTAGTTGCTGTATCGGACGACGAAATGTTTTATCTGCAGGAAGATTTGGGCGATAAAATACTTTTTGATGCAATTAAAGCAGGTCGCTTGACGGGTGTGTTTGGACCGAACGAGAAAGAGTTGTTGCAAAAAACTATCGCGAAGCTTGCCGATTTTCAAATAATAGGCGCAGAAGGTTTAAATTTTGATGTTTGTTATCCTCAGCCTGAATTTAACAGCCGGTCGGTTTTTTGGGATTTGAATTATTTCAAATACAACTTTCTGAAAACAACCGGGATGGATTTTCAGGAAGAGCTGCTCGAAAACGATTTCGAACGATTAGCCGATAATTTATTGCAAGGCGATAGCGAAACATTCATGTATCGCGATTTCCAATCGCGCAATGTGATGTTGGTAAATGATGAACCCTATTTCATCGATTTTCAGGGAGGACGAAAAGGACCGGTTTATTATGACGTGGCATCATTTCTCTGGCAGGCAAAAGCAAATTTTCCGCCCGATTTGCGAGATGAACTTATTTCGACCTATATCGAATCGTTGAAAAAATACCGTGAGGTGGACGAATCCAAATTCCTGAAACAATTGCGCCAGTTTGTTCTGTTCAGAACGCTTCAAGTGCTGGGCGCTTATGGATTTCGGGGTTATTTCGAAAAAAAACCACATTTCATCCAAAGCATTCCGTTTGCCTTAAACAATTTACGCGAACTTTTGAAAGAAGGATTCGACGAATATCCATATTTAAGCCATATTCTTACAGAAATGGTTAACCTCAAACAATTTGCCGACTCCACGAAACGCGAATTGGAGGTACGTGTGGTAAGTTTTGCCTACAAAAAAGGAATCCCCGACGATCCTTCGGGAAACGGCGGTGGCTATGTTTTCGATTGCCGTGCCATTAACAACCCCGGTAAATATGAGCGATACAATAATGTTACCGGACTGGATGAACCAGTGATTAAATTTCTGGAAGAAGATGGCGAAATCATCGAATTTTTGAATAATATTTATCCGTTGGTCGATAGACACATTAAACGATATACCGAACGCAAGTTCACGCATCTGATGATTGCATTTGGTTGTACCGGCGGGCAGCACCGTTCGGTGTATGCTGCACAACATGTGGCAGAGCACATCTCGAAAAAATTCGGTGTGAAAGTCGTTCTCGTGCATCGCGAGCAAAATCTGGAACAGGAATTTCGAAAAAGATAATCAGATGAAAGCCATGATTTTCGCGGCAGGTCTAGGCACTCGGTTAAAACCACTCACCGATATGATGCCTAAAGCATTGGTTGAGGTGAACGGGAAACCGCTTTTGCAACTCGTAATCGAAAAAATGAAAGCCGAAGGATTTGACGAAATTATTGTGAACGTCCATCATTTTGCCGAAAAGATTATCGATTTTTTCGATGCCAACGATCGTTTCGACATTCGCATCGAAATATCGAATGAACGGGAATCTCTTCTCGATACCGGCGGTGGAATCAAAAAAGCATCTTGGTTTTTCGATGACGACAAACCTTTTTTGATCTACAACGTCGATATTCTCTCAAACATTCGGTTAAGGGAACTTTACGAATATCACCTCAATCAAAAAAATCTTGCAACGCTTGTTTGCAGTGAAAGAAAATCATCTCGTTATTTGCTCTTCGATCGTGAAAATGCTTTAAAAGGATGGATTAACGAAAAAACCGGAGAAACAAAATCACCGCTCACCGATTTTCATCCCGAAGCATATCAAAAACTTGCATTTTCGGGAATACATATGCTCGACACATCCGTTTTTTCTTACATGAAAGATTTTCCCGAAAAATTTTCAATCATCGATTTTTATCTTTCCATCTGCAACAAAACAGTGATTAAATCCTATGTACCCAAGCATCTCGAACTTCTTGACGTCGGTAAATTGGATGCATTGCAAAAAGCAAATGAATTTATCGAAAAAATTAAATTAACCCGATAGTCTTGCTCCGGGCGAGCAGGCAAGCCCCCAAAATTCCGGACTTTTCGCCCAATTTTGAGACCTTTAAAGTGGTATCGCTATTAACCAAATTGAGCGAATATTTTTTAATGGCACTGCGCAACGGCAATAACAAAAAATCACCGGCCTGAGCCAATGTTCCACCAATCACCACTAATTCGGGATTGAAAATATTGATTAGACCTGCGACAGACCTTCCCAAAGTTGATCCAACCTCCTCAATCGGCTCAATCGCGGTAATATCATCCTGCAAAGCTGAAGTGATGATGTCTGATAAAGAAATTTCGTCGCCGGCTTCGAATTTTGTCCGTAATCTACTTGAATCGCCATTTTTCATTTTTTCCATGAAAACACGATACACATACGATCCTGATGCTTGCGTTTCGAGACATCCCTTTTTCCCGCAATGGCATAAAACTTCATTGTCGAATGCAGGATAATGTCCAAATTCTCCGGAGAATCCCGATTTGCCATAATACAACTCTCCGTTGATAATCAGTCCCATTCCCAAACCCCAGCTTACATTAATGAAAACAACATTCTTCTCACCTTGCACACAGCCATTCAAGAATTCGGCATAAGTCATGGCTCGCGAATCGTTATCGATGCTCGTATTAATTCCAAAACATTCAGTAAAAATATCCGTTAAAGGCCGTTCATCGATATAAAAAAAACTGTAACTATGCCCGGATTTCGTATTAACCCGTCCCGAAATATTAATGCCTATATTTAAAATTTTATCTCGTGGAACGCCACAGTTATTTAAAAAATTATCTATTACCCCGCAAAGTTCTTCGAATTTTTCTACCGAATGATCCACTTTATAAGGAATATCCATGACAGAATTCACCATTACACCATTAAAATTGATCAAGCCTATATTCATACAAGAATGATTGATATCAACTCCGACAAAGTAGCCAGAATCACGGTTTAGTCCATAAATATTTGGGCGTCGACCGCCTGTGGTTTCCTGTTTCCCAAAATCAACCACATATCCGTCATCTATCAGTTCTCCCACCAGTTTTGTCACCGTAGGTACACTCAGATTCATTTCCTTTCCCAAATCGGCGAGAGTGTTTTCGCCGTTATTGATATAATAGCAAATAATATCTCTCTTTAACAGGGCGTTTTTCGAACCTGAATTAATTTCTTCCCAAAATTTATTGTTCATATAAAAAAGCTTATGAGTAAATCCTGAACAAATTTATAAAATATCTTTGAAATACGTCATAATAAAACAAATATATGTTTTGCAGCATATTTAACAAAATAATTTATTTTTTATTTGGTTGAATAAAAATAATTTTCGTAATTAGCGGAAATTTAATAAATATAATTCATAATATAATAAGTATATCACAAAAACGACAACCGAAATCGCTGAATCAAATGGATAGCTTTCTGATAATGAATAGAATAATCAATATCAAATAAAATAATAAATATGAATCTCAATTTAAAAGAGTTGGAATTGCAATACAAAAATGAGCTTCTCGATAATATACTCCCTTTTTGGCTGCAAAAATCACAAGATAAAGAATGCGGAGGATATTTCACTTGCCTTGATCGTCAAGGCAACGTTTTCGATACAGACAAATTTATCTGGTTACAAGGAAGACAAGTATGGCTTTTTTCGATGCTTTACAATAAGGTAGAAAAGAAACAGGAATGGCTCGACTGCGCAATTGAGGGAGCTGAATTTTTAAAAAAATACGGCCACGACGGCAACTACAACTGGTATTTTTCACTTACCCGCGAAGGCAAACCACTTATCGATCCCTACAATATTTTTTCCTACACATTTGCATCAATGGCATTTGGACAATTAAGCCTTGCTACAGGGAATGAAGAATATGCCGAAATTGCCCAACGTACATTTGATATCATCCTTTCGAAAGTAGATAATCCAAAAGGAAAATGGAATAAGGCACATCCCGGAACACGAAATCTGAAAAACTTTGCCTTACCAATGATTCTTTGCAATCTATCGTTGGAAATTGAACATTTACTCGATGAGGAATTCCTTACAAAAACGATGGAGAATTGTATCCATGAAGTCATGGATGTTTTCCTCCGTCCGGAACTTGGAGGCATCGTTGTGGAAAATGTAAATAGCGACGGCAGCCTTTCCGACTCGTTCGAAGGCCGGCAAATCACACCCGGTCATGCCATCGAAGCGATGTGGTTCATTATGGATCTTGGCATAAGACTCAATCGTCCTGCATTGATTGAGAAAGCGGTTGAAACCACACTAAAAACACTTGATTATGGATGGGACAAAGAGTATGGCGGTATCTTTTATTTTCTTGACCGTAAAGGATTTCCGCCCCAGCAACTGGAATGGGATCAGAAACTGTGGTGGGTGCATGTAGAAGCATTGATATCCCTGCTGAAAGGATATCAGCTAACCGGATCACAAGAATGCCTTACTTGGTTTGAGAAAATACACGATTATACCTGGAGCCATTTCAAAGACCCTGAATATCCCGAATGGTGGGGATATCTCAACCGACGAGGCGAAGTTCTGCTCGATTTAAAAGGTGGAAAATGGAAGGGCTGTTTCCATGTGCCACGAGGATTGTATCAATGTTGGAAAACACTGGAAAAAATAAATAAGGAACAAAAAAATGTAAATCCACAAATTTAAAAATTAATCATCTAATTAAATGAAAATGAAAAGAGACAAAAAAGGTAATGCGTTAGAGAAGTCAATATTCACTCTTGCCTTCTTATGGCTAACTTCTCTGACATTGTTGGCTCAAAACATTACCGTCAAAGGGAATGTTGTCGATGAGCAAAAGGAACCGTTAATCGGTGTTTCGGTAAAAATACAAGGGACAACTACCGGAACAGTAACAGATTATGATGGCAATTTCGAACTTCCCAATGTTCCGCCAACAGAAAAATTGGAATTTTCGTATGTCGGTATGAAAACATTGGTTGTACCGGTAGATGGCAGAACTGTGATTAATGTTACCATGCAAGAAGATGTTGAAATGCTTGAAGAGGTAGTTATTACAGGTTATGGGGGAACGCAATTGCGATCAAGAAGTACCAATTCCATTGCTAAAGTTGAAAACAAGAAATTGGAGGCTGGAATATTTTCTAATCCTGCACAGGCTCTTTCCGGAGCAGTTTCCGGTTTACGTGTAGTACAATATTCCGGTAATCCGGGCGCAACACCATCTATTGTATTACGCGGAGGAACAAATTTGGACGGTTCAGGTTCGCCACTGATTGTAGTTGACGGTCAAGTCAGAGGAAGCCTTTCGGATATAAATCCGGAAGATATCGAAAACATGCAAGTAATGAAAGACGCGGGAGCTACAGCTATTTATGGTGCACGAGCAAATAATGGGGTTATCCTTATCCAAACAAAAAGAGGGAAAAAGGGTGTTTCGGAAATGAATTTCAAAATGAAGTTTGGAGTCAACTACCTAAATCTCCCTTATGAGTTTTGCAACGCTAAAGAATACCTTACCTGGATGCGCCCATCTTACGTAAAATCGGCACAAATATGGCAACGAGAAAATGGCACATGGATGGGATACTCAAACCCCATCACATTAACCGGAACACAACCGTACGGAACAGGAAATGCATATTTTGCTGAAGATGGTGTGACACTTTTAGAAAACACCATGAATTCTGTTTGGAGCACCATGTATTATGAAGACCAGTATCAATTTTTAATTGATAAACATGGTTGGCAAAAAATGAAAGATCCTGCATATGAATACATAAGGAGCATAAGCAAAGATCCAAATTCGGTCCCCGAATATTTGATTTTTAAAAATACCTATCCGGGAGATTTCAACTTTAAGGATCCATCCTATTCACAAGATTACAACTGGAATATGTCAGGCGGGAACGACAAGGGAAGTTATTATGCAGGTTTGGGCTACAACTATTCACAAGGATTACCCATTTCTTCGTATTACAAACGTTATTCGATTATTATCAATGGAGATTATAAAATCAAACCGTGGCTTACCTCGCAGTCAAGCTTCAACTTTAACAGGGCTAATTGGCAATCGATGCCCGCATCACAAACAAGCGAAGCTAATTATTTCAGCAGAATATTAACAGTTCCACCTACCGTGCGTTATACCAACGACCATGATGGTTCGTACCGACTAGGGAATAATTATAGTGATGGTAATCAAGCTTATCAGCCAGAAAAATTCTTTCGTTTTAATCAAACGGACAAATTTACAATGAACCAAACATTAAAAATTGATTTTGCCAAAAACATTTATCTGAAGCTTTCCGGAAATTGGTATTATAGTGAAGGGTTTTACGAAGCATTTAATAAAGATTTTAGAGAAAACCCGACAAAGATAAATACCACAAGAAATACCTCGGGTGAATTCGCACGAACGTTGGATCAAACCTATAACGCAATTTTCAATTTCGATAAACAAATAAATGATCATTATCTTTCGGCAATGCTTGGATCCGAATATTACGATACTTACTCATATGGTATTTATGCAGCCGGATCCGGCGCACCGACGGATGATTTTCGCGACTTGCAATTGACCTCCAGTGAAAAAGATAAAAGAAGCATTGATTCATACCATACTAAACAACGCATTTTATCATTTTTTGGTCGTGCCAATTATAATTATCAGGAAAAATATCTCCTTTCAGCGGTTTTACGACATGATGGGTACTCCAGATTAGTCAACAAAAGATGGGGAACATTTCCCGGTATATCTGCTGGATGGGTTTTCAGTAAAGAATCTTTCATGAGAGAATTCGACGATATTATTTCTTTCGGTAAGTTAAGAACCAGCTACGGATTAAACGGAAATGTATCGGGCATCGGCGCATATGAATTGCAAGGCAGCTATGTTGCTTCAACAAACTACAACGGTCTTGCTACTTTTGTTTTAGGCTCTGTTCCCAATCCTGATCTGCGATGGGAAAAAACAAGAACATTTGAAGTCGGGCTTGATCTTAGTTATTTAAAAAACAGGTATTCAACCAATTTTACTTTTTATGATCGTCTAACGTCGGATAAATTCGCCACTTTGAGTCTTCCCAGTTCATCAGGAATTAGTGGTATTCGCACAAATAACGGAGAATTTCGCAACAGAGGGGTCGAAATTGAACTTTCTGCAACACCTATTCAGAACACTAATTGGCATTGGAACATAGGAGCAAATATTTCATACAACAAAAATACGGTTGTAAGTTTACCCTATAATGGTCTTCCATTGAACCGACAAGGTGGTTTTCAAGTATATTCGGGGAAAGACAAAACCGATTTGATTTGGGTAGGAGGCTATCAAGAAGGACAAGAGCCGGGAGCACTCTATGTATTTAAAGCTGAAGGTATTTATAAAGATGAAAGTGAAATACCGGACGACATGATTGTAAAACCCCATTCTTTCCAAGGGGCCACTACCCGTACACTTTATGGCAAAAGTAATTGGGCAAAAATGACTGAACAAGAAAAAATTAACAGTAGGGGATTCCCTATTCAACCCGGTGATGTGAAATGGAAAGATATAAATGGAGATAATATAATAGACGATTATGATTTGGTGAAAGTGGGAAATACAACACCTCATTGGTTTGGAGGATTCAACACCACCGTAACCTGGGAACAACTTTCATTGTACTGTGCATTTGATTACGCTTTTGATTTTTGGGTAATGGATTATCGCTTGCCATGGATCATGGGTAATATGCAAGGTACCTATAATATGACCACTGATGTTAGAAAAACATGGACTCACGAAAATCCAAATGCAAAATATCCGATTTACGTATGGGCTGATCAATTGGGAAAGGGGAACTATCGTAATTCTACCTTATTCACATACAAAGGCGATTATTTATCGTTACGACAAGTATCCCTATCCTATTCCTTGCCGAAATCGCTTATTAATAAAGCTTTTATAGAAAAATTGGATCTTTCGATAACCGGTCAGAATTTGGGTTATATTACAGCGGCAAAAACAATATCTACTCCGGAACAAGGTGGGATTCAAGATGCTACATATACCTTACCGCGTACAGTGACATTCGGTTTAAATATTACTTTCTAATCTTTAATATTAAAAAATATGAAAAAAATAATTTATACATTAGGTGCACTTATCATGGTAATTTTTGCCAATACCTCATGTAAAGATACACTTGATTTAGCACCGATAGACTATTATGGAAGCGGTAACTTTTGGAAAACTTTGCCGCAAACGGAAGCCTATGTAAACGGTATTCATTTAGATCTGCGCTCTACAAATTTTACTCGTAAATTCTTAATGGGAGAAGCTCGCGGAGGTCTCCAAAAAATCGGCACCAGCTCTCAAGGTTTGTCTACCTACAACGATATTATAAAAAGCAATTCTCTTGATGGTAATAATCCCGGCCTTTCATCCTGGGCCGGTTTATATGGCAATATCTTCGACTGCAATTTGGTTATTCAAATGGTAGAAGGAAGCGACATACATAAAAAAAATAAAGAAAAAGTAGATATACTTCTAGGACAGACTTACGGAATTCGAGCACTCTATTATTTTACACTTTATAGAGCCTATGGCGGAGTGCCATTGGCTAGACGGGTAAAAGTACTCGACGGTCAAGTTTCGCCAACCGATTTATATACTGGTCGTGCCACTCCGAAAATGGTTATGGATTCCATAAAATCGGATATACAAAAATCACTGGATTATTTCGGTACATACCAAGATGAAGGAACAATTGATAATGTCACGTGGTCTAAAGTTGCTTCACAAATGCTTGCCGCAGAAATATATTTATGGTCAGCCAAAGTTAGCTTAGGCGATCAAAAACCCGCAGCAGAAGATTTATCAAAAGCTGAAAATTATTTGCTGGCAGTGAAAAATGATACGCGTTTTGGACTGCTAACCAATTTTGCAGATGTATTTTCAACAAACAATGAAAAAAACAAAGAAATTATTTTCGCCATAAACTATGCTGACGGTGAAGCAACAAGCAATGCAGGCGATTTTGTATATGCTCCTCAAAACATGATAGGAATTTTTTACGATCGTAATGGAAAAAAAATTGATACAGATATTTTGGATTTAAGAGGAACAGGGTGGCAACGCTATGAATACACAAATGATTTTTGGCTTTCATTTGACGAAAAAGACAAGAGACGAGATGCTACTTTTATGGATTATTATAATGACAAGGGAACATTGGAAGGTACTGTTTTGAAAAAATTTCTCGGCTCTATTAACGCCACCGGGAACCGGGTGTTCGACACCAACGAACTTTTGTATCGCTACGCAGATGTTCTTCTTATGCTGGCTGAAGTCGAAAATATGAAGAGTGGTGATCCTGCCAAATACATTAACGAAATACGTAAACGCGCCTACGGAAACGACTTTGATCCCGTCACGGATAGTTATCACAATAGCGATTTCAAAACCAATGAGTTGGAAATATTAAAAGAACGCGATAGGGAGTTTGTATATGAAGGAAAACGTTGGTATGATGTCTGCCGCTTGAAAGATGCAAAAGACGGAAAACCTTTGGCATTTGATAACGTATCAACATACCGTGGTATGCCTGTGCTCAAATCCAATGAAACACATAAGCTCTTATGGCCGATAGATAAAAGCACATTAAACGCCGATCCCTTGCTCAAACAAACTCCAGGCTATAAAGTTGGTGATCAAGAAGAAGAAACGTGGTAATAGCTTTATGTTTAAGTTTGAGAAGCTCTTTAAAATTTTCCAAAATTTTTAATCTATGAGTCTGCTTTAAGAACAACAGTTCGGTATTTTTTCAGAAAGGTTACTCATAACTAATTGATTATTAGTACTGAATTCGCCTTACAAAATGAAGAATATAATCATCTGATTAAAAGGATATTACGTAAAAATTTACCGAACTATTGTTAAGAAGTCCAAAATACTGAAAAGTATTTTTGTATAAACTTGATATTCAGGTTGAATTTTTGTTCATTTCCGATAAATAAGACTTATTCAGATGGACTCATCTATAAATCAAATTATTAAGCAGTAAATTCTCAATAGCAAATTTACTGCTTAATTTTTCTCACGTTAATGTTTTTAAGTCCGGCAAAAATTAATTTATGAAAGAATGGATAATTTTTTTGGGGTATATAAGCTGGATTATCCCTACTTATTCTCAAATACGATACGTAAATGCCAATCAATTCCCCCTTATCGGAAAAATTTCCGATAAAACGGAAACACGCTACGAGCGTTTACCTGCAACGTTGAAAGACCGATGCAGGCCTCCTTTATGGAAGTTGGGGAAAAACACATCCGGTCTTGCTATACGGTTTTGTTCAAACAGTTCTACCATTTCGGCTAAATGGGAAGTGTTGAACAATACGCATATGGATCACATGACCGATGTTGGTTGCAAAGGACTCGACCTTTATGCATGGGAAGGCGATCATTGGCAATTTGTCAATTCGGCTCGTCCAACAGGAAAGGTAAACGAAAAGCAAATCATCATGAATATGGCGCCGGAAGAACGGGAATACTTGTTATTCCTTCCGTTATATGATGGGGTTGTTTCACTTTCCATAGGGGTTGACTCTCTTGCAACGATCAAACAACCCAACTTGGCATACCCTAAAACCGACTCTCCGATTATTATTTACGGTACAAGCATAACTCAAGGAGGGTGCGCCGCACGTCCCGGAATGTCGTTTTCAAATATTCTAACTCGTCGCCTCAATCAAGAAGTAATTAATCTGGGATTTAGCGGAAACGGGAAACTGGATTACGAAATTGCCGGAACAATGGCCAAAAGACACGATGCCGCATTATTTATCCTTGATTTTATCCCTAATGTAAATGAGGAGCAAATCAAAGAAAAAACCGCTACTTTTGTAAGTATACTTCGAAAAGAAAATCCGAATACCCCAATATTGTTCGTAGAATCGGTAATTTTCCCTCATTCATTGTACGACAAAATCGCTTTTGATATTGTTACAAAAAAGAATAAGGCATTAAAACAGGAAGTGGAAAAATTGAAACAATCCGGAAATAAGAATATCTACTACCTTTCAAGCGTCAATATAATTGGTAATGACGGCGAAGCAACGGTTGACGGCATACATTTTACCGACCTTGATTTTGTCAGAATGGCCGAAATACTGCAGGAAAGATAGTTACAATTCTGCCATACTAACGCTCTATTCTATCTCTATTTATTTAACTTCGAGAATTCAAAATACAGGTATGATTATCTCTTATGGAAAATATTAAGATAGTGTTCATGAAAACAAAAAAATCAAAATTAAAATGAAAAGAATATCATTAATTATCTTGCTTTGTTCAATTTTTATAGGATGTTTTTCTTCACAAAAGAAAGAGACGAATTCCATTCAGGGAATCGAAAAAATCACAATTGATGCACCCACTCAAGCACTTTTTCGGGAAAGACCAAATGATAATGTAGTCAGAATCGAAATAACTCCCGCCGCCAATAGTCGGAAAATAATCTCCGAAATTAAATTCTCATTCAAAGAAAAAATTGATCCTATTTTTAAAAAAGCTTGCTTACATAAGCAAAGCAACGAAATAAACGATTTAATAGCCAATACCGACAAATTTCCTTTAAATACGGAAATCCGATTTGATTTGAATGAAGAAATAACGAATGAAAAAACAAGCACTTTTGCACTTGAGCTAAATTTGAATCCCAACGCGAATCTTTCGACGAAAGCCTGTTTATCCGAAATCCAAATAACCTTTGAAGACGGCAGCACGTATGTGTCGACACCTGATGCAGTTTTCAGACCGGCAATAGAATTGCGGGCCGCCGGTCAGGACAATTGCCATACCTATCGGATTCCGGGAATAATCATCACCAACAAAGGTACTTTAATCGCCGTTTACGATAATCGTTATGCACGAAGCAAGGATCTTCAGGAAGATATCGATATCGGTATGAGCCGAAGTGAGGATGGAGGCGAAACATGGGAACCCATAAAGGTCATAATGGATATGGATGAGTGGGGTGGAAAACCTGAATATCTCAACGGCGTAGGGGATCCGTCCATTCTCTACGATCATAAAAACAATACGATATGGGTGGCAGCATTATGGATACATGGATTTAACAGGGATGATATGGCATGGTGGGTTTCTCAACCCGGAATGACGCCCGAAAAGACCGGACAATTTATGCTTGTCAAAAGTACGGATGACGGAAAAACATGGTCAAAACCCATCAATATTACGCAACAAATAAAAGACCCTTCCTGGCAGTTACTCCTACAAGGACCGGGGCTGGGCATTTGTATGGACGACGGAACACTCGTCTTTCCGGCACAATTTAAGGCCGATATCGGCACAAAGGCGTTAGATGGAGGAAAATTCACCAGCCATTCCACCATTATATATAGCAAGGATGGAGGAAATACCTGGCATATCGGTACAGGGGCAAAGCCCAACACTACGGAGGCACAAGTTGTGCAACTAAGCAATGGCAGTTTGATGCTAAACATGCGTGACGACAGAAACAGACAAATAAAAGACGACACAAATGGGCGCGCCGTAGCTGTCACGAACGACATGGGGAAAACATGGACTGTTCATCCTTCTTCAAACACTGCATTACCTGAACCTAATTGCATGGCAAGTATTATCGGTGCCAATGTTCGGATAGAAAAAGAAAATCAAAAAGTTCTTTTCTTCTCAAATCCCGCAGACAAATATCGTCGAATCAACATGACTATAAAGGCTAGCCTGGATGAAGGCATGACCTGGCCCGAACACTATCATCTTCTTATTCACGCACCTGAAGGTTTTGGATATTCTTGCCTGACGATGGTTGACGAACAACACGTCGGAATAGTATATGAAGGAAATAGAAATCTTATTTTTCAAAAAATACCGGTTTCGGATATAATTTCCGACCAAAATATAAATAAATAATAATGAGGAAAATTCATGTCCCGATTTCAACAGATTGCAATACGTTCAACATTTATCGCATTAATTTGCCACACTTTTTTATCATGCCAAGAAATGAATAAGACGACGACAAATTTGAAAATTACCTGGCAACGGATTCCCACAGACGGTTTGACGGGAAATTTACAGAAAGGAGTTTCGGCATCATATGCTGCCATCAGTCATGATAAACTTTTAGTTGCAGGAGGTTGCAACTTCCCCGATAAGCTCGGCTTTGAGGGGGGAGTAAAAGTATACTATGACGATATCGTGATGATGGATACTACAATTCTCGACAAATGGACACATGTCGGCAAACTTCCTAAACCTGCTGCATACGGGGTTTCCATCCGATTATCGTCCAACGAAACGCTTTGGATCGGAGGAAACACAGGAAACGAATCGTTGAAAAATGTGTCTAGCGTATCGTTGAAGCGATCGGGAAAACCAAAATTGGATTCTCTTCCGTTCTTACCTGCAACGATGGATAATTTTGCCGGTTGTGCCATAGAGAATTCCGTTTTTGTCGGGGGTGGGAATGTAAACGATAAGCCAAGCAACGATTTTTATTCCCTCGACATAAAAAATGACTCCATATGGAAAAAACTTCCGCCTTTTCCGGGTATACCTCGAGTGCAACCGGTAATGGCAGGAATTAAAAATGCCGAGAGAAACTATGTCTATTTACTGGGAGGTTTTTTTGGGGGAGACGAATTTCATCTACCCGAAATGGCAAAAGATGTATATCGGTATTGCGTTGAAGACGGCACATGGGAAAAGGTAGGAGAACAAATTGATCCCGACACGCAAAAACCATTCTCTCTGGCCGGAGCCGTTGCAATGCCCCTGCAAAACCGATATATTTTATGTATGGGAGGAGTTAATTACGATATATTCCTAAATGCCATCACAACACAATACAACATCAATTTTAATTGGTTACTCACCGACGAAGAAAAGAAACAAAAGAACAACGCGTTTTCAAAAATATACATGACTCAGCCGATAGCATATTACAAATTCAACCCCGAATGCCGAATCTTTGATACAAAAACCAATCGATGGCAAACCATAGACGTTACCCCAAATGCCGCACGTGCAGGAGCTACTCTTGTTTTTGAGGACAATATTTTTTATCTCATACAAGGAGAATTGAAACCGGGCGTTCGTACACCAATTACATGGAAAGGAAAAATCAGTTTAAATACTAATTAAATGGCGATACAACAAACAAAAACATATCTTCTCATTTTTTTCTCTTTTATTTACAGTATAACATCGCTTTACGCTGATTATATTGATTATGCCGATTATGCTCGCGACACCTTAATGTTAATACCCAAACCTCAGTCCATAAAAATTCAAAATGCGACACACCTGTTTGAAGATACAATCAACAACAATAAAATTGCCATTCAGTACGTCTCATCAATACCCCAGGCATTTGTAAATCAAAAAGAGGCGTATCATTTGACGATTACACCCGACAGTATTTTCATAAAGGCAACGGCAGATCAAGGTGTTTATTGGGCTAAACAAACATTAAACCAGCTCATTACACAATATCGCAGCAAGCACTATTTGCCGTGTTGCGATATTGTCGACTGGCCTGCTTTTCATATACGTGGTTTCATGCATGATGTGGGAAGAAGCTACATTTCGCCCGATGAACTGAAACAGGAAATCGCAATTTTATCCACATACAAAATAAATACATTTCATTGGCATCTAACTGAAGATCTAGGGTGGAGATTGGAAAGTAAAATTTACCCTCAGCTCAATGATAGCGCTAACTTTGGACGTCTTCCGGGAAAATATTATACCATAGACGAAGCCAAAGATATTGCGGCATTTTGCAAAGCACACCAAGTATTGCTTATTCCGGAAATAGATATGCCGGGGCATAGCGCCGCTTTCAGAAAAACATTCGGTTGCGATATGCAAAGTCCTGAAGGAATGGACATCCTGAAACAATTGATCCAAGAGATTTGCATCGAGATTTTTCCCGATCTGCCCTATCTCCATATCGGAACCGATGAGGTAGAAATTACCAACCCGGAATTTGTACCTGAAATGGTACAATACATACGCTCAATGGGGAAAAAAGTGATTTCCTGGAATCCGGGATATACCTACCATCCGGGAGAAATCGATAAAATACACATGTGGAGTTCGCGGGGAAAACCATTAACCAATACGCCGGCTATTGATTCCCGGTACCATTATATCAACCATTTTGACAATTTTGCCGATTTAATTGCCTTGTACAATAGCAATATTGGCAACCGAGAATATGAAAAAGATAACATCATAGGAGCAATAATGGCTGTATGGAACGATCGATTTGTATATCCCGAAAAAAATATTTTAATCGAAAACGCCTTCTATCCTTTAATGCTGACTTTTGCCGAAAATTCGTGGCAAGGCGGACGCAAAAAATATTTCGACCAACAAGGCACATTATTGAAAGAAGATTCGCCGGAGTATCCGCTCTTTATTGATTTTGAAAATCGAATGCTTTGGCATAAACAAAACATGTTGAATAATTTACCCTTTCCCTATGTCCGCCAAACAAACGTGAAATGGCGCATCACGGATGCTTTTCCCAATTACGGAAATCTGCAACAATCATTTCCACCCGAAAAAAAACTAAAAACACACTATACCTATCAAGGGAAAACATACCATACCCGCGAAGCTATCGGTGCTGCCATATACCTGCGTCATGTATGGGGAGAAATGATACCCTCCTTTTACGACAACCCCAAGCCCAATCATACAGCCTATGCATATACATGGGTCCGGTCGCCAAAAACACAAACCGTTGGAGCATGGATAAGCACGCAAAACTATAGTAGGTCGGAAAAAGATCTTCCTCCTCAAGGAGAATGGGATTATCGAAAAAGTAAAATAATGATTAACGATAAAGAAATTCAACCTCCGGTTTGGAGTAATAATCATACCATTCTTTCAAGCGAAATCCCACTTGGGAACGAAAATTTCGCGATGCGTCCTCCTATTCCCGTAACTTTAAAAAAAGGTTGGAATAAAATTTTGTTGAAATTGCCGATAGGTGAATTTTCAACAAAGGAAGTGCGTCTGCAAAAATGGATGTTTACGTTTGTATTTGTCACCCTCGATGGTAAACAGGAAATGGAAGGACTTATTTATAACCCCGATAAAAAAATCGATAAAGAAAATGAGAAACAGTAAAGCTTATCCTTGGATTGTAGTTGGATTACTTTGGGTGGTTGCACTGCTTAATTATCTCGACCGACAGATGCTATCCACCATGCAAGCGGCAATGGCTGTCGATATTGCAGAACTGTCAATTGCGGAAAATTTCGGTCGGTTAATGGGAATATTTTTGCTTGTTTACGGTTTTTTAAGCCCGGCAGCAGGAGCTGTAGCAGATAGAATAAATCGGAAATGGCTTATTGCCGGAAGTTTACTGGTATGGTCAGCCGTAACTTATTTCATGGGTTACGCTACTTCTTTCAACCAATTGTATTGGCTCAGGGCTTTTATGGGAATAAGCGAAGCATTATACCTTCCTGCAGCATTGTCCATGATTGCCGATTATCACACAAATAAAACCCGCTCCTTGGCAATCGGCATTCATATGACAGGGCTTTATACGGGGCAAGCACTGGGTGGTTTTGGGGCTGCAATAGCGGCCAATTATTCCTGGCGAACAGTATTTCATGGTTTTGGTATCATTGGGATTATATACGCCGTTATCCTTATTTTGTTCCTTAATGACCAAAAAAGTCATACTAGTCGAATATCCGAGACACAACCTTTAAACACAAAAGCCGAAAAAGAACCTTTCTGGAAACCATTTATTGTGCTTTTAAGTACAGCATCTTTCTGGGTTATGCTATTCTACTTTATCGTCCCGAGCCTTCCCGGATGGGCAACTAAAAATTGGCTACCGACATTATTTACAAAAAACTTGGGCATTCCCATGACAATGGCAGGACCAATGGCCACGATTTCCATTGCCGTTGCATCTCTCATCGGCGTTTTTATCGGCGGCCCTCTATCCGACCGATGGGTGCTCAAAAACATCAAAGGCCGTATCTACACGAGTGCCATAGGATTAACCCTGACCGTACCTTCACTCATACTCCTGGGCTTTGGGCACACCTATATAAGCCTCATTTGTTCGGCCTTTTTGTTCGGTATCGGTTATGGAATGTTCGATGCCAACAATATGCCTATACTTTGCCAAATCATCTCTCCAAAATATCGGGCAACAGCCTACGGCATAATGAACATGATGGGAGTTTTTGGAGGATATGCTATTACAATTGTACTTGGAACTTCAACCGACAAAGGAAATTTAGGTTCCGATTTTAGCAAATTGGCTTTTTTGGTTTTACTGGCAGTCATTATGGTATTGCTCTTCTTAAAACCCAAAAAAGAATATACCTATACGGAAGAAAATAATATTTAACTAAAATAATCAACATCTAAAAAAAATTACATGATGAATTTCGAAAAAATAAAAGGATTGATCGTTGCTCCGTTTACGCCATTTGACAAAAGAGGCGAAGTAGATTTAAGCCCGATCGGGGATTATGCAATGATGTTGCAAAAAAACGGAATAATAGGGGTTTTTATCAACGGTTCGTCAGGCGAAGGTTACATGATGACCGTTGAAGAGCGTATGAAACTGGCAGAAAAATGGATATCGGTTGTAGATAAAGAATTCAAAGTTATCGTCCATGTCGGATCAACATGCATAAAAGACAGTTGTAAGATGGCACAACATGCTGCTGAAATCGGAGCATTCGGTATCGGGGCAATGGCTTCACCTTTCCCAAAGGCAGGACGCGTTGAAGAACTTGTAAAATATTGCGAAGAAATTGCTTGTGGTGCACCCTCTCTGCCCTTCTATTTTTATCATATTCCGGCCCTAAGCGGTGTATGCCTGCCCATGCTACCCTTCTTGAAAGCAGCCGAAGACAGGATTCCCAATCTGGCAGGAATTAAGTACACTTACGAAAGCTTATATGAATATAACCAATGTATGCTATATAAAAATGGCAAATTCGACATGTTGCACGGACAAGATGAAACCATTCTTTCTGCGTTAGTCATGGGTGGAGCACAAGGGGGAATTAGCGGAACAGGCAACTACATCGGTAAAGTACTTGTAGGCGTGATTGACGAATTCAATAAAGGCAATATCGAAAAAGCGAGGGAATTACAAAATTTCGCCCAAAAAGTCATTAATGTGATTGTAAATTATCGAGGAAACATCGTGGGAGGAAAACGCATTATGAAATTAATCGGTATTGACTTGGGCATTAACCGCACGCCATTTCAAAACATGAATGGCGAAGAAGAATTAATAATGAAACGCAATCTTGAAGAAATTAATTTTTTTGAAAAGTGTAATAAATTATAATCCTTATATTTATGATTAAGAAAAGCGAAAGTCCACCTCATTAAACTTTCGCTTTTTTCGAAATCTAATAATCTGTTTTTCAGTCAAACATCTTCTTAAATTTATTGAAAACGCTTTTTTTAGCGGATTTGCTAGGCTCAAAATTTGGCGATTTTTCCATCTCCGAAAGGAGCTTTTTTTCCTTGTCCGTCAAGTTTTCGGGAACATATACGTTAACGTGTATCAACTCATCACCGGTTCCAAAACCATTGACAGAAGGCAATCCTTTATTGCGCAGTCGCAGCACCTTGCCCGGTTGCGTACCGGGATCGATTTTCACTTTGGCTACTCCGTCAATCGTCGGTACTTCCACCGTTCCACCCAAAGCCGCAGTCGGAAAGCTCAAAAAGAGATTGTAAATCACATCATTTTCATCGCGAATCAAATTCGGATCTTCCTCTTCTTCGATCACTACCAGCAAGTCGCCATTGATTCCGCCACGCCGAGCAGCGTTTCCCCTGCCCTGCATCGACAATTGCATACCTTCGGCTACACCTGCAGGAATTTTTATGGTAATAATTTCTTCGTCACTCACGATGCCTTCTCCATTGCAATGCGGACATTTTTTAGTGATGGTTTTGCCCTCTCCGTTGCATGTCGGACAAGTAGTAGTAGTCTGCATCTGACCGAGGATAGTGTTCGTGACACGGGTAACTACTCCCGATCCATGACAGGTAGAACAAGTACTCGTCGAATTCCCGTTTTCCGAACCGTTTCCATTGCAATGCGAACAAGCAACATATTTTTTTACCTTAATTTTTTTCTCGACGCCGGTGAGCACTTCTTTCAAATTAACTTTGACTTTCACGCGCAAATCCGAACCCCGATTGGTTCGACGACCGGCACGTTGACTTCCGAAACCGCCAAATCCGCCAAACCCACCGAAATGGCCTCCAAAAATATCGCCAAATTGCGAGAAAATATCGTCCATTGACATTCCTCCACCAAATCCGCCTCCGGCTGCGCCGCCCACACCGGCATGTCCAAACTGATCGTAACGCGCTCGTTTGTTGGCATCGCCCAATACTTCATACGCCTCAGCAGCTTCTTTAAATTTTTCTTCGGCATCCTTATCCCCCGGATTTTTGTCTGGGTGATATTCGATAGCTTTTTTGCGATATGCTTTTTTTATCTCTTCTGCCGTGGCATTTCTCGAAATACCCAACACTTCGTAGTAATCTCTCTTTTGTGCCATGCCCCGTTACTCTCCAACAATTACTTTCGGGAAACGAATTACTTTATCATTCAATGAATATCCTTTTTGAATACAATCTACAACTTTCCCTTTTTGCGATTCATCGGCAACAGGTACTGTCGTCACTGCTTCAAATTTGTCGGGATCAAATGGCAGGCCTACGGACTCAATCTCTCGAACACCATGTTGTTCAAGAAACGCAACAAATTTTTGATATATCAAATCAATGCCTTCCAAAATGGAATCTTTTTCTTCTGCCTCATGCAGTGCTTTCAATGCACGTTCAAAATCGTCAACCAAAGGAATGATGTCCGACAAAACACGCTCGCCTCCACTTCGAATGATATCCGCTTTCTCTTTCATCGTGCGCTTGCGATAATTGTCGAAGTCGGCATGCAATCGCAAATAACTATCGTTTAAATCATCATATTGCTGCTGCATTTGACTGATTTGATTTTCCTGGTCGTAATCAGCAGGTTTCGCATCTGTCAAATTGTCCGTTTCTTCAGTCGCAATCACGCCTTCCTTGTCAATGGTTTCATTTTTTTCAGGAGCATTTGTCGTTCGTTTTCCGTTTTCGTTATATTTTTCGTCCCTTTGTTTCATACCTGTTTTACAATATTATTTTATGAAATATGTACATAAAAAACTACCATTAGTTGTCAAACCTCATGGTGTACACATCTATCATCATGCAAATAGCTTGCCAAAATCTATGCCCTCATCCTTTTGATAGGTCAGAGAAAAAGCTCGCACCATTCGTCAAATTTTTCTACTTGTTCTCTGCCGTGTTTCAAAAGACTTTGCCGAATCTTTTGAAGAGATTTTTCTTTGCCCAGACTCGATTTGGAGTAAAATTTGTCGGCAAAACAAATGATTTTTTCTTCCAGGCTTACGGGTTGCATATCTCGATGAGGAATTGGCAATTTTCGATCTATGATGGTTTGCAAACTTAAGCCGGTGCCGGTGTGTCGTTCACAAACAAGGCCATGACGGGGATACCCTTCGTTGGTGAGGATCTCGCGCCCCAGATAGCCGTGACAAATATAAGGATACTGTCCCTGACAAGCAATGTGCGGAGCGTGAGTCATGAATATGCCAATATCATGAAGCATCGCTGCTTCTTCAAGGAAACGTACATCTACGGCTAATTCGGGATGGTTATGAGCAATGGAAAGAGCTTTTCGAGTTACATCGGTAACATGCGATATATAGATATCGTATAGTTTTGTCCCTTTCTTATAATATTTGTCTATAATCGACTGATAATTCATCGTTGATTGATTACGCAGATAGTTGCTCTATTTCGTTGTGATCTGATCTGTGCTTTCCGAAAAAATACTATAGCGGAATGACATATTTTTTCAGTGACTCGTCTAATAGTGACGATGGGACAACCGATTTTACCTCATCGGAAATGATTCCCAACAAGCGTCTTCGTAAAAATTCTTTTCGAGTCACAAGACTTATTTCTCGGACGGGGGTAGAGTTTCTAAAAGAGCGAACGTTTTTCTTTTGCAGTTCGCTCAAACTGTCGAGTGCCATTTCCGGAATAACCGTTAGCCCATCTGTAGCATCCACAATATTGATAAGTGTATCTATGCTTCCTGCTTCGTACGAAAAAATAGAGTTCTGATTTTTCTTTTTTTTAAGATTACACAAATGAAGTATTTGTGTTCTAAAACAGTGAACTTCATCAAGCAGCCAAAGTTTTGTCGAATTCAAATCGCTTTCGTCCAACACATTTTTCGCATACAAAGCCGTTTCCTTGGGTGATACATAAGCAAAGAATTTTTCGTAATAAAGCGGATATTCCGCAATGTGTTCGTCTTTGAGTGGAGTGGCCAGAATACCGCCGTCGAGTGTACCATTCATCAACCCCTTTATGATGTTATCGGTGGTAAGTTCGTTGATGGCGATTCTAATCTCGGTATGGTTATGCTGATGGACTTGCATCAGTTTGGGCAGCAGATAAGGCGATATAGTGGGAATGATTCCCAACCGGAAAGTTCCTTTCACAATGCCTTTTTCTTCCTGTATGATTTCCTTAATCTGATAAACCTGTGCCACGGCAACTCTGGCCTGGTCAATAATTCGAGAGCCAATTTCGGTAGGTTGTACAGGGAGTTGCGTTCGGTCGAATATTTTTACACCCAATTCGTCCTCCAGCTTCTGTATCATCATACTCAACGTGGGTTGGGTGACAAACGAAGCTTCGGCAGCTTTAGAAAAATGGCGATAATCGTCCACTGCGATAATATATTCAAGTTGTTGTAGATTCATATAATATTCCAAAAGAGATTACGTAAAAATCAACAATCCGGAATCGTGAGATTACGGGTCATTGTTTATAATTCGAAAAGTATTTCATAAACTGTACACGTTCATACAATGTGGGATCGGGAACGTTCGAAAAACTTAGTTTTCTCCTGAAATCGTCTATAGTTGTATAGTTGTGCTGTTCCATCCATTCTTCGAGGCAGGTGATTATGTTGCCAACCGAATCGAGGCTTTGCTCATAAAGCATACTGCAGAGTTGAATTGCACTTGCTCCGGCAAGGATTCCTTTCACAACATCTTCCCACGAATGTACACCATATGAACAGGCTATATCTACATCCGGAACTTTGCCCGAAACAATGGCCGTCCACCTTAATGTATCGCTAAAATCTGACGGATGGCTAAAAACAGGACCTGAGACGATTTCCATACTTTCGATATCGATATCGAGCTGATACAGGCGATTAAATAACACTATTCCGTTGACTCCAAGAGATTTAAGCTTCGAAACCAACCCCGGCAAATTGGTCATGTTTTTTGCCAATTTGACAACAATGGGGATGCGAATCGTTTTTTTTAGATCGCGAACGATACTGACATAAGTGTTTTCGAGATAATTACTGTCAAAGTCGCCGGCATTCAGCATTACCACATTTAATTCGAGGGCGTCGGCTCCGACATTTTCGATGCTTTTAGCGAAATCCGTCCATCGGTCTTGTTTGTAACAGTTGATACTGGCTACGATCGGAATCTTGCATTCCTCCTTCGCCGAACGAATTAAGTCGAGATATTTTTCAACATGATTCATTTTGACGTAAGTATTGATATAATCGACTGCCTCAGGATAATCTGAAATGGATGCCAGTTTTTCGGAATGACTCTCAATTTGTTCTTCGAAGAGCGATTTCAGCACAATAGCTCCGACCCCGGCCTGTTCCATTTCCTTTATTTTAGATAAACTGTTCGTTAATCCGCTACTTCCGGCTATAAGCGGATTTCGCAGACTAAGGCCTGCAAAGCTGGTTTCTAAATTGGCCATTTTAATAGATGTTTTGTGGTTTAAACAATGAAACAAATATACAATTTTTATCGATAAGTATAATCATTAGATAGGTTATATCGAAAATTTTTATCTTTTCCCAAAAATCATCGTACCCACTCGAATCATGGTACTACCCTCTTCCACAGCAATGGAATAATCGTCAGACATTCCCATAGAAATTTCGCTGAATGCCGGCTCATCGGCAAAATATTTCCGCTTCCATTCATCGAAAAGCGATTTCAACAGGCGAAACTCGCTTCGAATCTGTTCGGCATCGTCCGTTAAGGTAGCCATACCCATCACGCCCGAGAGTTGAACATGCGGATAATTTCTCCATCTGCCTCCGGCAAGGAAATCGGCGCACTCTTGTGGTGCAAATCCCGATTTTGTGGTTTCGCGTGCAATATGCAGCTGCAACAGGCAGGGTATTACACGACCGTTTTCAAAGCCGCGTTTGTCGATTTCCGACATCAACGATTCACTGTCGAGGCTGTGAATTAAGCGTATGAAGGGTGCTATATATTTCACCTTGTTCCGCTGCAAACTTCCGATGAAGTGCCATTCGATATCGTCGGGCAAAACTGCCTGCTTAGCGACAAGTTCCTGCACCCGACTTTCGCCAAAAATTCGCTGCCCGTCATCGTAAGCTTCACGAATTTGTTCGACGGGGTGAAATTTTGAAACTGCCACGATTTTTACATTTTCGGGCACCGATCGTCGCAGCAATTCGATATTCTCTTTAACGCTCATTCTTCTTTCTCCTTATGAGGCTCGACCGAATAGGGGAAAACGTCCATAATTGCGGTTTCCGCAACAGACGCAAACTCATAATCGATCATGGTTTTCTTCATTTCGGTTTCCACAATATCAACCGCCTCTTTCAATGTGGAGGCTTGCACCAACATATTTACGGCAGTTTTCTTTTCGCTTCCGCTTTTCTCGTCCAACGTGAGGAAATATAATTTTGTTTTGAAATAGCGATCGCCTTCAGCATTGAAAAAAGTTTCTGCGTATTTCACCCGTTTGATGTCGGCTATGGTAAATTCTCCCGAAATATACGGTTTTATTTCTTCGATGATTCTTCCTTCGGCTTCAGTAAACGATAAGGCATCTACCAAATAAGGTTCGGTAACCGTTTTTTGCATCCCTGTTTCCAGCATTTTGTCGTATCGCACTTTACACTCAAACCAATTATACATAATGAATGAATTTTTTTATTTTCTAATTTTTTAAACAAAAATCAAACAAAGGTACAAAATAACTCGATTTTAGTAGATTGAAAAAATTGCGTTGTTTCAAAAAAATGTATTTTTGCGAATGGTTTTAGGTGAAATCATCTATTATTCAAGCAGCAACAAAAAAAATCATGATAGGAACAATCGTAAATACGGCTGCAGTTGCCGCCGGCGGAATCATCGGAATACTCTTGAAAAAGAAAATGCCCGAAAGAGTTACTTCAATTTATTTTCAGGCTATCGGCCTTTTCACAATGGCAATCGGTATGTCGATGGCCGTTAAAATGGAACATATCCTTATCGTGGTAGCAAGCCTTGCTCTTGGCTCGTTGTTGGGCGAATGGATGAACATCGAAAACTGGGTCAATACACTGGGGGAAAATTTCAAGCAGCGATTTCGCATCGGAAGCGAACAATTTTCTGAAGGACTGACAACTGCTTTTTTGCTTTTTTGTGTCGGATCGATGACTATTTTGGGCACCATTCAGGAAGGCACGGGAGGATCGCCTGACTTGCTTTATACCAAATCGCTCATGGATTTTTTTTCGTCCATGCTGCTGGCTTCGGCTTTTGGAGTTTCTGTTGCATTGTCGGCCATTCCGCTTTTCATTTTTCAGGCATCGCTTACGTTGATAGCTATGTTTGCAGGATCATTCTTCACTCCCGGAATCATTCTCGAGCTTACAAGTGTTGGTGGGATTTTGTTGGTTGGATTGGGCCTAAATATTCTGCATATTAGCAATCTTCGAGTTATGAATATGCTCCCTGCACTGGTTGTGGTGGTCATCATGCTCGTAATTTTCGCATGACACATCAATGCTTCCTCATATTTGCTGATGTTTATCGGTAAGTAGCTGACCATATTATACACAAATGAAGCAAAAAGACGATAAATTGGGATTATGGCTGTTAGTGTTTGTGGGCATCGGATCGATGATCGGTTCGGGAATTTTTAATTCGCCTAAGGACTTAATTCATGTGGCCAATCCTCAATCGGCTCTCATCGCTTGGATCATTGGCGGATTGGGAGCTTTGATGCTCGCTTTTGTTTTCATTTTTCTGGCAAACCGAAAACCAAATTTCATCAGCGGAATTTACGAATATGCCAAAGATGGATTCGGCGATTATATGGGATTTAATGCAGCTTGGGGCTATTGGTCGCTAGGCTGGTTGGGAAATGTGAGCTATCTGGTGCTGTTTTTCAAAACGCTGAACGATTTATTGGGCGATAAAGCGCTTTCGCCCACGATATGTTTTTGGGCAGGCTCCGCAATTCTATGGATTTATTACTTCATAATAAGGGCAGGCATCAAAGAAGGAGCTATTACAAATTTTATCGTTACCGTTGCCAAGCTTATCCCGATCGTACTTGCTGTTGTGGCCGGAATTGGATTGCTGAATCCCGAAATATTTCATGTTGCAGATTGGCAACATACATTAGCCTCGACCGGTCAAAAAACCGATGTCGTTTCTCAAATCGGAGATGCAATGGCTATTATTTTGTGGTGCTTCGTGGGAGTGGAATCGGCCTCTGTCCTCTCCGGAAGAGCTGCCGATCAAAAAACGGTTCAACAGGCAACTCTCATTTCCGTATTAACAGTTCTCGCCATTTATGTTTTACTCACAGTCATATCCATGTCTGCCATTCCGGCAAAAGAGCTGCATGCTTCGCCTACGCCAATGGCTTTGCTTCTCGAAAAAACTTCGATCGGGCAAACCGGTGCTGTCATCGTTAAATTAGGGATCATGCTTTCGGTATTGGGTGCCGGCTTATCCTGGACATTGCTTTCGGTGGAAACGATGTATGCCGCAGCGCGTGACGGCGTAATGCCCAAAATACTGGCGAAGGAAAATCGAAAAAAAACGCCAACTAGCGCTTTGCTGCTAACGCAACTTTTTACTCAATTTTTTTTGTTGGCTATTCTGTCTCCCAATATGAACAACACCTATCTGGCAGCTATCACTGTCGGCACCAGCCTTGTGTTGATTCCATATTTTTTATCTTCACTATATGCAGTAAAGATTTCATGGCGCGATAAAATAACGGGACGAAATTTCCGTTTCTTCACCATCTCGGTGCTTGGTACGATATATTCGATTTACGTAATTGTTTCAGTCGGATTAAGATACCTCATCTTCACGGTTCTTTTCTATGCCGTCGGAATTATTCTGTTTATCAAAGCAAAAAAAGAAAAAAACGAATCGATCAAAGAATGGGAGAAAATCGTAATGGTATTTTTGTGCGTCATAGCTGCAATGCTCATTTACTTGCTCTTATCGAAAAAAATCGATTTATGAATACCAACAAATTCAACCCTATCAAAATGGAAAAAGATCTTTCAAAAATCCTCAAATTTCATTCCCTGTTTTTGATGATTTTTCTCTCTGTTGCGATGGAGGAATAGAATTTTACAAAAAGGCCAAAAATAGAAATTCTGACTTCAGAATTTATTTTCGACCATACTCCTTTTGCCGACGGCTTTGCCAACGATACGCTACAATACCCTTGCCGGAATCCGGTTCTTTATAAAAAAGCAAATGACAATATTGTTTTGTTCTATAAAATCGGACTTACCCGCCGCGAATGGTGAGGAATGTATAACATTTCGTTCGATAACGGCAAAAAAGCCGGTCGAATCCGGTTAAATTGCCGGACGGAATGCTCGGTCCAATCAAAAATAAAATGAATTTCGGCAAGATAGCGCCACCATCCAAATCATTTTGCGAACATAAACCCGTTTTATTTCGTTATATCGTACGAAAAAAATGAATATTTCTCAAAATTCAGTATATGAAAAATGCATTGCTTATTGTTGACGTTCAAAACGATTTTTGTCCCGGTGGATCACTGGCCGTCAGCGATGGCGACAAAATCGTTCCGATAATCAACCAAATCGAAGATAAATTCGATTTCGTCATTTCGTCGCAAGACTGGCATCCGGCCGCAACAGTTCATTTCGAAAAATGGCCTCCACACTGCATTGCCGGGACCTTCGGTGCCGACTTTCATCCCAATTTGATTACCGATAAAATTGATTTAAAATTATTAAAAGGTACCGGAAACAAAGATGACGGATATTCAGCTTTTGAAGCAACTAATGTTTCGCTGATCGATTATCTGCGCAAAAACCAAATAAAGGATCTATACGTTTGCGGTCTGGCAACGGATTATTGTGTGAAAGCAACCGTTTTGGATGCTATTGAAAACGGATTTCATACCTATGTCATCACCGACGCCGTAGCGGCTGTAAATGTCGAGAAGGGCGACGATAGAAAGGCGTTGAATGAAATGTACCTCAAAGGATGCACCCTAATAAAATCTGAAGAAATCTGATTCAGCCCTTGAAGATAAAATATACGGCAACAATCAGGAAAAAGAATCCGACCAGATGATTCGGTTTAATATGCGAATGAAATGCTACAACCGAAAATAGGGTGAAAACCACGAGTGTGATCACCTCTTGAAGTACCTTGAGCTGCACAAGCGAGAAGGGACCTCCATTCCCGATGAATCCGATTCTGTTGGCAGGAACCTGACAGCAATATTCAAAAAATGCAATGCTCCAACTGAACACAATGATGCCAAATAACGAAAATTTGTTGAACCACGCATATTGCGTCAGTTTCAGATGTCCATACCACGCAAAAGTCATAAACAGGTTTGAACAAACGAGTAATCCGATAGAAACCAATGCTTTCATAGAAAAAAAATATTGTAAGTTTTTTTGAAACAAAATTACGGATAAAATACGGGTGAAGCGTAAAACAGGCCATATCCGTCTGCTTTGTGCTTCACCATTTTCTATTTCAATTCTTTTGATTTTTTCTAATCGCGTCCAAACGAAATATCTCGATTCGGAATAGCCCCGATCCCCGGCAAATCGGTTGCAATGATTTTCCCGTTTTGTAATGTAGCCCCGTTGTAGCAATCGTTAGAAATGAGCAGCGCTCCGTCCAGATCGGCAAAATCGAGTCCCGACGAAAGTTGTGCAGCCGCCGAAATAGCACACGATGTTTCGGTCATGCACCCAATCATCACCTTCATGCCCAAAGCTTTCGCCAGATTTCGCATTTTCCAAGCTTCATGCATGCCGGTACATTTCATCAGCTTGATGTTGATACCGGAAAAAACACCTTTCGTCCGTTCCACATCGGCTAATCGCTGCACCGATTCGTCGGCAAAAATCGGAAGAGGACTGTGCCGGGTCAACCAGGCTATATTATCGAAATCGGTCTTGGACATAGGCTGTTCGACCATCACCACTCCATGTTCCTTGAGCCAAAAAATCATATCAAGCGCCTGTTCGCGATCTTTCCACCCCTGATTGGCATCCACCGACAAAGGCAAATCCGTTACCGACCGAATGGCCTCGATCATTCGCTTATCGTCGGGCCCTCCCACCTTCACTTTCAGGATGTGAAAACGGCCAATTGCTTCGCGCGTTTTTTCGCGAACGACTTCGTCTGTGTCAATACCTATCGTAAAGGTTGTATCGGGGACATCCGCTTTATTGAGGCCATACATTTTGTACCACGGAGCGCCGATAATTTTTCCGACCAAATCGTGTAAAGCAATATCCACCGAAGCTTTGGCCGCCGTATTTTTCTCGGCAATTCCATCCACGTATTCAAGAATTTCCTCGATATGTGTCGGATCGTTAAACGCAGAAAAGTCTATTTTTTTCAGAAAATCGATCACCGACGCCTGTGTTTCGCCCAAATATTGAGGGAGGGATGCTTCGCCATAGCCTTCCAAACCTTCATATTCGATTTTGGTAAGTACAACCGGAGTAGTCGTACGCGAATAGCCCGAAATGGTGAAGGTATGATTGAGTTGCAGGTTGTAGGGAGTCCAAGATAATTTCATTTTGTTTGATGAATGACGTTTGTTGCCCGGAAATGCAAACGAAGTCTTCGGAACAGCGAGCGTTGCTACTGCGAGAGCCGAATTTCTGAGAAATTGACGTCTGTTTTGCATCTATTTTTGTCTTTATCGATAAAATTCGTTGTGTAAAATTTCTTCAACACCTTCGGTGTTAATCTCGCCCAAAATACGTTTCGTGCGAAGATAACGATTGGTGTTGTATGCGTCGTATAGCGGATCATTCGGATCGAAACTACTGATATGAACATAGTCGGAAGCATGAATAAACCGGTTGTTGCCGATGTATATTCCCACATGAACCACACTTTCCGTCGGATTTTGTTCGTCACCGCGTCTGCCAAAAAAGACCAAATCGCCCGGTTCGGTTTTCGAAAAATCTCCGGCTGTATCCACAAGTTTTCCGTATCGTGCTTGCTGCGAGGCATCGCGAGCAAGAATGATTCCATGCATGAAATAAACCGATTTGACGAAGCCACTGCAATCAACGCTTTTGGCTGAGGTTCCTCCCCAAAGATATGGCACTCCGACAAATTTTCGGGCAGTGGCAACAATGCTTTCACCCGTCAACCGAATATTTTCGAGCCAATCCGGCACGGGAAGGACATCCGTTGCTGCGACCCATGCCTTCCTTCCGTCAGGATAAGAAACATGATAGAAATCCGATCGCTTTTCGGTGAAAACGAGCATATCGCCGGCTACTAAATCCGAAACCGGTTGTGAATCGACATCAGGATTCTCATGCGATTGCGTTGCCATCGCAGTAACAATCAACTTTGGCAAGGAAAAGTATTTACGGTGAGCAGCATCGTCCATCGGTTGTATCGATCCGTTTATCCATCCGATGTATAAATCGGGTGTCTGAATCAATTTCCAATCGCCTTTTGCATCAAAAATCCTTACGGGTGTCCCGAGCAAAGTCTGACTCACTATCTCGGCTGCATGCGATGGTTGAGCCCGCATTGTCCCAACCGAATTATAAACAACTCCCCAAACTTCATTTCCCAATTTTTCCCGATCAGGAAGCAACCGAACGGCGAATTTCAGTTGTGGAAAACGTTCCGAAATGCCTGATCTCAGTTCATTGTAAGCAAGATCATTCGATATTATTCCCTCTAAAAAGATTTGTCCTTCACGTTCTGACAAGTTGATACGATAAATCTGCGTTCGAGAGTCAACGATATACTGTTTCTCTATCGAGTCAATCAACGCCTGTATGTCTTTATTTTGAGCCACTGAAAGAGATAAAAATAGTTGGATAAACAACAACAAAACAAAATATTTCCGCATGATAATCATAGTGCCGACAAGAAATATTCCGAAAGTTACAATATTTTTCGATACAAACGTGTGTTCGGGACGATTGCAGCCTCAATTTATGCAGGAAGTCTTCATTGGCTCTATGTGAAATCGTGTGGGTAGATAAAAATCGAGGTTCACTCATGAATTACGGATAGCCGGCTTATTACTACAATTCCGTTCTTCCTTTTCCATTCCCATATCAATAAATCCGTACCTGCCATCTGATTTCAAATCGCTCAAGGAATGCTCTTTGAGTGTTGATAATTACCCTTTAGGGAAGGAGGTGTTGTTATGGCTGCAACTTTTAAAGAGTTAGCGGACAACTTTGTTGTTTACTACTGCAAAGCTTCAGGTCGTTCTGATTCGGCCATTATCCGTGTAAATGCTTTTTACAGATGGAGCCTCAATCGATTCCCGAACGAAGAGTTAACACCCTTGCCTTTCGCTAACACTTCCTTCCAACTCGGCGTGTACCGGAACTTGCATCTTACCGTTAGTAATGTAGCCCGGCACACCAAAAAAGCGAGCCCTTCATTTGGAGAGCTCGCTTAAATATGAAATAATCGTCTGCTTATGCACTATTATTGATTATCCGCTTTAGGTGGACGCGGAAGCAGTACTTTGTGAGACAATTTGAATTTTCCCGTACGAGGATCAATATCCATTAATTTCACACTGATTGTATCGCCTTCCTTGATGCCGGCATCTTCAACTTTTTCGAAGCGTCTCCAATCGATTTCAGAAATATGTAGCAATCCGTCCTTTCCGGGAAGAAATTCGCAGAACAATCCGTAAGGCATAACCGAACGTACTATAGCCTGATATACTTCACCCACCTCGGGTACTGCAACAATCCCTTTAATCTTGCGCATAGCGGCATCAATAGAATCCTTGTTAGAAGCCGAAACTTCTACACGCCCTTTGCCATCTACTTCTTCGATAGCGATCACTGCTCCGGTCTCTTCCTGAATTCCTTGAATGATTTTTCCTCCGGGACCAATCACAGCTCCTATGAAATCTTTTGGGATAATAATCACTTCAATTCGCGGAGCATGAGGCTTGAGATCTGTGCGAGGCTCTGATATACACTCCATCATTTTGCTCATGATATGTTCGCGTCCGGCTTTTGCCTGAGCCAATGCTTTTTCAAGAATCTCATACGAGAGTCCGTCAACCTTGATATCCATTTGTGTAGCAGTAATACCGTCTTTGGTTCCGCACACCTTGAAATCCATATCGCCCAAGTGGTCTTCGTCGCCGAGAATATCCGAAAGAATTGCATAATTTTGTCCCTTGTTTTCGGAGATAAGTCCCATAGCAATACCGGCAACAGGTTTTTTTATTGCTACGCCTGCATCCATTAAAGCAAGTGTTCCGGCACAAACGGTAGCCATCGACGATGACCCGTTGGATTCGAGAATATCCGAAACCACGCGAACAACGTAGGGATAATCTTTCGGAATCATCCGTTTGAGTGCCCGATGAGCCAAATTTCCGTGTCCAATTTCACGACGTCCTGTCGCACGCCAGGGACGAGCTTCTCCTGTAGAAAAAGGCGGAAAATTATAATGAAGCAGAAAACGATCTGTCCCCTGCATCAACACTTCGTCGATAATTTTCTCGTCAAGTTTTGTGCCCAACGTTACGGTTGTGAGCGATTGTGTTTCGCCACGGGTGAAAATTGCTGAACCATGAGGACCGGGCAAATAGTCAACCTCACACCAGATCGGACGTATTTCGGTAGTTGTCCGTCCATCCAGACGTTTTCCCTCATCAAGTATACAGCGGCGCATAGCCTCTTTCTCGACTTCGTGGTAATAACGGGCTACCAAAGGAGCTTTTTCTTCACGTTGTTCCTCAGGAATAGTTTCCAAAAATTCCTGCTGAATCGCCTCGAAAGCCTCAGTACGTTGGTGTTTGTTGGGATTTTGCGATTTAGCAATGTCGTACGCTTTCCGATAACAGGCATCCCATACAGCTTTGCGAAGTTCGTCATCATTCACTTCGTGTGAATAGGTCCTTTTTACAGTTTTACCCACCATTTCCGTGAGTTCTATTTGCGCCTGACACTGTTTTTTGATTTCTTCGTGAGCAAATTTGATAGCATCCAACATTTCCGCCTCCGATACTTCGTTCATTTCTCCTTCCACCATCATAATGTTGTCGATGGTTGCACCAACCATGATGTCGATATCGGCATTTTCAAGTTGCTTGAATGTAGGGTTAATTACAAATTTCCCGTCGATGCGCGCTACACGAACTTCAGAAATGGGTCCGTTAAAGGGAATGTCCGAAACAGCAATAGCTGCAGAGGCGGCCAGTCCTGCCAATGCGTCGGGCATATCCTGCCCATCGGCCGAATAAAGAATAACATTTACAAATACGTCGGCATGGTAATCATCCGGGAATAAAGGTCTCAGAGCACGGTCGACCAAGCGACTGACAAGAATTTCCGAATCGGAAGGTCTTCCTTCTCGTTTCAAAAAACCGCCGGGATAGCGCCCAAAAGATGCGAATTTTTCTCTGTATTCGACTTGCAGAGGCATAAAGTCAGTTCCGGGGGTGGCATCTTTGGCAGCACAAACAGTTGCCAATAATACCGTATTGCCCATTCGCAAGGTTACGGCGCCATCGGCTTGTTTGGCCAGTTTCCCCGTTTCGAGAGTAATCGTACGTCCGTCTGACAGTTCGATTCTCTTAACAATTGGATTCGTCATAAAAATTTCTGATTGTTTTTTCTACATCTAATAAAAATCGCACAAAGTTAGCATAAAGTTTTTATTCCTGTGTAAGACAACGAAATAAAATATCAAAATTGTTGTTCAAAACAACCATGTTGCGTAACTATTCTATTTTTGAGAAGTTTGTTTTTCGTGGTCAAGAAAAAATCGTTAAGTTTGTGCTGTCAATCAAAAACTATAAATCATTTTCAATTTATTTATGAAGAGAAATGCATTATATGCTTTTATTCTGATTTGTCTTGCGATCATTTTTGTCTCCGGTTGCCAATCGGGAGGGAAAACTTTCAGAATAAAAGGAGAATTGTCTTCGGCAAAAGCCGGTGACACCATTTATCTCGAACATCGGGGATTGGCCGGTATCGAACGGCTTGATTCTGCCAAAATCAACAAGAATGGATCATTTAAGTTTACCGTTAAGGCGCCCGAAAATCCCGAATTTTATCAATTACGATTGGGACATCAATTAGCTCCTTTCGCGGTCGATTCGGTTGAAACATTAGTGATAAAAGCAAATGCATCCGATTTGTATGGCACACTCAGCATTGAGAATTCACCCGTGAACGATCAATTGAAACAAATCGACCAACAATATAATGCTACGGCCGCTAAAATAAGGGAATTGATGAAACAGCATCAAACCAAAATAATCGATGATGTTACTTACGTCAATCTGCTCGATTCGGCTCTGAATGAATATAAAACGTTTGCCACAAAAGTGATTTTGGGTAATCCGGCAAGCGCAGCAGCTTATTATGCTCTTTTTCAGAAAGTGGATGATTATCTGATCTTTGATCCCTATGACAAGAAGGACTATGCTATGTTTGGGGCAGTGGCTACTTCGTGGAAACAGTATTATCCCGAATCGGCGCGCACCGAGCATCTTTATAACTTTACGATGAATGCACTCCGAGCACGCCGACAAGAGGAAGAACGTCGAAAAATACTGGAAAATGTCCCGATAAAAACCGAATCGGCTCTTCCTGACATCGTTTTACCTGATGTAAATGGGAACAAGATTGCTCTTTCATCATTAAAGAACAAAGTAGTAGTGATAGATTTCACTGTATATAATTCGGATTTCTCTCCAAAACACAACATCGATTTAAATACGATTTATTCGAAGTACAAGAATCGTGGATTGGAGATATATCAAATTTCTTTTGATTCGGACGAACACTTTTGGAAAAATGCATCGCTCAGCATACCATGGATCGCCGTCCATGATTCTCAATCGGTATATTCTCAATTGCTTTCGATGTATAATGTACGAAATCTGCCTACTTCATTCATTATCAATCGCGAAGGAAGCATCGTTGCTCGGGTGGAAGATATTACCAAACTCGAAAGCGAATTAAACAAAGTGCTGTAAAATATATCGATAAAATTTTTTGTTAGGCAAAAAAAAATCGTATCTTTGCCCAACATACAACATGAAAGCGAAGGAGTTCCGGTCTTTTACGAGGATAGGCCGGAATTCTTTTTCTTTCATTTTTTACGAACAAAAAAGAATATTATTAACGAACAAAAAAGGAGACTTTACTATGGCCGTTACTTATATGACCGAAGAAGGGTTTCGGAAATTAAAGGAAGAATTGACTTACATGGAATCTGTGCAACGTCCCGAAATATCGCGACAAATAGCCGAAGCTCGCGACAAAGGTGATCTTTCGGAAAATGCCGAATATGACGCTGCAAAGGAGGCTCAAGGAATGCTCGAAGCTAAAATAGCCCAACTCAAAGGGTTGATTGCTTCAGCTCGTCTCATCGATGAAGATTCTATAGGAACAGATTTTGTACAAATCATGAATAAGGTTACTATCCGAAATCTAAAAACGAAAAAGGATATGACCTATACTCTCGTTTCTGAAAGCGAAGCCGATCTAAAAAGTGGCAAAATAGCCGTCAATACGCCGATTGCACAAGGTTTGCTTGGCAAAAAAGTGGGCGACGTGGTCGAAATACAAGTACCTTCCGGGATGTTGACATTCGAAATATTGGAAATCTCAATCTAAACAATGTAGCAAGTCATGGCAACCATTTTTACCAAAATTATCGAAGGAGAAATTCCTTGTTATAAAATTGCAGAAGATGAAAGGTTTTTCGCATTTCTCGATATCAATCCGATGTCGAAAGGGCATACGCTGGTCGTTCCAAAACAAGAAACTGACTATATATTCGATCTCGATGATACAACATTGAGCGAGATGATTATTTTTGCAAAAAAAATAGCTAAGGCCGTCGAAAATGCTGTTCCCTGCAAACGCGTGGGGTTGATGGTGATCGGGCTCGAAGTACCCCATGCCCACATTCATCTAATTCCTATTGAAAAAGAAGGCGATATGAACCTGGCAAATCCACGCGTGAAACTGACATCTCAGGAATTTGAAGAAATAGCCATGAATATTCGCAATAAGTTATAAAAAAAGAAGAGATTAGTTACAATAGATACCCGCCCCTAAATTGGTTTGAGAGAAGCAAATTTGCAGATAAACCAATTTAGGGGCTTTTTTTATCGGAAAAAATAAAGATAAATAAATTTCTAAAAACCTTTGTTCACCAAAAAATGTTTTACACTATAGTATAACTATCTTTACATTTATATTTGTCCGACGATCTGATTACGAAAAATATGAAGAAAATTAACACCAAAATAATAAGCAGTCGACAAATCAAGGTTCGAAAAGCTCAGCTCCAAGAAGAAATTCGAAATTTCGATACCAGCATATTCATAGATTTGGGCGAATTGGCAATCTTTACGGGTAAAGTAATCAAACAGTTCTTCAAACCTCCTTTCGAACATAAGGAAATAATCAAACAAGGGTTTCTGCTCGGTAACAAATCCCTTTCGCTTGTCAGTGTAACGGGATTTATTATGGGCTTGGTACTCACTATGCAAATGAATCCCATTCTCACGGATTTTGGAGCTCAAACGTTGTTGCCCGGAGTCATCGCCATCGCAATGATACGAGAGTTGGGTCCTGTGATAACCGGACTTATCTGTGCCGGAAAAATAAGTTCGGGCATCGGTGCCGAAATTGCAGCTATGACCGTCACCGAACAGATAGACGCAATGGAAGTGTCCGGAACCCGACCATTGGGGTTTGTCGTATCCACTCGAGTGCTGGCCTCCACCATTGTAGTTCCTATATTGGTAATCTTTGCCGATGCTTTTAGTTTTTTGGGAGCTTATCTGGCTATCAACATTTTTTCCGACATGAGTAGCACTTTATTTATAAACAATGCATTCGGCATGCTAAGTTTCAAAGATCTTATTCCGGCCACCGTTAAAACTTTCTTTTTTGGGTTCTTTATAGGTCTCATCGGTTGCTATAAGGGCTACAATGCCAAACTCGGTACCGAATCTGTCGGATACGCAGCAAACTCGGCCGTGGTTGCTTCATCACTCACAGTTTTCGTGATCGATCTCATTTTTGTATTGATTATCAATATTTTGTAAAGTATGCGCATGGAAAAGGAAGAAGTGATCGTTGTAAAAAATTTGTATAAATCTTTTCTTGATAAAGTTATTCTTAACGGAATTGATTTAAAGCTCCATCGTGGCGAGAATTTGGGAATTATGGGGAAATCGGGTATCGGAAAATCGGTTTTGGCTAAATGTATTGTTAGGTTGATTGAACCCGATTCGGGAGAAATAAATGTGTTGGGAAAAGATGTTCTTGCCTGCAACGATACAGAGCTCGACGACATTCGAAAAAAAGTGGGTTATCTGTTTCAGGGAGGAGCATTGTATGATTCGATGAGCGTACGCGAAAATCTGCTTTTCCCCATACGCCGAACTCAGTTTGTAGATAAAAAGCACGACTCGCAAGAGTTGGTAGAACGATCGCTTGCAAGTGTTGGGCTGCTCGACGTGATTGACAAGATGCCTTCGGAACTCTCAGGCGGAATGCGTAAAAGAGTTGCTTTGGCACGCACACTGATTCTTCGCCCCGAAATCATTCTGTATGATGAACCAACGACCGGCCTCGATGCTGTAACTTCAGGCGAAATTAGCGAATTGATAATCAAGATTCGTGAAGAATATAACACTGCCTCCATCATTATTACTCATGACGTGAAATGTGCAAAAATTGCTACCGACCGCATAAGCATAATGGAAAACGGCGTTTTTATGGTCGAAGGAACTTATAACGAATTAGTTCATAGCGACCGGAAAGAGATCAGAGATTATTTTATTTGACTCATGAATAGAAATCAGGAACTAACAACTATAAAAAATAAACTCAATATGAAACCTTCATGATAGCTTTTAGAACGCCCAAGCGGATGAAAATTTAGCAGGTTCGCTGCTTCCATATTGACTGGTTTTATTTAGTTTTGTCGCCACCATCAAGGTGATTTATAACGAACCAT
>Ga0208825_1000051_pt1 | contig 115037 bp, 94 predicted proteins | sample AD_UKC113_MetaG_FD_184450 | JGI IMG/M metagenome (GOLD analysis project Ga0208825, IMG submission 184450) | Active sludge microbial communities of municipal wastewater-treating anaerobic digesters from Hong Kong - AD_UKC113_MetaG (SPAdes)... | ecosystem: Engineered > Bioreactor > Anaerobic >...
AATTCTGGGAATGGGAAAATCACTTGTAGAAGAATACATAAGAATTTTAAATGAGGAGGAATGAATGATGGATGAAACAATCTACGGCAAGTGTGGATACCTATCGGTCAAATGGGAGTTTAGAAAAATATTATGTGTGAAAAAATAGTGCGGAAATTGGGTATAATCAATTTGAAGTATCTTAACAAACCAGTATAAACTGAGGGTGGATTTCTTGAATTAAAAAAACAGGTTTTTTCTGAGTTTTCTGCTCTTGAGTAAAATTTTTTGCAGCAAGGGGGGTTATTAGAATTAGAGATGTTCGTCCAGTTTTAGATTCTGAGAGTGGTCTGGAAGAAAATATCAAATTGAACCCTGAAGAAAATTCACAAAAGAACCCGGAAAAGGGTACTGAAATGAATCGCGAAAAAGATAACGACATGCATGTTTCACTTTATAATGAATCACTTGCAATGCACAGGAGGCTTGGAGGCGTACTCGAAGTTGCAAGCAAAGTTCACCTCCGCACAATCCACGATCTCAGCGTTGCTTATACGCCCGGAGTTGCCGAACCATGCCGGAAAATCAGCGAAAACCCGGACCTTGTTTACCTTTACACCCTTAAGAAAAATACGGTTGCTGTCGTAACTGACGGTTCAGCTGTACTCGGACTTGGAAACATAGGCCCTTATGCGGCTCTGCCCGTTATGGAAGGAAAAGCTATAATCTTCAAGGAATTTGCCGGCATAGATGCTTTTCCGATCTGCCTTCACACACAGGATACCGAAGAGGTCATAAAAGCAGTAAAAAACCTGGCTCCGGTTTTTGGGGGCATCAACCTTGAGGATATCAGTGCACCCCGATGTTTTGAAATCGAGGCAAGACTGCGGGAAGAGCTTGACATTCCTGTTATACATGATGACCAGCACGGGACAGCTATTGTAGTATTTGCCGGTCTCCTGAATGCCCTTAAAATTGTAAAAAAGGAATTGAGCGAACTAAAAATAGTAATCTCAGGACTCGGAGCTGCAGGGGTTGCAATTTTCAGGTTTCTGGTCCGGGCAGGAGCAGACCCTGCAAAAATCATTACCTGCGACAGCAAAGGAACCGTATATGAAGGGCGGGAAAATGGCATGAACCCTGTAAAAGAAGAGATTGCTAGGATTACAAACCCTGAGAAATTAAAAGGAGGGATCAAAGAAGCTTTTAAAGGTGCTGACCTCTTTATAGGTGTCTCAGTAGGAGGAATCGTAACCGGGGATATGGTCCGCTCTATGGCAAAAGATGCAATTGTAATAGCAATGGCAAACCCCATCCCTGAGATCATGCCAGACGCTGCAAAAAGGGCGGGTGCTAGAATTGTCGCTACAGGCAGGTCAGACTTACCAAACCAGCTAAACAACTGCCTGAGTTTTCCTGGCATCTTTAAAGGAGCCCTTGGAACCTGCGCAAGGAAAATAACTCCTGAAATGGAGATGGCAGCAGCTTTTGCCCTTGCAAATGTTGTGACTGAAGGTGAGCTCTCAGAAGATCATATAATTCCTGATCCTCTGGATAAACACGTAGTGCCCGCGGTCGCAAAAGCCGTTGCAGAAGCTTCCCATGAAAGCTGCGCTGCAAGAAAAAGCCTTGAAGAAAGTTTTTGAGAGATCAGGTTTCTGTAATAGGTATGACCTTCCGCAGAATATCATGTGTGTTTTGTAGACACAATGATTTGCATGTCTTAATTCCATCTACAGTACAGAGGTAATCAAGAATATAAAATCAATTATTTTACAACGGTTACCTGGGAAGTTTTTCATCCATTTCTTTCGTGTAACAGGTCTGGAAATGCAGGTTTTTGCTGACATGCCCTGTTCAGCGAGGGATAGATGCAGCATGAGGAAGGTGTAAATACGAACAAAGGATATAATAACTTGCTAAAAACGTGGGGAATTGCAGGATTCTAAAAGAAATTTTTATTGACAATTTTATAAAAAATTAAAGAGTTATTCTGATTCTTAAATCAAAAATTCCGGGGGAGCTGCCCATGAGTAACGAAGATGAAACCATTGAGAAAGAAAAGATAAGATCTGCATATGACGCCGTGATTATAGGGGCAGGTCCTGCGGGTATGTTTGCTGCTTACGAGCTTGCAGCCGGGAATTTAAAAGTTCTTGTTATTGACATGGGCAGGGACATTGATAAACGCCTCTGCCCTATGAAAACCCAGAGCTACTGCATGCACTGCACCCCGTGCGATATAATGTGCGGGGTTGGGGGCTGCGGAACATTTTCTGACGGGACCCTGAACCTCCGGCCGGATATAGGAGGAGACCTTGCAGCCCTTACCGGAGACCAGAAAGAAGCCTGGGACCTTGTGGACAGGGTCGATAAAGTTTTTCTGAAATTCGGAGCGCCTCAGGGTGCCCTTCTTACTGAAGGCCCGGAGATAGAGGAGTTAAAACGCAGGGCAGCCTCGGTAGGAGCCCGATTTATAGAGATCAAGCAGAGGCATATAGGTTCGGACAATGCACCTGCAGTTATAGGGCGCTTCAAACAGGACCTTGTTGATAAAGGCGTGGATTTTCTGATTGAAACAGAAGTCTATGACCTGCTGATAGAGGAAGGAGAGTGCAAAGGCGTTATACTCTCAGATGGAAGAGTTCTCCGCGCAAATTATGTGCTCCTGTCTCCAGGAAGAAGAGGATGCAACTGGGTATCGGAAATGATAGAAAAACATGATATAAAGGCCCGTTACGGGGGAATTGACATTGGAGTCAGGGTCGAAGTCCCTGCAATAATAATGGACCCTGTGACAAAAATCAACCGGGACCCAAAATTCCATATCCAGAGCCGCCGGTATGATGACTTCGTCAGGACGTTCTGCACCAACAGGCGCGGTTATGTTGTGAAAGAGGAGTATGAAGACTTTATTGCAACAAACGGCCACTCGATGGCAAATACGGAATCAGAAAATACAAATTTTGCATTCCTTGTCCATATTGAACTGACCGAACCCATGGAAAACACGACAAAATACGCTCGCTCAATCGCAAAACTCGCAACAACGATCGGCGGAGGAAAACCCGTCCTTCAGCGCATGGGCGACCTGAGGCGCGGACGCCGTTCTACAAAAGAGCGCATTGCCAAAAACCTGGTCATAAACACATTGAAAGACGTCACACCAGGCGATATCTCAATGGCTCTACCTCACAGAATAGTTATGGACATAATCGAAGGTCTTGAGACCTTAAACGAGATCATCCCGGGAGTTGCTTCGGATTCAACCCTGCTTTACGCCCCTGAAGTCAAGTTCTATGCCATGCACCTTGACGTAAACCGCCAGATGGAAACCAGCATTAAAAACCTCTTTGCAGCAGGAGACGGTGCAGGCCTCTCGAGAGATATAGTTAATGCCGCTGCTACCGGAATTATGGCTGCAGAAGGGATTTTAAAGAAAGCCAGAAAATAAGCAGGAAATATGAAAATAAGCAGGAAATAAGCCAGAAAATAAAAAAATAAGCCAGAAAAGGTATGAATAAGATTCAGTAAGAAGAAAAACAACCTTAGAAGGCTTTTGGGATTGAAAAAAAAATTCTTAACTTTGACTTATTTTTATTTTGTTTAAAAGAGTTGCGTTCCCATCTGAAATACCTGGAAGTTCCGAAAGGCATCTAAAAGATTTAACTTTCTAATTTTTTGTTTGGGAAGAGGTTTGAGGTATTTGACTTGTGGGTTGAGAGTTTTTCTTTAATGAATTCTTTATTGTGGGTAGATCTTTGGAGTAGGTGTTGTTTGCTAGTGGTGTTCATGATGAGAACGCAAGTTATACTATGCACTCGGAGTATATATTATTTTTAACGAATAATTTCGACGCATGCGTATAATCAGCAGCACATCAAAATAACTTTAGTTTAATAATTTAAGATTATATCTTCAATATAATAAAACCCCACATTTATAAAAAGATCATGAAAATATTGAAACCAGATGAAAATCGGATATTTCTGCAACAACTTTTAAAACCGTGCCATTAAAGAATTTAAGTGAGATAAGAGTTAAAGTAAGATTATAGTGAAAATTCTGCCATCTAACTGGATGAGACAGAAAATCAACTAGAAATAATTTGAGTTATTTATTTTGTTTTATTATTGTTTTAAAAGAGTTTGCGTTCCCATCTAAAATACCTGGAAAATTCCGAAAGGCATCTAAAAGATTTAACTTTCTAAGTTTTTAGTTTGGGAAGAGGTTTGGGTTATCTGACTTGTGGGTTGAGAGTTTTTCTTTATGTAGTTATTTAATGTGGGGTAGATCTTTTGGAGTAGGTGTTGTTTGCTAGTGGGTGTTCAGTTGATGAGAACGCAAGTTATACTACGCACTTGGGGTATATATTATTTTTAACGAATAATCGCAACGCATGTGTGTAATCAGTAGAGTATCAAAATAATTGTGGGTATGATAGTATAATGTTGTATCAATAGTATAACACGATTAAATAACTGCAGATTCAGGCGATACATTCTGAAAAATAAGCATATCTGCAGGAATTTCAAAACACAAGAAATTTAATAGTTTAAGTAGTGAACTGGATTGGAGTTATTACCGTCTAATGTGTGAGTAAATTCTACCGGATGACTGCAGATGGAAGAAGCCAATAAAAAAGAACTGAGTGAAAGGGATATTTGCTCGAAGTTTATCACACCTGCGATCAAACAGGCTAACTGGAAAGAACGCCAGATCCGGGAAGAAGTAAACATCACTAAAGGCAGGATTATTGTAAAAGGCTCATCTGTGAGCAGAGGAAAACCAAAGAGAGCCGACTATATTCTTTCCTACAAATCCAACATTCCTCTTGCAGTGGTGGAAGCAAAGCGGAACATATACACGGTTGGGGAAGGTATGCAGCAGGCGCTCACTTATGCCGAGATGCTGGGCATCCCCTTTGCTTTCAGCTCGAATGGAGATGCCTTTTTGCTCCACGACAGGACAGGCACTCTCGGAAAAATAGAAGAGGAAATTTCTCTGGACAGATTCCCTTCCCCGGAATATCTCTGGCAGAAGTACTGCGAATGGAAAGGGCTTGACGAAGGCAGGCAGAAAATCGTAACCCAGGACTACTTTGCTGATTTCAGGAAACCTCTGCGCTATTACCAGAGAATAGCAATTAACCGAACAGTAGAAGCTATTGCAAAAGGGCAGGACAGAATCCTGCTCGTGATGGCAACAGGCACGGGAAAAACTCTTACGGCTTTTCAGATTATCTGGCGCCTCTGGAAGGCAGGAGTGAAGAAAAGAATCCTTTTCCTGGCAGACAGGAACATTCTTGTAGACCAGACAAGGATCAACGATTTCAAGCATTTCGGAAACGCCATGACAAAAATCCAGAACCGGGAAGCTGAGAAATCCTACGAAATATATCTGTCCCTTTATCAGGCAGTTTCCGGCACAGAAGAAGAGAAAAATATCTACAAACAGTTTTCTCCGGATTTTTTTGACCTTGTGATTGTGGACGAGTGCCACAGGGGAAGCGCAGCTGAAGATTCGGCATGGAGGGAAATTCTGGAATATTTTTCCTCTGCAACGCAGATAGGGCTGACTGCAACCCCTAAAGAGACAAAGGATATCTCCAACATCCATTACTTCGGAGAGCCAATTTACACATATTCCCTGAAACAGGGAATTGAAGATGGTTTCCTTGCGCCTTACAGGGTTGTACGCATAGATCTTGATAAGGACCTTGAAGGCTGGAGACCGGAAAAAGGCAAAACGGACAAATACGGCAGACAGATTGAGGACAGGATTTACAACCAGAAAGACTTTGACAGGGACCTTGTGCTTGAAAAAAGGACAGAGCTGGTTGCAAAGAAGGTAACAGAATTTTTGAAGGCAAACGACCGTTTTGACAAGACCATCGTTTTCTGTGAGAATATAGACCACGCCGAGAGGATGAGGGAAGCCCTTGTTAACGAAAATCCTGACCTTGCAGGAGAAAACCGGAAGTATGTTATGCGGATTACAGGGGATAACCAGGAAGGAAAAGCCGAGCTTGACAACTTCATTAGCCCTGAGAGCCGCTACCCTGTTATTGCCACGACCTCGAAACTGATGAGTACAGGAGTGGACGCCCAGACCTGCAAGCTGATAGTGCTCGACAAGCGCATCCAGTCCATGACCGAATTCAAGCAGATTATAGGCAGAGGGACACGGATTAATGAGGACTACGGAAAATTCTATTTTACAATAATGGACTTCAAGAAAGCGACAGAACTGTTTGCAGACCCCGATTTTGACGGCGAGCCCGTGGAAATCTACGTACCGGGAGGAAACGGGAACGGCGGATCCAGAAATCCGGAGGGGGAAACGGACAGAGAAAAGTACTTTGTGGACGACGTTGGCGTTGAAATCCTTACCGAGCGCACGCAGTACTATGGACCGGACGGAAAACTGATAACGGAATCCCTGAAGGATTATACCCGTAAGACCATGCTCAAAGATTTTGAATCGCTTGACTCATTTCTGAAACACTGGAACGAAGCCGAGAAGAAACAGGTGATCATTGCCGAACTTGAAGAGAAGGGAATTTTGCTTGATGCCCTTTCAGAGGAAGTAGGAAAGGACTTTGACCCCTTTGACCTGATCTGCCACGTTGCCTTTGACCGACCACCTCTGAGCAGGAAAGAAAGGGCTGAGAAGGTGAAAAAGAGCAGCTACTTCAGCAAATACGGGGAACAGGCACAGGAAGTCCTTGACGCGTTGCTTGACAAGTATGCAGACGACGGGATTGAAAACCTTGAGAATATGAGTGTCCTTAAGGTGCAGCCCTTTGACAGGATAGGGACACCACTTGAGATTGTGAAACTTTTCGGCGGCAAGAGTAACTACCTTGCAGCGGTCAGAGGGCTTGAATCACAGCTTTATACACAGGAAGCCTGAATGCTGGAAAACTGCTTTCTATAAGCCCAGCCGCTGAAAGCTCTATTCGAAGGACTTATGTTAGAATATTGAGTTACTGAATGTAAAATTGATTAAATATAACTCGGGAAAGAAAAACATGTCTCTGGACACAACGATAAAAACAATTCAGGATATTATGCGAAAAGACGCAGGCGTGGACGGAGACGCCCAGCGCATAAGCCAGCTTGGCTGGATGCTGTTCCTGAAAATATTCGATGCAAGGGAAGAAGAATACGAACTGGAAGACGAAGAATATGTCTCTCCCATCCCTGAAGAACTGCGATGGAGGAACTGGGCGAAAGACCCGGAAGGCATAACCGGCGACACCCTGCTGGATTTTATTAATGAAAAGCTCTTCAAGACCCTGAAAAACCTCACGTTTTCCGAAGACGACGACCCGAGAGGTTTTGTGGTGAGGGACGTTTTTGAGGACTCGTACAACTACATGAAAAACGGAACCCTGATCCGCCAGATCATTAACAAGATTAATGAGATCGATTTCACGACTTCGAGCGACCTTCACACCTTCGGTTCAATTTATGAGAAAATCCTCAAAGACCTCCAGAGCGCAGGCAACGCAGGCGAGTTCTACACCCCCCGCGCAGTCACCCAGTTTATGGTGGACATGGTTGACCCGAAGCTGGGCGAAAAAGTCCTTGACCCTGCCTGCGGGACAGGTGGTTTTTTGACGAGCACAATTGAGCACATCCGCGAAAAATACGTGAAATCCGTCGAAGACCACCGCATTTTGCAGGAATCGATCTCAGGCGTTGAGAAGAAGCAGCTCCCGCACCTGCTCTGTATTACCAATATGCTCCTCCACGGAATCGAAGTCCCTTCCCGCATCCGCCACGACAACACCCTCGCCCGCCCGCTCCGAGACTACACCCCAAAAGACCGCGTGGACGTGGTTGTTACAAATCCACCTTTCGGAGGTATGGAGGAAGACGGTATAGAGACAAATTTTCCGGCAAATTTCCAGACAAGAGAGACTGCTGACCTTTTCCTTGTCCTTATTATGCATATTTTGAAAGACGGAGGCAGATGCGGGATAGTCCTCCCTGACGGAACCCTTTTCGGGGAAGGCGCAAAGACCCGAATCAAAGAAAAACTGCTTCAGGAATGCAACCTGCACACGATTGTCCGCCTCCCTAACGGCGTTTTCAACCCCTACACCGGCATAAAGACAAACCTCCTCTTTTTCACGAAAGGCGAACCGACAAAAGAAATCTGGTACTACGAACACCCCTACCCCGCCGGCTACAAGTCCTACTCCAAAACCAAACCGATGCGCATAGAAGAGTTCGCCCCGGAAAAAGCCTGGTGGAACAACAGGACAGAAAACGAATTTGCTTGGAAAGTCAAAGCCGAAGACGTGATCGCCAGCAACTACAACCTCGACATCAAAAACCCCAACACCGTTGAAAATGACCACGGCGACCCCGAAGAGCTGCTGAAAAAGTACAAAACCCTCCTTTCCGAAATCGAAGAAACCCGCACCGCCCTCAAAAAAGAACTTATGGACGCCCTGGCAGGGAAAAACACATGAATCAGGACGTTTTTTTCAAAAACTTCGAGCTGCTTGCCGATGCACCGAATGGTGTGCAGAAATTGAGAGAGCTTATTTTGCAGCTTGCGGTTATGGGAAAACTTGTGCCTCAGGACCCGAATGATGATCCGGCATCGGTTTTGCTTGAGAAAATTAAGGCTGAAAAAAAGAAACTGATAAAGGAAGGAAAAAGTAAAGGATCAAAATTAATAAGTTCTAAAGATGCTGATCAGATTCCTTATGAAATTCCTTCAAATTGGGAGTGGACTACTCTTTCAGAATGTGGATTGATAAATCCACGCAATGATATTTCTGACGAAAAAGAGGTTTCATTTATCCCTATGACATGTATTTCTGAGAAATACGGACAAAAAGTTGAAATGGAAATCAGAAAATGGGAAGAAATAAAAAAAGGCTTTACACATTTTGCTGAAAATGATGTAGTTCTTGCAAAAATAACTCCTTGTTTTCAAAATGGGAAATCCGCTGTTATGAAAGGATTAAAGAATGGATTTGGGGCTGGAACTACAGAATTACATGTGTTTAGACCTTTAAAGGAATTAATCATCCCTAATTTTGTCCTAATTTACATAAAGTCTCCAGATTTTATCTATGGAGGCGTTCCAAAAATGACAGGATCTGCAGGGCAAAAAAGAGTTCCTAAAGACTATTTCTCAGAAAATCCTTTTCCTCTTCCACCCCTCGCCGAACAAAAACGCATAGTCTCCAAAGTAGACGAACTGATGGCTCTCTGCGACAAACTCGAAGCCCGTCACCAGAAAAAGCAGGAGATTCAGAGCAAACTCAACAGCGCTGCCCTTGAAAGGATGCTCAGCGCAGAAAATAAGGAAGAATTTGAACAGTACTGGCAGCGTATTTGTGAAAATTTTGATTTATTATATGACAACCCTGAAAATGTTGAAAAATTGAGGCAGGCAATTCTCCAGCTTGCGGTTCAGGGAAAATTAGTGCCTCAAAATCCAGAGGATGAGCCGGCGAGTGTTTTGATTGAGAAAATTGAAACTGAGAAAAAGAGATGCATCATATCCAAAGAAATACAGGATGATAAGAAATTATCCACAATTATGAAAGAAAATCCTCCTTGGATAATACCTCCATCATGGAAATGGATAAGGCTTCAAGAAATTTTTGAAATAACAAGGGGAGGATCACCTAGACCAGCAGGGGATCCGCAATATTTTGGAGGAAATATACCTTGGATTACCGTCAGAGAAATTACTAAGGATTCAGAGAAATATCTCACCATAACGACTGATTTCCTAACAGAACTGGGTTCAAAAAGAAGTAGGTACATATATCCTTCAGATCTGTTGCTGACGAATAGTGGCGCTACTTTAGGAGTACCAAAAATAAGTCAAATAAAAGGATGTATAAATGACGGCGTTGCCAGACTGAATTGCTTCCACGATTTAATTTCCAAAGATTATGCCTATTATTATTTATTTCAGCAGACTCGAGCATTCCGTGAAGTAAATCAAGGAATGGGACAACCAAATCTAAATACATCAATTTTAGCTGGATGGTTTTTCCCTCTCCCGCCCCTCAATGAACAAAAACGCATCGTTGAAAAAGTCGAGCAGTTCATGGGCTTGTGTGATGAACTTGAAGCAAAACTAAGGAAGTCTCGGGAAGACAGCGAGAAACTTATGGAAACGGTTGTCAGGGGTTTGTTAGAAGGGGCTGCCACAGAAATATAAAAAAGAAGTTATAACTCTGTCCCGAAAAATCAGTCCTCTTGAGCGAAGCGAAAAGGACACCGTGCTCCCGAAGCGGAACTCGGGGAGCGCAACTCGGGGAAGACAGCGAGATCCTTATGGAAACGGTTGTCAGGGGTTTGTTAGAGGGGGCTGCCGCCGAAATATAAAAAAGTTATAACTCTGTACCGGAAAATCAGTCCTCTTGAGCGAAGCGAAAAGGACACCGTGCTCCCGAAGCGGAACTCGGGTGGCGAAGCATTTACATGCAAAGTGAGCATAGAATGCAGAGAAGCCGACAAAAAGACAGGCACACATAAAAATCTGATTAAAAGACCGAAAGAGGAACAGAAATGGCTGTATGGAAGGGAAAGAAGGTGGTCCTGCATACCACTATGGGTGATATCACCATCGAGCTTTTTGAGGACATGCCGATTACGGCAGGAAACTTTGCAAAACTTGTGGACAAAGGCTTCTATGACGGTGTGATTTTCCACAGGATCATTGACAAATTCATGATTCAGGGCGGAGACCCGACGGGTACCGGTATGGGAGGGCCGGGCTATGAGATCCCTGACGAGTTCACAAAGCACAACAGGAACGACAGGGGTACGATTTCCATGGCAAATGCAGGTCCGAACACAGGCGGGAGCCAGTTCTTCATCAACCTTGTAAACAACAATTATCTTGACAAAATGCACCCTGTCTTTGGAAAGGTAGTGGAAGGCATGGATGTTGTCGATGCCATGGGGAAAGTAAAGACCGATCGGCAGGACCGCCCGAAAACCGAAGTCAAAATATTGAAAGCTGAGCTGGTCTGAAGTTTTCAATACGAAACCTGCTGCTATTCTTTCAGTTTATTATCCCCAAATTTCTATTTTTTTCAATTTTCTTTTTTCCTTACTGTTGTTTCTTATCACCTATTCTAACCAGATTTTCGGATAGGATGATAAAAAATCCCGCACAATATTGGAATGTAAATTATTTTTAGCAAAATAACAGATATTCTTTTTAAAAATTGCTGACTATTCAGGGGAACGATTTCTATGCTGGAAGCAGCCGCGGGATGGGATATTCTGATTGCTGAAGCCCTAAAAGCCAGGTATCTGCGCGAAGGAGAAAAAGGCTGGGAGGACATCTGTGAGAGGGTGGCAAAAGCAATTGCAACAAGCGAAGAAGAATATCTGGAATTCAAAGACCTGATGGTCCGTAAAATCTTCGTCCCGAGTTCGCCAACCCTTATGAATGCTGGTACGGAACTGGGCCAGCTTGCTGCCTGTTTTGTAGTCCCTGTGGAGGACAGTGTCGAGGAAATATTTGATGCCCTCAAAACTGCAGCTCTGATCCAGAAAACCGGAGGAGGCAGCGGGTTCAACTTTTCAAAGGTAAGGCCAAAAGGCTCTCAGGCGCTCTGCGTTGACGGGGTTGCGAGCGGCCCGCTTTCTTTCATGAGGCTCTTTAACGAGGCAACCGAGGTTATCAAGCAGTTCGGAAGGCGCAGAGGTGCAAATATAGGAATTCTGGATGTTTCCCATGACGACATCATCCCCTTCATCAGGGCAAAGCATGTTGAAGGTAGTTTCAGGAATTTCAATCTCTCGGTAATGATACCTGACGATTTTATCCGGCTTGTTGAAGCAGGAAACACCGGCGAGGTATGGAACCCCCGGACAGGCGCAACGGTTGGAGAGATTTTTTCCGAAATTCTTGACGGGATCTGGAAAAACGGGGAGCCCGGGGTTCTTTTTTATGACCGAATAAACAGGGACAACTTCACACCTGCGCTTGGAGACATCACTGCCACAAATCCCTGCGGAGAAGAGCCTCTCCTGCCTTATGAGTCCTGTAACCTGGGCAGTATTAACCTTTCCTCTTTTGTTGAGGAGGGAAAAATCAACTGGGAATCTCTCAGGGAGACAGCCGGAAAGGCAGTCCGCTTCCTGGACAATGAAATCGACATAAATGTTTACCCCATCCCGCAGATTAAGGAGGCAACCCTAAAGACCAGAAAAATAGGGCTTGGAGTTATGGGTTTTCACGACATGCTTTTGAAGCTGGGGCTTCCCTACGACTCGGCAGAAGCCATTGAGCTTGCAGAAAAGCTCATGGGACAGATAAGCCAGTCCGCAATCCTGGAATCAAGAAGGCTTGCAGCAGAAAAAGGACCCTTTCCAGAACATGAAAACTCGGTATGGGAATTTCCCATGAGAAATGCGGCGTTGACCGCAATTGCCCCGACAGGCACTATAAGCATTCTTGCGGGCTGCTCTGCAGGAATCGAACCTGTTTTCAGCTGGGTCTACAGGCGTGCACATACAGTAGAAAAAGAATTTATGCTTGTCCATCCACTCTTTGAGGCACATTTTAAGCCAAAACTTTCGGAACCTGATTACCTCTGGCTCATTGAGCATGTTTATACCGGGGGTACCCTGCAGGACGTAAAAAACCCAAAAATAGTGAACGAAGACGAAAAAAGGCTCTTCAGGTCAGCCCTTGATATTGGCTGGAAGACCCACATTGATATACAGGCAGCCTTCCAGCGCCACTGCCATGCAGGAATCTCAAAGACTATAAACATGCCTGAGAGTGCAAGAAGAGAGGATATCGAGAAAGCTCTTATTTATGCCTGGAAGCAGGGATTAAAAGGGCTCACAATATACAGAACCGGAAGCAGGCAGCATGTGGTCCTCAGTTTAAAAAAGCCCGAAAACCAAAATACCGCGTAAGATGTTATGGAGTGTTAATTCGTCACTCTGTATAAAATAGAATTTTTCTTACAAAGTGTCTAATTTTTTTTACGATGTGTTATATCACTAAAATTTCAGTTATCTTACTAAAAATATATATACATTCGTATCCCCTCATATAGCATGATTGCTGCCTCTAAACACCATCTTGAGTTACTCACTGCATGTGTTATTTATGGTACTGTTGGAATTTTCATGGAATCGCTTGAGAACATGTCTGTAGGCTCCATTATTTTCTATAGAGTTCTTTTCGGGCTTTCAGCCATACTGTGTTATCTTGCAATTACCGGAAACCTGAGCCAGCTCGCATTAAAAAAGAAGAAAAATTACCTGCTTCTTCTAGGAATTTTATATGTTTCGCAGATGTTTTCCTATTATTCTGCAATCCGGTATCTTGGGGCTTCTTCTGCCATCCTTCTTCTTTATACCGACCCCATATATCTGACCTTCCTCGCCCCAATTCTTCTTGGAGAAAAGAACACTGAGAAAACTATTCTTGCCCTTTTCCTGGGTCTAATAGGTGTCTTCTACGTAACAAAGCCTGAAGGCGGTTTTGAACAGCTTGCATTTGGAAGCAGCTATCTTAAAGGTGTGATTTTCGGGCTCTTAGGGGGTCTTTTCAGCAGTGGTGTCATAATCTCTGTCCGTTATCTCAGAAATGAGTACAATGGGCTTACCCAGCTGGTATGGCAGAGTGTAATCAGTCTTGTCTTCCTTTCTCCTTTTGCAGTCTCCACTCCAGTGCATATTCTTGTTGAAAACCTTCATACTCTCATACTTTTCGGGGTCATGATTACAGGTATAGGTGCAGTGTTCTACATTAGAGGAGTTGCAGGTGTAAGCGCAATTACAGGCAGTATCCTTTCCCTTCTTGAGCCTGTATCCTGTATATTTTTCGATTACACGGTTCTGGGAAGCCATGTTCACAGTGGAATGCTTATAGGTTGCTTCTTTATCCTTGCAGCAGCAGTCGTAATAAGCCTTGATAACTCCATATTTCTCAGAAAGTTGGTTTTCGGGGAAAAGATGATCTCAAGCAAAAAAATGCCTTTCTGGAAAAGAGAACTTTTAAGACCACAGGGGAAATAAATTCCCTCTTTTTTTAGTTCTTATTTCCAATAAAATCCAGTCTTGATAAACCCGGTCCTCCTCCAAAAAATATATATCTTCAGTATTTTATTTCTCGGATGTGCCAGATCAGGAAAACTCTTTCAAGCCTCATTCAGAGGTCATAATATCGGCTTTTGAAGTGATTTGCAAGCCTATAACAAAGAAATCCTATCTGTCTCCATATGATCCTGCCTGGCTTTCCTTTAACGGACTGTAATTTACTAGAATCTCGAAAGAATACAGAAAAATAGTAACAGAAAGTGTAATTTGTTCAAGCTGGACAGTACCAGAAGTTACAAAATTACCATCTTATAAGACATTGTTTAAAATGGATTTCAACACTTTTCGGATAAGTTCTTATTGGGTACTACCACCAGTACTTACGGTCAGTATCTTCTTATCTCTTTCAAGTTCATTTTTTATTCTGAGCGCATCTATTTCCCAAATCGAGTCCTTAGCTCCATCTCTAAGAATAATATCACAATAGACGGACTTTTTGACCTGAAGATCATTTTTCTCTAGCATTGCAAGGAAATTCTTATCCTGAATAGCTTGTTCAGTTACTGTGATTATATAAAAATTTTCTTTTTTAATATCGGGGAATACAGGGAAAGTCCAATTTGTCCCTTTATTTAACTCGTATCTTACATCCATAATTTTATCTTTGTCTACTAACATGTAATATTTATCTTCAAAGTAGTCAACATTGTAATCTATACTATAGTTCATAGTCATGTTATAGTTTTCAAGAATAGCTTTAACTTCAGGTTCGGTAGTTCCATTTTCGAATTCAACAAATAAATCATTGACTTTCATTTCTTGATTTACGGTCAACACCTTCTCATTCACTCTAAGCTCATCTTTTATTCTGGGTATATCCTCATCCGGGTTCCAACTCATATATCCATCTTCAAGGTAGACATAACAGTAGATGGATTTTTTCACCTGAATATTATTTTTTTCCAGTATTGCAAGAAAATTTTTGTCTTGGACAGCTCGTTCAGTTACCGTCAACACATAGTTACTTCCTTTTTTTACAGGGATGGTTAAATTTATCTCATCAACCAATCTCTCTATATCCATTATTTTATCTTTATCTACCATTATGTAGTATCTACTTGGCATAATGTCAGAATTGTAATTTATACTATAATTTACGGGAATATTGCAGTTTTCAAGAATGGCTTTAACTTCAGATTCATTAGTTCCATCTTCAAATTCAATAAATAAGCCACCTATTTCTTTTCCTTGAACTGGTGTTTCCATATTTGGCATTTTAGTATCAACTTGTGTCTTAGGGTCAACTAGTGCACTTGCAAATAGTCCCAAGATTATTATAAAAGTTAGAACAACGATAAAAATAGCAATTCTCTTGCTTATTTGACTCAAATTTTCACCTCCTAAAAAAGAGGAGGGTTTTTAAGCCCTCACGTATATACGGTAATCTTCTGAACCAAAATCTTCCATATAAGAATTACCATAATCTTCAGGTAATGGATCGTCGATTGCCAAATAATAATCTGGATAGTCACTTAAGTATCCGCTACACACTCTGGAGTGTTCATCCCTTATACTTACAAAGGGTCTATTATTATTAATTTCAGAAACTGCGTTACTAAATGTAAACACTGAAACATATGTTGAATCAGGTTTATTTAATCCTGTACTTGGTCTATAGTAATTCAACTGGTTATTATTTAAAACGCCCCCGCCAGAAGCATAACCTGGCCCCATCTTTTGATATATGAAATCTTGGGTATGAGTTACTCCATAGTATTTAGCAATCATTTTGCCACATGCTGGAGCACAGTAATGATCATTTTCTTGCCCATATAAAGTGGTATCTAGATAATAATAACTTGTACGTGTTGGCATTATTGTTGCTTCGTCACTAAGTGTTTTAATACCTTCTTCAGTGACTGGCATATTAATATTAACTCCTTTATTAGTCACTTCACGTTCTATAGATTTAGTAAACTCATTACTATTTTGCCACTCATTTAAATTCTCGTCTATTTCATTCTTTGACTGCTGTTCATAGATTGAGCAAACTCCAAGTTTTGTTTCTGTTGTAGGTTCGTCTGGTACTACATCAAGAGTATATGCATCTACAAATATCCGGTATTCGTTTCCTGTAGTCTTATCTTTTACTATGGTCATCGCCCCAATCTTAGGATAGCTGTATACAACCATATTAGTTGATTTGATTTCTCCGGTTGGATATTCTTTTGTGGCAGTTTCTATTGACTTTTCCATAACGTCAGTCGCGTTAAACGGTATCGGGTTAAATTCTATGACTTGAATTGGTTGCCCTAGTGTTTTATTGGCTCCTACATAGATTTTACCTATTGTACTATCATTTTTAAATACTGAAAATTGATAATACAATTTTTGACCGTTTATGTCATAAAGTTCCAATGGTTTAGGATCAATAGATGCTCCTTCCCAGCTTCCAAATTTCTGCGTGTCAATTGTTATAAACCTGACAATGCGAGTATTTGCATGCTTAAATGCTTCCTCAGCAGTTATATTATAATTTTCTTCTTACTGTGCACTTACGGCTGGTATAAACACCATACCAATCAGCATTGCCAAAAAAAGTATACTTATTCCACTTTTATTACGCTTCATATTTGTCCTCCTTTTATCCCCAGGAGGCAGAATCAGGCAAGCTTAAATACACGCAAAGCTAACGTAGTCACTGCCTCTTAGGGCTTATTTTATGGAGTTCGGTTTATCGGGAAAATACTTTTGAACTCCATAAATTCCTTTTACCCGACTCCTTATAAGTTTTCTGTTCATTCCATCAAACTATCTGTTTTTCACACCCGTTTTGAATCTGAAATCGTTCCTTAACCTTTGATTGTTTGATGGTGTGGAGAGAAGATACATATATGAGGACATTGCCCTAACTCCTATTCAGGCATTCGCATCAAAGAAAAAGCATCACAACTTAGCGCAATCTAAACCGATGTGTTATTGAGCTTTACTAATCTTGGACTTATGTGCCATTATAGGCTTTTTTAGCTACGTATAGCCTCATGGTAAGGAGATCTTACATAGGCCGTTGTGATTCCATCCCTACCATCCACTACGGGGCTATAAATCATTTCATTTTATACAGTTACAGAATTAGCGCAAAAAACAGCCAGAACTTCATCACATTGTTACTTTAAAAGTTTGGAAATTCGAAAATTTTTGTTCGAACTCCCCTAATGCGGGTATTTTCTGCCCTCACTTTACAACATCTTAGAGAATTTGATGAATATAAGACCGGAAATCAAACAGTATTATTCCTAGTAATACGGATTCGTTCCCAACCCTAGTGAAAAATAGGTCTGTTTCTCATGGAACTTGTTTTTACTGTTCGGTTCTCACCTTTTCCAGTACAATTTCGCGCTCATGATGCTGCACCATGATAGCATCCCCATCTTGCCACCCAGCATCCTCAGCCAGCCGTACTGGTATCGCAATCTGCTGCGTGTCGCACATCACGACTTCGTCACGCGAATGATCATCTCCCTCAATTCTTCGGCAAGCCTCGATTCTGACAGGTGCTCCGCAATCTCTTCGGCGGTTGCTGCCACCTTTTTCGCTTTTTGGGCGTAGCGCTGGGATGCTGGTTTTGCTCATTTCCCGCCCCGGAGAAATTCTTGTGAGTTTGAGCACAGGCTCAGATTTTATAAAAGGCCTGTTTTTCGGCTTACTTTCAGGCCTCTCTTTCGGAATAACCATAATCACGATTCGCTACCTGAGGCATGACTATACAGGGATTTCCCAGACTTTCTGGCTGACCGGAGTAAGCCTTCTGTTTATGCTGCCATCCGCACTTTTAACCCCTGCATCAGTCTTCTTAAGGAATTTCAATACTCTCTTTCTCTTTGGCCTGACAATAACCTTCGCTGCCATTCTCTACCTTAGAGGAATTTCAGGCATAAGGGCACAAACAGGCAGCATTCTTGCCCTGCTCGAACCCGTATCAGGAATTTTCTTTGACACGGCAGTCCTGAAGAGTCCTTTATATATCTCGACTTTTCTGGGCTGTGCACTCATCCTTACAGCAGCTTATCTTGTGAGCAGGAACGAAACAGGGGACCAGAGTTTGCCATCTGATTTTCAGCCAGTCTTCTGACCACGTGTAATTTTAAATATGTTGTCTGCCCTGCCCAAAAGCTCTTTACTTAAGAGTCCCTCTATTTTTAAGATTAAAGTTTTGAAAACGCAGGAAAAGCATGACAGACGGAAGCCCAATTATAGAGCTTAAGAACCTGACCAAAGTTTATAAAAACGGAGTGGAATTTCGCGCGCTTGACAATGTAAACCTGAATATTAAAAAAGGCGAATTTGTTGCAATCGTAGGTCCTTCGGGTTCAGGCAAAAGCACGCTTATGCATCTCATAGGTCTGCTGGACACGCCCAGTTCAGGGACTCTCCTTATAGATGGCAGGGATGTAACAAAAATGTCGGATAAGGAGCGTTCTGCAATGAGAAACAGGATGCTGGGCTTTATTTTTCAGTATCACCATCTTCTTCCGGACTTCACAGCTCTGGAAAACGTAATGATGCCGCTCCTTATTGCGGGAAAGAACAGGGATGAAGCGAAGTCCATTGCAGAAAAACTTCTTAAAGAAGTCGGGCTCGCAGACAGGATGGACCACAGGCCAGGGGAACTTTCCGGAGGGCAGAACCAGAGGGTTGCTGTAGCTCGGGCTCTCAGCTGCTCCCCTGCAATCGTGCTGGGAGATGAGCCTACAGGCAACCTTGATACGAAAACAGGAGATCTGATCTATGAACTGCTCCGTAGATTAAACAAGGAGTATAATCAGACATTTATCGTGGTAACCCATAATGAGGAACTGGCTGGAAAAGCAGATAGGATTGTTAAAATCGTGGATGGAAAAATAACGGATCATTGAGGGGAAAACAATGGAGTACGCGAAAGGAAGGATAGGCAGGGTCTTTACCGTAAGGGTTGACCATGGAGATGACCTTATTCTGGAACTGATCAAACTTGCAGAACTTGAGAAGATTGAATCGGCTGTGTTTATGCTGCTCGGTGCGCTTAAGGAAGGAAAGCTTGTTACAGGTCCGAAAGAAAACAGAAGGCCTCCTGAACCTGTCTGGACCGGCTTTAATGATGCCCGTGAGATTCTCGGCATAGGAGACATTTTCCAGGAGGATGGAAGGCCTAAAATTCACCTTCATGCAGGAACAGCCCGGGAGGATGATGTTAAACTGGGGTGTTTGCGAGGGGAAAGTGAAGTTTTCATGGTTGTCGAGGTATTCATTTTCGAGCTGGAAGGAATTTCTGCCAGAAGAACAATGGATGCAGAGCAGGGCTTTGCTCCCATAAGCTTTATGCAGATCCCTGGTAAGGAATAATATTTCCAATAGGGTACGAATATAATAAGGTTCGGTAATTGGGCAGTTAAAGCTGAATATGATTTACGGAAAATCAGATCTAGCAGATTCCCTTATACCATTTTTAAGAAACTTATTTGCAAACTTATTTCAAACTTAATTGTTGTGGATTTAATTTGCAGTGAAGCTAATTTTGCATTATAATTTCCAGTTCCCTTAATCTTTTAAGCGCGGTCATTTTTTCGGTATTATCTTTTAAAAACTCCTCTTCGAGAATCTTTACTATTTCAGGGAACGGTACAGTTAACTGGTAGTATTTTACAGGTCTGCCTTTTCCTTTATTCTTCTTTTCGGACCTTTCATCCACCCAGCCTCGATCCCTTAGAGGGCGCATAGCTACACTCACTTCCGGCTGTCTGAGCCCGGAAACAAGTTCAATGTGAAGGGATCTGAGTTCCTTGCAGTCTTTTAAACATACGATTGCGGTGGCCTCTGTCCTCGGGAGTCCCAGGCTCTGGAGCATATCAATAATTGAATACTCCTTTTCGGTTAAATTAACTGGAGAATCTTCGGTCATCGAGAATGAATAATACTTTCAGGTTTATATATTTTATGTAGATAAAATTAGTTTTTTAAATAAATTGGGTATTGTAAGCAAGTAAAAAAGGTATCTAACCCTAGTAAGGCTTTTTCGAGAGAGTTTTAGTATTAAAGACTGAGGGAATAAATCTCTAGAAAAAAATGAGCTTTGTAGTTTTAACCAAAACCTTTAAAGCATGTGTTTGCAGGAATAAACATCTCTCAGGCAGAAAATAGGCTTCACGGAAATAAGAAGACAGGCTCTGCTGCTACAGGAGACTGAAGTCCCAGAAAGCTGAAAATAAGTCTTTCCGACAAATGAATAACAAACTTTGAACCTGTCAATATCTTCAATCCTTTAAACGGGAAGATTTGCTCTGAAAAAGATGAATCAATTCTTAAATACAGGCATAAATCAGGCAAATTTATTCGTTCTAACCGGATAAAGAATTAAATACAATTCGGACATGTAACGCTTAGATTAACTGACACTTAGATAAACTAAAAGTCAAGTTCAAATAACAGAATATATGTATAGATAGTCAGAGATTAGAAAGGGTGAAATGATGTCGTATATCGGTTTACAGCAGGATTCTGGAGAATATAAGATCCAAAAGATACATGCTCGGGAGATCCTGGACTCAAGGGGAAATCCCACTATTGAAGTTGATGTGTTTACACCTAAGGGATTTGGCAGAGCAAGTGTCCCTTCAGGAGCTTCCACGGGTACGAACGAAGCCCTTGAACTGCGCGATGCAGACCCCAACAGGTACGGAGGAAAAGGAGTCCTGACCGCAGTCAAGAACGTAAATACCATTATCCAGAAGGAACTGCTTGGGCTTGATGTGCGAAACCAGCGGGAAATCGATGAGCTTATGATAGAGCTCGATGAGACCGAAAACAAATCCAACCTTGGAGCAAACTCTATTCTTGGCGTATCCATGGCAGTTGCAAAAGCTGCAGCAGATTCCCTTAACATGCCCCTTTACCGCTATTTCGGCGGTTCTAATGCTTTTACCCTTCCTGTGCCCACAATGAATGTCCTGAACGGAGGCAAACATGCAGGAAACGAGCTTGCAATTCAGGAATTCATGATTCAGCCCAAGGGTGCAGAGACCTTCTATGAAGCCCTTCAGATAGGGGCTGAGATCTATCAGGTCCTCGGGAAATTCCTTGAGAAAAAATACGGGCGCTCTTCTACTAACGTGGGCTATGAAGGAGGATATGCTCCCAAAATGAGCGAGTCCACAGAAGCCCTTGATGCTCTTGTTCAGGCAATTGAAGAAGCAGGCTATACCGAGTCCGAGGTTACAATAGGGATTGACGCCGCAGCAAGCGAGTTCTATGTAGATGAATTCTATAATATTGACGGAAAGAAAATGACTGCTTCGGAACTTCTTGACTACTATGTAGAGCTTGTAAACTCCTATCCCATCCTTTCTATTGAGGACCCCTTCTATGAGGAAGCCTTCGAAGACTTTGAAGCCCTTACCAATGAACTCTGGGACACGATCATCGTAGGTGATGACCTGTTTGTCACAAATATTGAAAGGCTCTCAAAAGGTGTGGACATGGGAGCAGCAAACGCCCTTCTCCTCAAAGTCAACCAGATCGGGTCAATCTCCGAAGCCTTTGATGCCGCAAGCATGGCTTCCAGAAACGGCTACACCGTAGTCGTAAGCCACCGTTCTGCTGAAACCGAAGACACAACCATCTCAGACCTCGCAGTTGCAATAGGAGCTGAAATGATAAAGACCGGAGCTCCGGCACGCGGCGAGAGGACTGCAAAGTACAACCAGCTTCTCAGAATAGAAGAAGACCTGGGCGAAGTTGCACATTACGTGCAGCTCTAACCCTTTTTTAAATCAATTTTTCTAACTTTAATTCTTTTTTAACTTTTTACTAAATGTTATCTTTTCCATTACTTTTTGACATTTGAACACTGTATGAAATGTCTCCCCCTTCTTTCATGAAGTTATTTTTATTCCCTGAAGCCGATTTTTTAACTCGTTTAATATCGGAAACATTATTAAGTTAGTCCTCTTGAACGGGCGAAGCGAGTAAAAAGGACCGCAGGCTCCCGAATCGCAACTCGAGTGGCGCAACTCGGGAGCTGAATCAGAAACAGATTTATATCAGCCCCCTGAAAATGAATACAGAAGTGACTGAAACTTTGAAGGTATCAGGTTGCCTGAAAACTCTGTAGTCTGGCAAGGTCATGGAGTTAATCCGGATGTATGAACTGAAAATCGCTTTGAGGCAGGTATTATCCAGAAAAAAGCAGACCCTTTTTGCTATACTTGCTGTTGCTCTGGCAGTTGCCGTGATCACTGTGATGATGGCAATGCTTACGGGTTTTCAGGATGAGCTTGTGACCTCGAGCATTGAAAATAATCCCCATATAGTAATCAGTCCTCAGGACGAGAAAGAAGAGTTCATCCATCTTTACAGGCATACCTCATCCCTGATTGCTGAAAAGGAAGGAGTTGTAGCAGTATCTCCCAAATACCTTGGCCAGGCTGCGCTGGAGTACAGGGACAATGCCGAAGGTGTTTCGCTTCAGGGAGTTGACCCTGAGGCTGAAGAGAAAGTTATGAGGGTAAATGAGGACGTTGTAGAAGGAGACCTCATGACCCTTGTCCATACAAGATATGGGATTCTGCTCGGGGATCAGCTTGCAAAAAATCTGGAGGTCCATGTAGGAGATAGGGTGGATGTGGTTTTTCCGGGATCTCAAACAACTTCTTTTAAAGTAGTTGGGCTTATTCATACCGGCACTTCCGCGGACGAAGTAACAGCCTATGCAAGGCTTGACTCTGTGCAGGACTTTTTTAACGAACCCGGAGTTGTGAGCACCATAGGAGTCAGGGTTGCAGACCCTTACCAGGCAGATGCTATTGCGGGTTCGATTGAAAGAGAAACCGGGCTTGATGCTGTGAGCTGGAGCGAGGCAAACGCTGAAATACTGAGCCTCCTTGAGACCCAGATGGTATTCGTAAATATTTTTTATCTCCTTATCTACGGGATTGCAGGCTTCGGGATTGCAAATACCCTTATTACCATTGTTGCCCAGAGGACCAGAGAAATAGGCATTTTGAAAGCTATGGGGGCTTCTCAAAAGAGCATAATGGTCGTATTCATTTTCCAGTCAATGATTCTTGGAGCCATAGGCCTTATACTGGGTACTATTCTGGGTTACGTTGTGACCATTGCACTCCAGAACTATAAAATAGAAGTCCCTCAGGAGATGTACTTCGGGCTTCAGACTCTTCCGCTTGAGGTGGAACCGCTTAATTTTGTGTATGCAGCTTTTTTTGCTCTTATTGTCAATATTCTCTCAGGAATTTACCCCGCAAGGAAAGCCGCAAAACTTGACCCGGTAAAAGCTATTGAAAGTGCCTGAGAAGGATGGATTAAACTTTAAATAACTACTGTATGAGCAATGTCTGCCTCTTTTCTTGCTGCAAGAAATCTGGACACTGCCAATAAAATCTGGACACTGTTAATAGAACCCAGTTAAGAAGATTGATATCTCTCAGGGAATAAGAAGAAAGTGTTTAATAATTGCTTATTTTCCAAAAAACGTTTTTATTCCTATCAAAATGACAAATATTCCAAAAGCTTTTCTCAAAACATCAAGCGGAAGCGAGTTTGCGAATTGCGCTCCGAATTTTGCACCAATAACCATTGCAAGACAGATGATTATACCTGCATATAAATCAGTGTTTCCTCGTTTATAATATTCATAAAATGCAAGTATTCCAACCGGGGGAAGAAGCGCAACCAGCGAAGTTCCCTGGGCTTTCAGCTGGGAAAATCCTGCTAAAAACACCAGTGAAGGAATGATTATAACCCCCCCACCAATCCCGAATAGTCCGCTCAAAATGCCTGCTACAATACCAATTATTAAATAAGCTATTATATCACTCATAAAGCCACACACTCCAGATTACAATATATAGGGATCTGCATATAGGTTCTGCAGGAGTCGTTTTCAAATCCCAGTTTTCAATCTTCTTTTCTGGATATAAGATAGTCCTTAATTTTCGGGATATAGGATAATCCTTGAATTAAGAATATTGATGGTTAAGAATAAGTCTAAGATTAAAAACAGGTTTCAGATTTCTTACTACACCGGATTTGGGGCTTATTTGAGTCAATAATATCGTACTGGAAATACGCAGTACTGCCGCTGGTCGTAAGGCGAAAAAATCCAAAACTTGCAGAAAGGTCGTACCTGACAGGATAAATCATGACTTAAAAGGGAAACTGTTTTTCTTAAATAATTTGCCCTTGAAATATCTGGCTGCCATTTTTCCTGCGCAACAAATATTTAAAATGAGTTATAAGTTATTAGAGTTATAATTTCTGATTCAGAAGCAGGTTCATAAATTATTTATTGCTGCAAACTTTTTACCGTTGCAAGTACTGACCAGCTTTATAATTTGTATACCATAACCGGGTTAAAGAGGCGCTTTTATGATAAAAATCGAGTTACACGGCACATACAACCTTTATTATGCGATTCTTGGAATGCGGAACCCCATGAATTCCTGGCACCTTATGGACAGCAGCGAGCCTGATCAGGCAGGGAACTGCACACTCGGGGAAAAGGACCTTAACCTTGCCCAGCGCCTGACTCTTGCAGGAAACGAGCACGGAAAGTTTCTCCGGTTCATTACAGTCTGTTTTGATCTTACAGCTCCACTTTACTGGTGGAAAGAGTTTGACACATACAAATTCACGGAAAAGAATTCGACTTCCACAATGCATAAGCTGACCAGCAGGGATCTGGCTCCGCATGACTTTTCCTTCGATACGATGAATGAATACAGAAACGCTCAGATCCGCCACCTTAACGACCTCATCAAGGCTTACAAATCGCGTGAGGGAGACAGTGAAGAGGATAATGCGTACAGAAAAGCGATTTTCAGAGAACTTGTCCAGGACCTTCCGAGTGCTTACATGCAGAAAAGGACAGTCATAACAAACTACGCCGAACTCAGAAATATTTATTTCCAGCGCCGCCACCACAAGCTTGATGAGTGGAGGGAGTTCTGCGGCTGGATGAAAGAAAAACTTCCATATGCTGAAGAGCTTATCTGCGTGGAAAAAGATGAAGCTAAAAAATAATAAATGAAGCTAAAAAACAGTTTTTTTGCGGGGTTTTAAAAGACCCTGCTTTGATATCTTTCATTCTCTTTCTTCAGATGCCCTTCAATTTTCACAATTTTTCCTGCCATTGTTTTTTCTGAATATCACCTGGTTACTCAAACATTTCCCAAAGCTTCAGTTGAGATAATAAATGCAGTTTTTCAATAATTCTCCAAAAACAATAGCAAGAATATGTTATTTTTATGAGGACGTCTGCAGAATGTCGGCAGGATTTACACACTTGAGATCTAAAGTCAAGTGCGTAAGTCCTAACGAATATATATTGAATTCTATTTTTTTCATTTGACATGAAAGTCTGAAGGAATTGTTTTGAAGTACGAGTTTGTGAAAATTCAACATCGTAACTTTTGTTAACTTTCAGACTCTTTAAATTCTTCATTTATTTCTTCAGTGTCTTTACACCTTTTCAGTTTCTTCATTTACAGTTCCAGCTGGTTCATTTCCGTTATCTGAACATTCTTCATCTTCATTTACATTTTCAGTTTCGTCATTTACATCTTCATTTACATCTTCATTTACATTTTCATTTACATTTTCATTTACATTTTCAGTTTCGTCATTTACATCTTCATTTACATCTTCATTTACATTTTCAGTTTCGTCATTTACATCTTCATTTACATCTTCATTTACATCTTCATTTACATCTTCATTTACATCTTCATTTACATCTTCATTTACATTTTCATTTACATCTTCATTTACATCTTCATTTACATCTTCATTTACATCTTCATTTACATCTTCATTTACATCTTCATTTACATTTTCAGTTTCGTCATTTACATTTTCAGTTTCGTCATTTACATCTTCATTTACATCTTCAGTTTCGTCATTTACGTCTTCAGTGTCTTCACACACTTGCTTTGTTTCTTCACACACTGGTTTAGTTTCCTTACAAACTGGTTTTGTTTCCTTACAAGCTGGTTTTGTTTCCTTACAAACTGGTTTTGTTTCCTTACAAGCTGGTTTTGTTTCCTTACAAACTGGTTTTGTTTCCTTACAAACTGGTTTAGTTTCTCCACATACTGGTTTAGTTTCTCCACATACTGGTTTAGTTTCTCCACATACTGGTTTAGTTTCTCCACATACTGGTTTAGTTTCTCCACATACTGGTTTAGTTTCTCCACATACTGGTTTAGTTTCTCCACATGTTTCTTTATCGTCTTCGCTTACTTCATTATCTTCATCATCTACTTCATTATCGTTATCATTTACTCCATTATCTTCTTCGCTTACTTCTTTCACATATATATAGTCGTATTTTGTTAGTGTACTATTTTCCATCTCATTCGTTACCGTCAAAGTAACATTATATTTTCCTGCTGTAGAGTAAGTATGAATCGGGTTCTCCTCTGTAGAATTATCTCCGTCTCCAAAGTCCCAGCTCCATGAGATTGCATTTTCTGACAGATCTGTAAATTGAACTGATAGTGGAGCAAAACCTTCTGTGGGATCAGCAGTGAAATTTGCCACTGGAAGTATTGAAACGGTTTTTTCTGAAACATTTATTGTGGCAAGCTTTGAATTCATGCCGTTTTCATTGCTTACTGTCAGGTTAACTGTATAGATGCCTGCAGCGGAGTAAGTATGAATCGGGTTCTTCTCTGTTGATTTAGCTCCATCTCCGAAGTCCCAGCTCCAAGAGGCTGCATTTTCAGACAAATCTGTGAATTGAACTGAGAGAGGAACAAATCCTTCTGTGGGGTCGGCAGTGAAATTTGCCACCGGGAGTTTTATCTCAGGAACGGACTCCTTCTCTGTTATCGCAGTCTGATTAACCCATGTTTTATTCATATTTCCATTGGTGTCCACAGTGCGTGTGCCGATGGTGTAGCTTGTTTCAGGCTGGAGGCCTGTGGCGTTGAAGTATTCGGCAGAGGTACTGGTCTGGTAGGCTCCATTCAAATAGATTTCAGTGTGGTCAAAATCAGTATCTTTGGGGTTCTGCCATGTCCATTTGATCCAGGTAGTACCTTTGGTAGACTGGAGGTTGTTTATTGAAGAAGGAGGTAAATTATCGGACGTTAGAGCGGTATATGAAGCAGAATTATCCAGGGCAACATTGCCGGCTTTATCCGCAGCAGATACACTTACAGAATGAGTGCCTTCAAGTGCAACAATATTTCCTTCCCAGATATTCCCACCTTTGTTAGCAAGAGAAACACCAGAAGCAGTAACTGAACTAACTCCAACGTTATCAGTTACATCAACAGTTACCGTTATCGAGTCGCCGGTTTCAGGTGTAGTGTCGCTTAAAGTTACTGAATTAATGACAGGAGCTGTCTTGTCCAGAGTTGTTGCAGTGTAACTTGCAGACTCATCAACTATACTGTTCCCCGAAGCGTCCGAAGCAGTAACAGACACTTTGTGAGTTCCTTCCACTGCAACAATACTTCCTTCCCATATGTTTCCGCCCTTATTTGCAAGAGAAACACCAGAAGCTGTAACTGAACTAACTCCAACGTTATCAGTTACATCAACAGTTACGACAATAGAATCTCCAGTTTCAGGTGTAACATCGCTTAAGCTTACCGAGTTAATGACAGGATCTTCGCTATCTGCAGGATCTTCGTTATCTAATACACGTACAGTACCTGTGTTCACAACAGGAGTTATTAAGCTGCCACCGTCAGCACTTATCTTTGTTGTTGGTATGCCCAGGGTTGTACTACCCGCCTTTTTTCCGGTAATAGTAATGGTTCCCAGTAAAACGTTAGTGTCACCAGGTCCAACTTGACTGCCAAGATCAGAAACTTTTATCCAGACCGAACTTGAAGGAAGTGTAGAACTTCTTGGTAACTGTCCCCAATCCGGGAATGAAACCGCAGCGATTTCCGCAATTTCAGGGTCTAAAATAGAAAGTGTAATATTGAAACCTGAAAGCCCATCAGGAACCTGATCCATTATAATCTGAACATCTTGTGAAGAAGCCGGATTCACCTCGATTGTTTGAGGGTCAAATGAAATGACATTTGCTGCCGATGCACATGACATCCCGAGTCCGAAAAAGGCTACGAGAAGGATTAAAATTCTATACAAATTGGTCATGTTTTCCATGTCTCCTTAAAATACACCATAAAATTTTTACAACATCATCATTTACCATTCCGCTATGATATTCTATGAAACCAAATTTCCTTTCCGACAAATCTTTGTATCTCACTTTTGCGAATCATAAAAACAGTATACATATAAAAAACATGTATATATTTAATAAAATATTTATCACAGTTTAGTGAAAACTACAATACATAAATCTTCCGATTTTTTATCATAATATTATAAAAAATCGGAATTTAATTATAAAAGATGAAATAGAGTAGTTATGATTTTCAAAGGAAAGATATGGTAATAGACTACCTTGAGAATTATCATCAAACAATGAAAATAATTAAACTGCATCTAATATTTGAAAACAAATCCGGACCAAAAGACATAAAATCAATCGGCAGGCACCTCCAGAAGAATATGCCCTTCCTAAAAAAGATATTGTGATGTTGAAACCTAAAACTTCGTCAGGAATTTCATCATCACAATCTGGATATACCTAAACTGTTTGCAGACCTGAATTTTCTACATCCTTTTTTAAAGCATGTCATAAAGCTTTACAACGTCATCAAAATCAATTAATCCATTTTTATTGTAATCAAAGAACTCCGCCTGCACGTTTTCTTCTATCCACTCCATATTATCATAGTATGCGACCACATCATCGAAGTCCAGCATTCCGTTTCCATTGATATCTTCATAGAGGCCGTCCTGGTTGAGATCTGAAGGTGGATTGGTATAACCAGGGAAAGCAGAAATTACTGGCTGCGCTGAAGGGGTCACAAGAGGCAGGTAGTCAGAGTGCATACTGTTTGTTATGTTGGTGTATGGGGAATCGGAAATCCCATCGCCATCCTTATCTACTGCTGTATCTGAAAATCCCGTACCATCAGGTTTTCCCCAGTAGTTCCCGCCGATATAAGGACCGCCAACAATATTTGTTCCTGCGGTTTTTGTAATATTATAAGAATTTCCGGGCCCGCTTTTTATGGTTAAATTGGTATTATTGAAGTAGTTGTTATACACTGTATTATGGTCACACAGGCTGCATTCGAAGAATCCTATAATACTGTTAAGAGTAACGCTATTACCTGAAATTGTATTATAATCAGAAGAACCCAGATAGATACCACGACTACTGTTATAAGCTGTATTCCCGGAAATGGTGTTTTTGCTGGAACTCCCAAAACAAATCCCGTATACTTCGTTATCTGTAACTGTGTTTTTCGAGACTTTGCACTTACTGGAACTTGTGAGACGAATTCCATATCCGTTATTCATTACTTTGTTGTTTTCAATTACACAGTTACTGCACTGGTACAGATAGATTCCCGAGTAACTGGATCCGCTTCCTGTGGCTTTGATCCCGCGAATTGTAACATTGTATGCCTGTATTTTGAGTACATCTTTTGTTGATTTAGCTTTAATTATTGTATCATCAGGGTTTCCTGATTGTGATCTTATAGTAAGGTTACCTTTGGTTATGTTGAGATTTTCGGTATATGTACCGGCTTTTAAGGTTATCGTGTCGCCTGAACTTGCATTGTTTACGGCAGTCTGTATTGAATTTCCTGGCTGGACAATTATCTCAGCCGCCGATCCGTTACCTGAAATTAATATTAAAATAAGAAAAATTCCCAGCAGGATGACCAGTTTATTTTTAATTTCTAATCCCTCCATCTATTCAAGAAATTTAGGAGTGAAAACCATGTCAGGGGTTAAAATTGTATTATTAGTAATTCCAGAAAATAACACTCGCATCTGATAGATGTATAGATGTAAAGCTGTGTATTACTCTGAATTTGCCTTATACTCAGAGTAAAATACCTGAATCAATCGCTTCACTTGAACTGAAATGTATATAACTAAATATAAATATAGTGATTTAATCTATTTCTTCAATAATAATAAAAAACAGCATATAGATCAGTGAAGCAATAATTAAGGAGTAGGGCAATAATAAGTTTTTAAATTTATAAGACACTCATCCTTATTACATCAATATCTTTTTTACATGCCGTCATTTTTCAAAAAAATGAAATGTTTTTTAAAGGGCTTCCTGGATAAGTCACTGGACCCTGTTTTCTTATCTCTGGTGTCTGAGGTAAGCCTCAGCAACTACCTTCAGACACCTTTTGTAGAGGAATGTATCTTTTCCCTATCTTTTTTGTATTTTTTTGTATACTCCTTCTTAAAGCATATCATATAGCTTTACAACATCATCAAAATCAATTAATCCGTTGTTGTTATAATCAAAGAGATCTATTGACACATTTTCTTCTATCCAGTCCACGTTATCATAGTATGCCACCACATCATCGAAATCCAGCATTCCATTTCCATTGATATCTTCATATAAGCCGTCGTGGTCAAGATCTGTCGGTGGATTAGTGTAACCCGGGAATACAGGTATACTTTCTGAATCGGTAAAGGCCTTAATACATACATTCGTGTTTTGGAAATACACATTTATGTCTTCCCAGGTGCTTCCGTCTTCACTGACAAAACTCTCTCCTGGATTTGCCGTTGCTTTGCTGCTAAAGCCTTCTAAAGGCATTTCTATAGCAAGCGGGTAACTGCAGTTAGGTGTCGTAAGCTTCAGGACTACGGAGAATTTTTGGCCGGCTTCAAGCTGAACTTCGGAACCTAAGGGGATGGTATGGTAACTCGCAGTTCCAATAGTCCCATTCTTTGAAAAAACCGGACCTTCTTCCCTTACAGGACTGGATTCAGGATCAATATAAATATATATTTCATAATTACAGTTTGAGTCTGCTGCATAGAAACTGACAGCTTTGAGAGTTTCATCAGTTTTTGCAGTAAAGATGTTTGCACACCAGGCAGTGGGGTTATCGTATCCAGCGCTCAGGGTCCATCCCAGGGGGTCGTATTGATAGATATTTTTATAGTTCTCAGTGGTTTCAGCCGTAAAGACTGCGTTATTCGTTCCTATGTTTGAGTCATAATAGGAAACATAGAAATATCCATTGTCTCCCCAGCCAGTACCCCAGCTATTTTTTACTATAAATGCCCCGTCCCCTGGAGGGATGCTGGAAAAGTTGTATCTGGAGAATTTGTCATCCCAGCCCACAATAGACACAGCATGATCGGATATAGAAGAACCGTTATAATAATGGCTGTATCTGGCAGGAGAGTAACAGGTGTCATCAAAGTATATTGAAGTGAATAAAGCCCCATACTGCAGGATCGCAGATTTTATCTCGTTATTATCGAGAGAACTTTTTCTATCCGGTATAAAAAGTACATCCTGAACATGCTTCTGTACTGGTAAGTCCTGAGGAGACTCCAAACTATATATGGAGTAAGGATCATCCGCTTCGTCCACAGGTCCGCTCCAGCGGGCGAGGTACGCAGTTGACATTAGCGGATTTCCTCCCTCATCGGGCTCGTAGTCAAACCCTTCAGGATATGCGGAAGAAAGAAGGTTTTTCATATTGTTTTCAGAAAAGTCACTTTTTTCTTCAGGCATCAAATACGATTCTAAAGACGCAAAGGTTGCAAATACCCAGCAAACCCCTTCTTCACCCTGGTCTTTCACGGAACTTACTTTGTTCAGGGTCCGCAGGTCATAGTAAGCTGGAGCAGATATCTCGGTTGTGGAAATCTCACTGAGATAATCAAGGTCCACAGGTGCAGGTATAAAGCCACTTTTGTGTTTCTTCACGGAAGCTGCAGATTGAGCGTAAATTTTATCCTCATGGTATTCGACAAAATCAGGATTTTCTGGCGAAAGTACAGGTCCTGTTGCTTTTTTTGTTTCTGAAGATCCTGCAGCTACCATTATTATTGATGAGCCCAAAATAAGAAATAGAACCAGGAGCTCAATAAAGATAACAGCATTCCTCTCCATGTATACATTATTGTTTGTGTTGATTTTTTTCTTCATGCCGGTCTCCTTTTCTGTTTTCTTTTACAGTTCCATTGCCCCCCTCCTCTTTATTTACCAACCCTGTACACTTATAAAAATGCACGAATAAATATCTAAAATGTTGACTATCGTTAAAAGTATAATTTGCAAATAAACGTTTTTATTTGAATATGAGAGAATTTCAGATTAAATTAAATGGATGTGCTCCTTATATGGACAACAGGAAAAAATTCAAAAATAAATTAATAGATATAATTAGTAAACTGAATTCGATTAAAAATAGAAAATAAAGCCGCAAAATGCAGCTTTACTCAGTATTTGACATATATGTGCCTTGATCCTTCTAATATACTCTCTTTTGTGTCTTATTCCAATCTCATTAAAGCATATCATAAAGCTTTACAACATCATCAAAATCAATTAACCCGTTTTTGTTATAATCAAAGAGCTCTATTGGCACATTTTCTTCTATCCAGTCCATGTTATCATAATATGCCACCACATCATCGAAGTCCAGGATTCCGTTTCCATTGATATCTTCATAGAGACCATTCTGGTTCAGGTCTGTAGGTGGATTGGTGTAACCGGGGAAAACAGCAACAAGAGGATTTGACGAACTGAGAGTAGCCATGTAAATATCGGAATTCCCATTGACACTATCCTGCCAAACTATTCTATCTTTGTAAATAGCAGGATTGGATGCTGATCCACTTGTGGTAATTTGAGTTTCTGTGTTAGTGGAGAGATCGTACATGTAGATATTGTATTTGTCTGCGTAGGGATCGAAGTCCCGTGAATCCTTCCACACTATCGTATCCTCATAGATAGCAGGATAAGAGGCTGATCCACTGGTGGTGATCCGTGTTTCTTTCTGAGTGGATAGATCGTACATGTAGATATCGGAATAATAATCTCCATCCTGACCGTAACGCCCATCGCTCCAGACTATCTTATCTCCATAGATACGAGGATTATTTGCTGATCCGCTGGTGGTAATTTGGGTTTCCTTTTTAGTGGAGAGATCGTACATGTAGATATCATAGTTTCTGTAGCTACGCGTATCGTCATACACTACCCTATCGCCGTAGATATGAGGATAAGATACTGATTGGCTGGTGGTAATTTGAGTTTCTGTGTTAGTAGAGAGATCATACATAAAGATACCAGTATCCTTCCAAACTATTCTATTCCCATATATATCAGGACACATGTAATCATTCGTCCATCCCCAAGACCAGGTTACATTCTTAGTGGACAGATCATACATCTCGATGAAATAATCTGGTTCAGTATCGGATCCCCATATATATACTATCTTGTTACCATAAATAACGGGTTTATAAGTATATTCATCACCAGCGGTGATCTGAGTTTCCTTTTTAGTGGATAGATCATACAGGTAGATCACACTATTTCCGTTACGCGCATCCTCCCACACTATCTTATCCCCATAGATAGAAGGATTAAATGCTGACCCGCTAGTAGTGATCTGGGTTATATTAACTTCAGCAGGGTCTGTAGCGGTATCGATTGTAGATACCGTGTTGCTGTCCTGGTTCGTAATATGTGCATATGGCGCCGCGCCTGCGATACTCACGAGCATTAAAAGCGCCAGCGTCGCAATCCCTGAAACTTTCATGAAGGCGTTATTTCTGTGAGTTTTAGCATATAGCATTTCTTTCATTAAAACCCTCCAGTTTTATTCTTAATTCCTCTTTCTGCAGAGTTTCACAAAAATGCCAGTTCTTTTCCTAATGCGGCGATCACTTAAAAAACATTTATTGCCTTTGACGTATAATAGTGGACAAATCAATAGTTGATACATTGGAAAAAATTCTACATTTATGTGCATCTGCGAAATTTGGGATTGATATATAAAAAAGACCACAGTAGCTGTCCATACTATCTAAACTACTACTTACAAAATCCCCGTTTTAACAAAGATAGTTTTTAGTTTTAATGTATATAATAATGTTCAGATGTTAAAATGTTTGTATGTTAAAATATTTGCATATTTCGTGTTAGTAAAAAAGAGGGTTTATTTTCTTCAAATGATAATATTCCAAAAATTAAAAATAGAGAAGCAGTTGAAACGTCCGGAGAATAAAATACGGATAAATTATTCCCCTACTTTTTTCATTTTGGTAAGAGCCGCCAGACTATCTGGCTGGAAAAATTTTATCATTTTTAATTGAATCTCCCATTCTGGATTTAAGATCTCCATATATTCACAGTTCACCTTTTTGAAAGCCCAAAGTAAAGGTTTGCAGTATAAAAAACGCAAAGGTTATAGGGCTAAAAGTTTTTTCTACCTCTTCATCTTTATTCCTGTACTTTTATAATCTCTCGATGACCTTCGATCTCTTAAAATTAAATGGATAAAAAACATGACCGAACTTGAAAAAACAGTTACTCTTGGGCGCGGCGTGGTTCTGGCAATTCTTATGGTTATAGGCTCGGGACTTCTTGGTCTGCCCGGATTGGTAGCAGATTCAGGGACCGTGCAGGAAGTGGTTTTTGGCTGGCTCCTGATTATCCTGGCTGTAATGCCTTTAATTCAGATCTGTGCAGGGCTTGGAAAAAAATTCCCCTGCTCAGGAGGACTTTTCCATTACGCCCGCGAAGCTGTGGGAGAGTGGGGAGGGTATGCAGTAACTGCCCTTGTCTGCGGTTCCTTTATCCTTGGGGAACCAGCTGTTGCCCTAATCGGAGGAGAGTACCTTCAGCATCTTTTTAACCTGCCTGATTTCGGGGTTTATTTGCTGGCTTTTCTTATCATAACAGCCATGACTCTCATCACGGTTGCAGGTGTCAGGCTTGTCTCTTTTTTCAACTACGCAGCCGTAGCCATACTTCTTTTCCTGATTGCTGCTCTCACATTTTATAATTTCAATTTCTTTTCTTCAGGGCTCGTTTTTTCATTACAGGCTCTCTTTGAAGGAATATCCGGGATTTCAAGCTCGAATCCGGGACTTTTTGATCATGGAAGTTCCAATCTTTATCCTGACCCATATAATGTCTGGAAAATTTCTGCCCTTCTCTTCTGGGCTTTTTTGGGATGGGAAAATATGTCCTTTGGTCTGGGAGAACTCCAGAATCCTGAAAAAAACGTCAAAAGGGTTTTCTGGCTAAGTTTCGGGCTTACAATCTTCATTTACCTTATGCTGGCGGTCACAAGCATCGGAGCGGATGCTGATGGAATTCCCCTCAGCGGAGCATCTGGACTGGTGGAACTGGTCAAGTTTACGCCTACTGGAAATTTGCTCATCTGGCTGATGGGAGTAGTTATTGTTGCCAATGTAACCTGCTGGAATTTTGCCTCAAGCCGCCTTGTCTATGCATCTGGAAAGGAAGAAGTACTTCCGGCTTATCTGGGTAAAATTTCAAAACGAGGGCAGCCCATGGCAAGTATCTTGAGCATGTATGTTGCTTTTATGCTGGTGCTTCTGGGTACTTATGTTTTTAAAGTGCCTGTTTCTTCCCTGCTCCTGCTCGTGAACCAGAATTTTCTTTTCCTTTACGGCTTTATCCTGCTTTCTTACTGGAAAACTGAAACAGGCTGGAGGCGCTGGGCATATTCAGGGCTTTCTTTCCTTTCCCTTTCCTTTCTGGTTTCGGGCTTCACATGGAAAATTCTCTATTCTGTTGCCCTTGCTGGAACAGGGTATTATGTATTTGTCAGGAAGGCTGCAAAGCAGAAAAAAAGTGAGGAAAAAGCTGCTTATACGATTTATTCAGACCTGTAAACCCTAATCATTAAATAATTCCGATATGCACCCTTCCTGGCCTGAAATTTCTACAGGGATTCTGGAGGGGCTATAATATTTTGGAACATTTATATTATTGGAACACTGGAAAAAATTTACAAAAACCTTTCTATAGAAATCCTCTGACAGAAAATTATAAATGAGTTGCCTTCTGAAAATAATGCAATAGTTTCCAGGCAATTTTCAATACTTGAGGGGTCTGATCAAATGTCATTGATAAGTGTTAAAGACGCACCAGGAAAAGGCAGAGGCGTATTTGCACAGAGAAATTTTAAAAAAGGTGAATTAATAGAAACCTGCCCGGTTATCGTCCTTCCCCCGGAAGAAGTGGATAACCTTGAACTTACCCAGCTCTACAATTACTATTTCGCATGGGGGGCAGATTCAAGGGCAGCAGCGATTGCTTTGGGGTATGGATCTCTTTATAATCACTCATATGAACCAAATGCAAAATACCTGAAAGACTTCAATAACAAACTATTAAAATATGTCTGTATTAAAGATATCGAGAAAGGTGAGGAAATTACAATAAACTATAATTGTGACCCGGAAGACAAGACCCCGGTCTGGTTTGATGTTGCAAGCCGGAACTGATTTTGTAGTTCCGTGTAACGATATGGTTACAGTTTTTTCAATTACATTTTTAATTTATTTCATACCTGCAGCTATTTTAAGAATCTTTTCCTGGTTTTTCTCAAAATGAATATGGAAATGATTTATAGCCTTAACTCTGCTTATTTAGGGAATAACTTCAAGTTTAACTTTTTTCTATTTCGCCAATCTTCTTAGGAACTTCTGTAAGAGTCATTTGGCCATCTAAATCCATCATGTAAACTTTACGAAATTGCTCTATAAGGTCTCTCGGAGAATACTTACTTGTCAGATCAGCTTTTCTTATACAGTTTTGAATTTTTACGTAGCCATAAAGGGACAAAAATGAGATGAAAATATGACCAAAAAGTGACACATTATCCTGCAGGTAAAGTTTGTCTGCTTCGAGTATACTCTTTTAAGTGGGCAGTGTGCCTAATTTTCTGTAAATTTGAAGTCAAGTTTTTGTGTAGTATGGGAAAAATTGATCTCTCGATATGGAATTTTCTACCAAATAACTTCTTGAGGCTACACAACTTGCCAGGAAAATAAATCAGGATAATGAGATGAGAGTTAGGGCAAGACTAAGCAGGTTAAAAGGATCATAAGATTTGGGATTTTGATTAAAAATGGATTATTAAAAGACGAATAGCTGTACTATAAAAAAGATACTGACGTACTAAAAATTGTAATACGCTTTACATAGAGTGACACAGAGGATCTTATTCGAAAATAGTAACCCTGAAACCAAGGAAAAAATCAAATTCCCTTTTATCCTTCCTCATCTTTCAGGGCCTCTTCACGATTACTCTTTTGCAGGTTCACACTCCCTGCATACTTCCTGTCTTTGCACCATTTTCAGGCCTCTTTTCAAACCCTTTTTTACAACGCCATCTTCTTCGGGGCTTCTTTTCAGGCATGAAATAAAGTGTATGATAAGTTGTTCCGCTGTTTTGAGCCAGGGCCATTTTTTCTACAACGTCCTCTGCCGGGCCGGCCAAAATGCTGGATTGTCACTCCATGACCTTTCTGGAAAACCATAAAATAAGGGCTTCGCGAGGTTCATGGGAACTTCATATCACTGATGGAATCAAAGAAAAGCCCGATTCCATATCAAACAAATCCCTTCTATTGCTGCGCTTCACGAAAAGTCAGGAACCTGTCTCATGAGATAGCCTGCAATTTCCTTATCAAATTGCTGCACTCTCCTGAATTCCTTACACCTGAAAGGTAAAGTTCAGACCTGTAAGCCGATCAGCGCTAACAAAATAATGAGCACAACAAATGTACTGATCATTATTTTGTTCATCATTTTGTTTTGCTCTACCAAGTCATTGTGGTTCATACAAAACCTTCCCGGCTGAATTATCCGATAATTATTTCCTTCGGTGGTCTACAGACCGGAATCCACTATCCTATTTATGTGATTTTAAAATAAAGACTTTTCTATTCGTATCCAGCGGAGGGTTCTTTAATCTCGCATTTGAAGCTTTTATTTATTGCACAGGAAAATTTATAACTTATTCAAGTTATTAATTAACTCGTGGCTCAAGTGATTTATTTCAATGCCACATTATATAAACTGAAGGAGCCTATTTTTCATAAAAGGGAATCCAGAGTGGGAACGCGATGGCTAAAAGGTTAAAAGTTGCAAACCCGGCCCGCTGTATAGGCTGCTATTCCTGCATGATGGCCTGCGCAAGAACATGGTACGATACTATCTCTCTAAAAAACAGCAGAATTGATATCCAGACAAAGGGTGGAATAGAAACTCCTTATGCTCAAATTGTCTGCCACGCCTGTATCGACCCACCGTGCATGAGAGCATGCCCTCTTGGAGCACTGACCAAACGTAAAGGGGGAGGGGTCAACCTTAACAAAGAAATTTGCGATGGCTGCGGGAATTGTATGGAAGCCTGCCTGGTAGGGGCTATTCATCTGGATGCGGAAAAAAAAGCAGTAATCTGCAAACACTGCGGCGTCTGCACGAAATTCTGCCCTCATGATGTTCTGGAAATGATTGAGGTTGAAGACAGTGGAGAAATAAAGCTTACTGACACAGGCCCGGTCGAAGAGACAGGTCCGGTTAGCCCTGCAGCATCTCATAAGGAACTTTACGGAAAAGAGGAGTCCGGGGAGAAAATATGACAACAGAACATTATGCAATTCCGGGCCTTACGAATGTGCTTTACATTGACCTGACCAGCCAGAGTTATCATATTGAAAACCGCAGGGATCTTTACGAAAAGTACCTGGGAGGCATTGGAGTTGCAACAAAGCTCATGCTTGAAGAGTATAGAGAGGGGACTGGCCCTCTGGATCCTGAAATGCCAGTCATCCTCAGCACAGGCCCACTCTCAGGTGTATATCCGACCTGCACCAAAACTGTTGCATTATTCCGCTCTCCTCATAATGGAGAACTGGGGGAATCATATGCTGGCGGTCATCTTGCTATGTCCATGCGTTATTCGGGATACGAAACAATTGTTATCAAAGGTGCTTCGCAGTACCCCGTTTATGTGGCTGTCCATGATGACAGGGTTACTTTCAGGGATGCATCTTCAATATGGCACCTGTCTTCGGCAATTGATGTGGGGAAAATACTCCGTGGAGTAGAGTCCGGTGCTGGCAGGCGCAGTATTGTCCGGATAGGGTCTGCAGGAGAAAGAGGAATCACGTATGCAAGTGTCAATGTTGATACCTACCGCCATTTTGGCCGCCTGGGGCTCGGAACTGTTTTTGGAGCAAAAAAACTTAAATCTCTGCTTATTTCCGGAAATCGGGAAATAAAAAGCCCTGATCACAATGCCTACAGAAAGGTCTTCAGCATGCTTTACGACACAATTGTGAAAACAGGACTCACAGAGAAGTACCATAACCTGGGTACAAGCGAAAACATCCTGGTCCTGAACGAGCTTAAAGGTCTTCCAACGCGAAATCTGCAGGCAACATCTATTGAAGGTGTGGAAAACATCTCTGGAGAAAACTTTGCCGAAAAATACCTTATCCGCAGGGTCTCATGCGCAGGCTGTCCAATAGGCTGCGTCCATGTGGCAATGCTCAAACGTCCTTTCTCAAAAGCACATGAGTATGAAACCCTCAACATATCATACGACTTTGAACTGATATATGCACTTGGCTCAAACCTTGGAGTTACGGACCCTGAAGCCGTGCTTGAACTGATTGATGCCTGCGAAAAAGCTGGGGTCGATATAATCAGCATGGGAGTTGTACTTGCCTGGGCCACCGAGATGCTACAAAGGGGAAAAATCTCCATCATAGAGACTATGGGACTTAAACTATCATGGGGAGATAAAGCCTCTTATTTGCGGGCAATAGAGCTTGTTATCCAGGCTCCCAACGAATTTTATGCAGCTCTTGGAAAAGGTGTGGAATATGCCTCAAAAATTTACGGAGGCGAAGAATTCGCAATCCGGACAGGCGGACTGGAGATTCCGGGCTATCATACGGGTCTTGGGAATACACTCGGGCTTACTGTAGGTTCCCGCCATTCTCACCTTGACAGTGCAGGCTACTCAGCTGACCAGAAAGCATTCAACCAGCCAATTTCGGACGAGAAGATTGTTGATTACATTATTGATGAAGAGAACCGCCGCAATGCTCTGAACTGCATGGTTGCCTGCCTCTTTGCACGTAATGTGTATACATACGAAAACATGGTTCTGGCTCTCAAAGGCATTGGAATAAACAGGACAGAAGAAGAACTGGAGAATCTGGGGGAGGATATCTTCAGGAAGAAGTATGAACTGAAGAAAAAATTCGGGTTCAGGTATGAAGACATTACCCTTCCAAAAAGGTTCTTTGAAACCGTCACAACTACAGGAAAGCTTGAAGAAGAAAGGGTCAGAAAAGCGATTGAAATGTACAGGGAGAAGAGGGGTGTTTAAGATCTTACTGAGGATTAAACATTTGAGCTTTTAGAAGCTGTAATATCCGTATTTGCTTTAACTTTATCATCATTTTTCTCTTCAGGGACTTTAGTTTCAATTTTTACTGTCTCATTGACCTCTTCTTTGCTCCCTCCTCCAACCCAGCGGTCCATAACCTTGCAGGTTACCAGGTCCCCTGCAACGTTTACTGTTGTCCTGCTCATATCAAGAATTCTGTCCACTCCCATTATGAGAGCTATCCCGCTTGTAGGGATTCCTACACTATTAAGGATCATGGCAAGGACAACAATTCCCACTCCAGGTATTGAAGGCGTTCCTATTGAGGCTGCAACAGCCATGACCATTACGGCAAGGAGCTGGGAAGGCCCGAGATCTATCCCGAAAACATCAGCCAGGAATATTGTTGCCACACCCTGATAAAGTGCAGTCCCGTTCATGTTTGCCGTGGCTCCCAGAGGGATTACAAACTCAGAAATCGAAGGTTTTACCCCCAATTTTTCTTCTGCTGTTTTGATAGATACAGGCATAACTGCAGCCGAACTGGAAGTAGAAAAAGCAAGGAGCATAACATCGCGGATAGCCTTCAGGAATTTAAATGGGTTATACCTTGCAATAAATGAAACAATAACAAGGTTCAGGCACATAAGGAGCAGCAGGCTTGCAAGGACTGTGCCCACATATACAGTCATTCCCAGAAGGGCTTCAATGCCCAATTTCATAGTAAACTTTGTAAGAAGTCCGAAAACTGCAATTGGAGCAAGAGCCATGCTCCATTTGACCACTGTCATGCAGACAGCCTGCACTGAGGTCAGAAAGCTGACCATTGGAGTTGATTGTTCCTTATTCATGGATATAAGGGCAACACCTATAATTACTGCAATAATCACAACCTGTAGCATTTCTCCACTAACGAGAGCTCCAAATGGATTAGAAGGCAGCAGACCTCCTATCAGCAGCGAGGGGATAGTCAGAGCCGAGGGGTTGAAACTCAGGTCGGGTCCTGCCTGAACCTGAGTACCTAAAGAGCTTTCAACAAGTTCGCCGCTTATATACTGTCCTGGATGGATATAGAGAGCCACTCCAATACCAATAGCAGTTGCAATTGCAGTGGTTGTTACAAAATAAGCAGCTGTTAAAAGTCCTGTTTTTTTAAGGGTATTCATGCTCTGACTGGCTACCCCAAGAATTATGGAGGCAAAAACGAGCGGGACTACGATCATCTTCAAAAGCCCCAGAAAAATATAACCTGGGAGGGCAATCCATTCCCCTATTATTTCCGCAGAAATAGGATCAAGGTAGTCTCCAGAAGCCCCAAGAAGAAGACCCATAATGACTCCAAGTCCCATGCTTAGCAGAATCTTTAGCCAGAGCTTCTTTTCAAGTAAATCATGAAGCTGATTACTCAGGTTTTTAAGGGACTGGTTGCGCCTGAAATCAAATGGGTAATAAATATGCGTAATTCCATTGGTGATTTCCCGTCGAAGAAGCCTGGTCTCCTCCGCGATTTCCTGAGCGAATTCCCTCGGGTTCGGGATATAATGGTTTTCCTTATCTTTCATGGGGTATCACAACAAAAATCTTTGGGGGGTTCAAAAGTTTCCTTCCTGGCATGAAAGTGCTCTCAAGTACTTTCATTTCTTTCTGCCTGTTATTCGAAGAATTTCATATGCGTTTTCTGGGTATGTTACTCGGAGAATGTCATGTGTGCTTGTCAGGAATTTGGTTCAATTAATTTTCAGGTTCAATTGCACATTTAATTTATTGTATGTTACATTCACATGAAATTATATAAAAGCTTAGAAAAATACGTAGTAACTTATCAAGTAGCGATAATTCTCCAATATGTATTTTCTTCTAAAATCAGTTAGTGGTGATTATAAACTGGTCTAAGGATAGGGAAACAAAACCGGCACGAAACGTCTGTTTTAAAAGATATTTCGATAATGTTAATGATGACGTTAATATTTCACTTTGAAACTATTTTCTTACACACTCCCTTTAATTCTGTCTATTTTTTTCTTTTTCGTGGGTTTCAGGATTTGCTTACCCTGTGCTTCTGAGTTCTGATCCGGATAATTATGTTCTCCAGGCTTTACTTCCCAGGTTTCGATTAGTTCATGCGAGACTTCAGACAAAGCCAGGGAAAATTTGCCCATAATCTGTAGGAATGGAACATTTATGAGAAGTAACAGAATTGGAGTGTGTGCCTTTGAAATATGGGACCTTAAGACAATTTTGAAGAAAAGAGGAAGAGAAGTAAAGATGAAAAGGTTAGTTGCTCACGAGCAAACGGTTAGAAACGGACAGGAAGAAGGGATGAAACCTATCCTTCTAGAGTAATCGTTTCGATTCTCGTGTGTGTGTGTGAAATGAGGCTTTGATTTACTCGTAAGCAACCGGTATCTTACTACCGTATATTTCTATTTATAGATTTTGGTACAGGAAAATTTTCACATTCTGGCATGAATTTGATAAAACCAGCGGGATGAAGCAATATATTCATTCATCAAAGAGAAAAAGTAGAATTCGTCAGTACATTTTTTATCTTTTTTATGAAAAAGCTAATAACCTCACATCTCTATACTTAATTAATAGAGAATCTGGGGGCATGAAGGATTCTACCGCTTGATGAAGACGAGGCCTTAGAGATAGGGCTGGCTTCGGTAGACGAGAAAGATGAAGCCGGTATAATCGAGATCCTTTACTACCTGTCAGGACTTGCAGTGAGATATGCAAATGAAGGATTGGAAAGTGATACCAGAAGGATAATCGAATACATAAAAAAGATTGGAATAGCATCGGTTCTCACCGGGCAAGAAATGCTTGTTACAAATGCGATTCTACTTTTTTCCCCTGTTGCAAAAGAGGCTTGCAGGCAAGGAATGGAAAACGCTCTTGTCAGCATCGCACTTGCTCTGGGGGAAATCGGAAAAGCGGCAGCAGGGCAGAAAATGGAAGTTCCAGCAAAAACTGCAGCTTCATGTCTGGGAGAAATGGGAAACACTATAACCTTTACAAAAACCAGAAAACAAATAATTGCGGTCATTTTTGCCCTTGGGGAGATTGGAAAAAGCGTAACAAAGCAGAGTTTGGGAGATGTCGCAAACAGTACAGTAGCTTTACTTGGGGAAACCGGGAAAGTTGCAGCAAGCCAGAAATTTGAAGATGCAGCATTAAATGTCGAACTTCTGTTACAGGAAATAGGAACTGGAGCAATCGAAAAAAATCTGCAAGAAACTGCTAATATCAGTGCCCGTTTACTTGGGGATATTGGGAGAGCTGCTGACAGGCAGGGGCTTGAAAGGGCATTACTTCAGGCAGTTCATTCCCTTGAGACAATAAAGTTTGATGCAGATGATCGCTATCTTATGAGTGCGTCCATCATAGCTGAAGTAGCTCTCATGCGTTTTGAGAGTATGGATCTCGATAAACTGGAAGAAAAATTGAATCAAAGTTTAAAAGGGAAGAGAAAGTTCACTTATATGGGTTGATAAGTTTTTCGAGTCCTGGTGAAGCAGTCCAGGCAAAAACTCATATGCGTGCCTGAACTACACAAACCATAAAAGAAGAGGATTGAGTCGATAAGGCGATCTCACATCGAGATTACCTTTCTGGGAATCTAAAATCCAAATGGGGTGTTCTGAATGTCTATTTTAAATGAAGCCGGGGCAATCGACCTGGGCTTGAGCTCTGTAAAGGATAACAATGAAATGGGTGTATTGAGGTCTATAGATTATTTAACAGAGCAGGGGACGAAGTATATAAATAAGGGGCTTGAGCCTGATGCAAAAAGAACCATTATCAGCATAAGAGACATTGGACATGCTGCTGTCCTTCAAAAAATGGAGCTTGGGGTTCTGATCTCTCTGGTTTCTCTGGGAAGGATGGCTGAGGTTGCCAGAGTACAAAAAATGTTTGACACCGGTTTAAGCATCATTTACTCTCTATGTGCCGTTGGAAAGTCTGCAGTCGGACAGGAGATGGAAGCAGCAGTAAGAATTGCAGTTGCATACCTGGGAGAGATCGCAAATTCTGCATCCCTTCATAATCTGGAAAGGGAATCTCTCGTGTCTTCTCTTGCCATAGGAGTTATAGGAAAGGAGACATCCAGGCAGCAGACTATCAGGGTTCCTGAGAACGGTGGGCTCTTTTCTCATGGATCAGGTGTTCTCCTGTCTATGGGACCGTCTTTTTTTTCAGAAGAACTGAAGGATACTCTGATTCACCTTATGGAGCACAGGGGAGAGATTCATACTTTCCGGCATATGAATGTTTTTTCCGAACAACATTTCTCGGATACTGGATTTGGAAACTTTGAAAATATAATTATGAAAGCTTCCAATGCTCTTGGAACCATAATGCTTGAACCTAAAGAAAAGTTTCTTGTAAGTTATATGCTTGTGACAAAACTCTCCATTGAAACTTTTAATGGTTCTGAGTATATTCATGAAGCCGAGTCCTTCGAATAAGTAAAATGCTTGAAAAGGAAGGCACTTAACCCTTAATTTCGATTTTCCCTTAACTTCAATTGTCACGCTTTTTTTACCGGAATTCTTCTTCAGGAGCTATAAAAACAGCTATTTGTCTTTATGAGAGATTTTTTTCAGGCTCATCACAGCCTGAACTCTCAAAATTTCATAAATGGAGAATCTTCATTACAAAATAGCAACAATAATAATCTCCTGATTTCATACAGTAAGCCAGGCAAAATCCCTGCAACAGGTTTATGCAGTTCAATAGTTTTATGCTGTAATAAAAGCTTAAAGCTGATATTAACGGCATAAAAAATATACATAATGATTTTGAAAATATGCAGGAAAACAGGCTTTTATCTTTAAATGATATATACTGACAAAAGGGGCAAAAAGAATGATCACATTAAACGAAGCAGAGGCTGTAGATGCAGGTTTATCCTCAGTTAAAGAGAGAAATGAGAACAGAGTTTTCCAGGCCCTTGATTCCCTTACAGGAATTGCAGAAGATTTCCTTTCTGAAAACGAAGAGGCAGATGCTGAGAGGGTTATTCTCTCGATTTCGGATATTGCGCAGGCAGCTACACAGGAAAGTATGGAATTTGTTACAATCAACTCAGTCATTGCCCTTGGAAAACTGGCAAAAATAGCCGCAAAAAAAGGATACGGGTCAGCTCTGAACAGAGCAACAATAGCAGCAGGAAAACTGGGAATAACAGCAGCTTCCAATTCGCTTGAAGCAGGCTCAAAAGTAGCTTCTACAACCCTTATGGAAATCTGGAACCTTTCCTCACCTGAAAAGAAAGACCGTGAAGAAATGGTTGCTTTTTCCCTGCTCTTAAAAGATATCGGGTCTGCTGCGGCTTCACAGGGTATGGAAGAAGCTTTGCTTAACTCAGCTACATGTCTTGGAGAAATCGGAAAAAAGGAGGCATCAGAAAGCCTTGAAATCGAAACTATCAATACCCTTATACTGCTTGAAGAAATAGGTGGAATTGCAGCAGAAAAATACTTTGATGAAGCGCTGAGTTCAATAGCTCTTTCCATTGAAGACACAGGAAAGCTTTCTCTAAAGAAAGGGCTTTTTGAGGCTGCACTCCAGAGTCAGTGGGCTCTTGAAACCTTAAAAGTAAAGGCTGAAGAAAATTCCCTGACCAATTCTCCTATTGTCATGGAAATGGCTCTTGACAGCTTTAAACTCACAGGTGTTACAGAAACGGATGAAATCATACAGAGACTTCAGGAAATAAAGGAGCTTCAGAAAAAAGTTTATTCAAGCCTTTAAGGAAGAACCAATTAAAGGCTATTTTTCTATTCTTCTCTCTTTTTAGTTTCTGTCCAGCTGTCATTCTCTAAATAAAATCAAAAAAATTTATGTTGGAGGGGAAAGGTAAGGAGTAGAACCCTTTCCCCTTCCACGGAGGTTGTGTTGCTGGTACTCATACGGGTAAATATGCCAGAAACCCGAATAAGTTGCTATTCATATAATATATATTATATATGTAATGTATTTAACTTTTTCGTTATAATAATAATGTTAGTCTGTTTTGATTAATAACTTCTATAGTTTTCAGCCAGCAGAGAACGTAAAAGATGTATAGAAACCTGTGTGTGTATAAACTCCTTATTATAAATAATTAGACAAGGTTTCATATTGAAAAAAAGTTAATTTTATAATGAATACCCTGGTGTTGTTCAAGGCATCCATAATTGTTTTTATTTGTTTCTTTTTTCTTGAGTAAATCTATCCCACTTCCCGACTGCGTAAATCTTAAGCACTTTAAAAGTTACATGCTTTAGCTAAAAAAATATATAGTGCTAGCAGTGTTGAGCCAGAAATTATCTGGCATTTCTTCAGCAAATCGATTTATTGCCTTCCAGCCGGTGCAGCACTATATCAAACAATTCAATATTTGCAATTCTTCGATTGTCTGTCCAGCAGTTCATTAGATATGTGACTATAGTCTTATACTTTCCTTGCTGCTATTGCTACCCAGTCTCCTCCTTCCCTGTAGGGCTCTCCAGTCAGGTTATTCCATGCCTGTTTTGTGGATACATCAAAGATGAAAATTCCACTGTCTTTAAGTGATCTGTGGATAAGGCTCAGGAGATAATCCCTCCTTTCATCAGAAAAAGTACAGATTTCTCCATAGACCTGAAGTACAGCATCAAAAATTCCTTCATACTCTATATCGAAAAAGTCTGCACAAATATATTCAATATCCAGCCCTTCTTTTTCAGCCTGAATCCCGGCATAATCTATAGACTTTTGGGATAAATCGATACCAGTTACCTTAATACCTTCAACGCATAATCTACTACTGTACAGGCCCGGCCCGCAGCCAAGGTCAAGAATTCGGTCTCCTGTTTTCAGTAAGCCTGAAGCTATAAGATGATGAACTGTTTTTTCGACCTCGGTGCTTCTCCGGCTTGCACCGTCATGGGTCTGCTCAGGGTGGGCTTCAAGCATGCTTTTTGATATATGAGGATCGTCCCAGAAGCGGGGTTCACCAGGCTCAAAAAGTGGAGGTTTTGATATTTGAGAAAAAATATACGGAAAATTGCTGGACATTAAGATATTTATTTAAGGTTTTTACATATAAAAATAATAAAGTTTCAGAATTCTCATTCTTATAAATATTAGCAGGATCAGGTTAAAATAAGAGAACGGAGTTTGAAATAAGATTTCCCGAAAAAATATAATTAAATTTTACCGCTCATCAGGGGAGGTTGAGTGTGTATTAATCCTCACTTACTAAAGTTACTCTAAACCAATTACATGGGACCGATACTATGGCAAATAATTTTAAAGAAAATAGAGGCGGACAGAAAGATAAAACCGGCAAAACGGATAAAGCAGGCAAGACCGACAGAACAGAAAAAACGGGTAAAACAGCCTATGAACGTTTGAGTGCAGCTCTCAAACCATATGAAAAAGCCCTCGAAAATAACCCTGATGATGCTGCTGCCTGGGCAGGAAAAGCCTCAGTGTATCTAAAGCACAGGATGTATAAGGATTCCCTCAAAGCCTTTGAAAAAGCACTTGAGCTAGAACCTGAAAACCCTGCATACCTTTATGAAAAAGGCTTCGTACTTTTGCAGCTAAAGAGGGATGAAGCTGCCCTGAAAGTTTTTGACAGGCTTCTTGAAATAAAACCCAGCAGCGACAAAGCCTGGAATCTTAAAACATCAGTTCTCTGCAGGCTCGGTCAGCAGGAAAAAGCTCTTGCAAGCGCGGAAAAAGCCCTTGCTTCCAATTCCAGACTTGCAGGCGCCTGGCATGCAAAAGGTTATGTCCTTGCTGACCTCGGCAGATATGAAGAAGCAATACAGGCTTATGACGCTGCCCTTAAAATAAACCCTAAAATGGCAAGAGCCTGGGAAGGTAAAGCCTTTGCTCTCTACAGCCTGGACAGGCCGGTTGAAGCCACAATAGCCTACGATTCTGCTCTCAAAATAAACCCTGACAATGCAAAGACATGGGTCGGAAAAGCAATGGTCCATCTCAAGCTCGGCAAATACAAAAAAGCACTTGAGCCCTGCAATAAAGCTATTTCAATAAAGCCGGATTCTGCCGATGCCTGGTACTGTAAAGGTCTTGCTCTTTCTGGGCTGGATAAGGATGAAGAAGCACTTGGAGCCCTTGAAAGAGCTCTCCGGATCAATCCGGAACACGCTGATGCCCGTAAAGCAAAAAATTCAGTAAGTTCCAAGCTCGGAATCGACATCGATGAAGAAGAAGAAAAGGAAGAGGAAAAGCCAGCAAGAAGGAGCGTCTGGACAAGGAAAGAGCCAACAGGGGATATAATAAAGAGGACCAGAGAACAGGGAAGAGAGCAGAGAAGAGAGGAGAGGCAAGAAGACGTAAGTAGAGGCGAAAGGACAAAGAAACAGCCTGAAGGAAAGGGTTCTGAGAAAGGGAGGGAGCAGAGAGGCAAAAGGAAAAATATAAGGAAAGAAAGAGAAAAAAGGAAATAAAGAGAAACAAAGTAATAAATGCCTGTATTATGCGGTTAGGCACTTAAAAGGCTGTTTATAATTGATGGTTACACAACTAACCTCATCTTTATAAACTTCTTTGTAACTGACTAATCTGCTTTTCAGTGCTGAAAAGCAAATTTTCTTTTGAAGAAAAGTTCCTCATGTTACAATTTTTTAATTTAAGGGGAGGAACCAGTAGCAAATTTGCATATACACTATGACCTGCTTTTTTGAGTTCACATATCTTCATTCGCACCGTTCTTTTAGATGGTTTTTTATATAATGAAGTATCTTCATCCAAAAAATTAGTACAATATTACGGGTTTTCAACAGTTACCCTGTGTGATCTAGAAGGCGATTTTATGCTTCAAAACGTAACTCAAGTGTTTGAAATGAACCACTCGGCGGGAAATCCTTTAAGACATGGTCTGAGAAGTATGTTAAATACAGTTTACGAGATGGAATTTAATAATCCTCTTTATTGCTTCACTCTGCCAGGCTTCATTCTTATGGCAGGCGGGCTTCATATGAGCCTTAATCTTGCACTCGCCTCTAACCCTGGCGGAAACTTTGATTTCGAGTCTGTTGTCTGGGTATTTTTGCTTACTCTCATAGGGATCTTTATGTCTTTTGCCGGAATTCTGCTTCATTCGATATCCGGGCTGATGAGATACAAAAAAATAAATCATGTGAGCCTGCGAGGCAGGTAAGCAATATCCCCGGGTTAAAAAATAAAAATGCCGTATATGCAGAATACATGCAAGAAAGGAGGCACGGGCAGAAGTTCCGTGCTTTCTATATTTATTAAGTCTTATTGAGTTTCCCATGTGCGCTTTAAAAGCAGGGGAGCTAAAAATCTGGAGAAACTCAAACTTAAGTATTGTTACTCTGTTGTTACTCTGTTTTTACTCTGTTGTTACTCTGTTGTTACTCTGTTTTTATTTTACTTCTGCAACGATTACGACGTAATTTTTTCCATATTTTTCGGCACACTCAGGGCATGTAGTGTACCACATATACCATTTTTTAATTTCAAGCCCTTTGCCTTTTGCATAGCCTTCAAAATCCGCACACCATTCCCCTGTTTTTTCGAAACTTCCTTCGTAGGCTCTGGTCAGGAACTTGCCGCTCAGTGTTACGTTTTCGGCACCTTCAACTTCCCTGTCAACGGCAAGGTAAATGTCCATGTTGCTTTCCGAAGTGTGGTCCGACAGGCAGAGCCAGTCAGGCATTTCCGCGCCGGCCCTGACGACTTTTTCGTTCATCCTTGTTATTACCTCTCCAAAATTAAGAGGCGCGTAAAACTGCGTCGTTACCGAATCTTTGATAAACCTTTTATTGTTCCATTCAAAGATTTTTCCATCCCAGGGGGAGGGGTCAAAACGGGGGCAGCATTCCTGAGTTTCGGTTATTGTGGTCATAAAATCTCACCCTGTTAATAAATTACTTCAGGAGTTATTTCAGGGTTTGGATTTTATTTTGATAATTTCAATGAAAGTTACTTTCTGGTTATATGGAAGAGACGAATTAAAATTAGCTAAAAGCAGTAATAACCGGTTTTATTGAAATCTGCTTCTCAAATCAATGTTTTTTTAATAATAAGCAGTTTTCACCGCTCTTTTGTCACAAAAGGAGGATGCTGGTCTTTAGATAACGTTCTTGCAGGCTTATCAGGCTCGAAATCATAATATGCAGGAATGTATTCAAACCTCAATTTTCCATTTTCCAGATAAAACCTTACTTTTGCATCAAAAGCAACCGGGCGATGATTATCATTGTCTGCTGGCATGTCCCTGTACAGCATCTGCTGTTCTTTCCAGCTTAACTGGCTGTTTTCCAGCTGCAAATCATATACTCCATAAGCAATCCCTTCCATTGTGTGGTCGCTGACAGTTGACGAGACCAGCTTCATTATTCCTGTTCCCCAGAAGGTACTTTTACGCTCCGCCAGCTCGTATCGAAATACGCTTACTCCGCTAAAGTCTTTTTTAACTTCACCCCTTTTATCAAGCACGTAGTCCATTAGAAAACCGATTACCATTTCTCTATCAGTATCGCAGTTCTGACAAAATGGTTCTGCTGGTTGTGCTACGTTGATAAATTTCTCACCTGGTTTCTTTGATAAAAAGAAATAAGCTGCCTCATTATTCTAACAGCTCTTCAAACTAAGTATTAAGAAAGGAAAAAAGAGAAATTCCCTAACCTGTGGCATATATCCAGGTTCGAAAATATTTGCAGCTCAGAAAGAAACATCTTTCGGGTCAAAGTATTCAGGGTCAAAATCTTCTCCCAGCCATGACACCGTGTCTTCATATTCTTCATGCCCAGGATCTTTCAGAATCTCCAGCATCTCTTCATAGCCCCAGATCCCTCCGCTGTCTTCCGGAACGGCTGCTCTTTTTCCTGCAGTACAGATGGGATACTCTACCCCTTCTTTTCGAGGAAGGATTTTTTCAAGCCGGACTTTTACTTTCCAGTTGTCTCCGAAATCGTAGGTGTACAGAGCTTCCCTATTTTCCAGCGTAAAATAGTCAGAGAGTTTAGCTTTCTTTTCCGGCACGAGAGGTTCTCCAAAAGCCTCAAAATCATCTCCTTCAGTCCCGATCTTATCAAGCATACCGGTCTTCGGGTTTACCATCTCAAATTCGTGCAGGTGATAATCGTCCCAGTCCATTACAGCCTGGATAGCATCATGAAGTTTCAGGAAAGTATAATTTTCCGGCACCTGGATTCGCCTCCAGATCTGAGGAGTAATGCCTTTTATTGAAATCTTTAACTGGTACACCTTCTCAAAAGTCTTTTTCATGAAATTTTCACCCGGATAAATTATCTTAATCTCACTATTTCAGGTTTTGGGGTTTTTTGTGGACGAAAAGTCCACACTTTTTGTCTTTTTGTCATGGGATCCTATATCTAGAATCTTATATGTATAAGATCCGGAAATTACGGATTCACATGGACATGGCATATGTATGAGATTATTTTGCTCTTCTTTTCTGTACTTTCTCCTGGTCATGTTTTATCTCTGCTTCTATCAGGTAGAAAGTTTGTACCTTTTCATCCTTCTTCGGTCTTCCTTTCTTGTTTTCAAGCTTGCGAGACTTATTTTTTATTTCAAGTTTTGTGAACTCATAAGATTCATTCTCTTTCAACCATTGTTCAGCAGCCATTCTTGCGTCAGCTTCACAGGCAAATTCATGATTAGAAAGCTTTTTAAGGGATTTTTCTGCTGCTTCAAGCTCCTTAAGAATCTTTTCATCAAACGTTTTCTCTTCCTTCTTTTTCATTTCTTCTGAGCAGAATACACCCCATAACTGTTCTACTCCACCATAACAGGACTTTACAGCATAACAAGAATAACGTTCATCAGAGCATGTTTCAAGAATTAAATTTGCCATCAAGAGTTCCTTTGCTTCATTGATGGTTGCAGGAACTCTCGATATGAAAAAAGCGTTGGTTCCTATCTCTTTTACATTATCTTCAGTATAAAATGCGCTGTCTGCAACATGGTAGACTCTTTCGTCAAGATTCAGGTTCTGTGTTAGTTCCTTGATAGTTTTGATGAGAACTTTCTTGTCGGAACTGTTGCCGTCTAATGCTCTTACGAAAAGGGGAATTCCTTTCTGGTCAGTAACCATGGAAATGGTAAAGCGAAGTAAGTCGACTTTCTTGTCTTCAGGATGACCATAAGTAATGTTGATAGTTTTGCCATCATTATCGTGGTCATAGTCACCATAAACACTGAAATTTGTAGTATCTGTATGGCAAAAACGGGGGTTAATAGGGACGTGTTTCATAGCTTGCAGAATTATATGGTTGAAGAGTCCGGTTGCTCCGTATTCTCAGATTTTATCCAAAGTTCTGCCAGTGCGTATATAATTTACTCTTGAAAAAAGAAAGAAAATAGACCCGAGTATAAATAATATTTGGTTAATATATTAACAAGAAGAGAATAAATCCAGTAAATGAAAAATTTTAATGAATTATTGAAAAGCTGTAAGCAGGCAGCGCAAAGCCTGGAATGGGTTTTAAGATAAGCAGGCTTGCCCGAAATAGACAAGAAACATGACAAACGATGCAATATTCAGCAAAAACCCAAATACACTTGCTGTAAGGCCCGCCTTTGTTTAAAATTTCATTCTCTCCTTCTCATTCTGTTGCTATTCATTCCCTTAATTTTCGGTAATTATTCGATCTTCACCCCAATTCTTCCACTCTCGGATTTTGATTCGTACCGCCTCAGTTTCAGGGAATCGTTGAGGCATTCTCCTGTCCTGACATCAAATCTTCTGCCATGGCATGGGCATATTAGCGCAAATTCCTCAAGCCTGCCTTTATCCATGGGGCATCCTGCATGAGGGCAGAGATTTGAGAATGCCTGAACCTGTCCTTCCACCTTAAGGAGCAAAATATTTCGCCCTCCAGGCTCAACACGCAGGAGATTTCCATCTGTCAGACTGCTTTCCTCAGCTGCATAAAACCAGGGAGGCTCAAAGCCGGAATTTGATCCTGCTTCGGGAACTTTTTCAAAAGGCATTTCACAACCACCACAGATTTAGATTAAGAAATTAAGTCTTTCCTGTTTTTTCCTTGAACACAGCGGTTCAATGGAGATTTCCATCCTCATTCAGAATTTTCAGAAGCTCGATTATCGAGTATGCTGCCCTTGTAATTCCCATGCTGCGCTTGTCAGTATCAGTGCCTGCAATATAGAGGTTTTTGACCGGAGTCCGGATATCAGCAAATTTTCCGTTAATTGTGACTGCGGCTTTTTCGGGAATCATAATCTGCTCGTGCTGCATATCAATATATTTTTCGATATTCGGAAGTGCACGGAAAATGGTATCGTAGGCTTTTTTGAGCTCATGCTCTTCAGTCTGGTCCGAGTCAATCACGAAAGAAAAACCTACAAGCTGCTTATCTTTTGGAGCAAGAGACGGATCATAATTGCTGATCGGCATTGCCCAGTAAGCAAAGTCTTTGAACCAGATCTCAGAGCCTGTGTAGTTGAATTCAGGAAGCTCCTCTTTCAGCCCGAGCCAGATTGTCAGGCTTTTGGTGTGCACAATCCCTTTTAGCTCGTCTTTGTATGCTTGCGGCAGGTCCTTAATAAGCTTCGGGAGATCGGTTGCAAAGCCTGTATAGATAACGAGCTCAGCGAGATAAATCTCGTCTGCCTCCACGCCGGAAACCTTTTCGTCATGCACCAGAATGCTTTCCACCTCGCACTCTGTTTTTATTTCCACAGTATCAGGGAAGGAATAAAGAATAGCATTCAACAGGGCTTTTAACCCTTTTCTCGGGTATCCCTGGGAATAATTTACCTTGTTCGTAGCAAGCCTCTCAAGAGATGTGAACGGCTGGGCAACTTTGTCCATCCGGGACTTCAGGGAAGCATGAAGATGATAAGGGAGGATCGATGAAAGGATAGATTCAGTGGACTGGCGCTTTTTGGGCTCAAACTTTCCGATCATGGCATCAAACTGCTCCTGCGTAATACTGTCCCTGACAAAACTGCTGCCAGCAAGAATACGTTGAGCAGATGTCTCTTTCATTGATTTTCCCGAAAGAAAACCTGAAATTGTGTCTACAAAATCATAGGTATCTTTGCAAAGGTTTTTTGGGAGAAAATCATAAACTGACTGGTCTGAGAGATCTATTCCAAAAGATGAAAGAGTAAGGGCTTTTGTCAGGGTCTGTGAAAGTATGAGCCTGTCCTTTCTCGGAAGCACATCGAAAGTTACGAAGTCCTTCAGGTTCGAAGGGACTTTGGTTAAGGCATTTTCAGTCCTGACATAGTAATGCCCGTAGTCTTCAAACACAGGCAGGAAATCAAAATAATTATCCATCAGCCTTGGGAGAGGCCCTTCCACCAGATGGGTTATTGCATGTGCTCCCGTGTCCACCTGATAACCGTCTACCATGTAGCTGTTACAGTTCCCACCGAGATACCGGTTTTTTTCAAGAATAAGGACCTTCTTTCCATGTTTGGAAAGCGTCAGCGCAGCCAGAAGCCCGCTTATGCCAGCCCCGACAACAATTACATCATATTTTTTCATTCCCTAAACTACCTCTACTTTTTCCAGCGAATCAATTCCTTGGTCAATGCATTTAACGCAATATAATTATCTTAACTCACAGCAGTATTTCGTACGTTTCGAGCATATTTTAACAAAAATTGTGTTTGAGTCTTGACGATGTACTTTAAACAAGGGATATCTTTGGAATTATTTTATATGTAATTTATGATCTAAAGAAGTTGATTTGATTTTTTTCTTTCTATCTGCAGAATGTTATAGAGAGAAAAATAGTATTTATAATTAAAGTCTGGATGCTGGAATTTTCTCAGGTCAAACACTACAGAAGAATCCAAATATATTTGAAGCCTTTTTCGATCAAGAATAATCAGATCTCTTGAGCACATTTTGATATTGAACATACCTTAAGAAACGGAGCCCAATGATAACTGCGCTTATACTCTAAGAGCCGATTTAATAAAGGTGGGAACTTGAACTACAATACTGTTATTTTCGATTTTGACTACACTCTGGCAGATGCGACATATGGCATTGTATCAAGTTTTAACCATGCATTTAGCAGGCTGGAGATTCCCATATGTGACAGTGAAAGTATAAAAAGAACTGTTGGCTTATCGCTGGACGAAGCTTTCGTGCAGCTGACCGGATATAATGATAAAACGCTTATAAATTCTTTTAGAAACTTTTTTCGGGAAAAAGCTGATGAGGTCATGTCAAAAAACACAGTGCTTTTTGAAGATACGGTAAGCACTCTGCAGCGGCTAAAATACGAGGGAATTAATACCGGAATCGTGACTACAAAATATCATTTCAGGATAGATGAAACATTAAATTTTCACGGTATTTCTGATCTGGTGGATGTTATTGTGGGCGGAGAAGACGTTAAAATGCCAAAGCCTTCTCCGGAAGGGCTGTTGCTTGCAATTGACAGTCTTAACGCAGAGCTGAATGAGGTACTGTATGTTGGAGATAGTCTGATAGACGCTAAAACGGCTTTAGCAGCAAGTGTTGACTTTGCGGCCGTGACCACAGGAACAACAAATGAAAACGAGTTTTTACAATATCCGTGTGTAAAAATATTAAAGAGTTTATCAGAGCTTTTCAACCAGTAAAATAGAGGCAAATAAAAAGAATCTATGAATCTCACTTTCTTTATATCCCCAGAACTAAAAACTGTATCCAGAAACATGTATAAGGAAAAATTATAGTCAGATTTTAAAGAAATAACTTGACTTTGTCATATTCCTTTCTATTTTTGAGCGAAAGTTATAACATTAGAATTATAGAATAATTGTCATTAATGAGATAAGTTCTGATATTATTCTGTCAAATCGGATAGCCGTAGACATACAAACCTTCTCAAATCGGTTCGAACAAAAGCCATTGAAACGCAACAAAAAGTTAAATAGTTATTTTTAGTTATGTCGATTTTAAAAACAAGGGTTGTGCATTATCTTCACACTTGCGTTGCGTTTTTTTGACTTACCTATACCCTAAAAAAACTTTTGATGCGGGAGAAGGGATTCGAACCCCTGAACGTCTGCACGAACAGATCTTGAGTCTGCCACCGTTGACCGCTTGGTTACTCCCGCGCTTTTTGGAAATCCAATTAGGTAAAGTTATAACTAGCATATAAAGCTAATCCTGTAAATAAGCTAATTCTGCTAATTTTTGAGCCAGCTGGCAGTTCAGGATACTTTTTCTCCCTCTCCGGCTCCAATCTCCGTTTCAGGCTAAAGTTTATACAGGTTTAAAGAGCCTCAGTTTTTTCCCTGCGAGCTGTTTGCGCGCACCCAGTCAAGGTACTCCTGCTCCCCTTTAACCTCCCAGAATTCGATTGCAGGAAGGTCGTAGGTATGGAGTGACCTCACGGTTTCTATAATCTCGTCAAGGCGGGAAGAGTCTGTCTTAACAATCAGGGCAATCTCGTTCTGCTCTTCCACCTGCTCATTCCACCTGTAGACAGAAAATACCGGAAACATATTTACGCAGGCTGCAAGCCTTCTTGCGACAAGCTCCCTGGCAATTTCCGATGCATTTTCCATGTTTCCAGCTGTGATATATACGACTCCTATCATAAAACAGGCACCTCAGACAAAGTTATCATAATCACAGGTATCTTGATTTTTACTGGACGTTATTCATGCAATTATTATATCTTGCATCTGAAGTAAAATCTGGCTTCTTAGACATAAAACCTGGCCTCTCATTATGTGGCCTGTAAAATGATCCTGGCATGTAACTGGCTGTCAAAAACCCAATTGCATGTATCTTTTTATATAATTATGATGTATTACTATATACAGGGTTTCGTTGTATGTATGGAGAAACTAAAACGTATTTATAATAAGATAGACTACGGGGTTTAACAGCATTAATTATTTGAATGAATGGCGGCTTCAGATATCTGCCGATTAAAGCTAGCTTGAAGCTTGCAAACTGCACTGGATGGTTGTTTGCTGCGTTAACCTCTTCATTAACGATGTATTCTATATACAGTCACTGTAATACAGTCATATCTGATTAACAGGCAATCTATTGACAGCTGACCTGTTAAATTCAATCCAATCGTCCATAATTAATACCATCAACCACCAATCGTTCACCTTATTAATATCCACAACCGAGCCTTTAATGGTTCATTTTAATCATTTCGGAGAATTTCCTTGAGCGGCACAAGCATTGCACTGAGTATTTTTTTAATGTACTGGTTCCTTATCTCCATTCTCGATAGAAGGGGCATTCTGGAAAAACATAACATCAGCACTTTCGGGCCTCTTCCAATCCTCATGATAAGGACAACAAAGGGTCTTAAGCTGCTGGACATTCTTGCCCGCCCTAAACGTTACTGGAGGGTTTTTGCAAACATTGGAATCCTGATGATGTTTGCAGGCATGGCTGCCATGTTCCTGGTTGTTGCCATATCGGATCTTGCCCTCTATACTTCGTTTCTGAACAACAGCGTGCCAGAACCGGGAAAGTACAATTCCCCCAGAAATATCCTGCTGATACCGGGCATAAATGAATTCATCCCCTTTACGTGGGGTGTGATTGCACTTGTAGTCACTCTTGTAGTGCATGAGTTTTCCCATGCGATCCTGTGCAGGGTTGAAAACATCAGGGTCAAATCCATGGGTATCCTGTATGCCCTTGTTCCTGTGGGCGGTTTTGCGGAACCTGACGATGAACAGCTCTTCGGCAAAAAAGAAGAAGTGAAAAAAGAGCTACCTCTAACAGCCACAATCGAAGAAATCGAAGCCTGGGAACAGAAGGAAAGAGAAGAAACAAAGCTAAAAGAAATGCAAAATGGAGATACAGCTTCCAAAGCACCCGAAAAAACAAATACTGCGCCGGAAGTAACCGCAACAAGAACCCAGAGAGCCCGTATCCTTGCAGCCGGAGTGATGGCTAATTTCTGCGTCGCTTTTGTAGCCCTGCTGCTCTTCTTCGGGCCTGTGCTTGGAGCAATTGCTCCTCTCAGCGATGCCATGATATGGAACGTAAACGAAAGTTCTCCGGCTCAGCTTGCAGGACTTCAGAAAGACATGGTGATAACTCAGGTTGATGATACAAATATCACCACAGGGATGGACCTTCTTTCCTACCTCGAAACCGTTGAACCCGGGGACTCTTTACGCATTCATGCCTCCAAAGACGATATCGTTTCCATCTATGAGTTAAAGGTTCCTTCTTCCCCTGAAGAATGTTTCAGCGGAGTTCCAGTAGGAGGAATTGTGGAAGGAAGTCCTGCAGAAGCTGCAGGGATCGAAACCGGAATGACAATGATCCGGATTAACGATACACGGATGCGGAGTATTGCAAGTTTTGTGAACTTCATGGAAGGGACAAAACCGGATCAGACCGTAGAAGTGGAGATGCTTCCATCCGCAAATTATACGGGTGAACTTACTGAAAACGGCACTGCGGTCTTTAATGTCCAGCTGGCTTCCCATCCAACAGAAGGTGAAAACGGCGGTTTTCTTGGCATAATGTATGGAGGCAATGGAACTCTGGACTGTCCCATTCTTGGAATCTCCATCTTGATGCCCCAGTCGCAATTCTATCTTGAAGCACTCAAGCAGATCCCTTCACTGCTTGCCGAACCGGTAGGCTGGATTCTCCTTTTCGGGCTTCCCATATACGGATTTGCAGGTGAGGGGTTCCGCGGCTTTTCAGGCACTATCGCCCAGTTCTACCAGCCTGTTGGATGGGCAGAGCCTCTTGGAGTTGGGATTTTCTGGATTGCAAACTCACTGCTCTGGATTGGGTGGCTGAACTTTTACGTCGGCTTATTCAACTGTCTGCCTGCAGTGCCCCTTGATGGAGGACATGTATTCAGGGACTATACATATTCCATTATGTACAGGTTTACAAAGAACGACTCTATTTCGGAAAGGTTCTCTAATTCCATTACAGCAAGCTTCTCCATGCTGATCCTGTTCTCGTTCCTCTTCATGATATTCGGGCCTTATATAGGACTGTGGGTCTGAACAGCGTGAAAATAAAGCCCAAAAAGGAAAAGTATCGGATCTCCAAATCAATTACATAATCGAAGGTCTGCCGGAAAACTGAGTTTTAACTTATTTTCCGGCTTTTCGGTTTTTTATAGCTGCTGATTGCTTATTCTGTTCTTTCTGATTCGTTTTCAACTGCGGTATTTTGTTGCTTAATGATCCTCTACAGACTGTTTTTTCTTCAGCTTCTTATTCCTCTTACATTATTTTTGGCTTTTTCTGTCCTCCTGGTCTTTTTCTATCCTTTTGGCAATTTTCTATCCATCTGGCTTTGCTGTCCCGAACAAAGTTTAAGACTTCAGGATAAGCTCTCAAGACCTTTGAGCGAAATTCTATGAATAAGCAGAGATATTAATAAAGATTGCAAGGTATTTTTACCTAGTTCAGCAGCAAATTGAGGCAGGGCAATGAACATATTTTCTTCAGATAGAAAGAAGAAGCGCAGATCAAGGTTTAAAAAACTCATGCGCAAAAGGCCCAATCTGGCATATCAGATTGTGGCTTTGCTTCTGCTTACCGTCTATATTCTGCTTTTCAAGAGCATTATGACCTTTGAAGGCCAGCCCGAAAACGCAAATGCTATCACTGCGATCTACTGGGCTACGACAACCATTGCAACGGTAGGGTATGGAGATGTGGTTTTCAGGTCACTTATGGGAAGGCTCTTTTCCATAGTGGTTCAGATTATGGGAATTATTCTGATTTCGGGTTTTCTTGCAACGTATGTTATCACTCCCTGGATGGACAGGGTGATTAAGTTCAGGATGCCGAGAAAAGTTCCTTCCAGCACTAAAGATCATATTATTATCTGCGGCTACAATCAGCTGGTGGAAACCCTTATTGATGAACTTGCAGAGCAGGAAATAACTTTTATAATAATCGAAGACGAGGAAGAGCTGGTCAAGGAACTTGTTTACAGGGACATTCCCTGTATTTTCGGGGCTCCGAGCGATAAACAGACACTTATAAATGCAGGCATTGAAAAAGCGATAATTCTTATAGCCAACAAGTCCGATGAAAGAAACGCAAATATCGTACTGACTGCAAGAGAGTACCAGCACCTCAATATTATTGCTATTGTTGAGGACCGTTCTAACTCAAAATACCTTAAATATGCAGGTGCAGATACGGTTGTCTCTCCCAAATCTATGTTCGGGCAGTTTATCGGAAGAAAAGCTATGGACAGGCTTGTAAGCAGAGTAACGGGGACAACCGAAATCTTCAAAGGGGTACACGTCACGGAATTTCCCGTATACCTCAGGAGCCCGCTCATAGGTAAAACCATTAAAGAGGTTTCCAGCCAGAGGCTGACAGGAGCAAGAATAGTTGGAATCTGGAAAAGCGGAAATCTCTCGTTTAATCCCGAAGAAGATGATGTCATACGCGGAAACTCTGTCCTTCTGGCTGTGGGAACATCTGAGGAGCTCGCAAAACTGAAGAAACTTACGCATTGATACCAGCAAGATACAGCCTGAAGCATGGACCTGATTATCACTTTCCTGAATTTATTAAAAATCCGAGGATTCAAAATGGAATCAAAAGGGCATCTTGTCGTACTGGGGTATGGAGACGTTGGAAAAAGCATTGTCAGCGAACTTTCTGAAAGTCCGTTTCGTTTTGTAGTTATAGACTCTAATGAAAAAGTTTTTGAAAATGTGGAATTTGAACACATTGTTGGAAACGGGTCTGATGAAGAGGTTCTTGTTGCGGCCGGGGTAAAAACTGCATCTTTTGTGTTTGTTGCCCTGAATGACGATACAAATGTTATTTTTGCAACCCTTATCTCCCGGGGGCTGAACCCTGGAGCCACTATTGTGGCAAGGGCAAACTCTGTAAAATCTATTGATAAAATATATAAGGCAGGAGCGGACTATGTCGGGTCCCTTTCTATAGTTGCAGGGCAGATGCTTGCGAAAATGAGTGCAGACTGTATTGGGAAAGTCTGCCGGATCGATGAAGACATTATGCTTTATGAGGGAATAGAAATAGAAAAACACCTTATTGAGAAAGGCTCTCCCCTCGACAAAAAATCAATAGAAGAGCTGGACCTCGAAAAAAAAATCGGCTGCACGGTAATAGGCATAGAGCGCGAAGGATTTGTTACAATTTCCATAAATAAGCAGACAGTACTTCATGCAGGAGACACAATTGCAGTCGGGGGGAGCAGCAAGCAGATTTCCGAATTTAAGGAGAAATATATCGACTAATACTCATCTCCAAAGCGGTGGAGAATTGAATCTATGGATTCGATTTCAAACTTCTCCGCACCAGCAAGACAGGATCCTTCAAAATCGTCCTTTGTCATTTTGCCATAGTTCATGTGTATCGCCGTTGTTTGCTGCGCAAAAATTCTGAAGGAAAGGAGGATGTTGATTTCTTATGAAGCTTCTTTTTTTGAATGGTCATGGGCGTAAAAATGACACAAGATTGGATTGAATAATAAGTTCCTGGTAAAAGATGACTTTTATTTCACATAGATGACTTTATGTGGATAAACATTTTGATAGCATTGGTGTCTTTCTAACTCATTGTCTGTCTAACTCATGTGATAGCTTGGAAAGTTATTATATAAACGATAACACTATAAAGTAGTTAAGACAATTATAACAAAGAAGAACTTGTAATCTCTATTAATTGAGAAATTTTCGATTAATTCAGACTATAATCATTTAAAATATATTTATCGCGCCTGAAGATGTGATAATATGGAAAATTTGCCTACCGGAGTGGAAGGATTGGATTTGCTGATGGATGGAGGGTATCCTGAAGGGAAGAGTATTCTTGTTACCGGTCCCCCTGGTTCAGGAAAGACTATTCTCGGGCTTCACTTCCTTCACAGAAGCTGCCAGGACGGGAGAAAATGCATACTTGTCCTTACCAGAGAGCTCACTGACGATGTACTCGCTCAGGCACGCAGCCTTAAACTTGACCTTGAGCCTTTCATTGAAAAAGGGCAGCTCAGTATAAGGAATATATTCGAAGACAAAATAAACAAGATAAAAAGCGTCTCAAAGTTCGGAAAAGGGCTCTGTGCCGTGGATACGGATATAATCGAGTACTTAAGTTCCATGTCTTCTGAAGTTGATGTTGTGGTCATTGACAACATCGGAGTAATGGCTATAACTCATGATATAAGGGAGTTTGCGGACGAGTTCAGTTCGATAAGCATTATCCTGCTGAAAAACGGATGTACAAGCCTTTTCATTATGGACGAGGACTCCTATAACCTGACCCAGAGGCTTACGGGTTATATGGTCTTCGGGCTGATGAGGCTCATAACACAGGAGAATTTCAATTCTGGAAAAACAAAACAGTATCTCTACATTGAAAAAATGAGAAACACGCCAGTTCCTATCAAATACTCACTGTTTGACATCACATCTCATGGAATCCGGGTTATTTCGAGCATGAAGTCGCCGTAAAGTGGCCTCGCCTTAATATGGCCTGGCATATTTTCATATATTTTTTACCCTAACATGAGACTTTCGTAAAAATACATAATAACGGAAATCAGAGGGGATTTTTGCAAAAAAAGATTTACGAAAAATAGAATAGATATAATTCAGTGCCAGTTCAGTGTCGGAATGAAAAGGAAGTGAAAAAATATTATGCTGCTCTGATGAGAAATTCGCAGCAGTCGTTTTTGTTTCCTATGGTTTTCAGGGCTTCAAGCCTGCATCCTGAATCTACTTTCAAAGTTATATTTGAAAAAATTTTTCTGGTAAGTGTGCAGAGAATAGGGTTTTTACGGGCTTCTTCCCCTTTCCAGGGGCATTTTGTTCCTTTAACTTTCCAGAGCTTTCCGTTTTCTTCCATAGTCGAGGAAAAGTCTCCACCCAGCTGGTTCATTATTTCAGCGCAGACACTTCCTGCATAATCCAGATCCATTTCCCTGTTCTCGAAGTGGTACATATCAAGAAGTGTTTTCTCTACCATTCCTGTCATCTGGTTTATTATGACTTTCTTTTCTTCATTGGAAACCGACTGAAGAAGGGTAGGAATTACGGCTGTAAGGATGCTCTGTACCCTGTTTTTTACTTCGAGGCTGTCGCGGTCTGCAACCAGCCTGTCGTGGAGGCACTTGACTCTGAGCAGAGATTTCACCCTGGTCTTAAGCTCAAGCCTGTTTATGGGTTTTGTGAGAAAGTCATCAGCTCCGGCTTCAATCCCTTTTATGCGGTCTTCAAGTTCCGAGAGAGCTGTAAGCATAAGGACAGGAATAAACTGGGTTTCGGGATTTTCCTTGAGAATTTTACAGACTTCATAGCCGTTGATTTCAGGCATCATAACATCCAGAAGGACGATATCGGGCTTTTCGTCTTTAACCTTCTGGAGAGCCTCTTTTCCGCCATAGGCACAGATGACCTCATAGGGTTCAACTGCAAGGTAGGCTTCCATCAGTTCTACGTTCTCCTTCATATCATCAACAATCAGGACTTTTGGTTTGTTTTTCTCATTCAACAAGGCTCCCTCCCTTGGTTTCATGAATCTTGATCCCTTCTGATGTGATTTCAAAAATCGACATATCTGGAGTTATCGGAGTACTGCGCATCTTGGATATGTACAGGTAGCGTTCCATTTTTCCCAGATACGCATTCTCTTTTACCAGAAGGCGAATAGAACCGTAGGACGAGTATTCAGCAAGCTGATTGGTTAAATTGTGCGCGGACTCATCCATGATCAGTAGTGTGGTACAGCCTTTTTTTCTCACGAGATAGTTCAGCCCGTCAAACTGATCCCTGAGCTTTTTGCTGGAAACCCTCAGAGCAAAGGTTCCCAGGTTATCTATGACAAGGCATTCTGTTCCTTCGCTTATGAATTCTATAACATTGGGAAGTTCAATATCAAGGCTTTCAGGTTTAAAGCCGTATCTTGTCTGCCCTATGCTTTCTGAACGGCTCTCAAATATATTTTCTATGACAAGCTGCCCTCTTTCATAATACGGTCTAATATCATGCCCCAGTAATTCTGCCTGGTAAAGAATATCTTCAGGAGTTTCTTCGGTTGCGATCATCAGGCATTTTCGTCCTTCAACGCAGTTCCTGTGAAGAAAATGGATTCCATAGATGGTTTTTCCACTTCCTGCTACCCCTGTTATAAGGGTTGCTTTGTTCACAGGATAACCCCCATTTAATTTCTTATCCAGTTCCTCTATGCCTGTTGAAACTCTCTCCATTTTGGTAAGCCCTCATTCTTCTGTGTACTTAGTCCCGTCTCCTTTCCATGTTCCCAGACAGTTATTTTTGTAATTATGTGAACTATAGAAGGCTTGATAATTTTAACAGCTTTCTAACTTCCAAAATACTGCTATTTTGGGGCAAAAATAAAATGGCCTTCTAGTTTATTTATTTTAGCTAGATATGGACATGTCAGGCTCTTATCTTGACGGGTATGCGTTTAAATGATATCGGAAATCATCTATATATATTAAAAGAACTTTTGTAATATAAAAGTTATGTATGTAATACTCATTTTTCTTTTTTTCGGCAAGTTTGTTATTTATTTCGACCTGTCGGAGTTATTAACTTCCTGGCTTCTCAGCTCTCTATGTATTTTTATTTATCATCTTCGACTTCATAAATATTTTTCGATGATGAGCAGTTTTTGATTTTTCTTTTCTCTCCTTTCTTTTTCCTTCATTCCTTTTTTCTTAATTTTGAGAGAAACCTTTAATATGGATAGTTACTATCAATACTGCGGCACAGCGGGCTCGTGGGGTAGCCAGGATATCCTAATGGGCTTCGAAGTAAGATCTTTTACGAAGATACCCATTGACTCGTGTTCGAATCGCGGCGGGCCCGCTAATCTATTTTCTACTTAACCTTTATTTTTTCACGGGCTATGCCCTGTCAGTATTATTTTTTCCAGACGTTTTCATCTTTATTCCACAAATTCACGCAATAGATTTTTATAGAAAATCCGGTTTTGTTGTTTATGGAGCTGTCTTTCTGGAAGCATGTATAGAACACCTATCCATGATGAGAAAATTTTGACTTATTAACAGGTTTAGTGTTTGATCATTCAGATAGCCTGAAATTAATCTGTAAGTATACTCTATAAATTTAGAGTTATATAGACAGCTACTTATTTACTGAACAAAATTCTATTCTATGAGCTGGTATGAATGAGCTGGTATGCAATAGATGCGGTGGATAGAGCTTTTTCAAGGACAAAAAAAGCTCTTTTCGAGCCTTTTGATTTCTGGAAGTGGGTAAAATTTGCAATAATTGTCTTTTTTGTTGGCGGACTAGGGTCAAATTACGGAGGATCGGGTACCAATTATCAAGCGGGTCCCAGTGATTTTGGAAGTGATTTCCCCAATATCGAACCCGGCGAGATTACTGATCTTCCTTCCGATACGTCCTGGCCTGGACTTAACTATATCGAGTCCGTATCACCTCTGGCAATTATAGCTGCAGCGGTAATTTTCTTTATTCTTTTCATTCTGGTTTTTTCTTATATTGCCAGTGTCATGGAGTTTGTTTTTGTAGAAGCCCTTGTAAGGAACGAAGTGCATCTCCGTTCTTACTTTAGAAAATTCATGGGAAGAGGATTCAATCTCCTGCTTATACGCCTTGTCATATCGCTTATTATTATCGTACTTTTCGTACTGGCTTTGCTGCCTTTTATCCCTATATTTAGTACAGAATCTCCTGACCTCGCCGTGCCTGCTCTCGTGGGAGGACTTTTCTGGATTTTTGGCGTGATTATTTTACTTGCCCTGATAGGGGCAGTTGCAGGATCTTTCTTAAGCCTTGCAATCCCCCTTTCCATTTACAGGGAAACAGGAATTATTTCGGCTTTCCGTATGGTCTACAGGAATTTCAGGAAAAGCTGGCAGGAATTGCTGGTTTACTGGTTTATAAGGGTCGCTCTCGGAATAGGGATTGGTATCCTTGCATTTGTCCTGTTTGTACTGCTGGCACTGGTGCTGGTTATTGTTTTTCTTATTATTGACGGGATTCTTTATTTCCTCTTCTCGACGTTTGCATCAGAATCCATTCTCTTGATAATCCTGATTCCTGTTGTCCTGGCAGAACTGCTGCTTATCTTTGCCACTCTGCTGATACTGAGCGTACCGCTTGCAGTTTTTCTGAAGTACCATTTGCTGAGCTTCCTTGAAACATGGTTTGCCGATGCCAGCATTCCGTTTTTCGATGAACTTCCTGCGGAGCCGGAAACCGTATTGGGAAGCGGGCCTGAGACTGGGTTAAGCGAATCGGAACAATATTCATCTGAGCAAACTATACCGGAACAGAGTGAATCTGAATCACAAAGTGGATCTGAATCGCCCAGATCCGGGTCAGAGGATTCAGAGACTACTGCCGCGCCTCAATTCTGATCTATGGGGACAAACCTGAATTTTTGCTTGTGGTTACTCCTGGCAGCTTTAACAAGAGCCGCCGGGTAAACCCTACCATTAAGGACGTACTTGAAGCATAAAAACTGTGGAATTGCTCCAGCAGGTTTAGAAATGCAGAAATGCTGGTGATAAATAAATCGTAATTGGAGCGGATCATCAGGATCTCGCCTAACGAGAAGACGGCTTTATTGTGCATCACATTCTTCATGTCTTCAAACTGATGCATCAGGAACCGAATCCCCATTGTTTTCGTTTTCTCAGTGGACGGGCAGGGTTCGAAATTGTATACCCCTTTTTCGCCCACCTGCGACAGTTCAGCCACCAGACGCTGCAGATAGCCAAGCAGTTCTTCCCGATTCTGAGACTCATTCGTAGCCGTGTTTACCTCCTGGATCAGCTTTACTGCCCGGGTTTTCATGACGTTTATGAGCCCGGAATCCGCAAAAGGCTGCTGCAGTAGTTCACCAAGCTCGGAAACAAACTCTTCAAAATGGTTGCCCAGTTTGCTACCGGGCTCAAAAAACCCTGCATACTTCTTGATGTGCCCGAGGAGGGATTCCAGAGTTGCATAATTTAAAGCATTCCTGGCCGACAATGTCTCTCAATAGGTCTTTGCCTCCTGAACTCCGTATTTGCCACAGTAGGCTGCAGCCAGCTGTTGATGCAGTTCCTGCAATTTCGCCTTACGGCGCGCCTGCTCGGCCAGCATTTTGACCTGAAAATTGAAGTTGATCCCTTTGTCTACCTGCAAAAGGTCCTGTGTGCTTAATTTGAGCTGCGCTGTTCCTGAAAACACCTTCAGGTAGTACAGGCGAGGCTGGAAAAGCAGTTGGAGCGCTTTTAATCCGCAGCTCACGATCCATTTCAGATGCCGTTTTTTCTTCATCCACGGTATAAGGGATAACAGACAGGATTCTGAATGAATTATTTAGCCGACCGAAAATAGTGAAGAGCTCGTCGGAGATTGTCTGCAGTTCGTCTTTTATGTACTTACTTTCCTTTGCCGTAATAGTGAGTCCTTTTATCTCCGGTTCCGTAGTCCGAACGGTATGGTAAAAGCTGAATTCTTCCAGGATACGGTTCGGAATCGTAAAATCGACACACTTCCCGCCTAAATCCTGGGAAAACGATGAGCTGCGAACCAGATCGTCCGCATCAGGTAGCATCGGAGTTCCCCCGCCTGACAATGCCTCACCGGGCAAGTCCGATAAATCCGCTACCAGGATGAGGTCTCTGGGAATCTTCTTGTCATCCAGGGTTATCGGGATGGGTGTACCCTCAAGTCCTGCAATAAGTCCATAAGCCCGTTCGTGAGTCCTGTTATCCACCCGCCCAAAGAAATAGCCCCCACGATCTGTCTGTGCAGAGAAGATCGGGTGATAGCTTTGACTGCCTGCTGAAGCATCAGGATCATCACTTGCCATGATGACGATCTGAATGCCGGCAGCTTTCTTTTCTCCAGAAATATCAATTACCCTGCCAGCAACCTTTTGGCAGGCATCAAGGACCGGGCTTGATTCATTGAATTGAATCACCCTGGGGTCCACGTTGCAGGACCAGGGGCTGTGTGTTATCTTCATTGTTTTCAGGTAAAATAGCTGCATTCAGACTGCCAAAACTGTAAATTTGAGTGCCCAGTTGCTCACCATCCGGTGCGAACACTTGCGATCGTGACTGACTTTCCGCCCAGAAGCTCCTGGTTGGGCAGGAAAAAACGGAAAGCTCCGTTTCTTTCGACATCAACGCGATCCTTGCTGTAGATCGAGTTTCCGCTGATCTCCTGAATGTAGCTTACTTTCAAAAAATGACCCAGATAATCGTCCGTAATAAGCCTGTTATCTGTTGGTTTCAAAAAACCGTTGACGCTGACTCTATTCATACTCTATTCATCCCCACTATTTCGAGCCCCTTAAAAGGGATTTTCTATTCTTACCCCAGAGCTACTCTTTTTACTGAACAGGTAAAAAGCAACCCCTGTAATTACCTCCCTAAATTTTCAAGTACCTCCAATGGCAACTAAATTATATAACTAATGTTCATGTGTCTTCGGTTAAGTGAGGAATCATGACAAATTGCGTCAATTCCCTCAACATTTGTCAAATATTTGATTTTATGTATGTAGGAGCAAGGCATCGATTTCATGTAAATTTACCAAAATTTAAGATAGGCTTATTATGCAAAATCGATAGCTTTCGGGCAAGAAAATTCCTTAACCGATGACCAATGAACTAATGTTAGGATATAAAATACTTATGAAAAGTATTCAAGGACTTTTTACTATTTTCTGGTCTTCCGAGTTTACTCAAAGTTATGCAAAATAGTGAAATTTTAATTAAGTGAAATAAGTATTTTTTAACAGCAAGAGGCACAAATCAAGAGAAAAATCAGTGACGATGACTATATTTAATACAATTCCCTGTCAATCTAAAGATTTATATATTTTGAACACTCTATTTGATAATGCAGACTGCCAAGGTGGCGGAGCGGTCACGCAATCGCCAGCAGAGCGATTCAGTCCTGGTTCAAATCCGGACCTTGGCTTCTTATAATTTATAAACAACATTTTCTTTTCTTTCGAATAAATCTTTTATTCTCTGCCTTTTTGAGGTTATTTCACTTTTATCTCTGGTTCTCTAAAAATACAGGTAATGCTCCTCCAGTTTCTATCTTATTATGCCAGAAACAACTCTACAAATTTAGTTTATAAAAAAAGAGTTATCTTCTCATGGGGTATATCTTAATATAATCTTAAAAAGGCTAGATAACTGAAACTGGTCATTGATACTTTGAGCAAAGATATCAAATACATAGAATTTCCTGCAGGCACAGACAGGACGTATCTGGACAATGTTTGTTACGAGATGGACAGGGGAACAGATACACTGACAATAAGCCTGGAAGGAAATTTTTACAAATCTCTTAAAAAAAGAACTCCTGACCCTGTCAACAGACTGGGTTCAGGAACGGTCAATGTTCTAAAAATATCTGCAATGTCTTTGTCCATTTTCCTGTTTTTTCTGCTGGTCCTCAAAATAATACAGAAAGAGGCCGACTCTCTTTTATCGCTGTTCTTGCTCTCTGCAAGCATGATATGTTTCGTTGTTGCCTCAAATTTGTATGAAATAGAGAGTTACCGCAATATTTTCCGATGCAATAAATGCGGCAGAGATTTTGCCTGCGATGAAACTAAAAAGCCTCTTATCAAAATGGTAAGCAGTTACGATAGATATGAAAAAACAATAACAAGCTACTTGAAGTGCAGGTACTGCAACGACGAGCGTATAAAGATTGAAATAGCCCACAGAAATTCGAAATCCAGATCAAAGAACACAAATAAAAACAGAAAAACCTGTAAAGGATGTGGAAAGGAGTTCAGCTTGATAGAATACAGAAATCCTGACGCACACCTGGTGCATTACAATATTTTCAGGACAATAAAGCACTATAAATGCACACATTGCGAGTATATGGAAATCAGCATAAGGGATTATTATGTCACCATAAATAGAATTTAAATGAAAATCTACTGCGCATCTGATTTTCACATTGGTTACCAGGATGCAAATTATCCGAAAATAAAAGAGTTTTTTGAGCTGGTGAAAGCAAATGCAGGCGAGCTGATCCTCTGTGGGGATGTCCTGGATTTATGGCGCTGTCCCATTGAAACTATCGAAAGCCAGGAACCTATGAAAAGTACTTACGAAGCATTACTAAAATTGGCAGAGGAAGTTCCCACCAGGATCGTCTGGGGAAACCATGACTATAAGCTGTGGAAAAAAGTAAAAGTCCCCATGCATTAATTAAAACTCCTTTTGAATTGAAAATTGAAGACAGTAATTATCGCCTGAGAATAGAGAAAATCCATGAGAAAGCAAAAGAGTTCATCAACAAAGAAGGGTTGGATTACCTTATTATGGGCCATACCCATGAGCCGGTAGGAGATGACGGTAAGCTCTTTGACTGTGGGGATATGATTGACAGCCTTACCTACGTAATAATTGAAAATGGGAAGCCCAGGCTTGAAAAGATGCCTGGTGGTGATTAAAAAAGAACTGAAACGCAGATGTCAGGTGGGTAGGTTTTAACCTGTTCGTTGTTGCATCTTTTTCTTTGTTAAATACATTTTAGCTGCTGCCTTCAACCCTCCCGCCAAATTCTACATCTCCATACCATGCAGGATCCTGCAACAGTATGGTCACCTGATCATCCTGAAAAGTATGAGTTACCTTATAGTGATTTACATTTGCGACCTCATCAACATCAGCAACAAAAACGTTGTCTGATTCCCAAGATCCTTTCCCTGCCGCAGGGAGACCGTATTCTCCGGGAGAGAATCTGGAGACATTATCCAGCCCCAGAAGAAACTCTAACGTCTGATTTTCCGGCAGCCCCAATCTGAATAAAGCTTCTCCTTTTTCCTCATCAAAAGTTAAAGAGAGAGACTGAAGGTCCAGAGGATTGGAATCGAGAACGTATGTTTTGCCATCTATTTTTTTCGCCATCTCAGGCAGAGACTTCACAGGTTCAGGCTCAGGAGGCTCTGCAGCGGCATTTATATTTTCTTGAAGCCTTTCATAGGCTGCTGGATTTTCCGGAAGGGGCTGATCTGACTGCAGAGCAGCAACAAGGAAAGGAGCAACCTCATCCGATTCAAAGCCACCACCAGTGATTACTACTATGAGATCTTTTTCAGGTACTACAGTTATTAGTTGAGTCCCACGCCCTCTTGCCTCATAACGTGCAGGAAGATCATCGATTGGAACCCACCACTGGTAACCATATCCATCACCCTCGCCATCCTCAGTAATAACCTGTGTTTGTGTAGACTTTGCCACCCATTCTGCCGGAACTATCTGTTTCCCATCCCAGGTCCCATTATTAAGATAGAGGTATCCGAGTTTGGCCATATCGTGAGGAGTCAAATGCAGATCACCCCAGCCGTGGTTATTCCCCTGTGGATCATAAGGCCAGATGACATTGGAGATGCCGAGAGGCTTAAAGAGAGTTTTGTTGGCGTAAGCCTGTTCGCTCATTCCAGTAGTTTCAGTGATGATCCCTGAGAGGAGGTGGGAATTGGGGCTGCAGTAGACGAAGCGGGTGCCAGGTTCTTCTGCCATGGGAAGGTCAAGCGTAAACTGGATCCAGTCAGGGCTATCTTCCATTTGCTCCAGAGTAACTTCGTAAGGCTCGTTAACGCATTCAAAACCCGATCTCATGGTAAGAAGATCTTCCAGAGTCATTGCCTTTTTATTTGCATCAACATTCGCAACAGTTCGATCAGGGAAAAACTCAAGGACTGGTTGATCGACACCTGCAATGTATCCTTCGGAAATTGCGATACCTATCAGGGTCCCTGTAAAACTTTTGGTAACGGAAGCGACATCGTGTACTGAATTATTGGAAAAAGGATAGAAGTAGGCATCAGTCACGATGTATCCATTACGTATAATCAACAGGCTGTGGATGTTAATGTCATTTTCCTTGACGTAATCCAGTAATTCAGCCAATTTTTCCGAATCCATCCCCTGCTGCTCAGGCGTTGATGTCCTCCAGCTTTCGGCAGGCCAGTATGTAGCGGACTCATTGACTGAAGCCGATTCGTTGCCTGAATCAGGAGTCTCAACACAACCAGAGGCTGTGAGCAGAACAACTAAAAACACAAGTAATCCGATAAATTTTGAATTTTCTGTACCCCTCATTACTTTTACCCCAGATTACCCGATATTTGACCTTTTCCCAAAAAATAGAGACAATTTACCCTGATTTTTAGATAATATGTTTTCTGTAATATATAATACATTTTACATAAAAACCCAAACCTTTCCCCGGGGAAAAGTAAGGCAGTTTATCTAACTTCAGAACTATTAACGGGTTGAGCAAGATGTCAGTAGATCAGATCCCAATCGGAAAATTCTCCCTTATGACCCGCCTCTCCCAGAAAGCTCTCAGGCTCTATGACAGTAAAGGGCTGCTCGTTCCGGAAGTAAAAGATTCTTTTACAGGTTACCGTTACTACACGGTTCCTCAGATCGAGCAGGGAATGAAGATCAAGACCTTTACTTTTCTGGGATTTTCCCTTGAGGAGATTTCCATGCTTCTGGATGCAGAAAGCGAAGGAAATTATGAGTTTATTGAGACCTGTTTCAGGAAGAGGCTTGAGGAAGTCCGGCTGGAGGTAGGGCAGCTGCAAAGGATCGAGGGCATTTTGCAGGGCGCCTGCAAACATAGTGGAAAAGTTACGGAGATATTCAATATGTCAGTTACAGAACCCGTTATCAAAGAAATTCCCGAGCTGCGGGTATTGAGCAAGCGTGAAAAAGGGAACTTTGTAGCAACTATAGGAAAGCTAATAGGTGAAATCTGTGCATGCGTCAGCAGCCCTGAAAACCAGAGGAACCGAATAAGAATTACAGGTCCGATTATGTTCCTCTGCCACGATGAGGAATATAAAGAAACAGGTGCGGATATAGAGATCGCACTTCCGGTTTCAGGAAGGGTCTCAGTGGAAGATTCTAAGATGGAAATAAAGACACTGCCATCTATAAGAGCTGTTTCCGTTATCTATCGGGGTCCCTATTCTGGAGTTGAAGCAGCCTATAAGAAGATTTTCTCATACACGGAAGAAAATAAGCTGGGGACTTTTATGCCGAGCAGGGAAATGTACTTTAATGACCCTGCTGAAGTACCTGAAGAAGAACTCATGACCGAAGTTCAGGTTCAGATAAAGGAAAGGTAATTTATTCGTTGCTCCAGATTTTTGGAGCAGTTCTTTTTTTGCCCGGTGTGCAGGAAATTTAGTTCTGAGTCCTCAAAATTAAGAAAGGGACTACGGAAGAGTACTGTCCAAATATTAATCTCCTGTAATCTGTTGCTACGATACTTGTTTAAAAAGTGCATTATAAGTATCAAAGTTAAGAGATAAATAATATTTATGGCGAGAAAAAGCCCGATTTTCATGAAATGTATGTAGTTATGGAACTCAGTTGTTGATTTGTCGAATTTATTTTTATTAAAGTCGATGTGAAATTGTTAAAGTCGATATGAACATTAAACCTCCCTTTTGATTGAATGGACATGTAAAATTTATTTTTGGTTAATGTCAAGAATGAAAGTTTGTGAAGATAATCTTTATTTCAGATATATCTGCGGAAACCTGGCGATATGATTTAAGACTTTTATTATTACAAAATTAGTACTTATATTTCTATAAATATTATATCTTGTAGAATAATAAGGTTTTACTGATTCAATTTGACACTACTTTCACTGAATATACAAAAAGAGTACGAAATTTTGATAAGTACAGAATTTTGCCAACAATATCTTTTTTTAGAAATTAATTCAGATGATTGATTGGTAAAATAATATTATGCGGTGAATCTGTCGAAGGAAAGGATCAAGAACCGGACCTGAATCGAATCAAATTGAGAAAGAGTCTGGGGGGTATCAATGGGAAAACAAACATCTGGCATAACACAAAAGATACTTTGTGTTTTCACATTAATTTTTGTAATATCAGCAATAACCGTAGCAGTAAGCGCAGTAAAAGGAGAAACACAGGGTGAAAACGCAACAAAACAAGAAGATAATGTAACAGAACCAGAAAATAATGTAACGGAACCAGAAAATAATGTAACGGAACCAGAAAATAATGTAACAGAACCAGAAAATAATGTAACAGAACCAGAAAATAATGTAACAGAACCAGAAAACAATGTAACAGAACCAGAAAATAACCTGACAGAACTCGAAAAGAACTTAACACTACCAGAGATTAACATAACAGACCCAGAAACCAATGAGATTATACCAGTTTCCCTGGTACCACCAACAATAGGGACCAATAATGAGATTTCTGTATTTAACGAGCCCACAAACACTACTTCCACAGTGAATGTAGGTCCTGATGCTGGAGGAGTTGCAGTCAGCCCTGATGGGACAAACGTGTATGTAACAAATGTTAACGACAATACTGTTTCTGTAATTGACTCAGTTACAAACAACATTGTAGCCACAGTCGATGTCGGCGAGTATCCTGCAGGAATTGCAGTCAACCCGGATGGAACATACGTGTATGTGACGAATATTATCAGCAATACTGTCACCATAATAAACACGATTACAAACAACGTTGTAGCCACAGTCGATGTCGGCGAGTCCCCTGCAGGAATTGCGGTGAGCCCGGATGGAACACATGTGTACGTGACGAATGTTGTCAGCAACACTGTCACCATAATAAACACGATTACAAACAACGTTGTAGCCACAGTCGATGTCGGCGAATGTCCTTCCGGAATTGCAGTCAACCCGGATGGAACATACGTGTACGTGACGAATATTATCAGCAATACTGTCACCATAATAAACACGATTACAAACAACGTTGTAGCCACAGTCGATGTCGGCGAGTCTCCTGCAGGAATTGCGGTGAGCCCGGATGGAACATATGTTTATGTGACGAATGTTGTCAGCAACACTGTCACTATAATAAACACGGTTACAAACACTGTTATAGCCACGGTTGATGTTGGCAAATATCCCGCCAGAATTGAAGCCGTGGGAACATACGTATATGTGACGAATATAATCAGCAATACTGTAACTATAATTAACACAATTACAAACACTGTAATAGCCACGGTGCCTGCGGGAAGTGCTCCTGCTCCTGCTGGAAAATGCATATGTCCTCTTCCAATAATAAAACCCCGCCCTGTTGCAAACTTCAGCAGCAATGTCATTCTATCGGTGCAGTTTAAAGACCTCTCGAAAAATGCAACCAAATGGTACTGGGACTTTGGAGATGGAACATATTCAACAGAACGGAATCCTCTACACATATACAAAAAAGCAGGGAACTACACAGTTAAACTAAAAGCAATCAATAAATACGGTACAAGTTCAAAAACCGCCATAGTCAGGGTCTGTACTGGCAGGTAATGGAAAAACATCATTTAATGGATCAAATAAAAGGTATAAGTAAAGTTACCGGGGCGTTAAACATATTTTTTGTTATTGCCCCGGGAGTGAAGAGGGTCAAAGTAACCTGACTTTTATATAAGGGATAAAGTACCCTCTCATTTTTTTCAAAGTCGTTTATCTTTTTTCAAAGATTTTGTTAAGATCAGCCATCCCCAGGGAAACCTCAAACTCTTTAAGCCTGAAAAATTTCTTTGCCCGCATGTCGTCATCTTCGAGCCGCAGGTCACTTTCAACAAATCCGGCTTTTTCAAGGCGCTTCAAATGCAGGTTCACGACCTGCCTTGAGAGGTCCAGATCCTTGGCGAGTTCGTACACATATCTCTCCCTTTCGGCAAGCAGGTAGAGAAGCTTTAATCGGATCGGATGGGAGAGGGCCTCGCCTATGTCCACAATCTGTTGAAGTGATTTTGTCATCCGGTATACCTTCGCATTTTAGGAGTAAAGACCTGAAATATTCCTTAAACTTCTCTTCCCGTATTAAAGTTTAGATTTCTTCCAGTTTGGACTTTATTTCTTCCACTGTTTTTTTAATATCTTCAATATCCTTTTCGATTTTCACAAGCCTTTCATTGTCTGTGGATGCCGTATGTCCCGACCTGTTCAGAAGCACCACAACTGCCCCCACAATGACAAGGATGATGATGATGTTCAGTAAAAACCCCCACACAGAACCATACATGCCAAAACCCATACCGTTCAAAATATACACCTCGTAGAAAGTCAGATTTTTCCCGATTAATCCTCTTTTCCTGATTTATCTTTTTTCTTATTCCGTATTTTTGTCATTATTTTATCCTTTATTTTTTCCTTAGCTAATGATTTCAACCATAAATATAAAAAATACCCGGTAAAATGGGTCTTTGGAAAATATGCCGAAACTCCAGGACTTCGTTTTATAAAAGATCTTACTGTTTAATTCCCGTTAACTCACTGTTTAACTCACTGTTTATATGAGCCCGCGGAATGAAATCAGAGAGCAGAGAAAAAAGTTATGGCTCAGTTGCCATAAGCTCTGCAGAAACCTGATCCACGGGCAAACCTGCCGCCTGTCTGACATCCTGCAGGAACGTCATACCCGGTATATACTTCACCGGTGACTGCGTCGATTCTTGCCTGCGTATAGGCTCCGTTCTCATCCTTATAGGAAACAATCCACCAGCGGTTCATCTGATAGATATCGTCTTTGGAGACATTTTCATCAATTTCAGCCTTTGCGATTTCAAAAGCTTCATCTATGGTTTCAACTTCAAGTTCTACGCTTCCGTCTGCGTTGTAGTAAGGACAGAAAGCATAATTGCCTGTACCAGAATCTGTATATCTGGCAGCCCACCTGTGCATGGATCCAGAGCCGTATCTTATTCCTGTATCATCCGACGCAACTGCACTGGCAACTGCTGCTCCAAAAGCCCCTATCATCAGTGTGACCAGGAGAATTGCAATTATATTTTTCTTCATTTTTTCACCTTCGATTCTGCTTTTTTTTTCGGTTTATACTATTAGACACTACATTCACCATATGTAGTGTTTACACTACATATGTAGTTCTCAAGGAGATATATAACTTATGGTCACTACTGCTGTTTTTGCCCAAAATTCAGCTGTACTTCTCATTTAACCATCCGATAAGAGGCGGGATCCAGCAGAGATTTGCGGCAATGGTCTCAAGTGCCGTGAAGGTCTGCGTTGTAGGGCTGAAACCCAGAATTCTTGCTCCAAGCAGTCCGAGCGGGACAAGTATGATTACAAAAAGGCTTGCCAGCATGACCGGATGGTGGACATATCTGAAAAATCCGGCTTTCCACGAACCTTCAGCTCGTTTGAGGAAGAGCATACCTGAAATATTGGCTCCTATCTGGTCGCTGAGTGCATAGAAATATGGTATGTAAAATCCCTCAACTCCATAAACATCGACTCCTGCAAGCCGGCTCCCGAGGTCAATTGCCCAGGGAAAGGCAAGCCCTAAGAACTTTCCCCAGCCGTAGGCTTCTGCCATGCTTCCCTCAGCCTTTCGAAGGCGCTGGCGTATGGAAAAAATCCCTTCAAAAATGCTCTCCCCTTCTCCTGCAAGAGTCCTGACAAGCCACTGTCCCACCGGGCTTCGCTGATATCCCTGAAAGTCCAGAAAAACCCCTGCAAGAAGCCCTAAAATGTATCCCGGGATTGTATACTTTATAAGTTCTGAAAACTCCTCCCCTTCTTCAGGAACTTCTTCCTCAGAAGATTCCTCTTCAGAAAACTTCTCATTTTCCACACTCATCCTATTCGACCCTCTAACTCATAATCCAGTTAAGAATACTTTTTGACTGCCTTATGCTTAAAAAGCAGTAAAAAATGAATTAAAAATGGAAAAAGTATATCTGGCAGTACTTGTTTAGGCTTTTGGCTTTTAATATTTTTTTGACTTCATTTTTGTACTGTGATTTCATTTTTGGCTTTTTTCATGATTCTTCAGCCCGGGAAACTAATATAAACAGTCGTGCCAGATAATATAAAGGAGAATCATGAAAGCCCTGGAATGCAGTACCATTGACATTGCACCTACAATTTCGAGATTATTGAAAGTTCCTATGGTTCCACCTTCGGGAAAGCCAATTCCTGAGGTCGAAAATTATGCAGGGGAAAAAGGCTGTAAAAGGGCGGTAATCATAGTTATTGACAGCCTTGGCTACTCTCTTTACTGGCACCTTTCTACGGTAATGAAAAACCTGCAAGGAATTGCTGAAAAAGGCTTGCTTTTCAAATGCCGGTCTCCGGCGACTATAACGTCGCCTGCAATTGCTTCGATATTTACTGGTTATCTTCCAGAAGAGCATAATATCTACTCGACCGCTGACATTTATGCTGAGAGAGCAAAGGACTCTGAAAATCCAAAGCTAAGAAGTATTATGGAATGGGCTTACAGGGCAGGAATGAAGGCATCGGCTGTAATAGAAAAGGAAGGAGCAGAGAGTTTCAGAGGAAGAATAAAAGACTTTTACGGAGTTCCTGATTCCGAAGACATACTTGATTATGACTGCAAGATAACAGACTATGCTTTACATGCTCTGAAAGAAAAGCCTGATATCCTTGCCGTACACCTGAGGGCCCTTGACCGTTATTCCCACAGGGCAGAGACCTGGAAAGAAATGAAGAAAGCTGCAAAGGCTATCGATAAAAACCTCGAAGAGATTTTTCAGAATGCAGAAAAGGGTACTATATTCTTTATCTGCGGAGATCATGCAGTCCACGGCGGCAAAAAATGGCTGAAAAACGCTACACATGAAGAAATCAAAAATCATGAGAATAATTATGTTGCCCTTATTGTGGGCTGCTGTTGATAATCCTTGACTCTTTTCCAGAGAGAATATCACCTGTTACTCTTACCTGTTACTCTTACCTGTTACTCTTACCTGTTACTCTTACCTGTTACCCATATTTCTTTCCTTACTTTCGTGCCCTTCTGCCTCTTTTCAGCACGGAGAATATTAAAATTACTCCAGCAAGCCCCAGAAATGAGGGAAGCCAGGGTGCGATTCTTCTCTTCATTTCAGGCAGGGAGTTATCTGAAGATTCGGATACTAAATCATCTATAGAACTTTCGATATTTTTCTGAGCCTTGAAAGTTTCGTTTTCAATGGATTGTCCGGTTTCCTGAATAAGCTTTGAACTGGCAGTGGAGACAACGGAATCTTTTATAGATTCAAGTTCTTCCCCGCGAATTATGGGAATTATATTACTCTTTTTGCTCTCGTTCCCATTGTCAGATTTCGATTCCGGGTTTTCAGCTACTTCCGCAATAGTATTATCATCATCAAGGACTTCATCGGAAATGCCGCTGGCATATCTTGTTATGGAACTTACCAGACTACCGGCGTTTTCGGTACTGGAAGTAGCTTCAGATTCTCTGGAATATTCTTCTGAATTAATATCGCTTTCATTTTTCAGGACGGTTATGACTATGTATGAAGTAGAAGTTCCATTTTCGTTTTTCGCTGTAAGAGATACTGTATAATTACCAGGACAGCAGAAGGTGTGCGCAGGTTCCGGACAGCAGGAAGTTTTTCCATCCCCAAAAGCCCAGCTAACACAATCTGCATTCTTGGAGATGTCGACAAACTTTATGACAAGAGGAACACGACCCTCTGTTTTGTTGTAAATAAACTCGGCTTTTGGAAGCACGGGACCGGATTGTTCAGAAGTGTTCAGAACCCTTATGGTTACAGACGCTGAATCACTATCGTTCTCGTTGCTTACATTAAGAGAAACAACATATTCTCCTTCAGCAAAATATGTATGCAAAGGGCTGGGAGAATCGGAATTATTCCCGTCTCCAAATTCCCACAGCCTCGATGTGGCATTTTCGGAAAAATCTTTAAACCTGACAGAAAGAGGAGGAATGCCTTCTGTTACATCCGAAGTGAAACGTGCTACAGGCAGTACAGGAGGGGCGGGAGTATACTCTATTAAAGGCATGTAATCCATACTGCCGGTTTCGGCATTGACAGCATATGAGGTATCCCCTATGCCGTCTCCGTTTTCATCCTGTCCTTCATAATCACTCCAGTAATTACCTTTGCTGTCATTCCAGGTGTTAAACTTATTATCCCTTGCGTTTTTCACATTATCGAAGTAATTGCCGCAAATAACATTTCCAGGAGAAGCCAGTAATTTGATACCGCAGTCCAGGTTCGAATATACCATATTGTTAATCAGCAAATTATTTCTGGATTCAAACAGATAAATTCCTGCTTCCTGGTTTGAGATTTTGTTATCGCTGATTGTGCAGTTTTCAACTTTGTTAAGGAAGACCCCGCACCTTCCGTCAGTAATCGAAAAACCGCTTATTTTCACACCACTGGCAGCAATTTCAAACACATAACTTCCCTCATTTCCTCCCGCAATGACGGTATCATCAGGATTTTTGGAGGCTGACTTAATTGTTAAATTCGTTATGTTAACATGGATACTTTCGTTAAATTCTCCGGGATCTACAGTGATAATATCTCCAGGAGATGCTTCATCTACAACGTCCTGGATGGATTCTCCTGCCTGCACATGCAATTCTGACGCCATTCCAGTATCTGAGACTGAAATCAAAATTAAAACTGCCAGTAAAAAGCAGGTTCGTCCGAAAGTTTGTGTTTTTATTATCTTAACCCCCAGGAAGATCCAGGAATTTTCTTAACCAGTTTTTATAAGGAAAGCATATAAAATTGTTGGTTTAAAGAAATATTAGAAAAAAGAGATTAAAATTAAAATAAATAAAAAATAAGAGAGAATAAAAAACAAAACCGGATAAAAATAACGATAAATAACAGGTAAAAGAAAACTCGTTTTTCACGCTACAGTAATATGCTAAACCGTATCCATGAATATGTTAAATCGTACTCCTGGATTAAAATCTGCTTTCAGGTGTTTGAATGATAATGTATATTTATTATAATTTGCAATGGTTCAGGAAAAACTTTATTTTCTAACAGGTTCAGGCAAGCCCGGATAGAGCACAAAGGTTTATTAAGTAAATATTCAAGTTAGGTTTCTTTAAAAAATACAGCTGGAGAAGGTTTGATTATGCAGGAAAAAATAAAGGAAATTGCATCCCGCGTCCGTGAACTGCGGGAACTGTCAGAGATTTCTAGTGAAAAAATGGCAGATTACCTTCAGGTCTCAAAGGACACTTATGAGAAATATGAAAACGGGACTGAAGATATTCCGGCAAGTATTCTTTTTGAAATTGCACACATGTTACAGGTAGATATGGCTACTCTTCTGACAGGAGAAGAGCCCCGTATGAACATTTTTACAGTCACAAGGGATGGTAAAGGAGTAAATGTTGAGAGGAGAAAACAGTATAAGTACCAGAACCTTGCTGAAAAATTCATTCATAAAAAAGCGGAGTTTTTTATCGTCACAGTCGAACCCAAGCCCGAAGGAACAAAACCTGACACCAATTCTCATCCTGGACAGGAATTCAATTATGTGCTCGAGGGAAGCCTGAAGGTTTACATTCACAACAATGAAATTATCCTCAATGAAGGGGACTCCATTTATTTCGATTCTAACTACCAGCATGCTATGAAAGCTATGAACGGAAAACCAGCTAAGTTCCTGGCAGTTATTATGTAACCCGGATTAGATGTGACTGAGTAAATCCGTGCATGAATAATCCACACAAAATCCGCAGAAAACTCGGAATAAAGGAAAAAATAGAAAAAAGCTCTCATAGCTTTCCGAAATTCAAATTCAGCTTTTTAGGCTGAAGGACTGATTATAAAATCTAGAAAAAATCAAATAAAACGGGTGTTCAGAATGACTTCCTTGCTTAGCCAATTTGTTTCCAGAACAGATTTTGAATCCTATGAGGATTTCCAGGAAAACTTCAAAATCCTGGTTCCTGAAAATTTCAACTTTGCCTATGATGTTGTCGATGCCTATGCAAGAGACTCTCCTGAGAAAATTGCCATGGTCTGGTGTGATGACTATGGAGGAGAGAGAATCTTTACCTTCAAAGATATGAAGTACTACAGTGACAAGGCTGCAAATTTCTTCGCAAAACACGGCATAGGAAAGGGCGACTATGTGATGCTGACCTTAAAGAGCCGTTATGAATTCTGGTTCTCCATCATTGGGCTTCACAAGCTCGGGGCAATTGCCGTTCCTGCAACCCATATGCTGAAAACCCGGGACATCGTATACAGGATCAATAAAGCCGGATTAAAGATGATTGTCTGCATATCAGAGGATGAGGTCCCTGAGCAGGTTGATGAAGCCCATCTGGAATGTGGTGATATTCCTCTCAAAAAAGCTGTTGTGGGAGGAAAGGCACGGGAAGGCTGGATTGATTTCAGAAAGGAGCTTGAGGAAGCTTCTCCGGTGTTTGAACGCCCAACAGGCGAGGCTGCAACAAAGAACGAAGATATCTGTCTCGTCTACTTCTCCTCAGGGACCGCCGGATTCCCCAAAATGGTAGAACACGACAATACCTATCCTCTCGGGCACATAGTGACTGCAAAATACTGGCAGAATGTGGAGGATAATGGGCTGCACTACACGGTTGCTGACAGCGGCTGGGGGAAATGCGTATGGGGTAAACTTTACGGGCAGTGGATAGCCGGTTGTGCTGTTTTTGTGTATGATTATGACAGGTTTGAAGCCAAAAATATGCTTGAAAAAGCCTCAAAGTATGGTGTTACAACCTTCTGCGCCCCTCCGACAATTTACCGTTTCCTGATAAAAGAAGACCTTACCCATTACAACTTTGGTTCTCTGAAATATGCAGTCGTTGCAGGTGAACCCCTGAATCCGGAAGTCTATTACCGCTTCCTTAAATACACAGGAATAAAGCTCATGGAAGGGTTCGGGCAGACCGAAACCGTTGTTGCGATTGCTACCTTCCCCTGGATGGAACCAAAACCAGGATCTATCGGAAAACCAACTCCGGGATATAAGATTGAACTCATGGACAGGGACGGCAGGCTCTGTGAGGTTGGTGAAGAAGGAGAAATCGTCATCAACACAATGGAAGGAAAACCTGTAGGCCTCTTCACCCACTATGGAAAGGATCCCGTAAAGACGGAAGAAGCCTGGCACGACGGCTATTACCACACTGGAGATATGGCGTGGATGGATGAAGACGGTTATCTCTGGTTTGTGGGCAGAGCTGACGATATTATCAAGACCTCAGGGTACAAAGTTGGGCCTTTTGAAGTGGAAAGTGCCCTTATCCAGCACCCTGCTGTGCTAGAATGTGCAATTACTGGAGTGCCCGATCCTGTAAGAGGCCAGGTCATTAAGGCGACCGTAGTGCTCACAAAAGACTATACTGCGAGTGATGCACTTAAAAAAGAGCTGCAGGAACATGTCAAAAATGTCACCGCCCCGTATAAGTATCCCAGGATTGTGGAATTCGTTCCCGAACTCCCAAAGACGATCAGCGGAAAAATCCGCAGGGTAGAAATCCGGGATAAAGACCAGACTCAGTAATATGAGTTTTAGAGTAATATCCGGTCAAATTCGAAAAAAGAAAAAAGAAAGGAAAGAGATAAGTACCTTAAACTTTTTCTCAAAATTTGCTTTAAGAAGATGACCCGGATTTACTTCCAAAGGTACTGCAATTCGAAAAATCAGTATAATTCAGAAAGAATTCAAGAGCATATAAGAATTCAGAAAGCCCCTTAAAAATGATAGGCTCTCCTGTCTGCCATATAATACCGGCTGGAGAACAGCAGGGACTGGAAGAATAGCGTGAGGATTCTATATGGCAAAAAATGATCAAAAAGAACCGTACCCTGTTATTAATATTCTGGAGTGCAAGGCATGCGGCCGCTGCCTGCTTGCCTGCCCGAAGGACGTACTTTTCATGAGTGAGAACCTGAATGCGCGGGGTTACCACTACATAGAGTATAAAGGAGAAGGCTGCTCAGGCTGTGCGAGCTGCTACTATACCTGCCCTGAACCCCTGGCACTGGAAATTCATATTCCCCTGAAAAAGGAGGAAGCCTGATAAGGCAGGATAAGGAGGAAAAAAGATGGCAACACAACTCATAAAAGGCAACTCCGCAATAGTTGTTGGTGCACTTTATGCCGGATGCGACTGCTTCTTCGGGTATCCCATCACTCCGGCAAGTGAGATTTTGCATGATGCTTCCAAATATTTCCCCATGATAGGAAGAAAATTTGTGCAGGCCGAGTCTGAAGAGGCTGCAATTAATATGGTCTACGGAGGAGCCTCAGCCGGGCACAGGGTAATGACATCTTCTTCAGGTCCGGGAATCAGCCTGATGCAGGAAGGATTCTCTTACCTTGCAGGTGCAGAACTTCCCTGCGTGATTATAGATGTTATGAGAGCAGGTCCAGGACTCGGAAATATAGGACCCGAGCAGGCAGACTACAACCAGATTGTAAAAGGCGGTGGACACGGGAACTACAAAAACATCGTACTTGCCCCCAATTCCGTGCAGGAAATGTGTGATTTCACCATGAAAGCCTTCGAGCTTGCTTTCAAGTACAGAAACCCGGCAATCGTGCTTGCTGACGGAGTTCTCGGCCAGATGATCGAGTCCCTGAAGTTCCCGGAAAAAGCCCTTGTCCCTGAAATCGATACAAGCTGGGCAGTCAACGGAACAGCAGAAACAAGACCCAACCTTATAACCTCAATCTTCCTGGATTTCAATGAACTGGGAGCTTTTAATGAGAAGCTGCAGGCAAAGTATGAATTGATAAAGCAGAACGAGGTAGATTACGAGGAGTACATGATCGAAGATGCCTCAATCGTGCTCGTTTCGTATGGAATAAGCAGCAGGATCTGCAGGTCAGCCGTAGACCTTGCCAGAAAAGAAGGAATTAAAGCAGGAATTTTCAGGCCAAAGACCCTTTTCCCGTTCCCTGAAGCCCAGTTGAAAGCCCTTGCAGATAAAGGATGTTCCTTTATCTCTGTAGAGATGAGCAACGGGCAGATGATAGATGATATCAGGCTTGCTATCGGCTGTTCACGGCCCGTTGAACTGGTAAACCGCATGGGGGGAAACCTGATAACTCTCGACCAGATTATGGACAAAATCAGAAAAGTTGCAGGGGAGGCATGAATATGGCAGCGGAAATCATCAACGGAGAAAAGGTTATAAGAAAGCCAAAAGCCCTGTACTCGGACTATCCCAGAAAAGGGGGAGCAGCCTCAACAGCCACTCACTACTGCCCTGGCTGCGGTCACGGGGTTTTGCATAAGCTTATTGCTGAGGCAATTGACGACCTCGGGATACAGGACAGGACAGTTATGATAAGTCCTGTGGGCTGCGCTGTCTTTGCTTATTATTACTTTGATACCGGCAATATCCAGGTAGCTCACGGGCGTGCCCCTGCAGTAGGGACAGGCGTCTCAAGGGCTGAAGAAAACGCTGTTGTTATTTCATATCAGGGCGACGGAGATCTTGCTTCAATCGGACTGAACGAGACCATGCAGGCAGCAAACAGAGGAGAAAAGCTTGCAGTCTTTTTCGTAAATAATACAGTTTACGGCATGACAGGCGGACAGATGGCTCCCACGACTCTTATAGGGGAAAAGACAACCACAACCCCTGAAGGACGCGACCCGAGATTTGCAGGCTATCCGATTCATATGTGCGAACTCCTGAACAACCTGAAGGCTCCCGTTTTTATCGAAAGAGTTTCGGTTTCGGATATCTCCCATATAAGGAAAGCCAGAAAAGCCATTCGAAAAGCACTTGAAATCCAGCGCGACGGTAAAGGCTACGCTTTTGTGGAAGTCCTTGCAGCCTGCCCGACTAACCTCAGGATGGATGCAGAGCAGGCTGCCAGATTCATAAACGAAGAAATGGAAAAGGAATTCCCGCTCCAGAACTTCAGAGACAATTCCGAATCAGCAGAGCCTCTTCACCGCGGAATCAGTGATTTCACAACCGAAGCCCTTGAGAAGCTTTACGGAATTGAAGCGGAAGCCGGAGAAAAACCTGTTAGATCTGACTTTGCTCCAATCCAGACCAAGATTGCAGGCTTCGGAGGGCAGGGTGTTCTGAGTATGGGGATTGTCCTTGCACAGGCAGGGGTTAAAGCAAACCTCAATGCTTCCTGGTTCCCATCCTACGGACCGGAACAGCGCGGAGGGACTTCAAACTGTTCGGTAGTGATTTCAGGCCAGTCCATAGGTTCTCCTACGGTTTATACCCCTGATATTCTGATAGCCATGAACCGCCCCTCTCTGGAAAGATTCGAAGGAGCGGTAAGAAAAGGAGGCTTTATCCTCTACGATTCAACCATAGGAGAAGCCGAAACTCCGGCAGGCGTGAAAGCTATTGCAGTCCCGGCAACAGAAAAAGCCAAAGAAGCAGGCGATGAAAGAGCTGCAAATTCCTTTATGCTCGGTGTTTTGCTTGGTTTGAATGCGACAGGGCTTGAAGAAGAAGCCTTTAAAGAAGCTCTTGCAGAAAACTTTGCAGGCAAACCCAAGGTTATTGCTTTCAACCAGCAGGTACTCGAAGCCGGTGCACAGTGGGCAAGAGAAAACGTAAAATTATAAAGCTGGCAGATAAGCATCAATCAGAAGTGAGAAATTCCATAATAAGCAGGCGGGAGATTCCTGCTCGCCTGTTAATTTTTTTAGTTCTCTGGTCCTATCTGTCTACTGATCAGCAGTCAATCTTTAACGTCCTGAAGCTTGAATTTGGCTGCAAAGCCTGTTGAATTTCATTTTGTACATCTACTGCTTATAGTCCTTCGATTTTCCGTTAACTGATGACCTTCTGGTTTGCCTGTCTTCTATAATTTCTAATTCCCAATCCGACCAATAAGTAAAGAATTGAAGTAATAATTCCAATGATTGGTGAAATAAGAATTTCTTTTCCTGCTGTAATGCTGATAAAACCTGATATAACTAAAGGGTTTATCAGCGAATCTTCTACCATATGCAATACGACACCCGGCCAGATAGATTGTGTTACCCTGTAAAGCTCAATAAACATCACCGACCAGAGTATCAATGTTATAATCATAAAAATGGAAATTACGGCTCGGCTGGCAGGCAACACTGCCTGAATATCGGTTTCGGGCAAAAATACCAGAAAATACGGGATATGCCAGATTCCCCAAACACCGCCAACCGTGAGATATATCTTCCAATCATTAAAGTTTAATTTGACGAGCCGTGGAGTTAGATAACTGAACAAAGGGGTCCCATCAAAAATATTTTTAATAAAATTAAATAACAGAGTACCGGAAAATACCAGAACTAAAGGTCCAAAATCGAAGCTTGATAGGTCAATCCAATTTGTTATAACTCCGATTATCAGAACAATTGCTGTTACAACAGGAAAAACCAGAGCAGCAATAAAGTACCATTTTATATTTCCTTTGAAATTCGGATTGAAACCAAGATCTTTCCAGCTGCTCTTTGAGAATAAAGTGATTGCAATTGCAGCCAGCATAGGTGATACCAGCCATATCCCCATACCAGCAGAATCACCTTTGGGTTGCTCAGTAAGGGCAGAGTCTACAAGAACGCCTATCCACCCGCTGAGAATAACAATAAGAATAAACACAACAACATTGCGAACAACTTTTGTGCCCATATATACCTCACATTTAGCAGATATAAAATGCTCTTTATTACGAAATATCTTTCTATTGAAACTTTATTGCGATATTGTAACCAAATTAAGTATGTAGCTAAAAACTGGGCCGTGGGATCGGTTGCTGAAAACCGCAAACAGAACGGTTGTTTTAATTCAGGAAAAGAAGGCAGATTCGCCAGTTTTATCAGGATTACTCAATAACTCACAGACAGCATTTTTTACTTCCTGCTGGGAAACTAATTAAGGAAAATAAGGGATTTAGGAACGGTCATAAGGTTTATAAAAAATAAGGACATTGTAAAATTCAGCAAACCTCTTATTAAATTAATTAGAAAGTAATTGTATGTAAGAATTAATTAAAAACCAATTTCAAATTCGTTTAGTTTAGAAATAGATGGTAGGGTTCGAGTCCCTATTCTCGATATCCCTACCTGCGATCCAACCCTGAATTGAGAGGAAACCCTATTGCTCTCAATCCATGCAGATCCCATAATGCTGTTGAAATATATATCGTAATCGATCAAAAAAAGTTTTTGTAATATGAAATTTGTCTGTCTTCCATATTTTTGTTAGAGTTGTAAGTTTTAATGATATTGGAAAAATAATTTTAGACAGAATAGTATAAATTGTTTATTATTAAAAACTTTAAAAATTAATAAAAATTGCTCTCTGATATTACTTTCCAGGCTTTCCACATGATAACAAATTTCTGGAGTACGAAACCCTTGAGGCGGGGTTCAGTCTCAGATGACAGAAAAGACGGCAGAATTAGAACTCATAAAACCCTGAAGCCGTCTTCATGATCATTTTTCTGTGAAACCGGCAGGTTGGAAGCAGATAAGTCTATGCCTATATAAGGTATATCCAGTGAGCAATCATAAACTTTATTTAAAATAAAGACATTATAAAAAAGTAAGAATTAGTTCGAAAATTAGTTTGAAAGTATTGAATTTAGAAGTAGATGGTAGGGTTCGAGTCCCTATTCTCGAGGTCCCTACCTGCGATCCAACCCTGGATTGAGAGGAAACCCTGATACTCTCAATCTGCTTCCTTTTATAAGGACCCGATAATATATATCATAACCGACCCAAAAAACGTTCTTTAATTCAAATTTTCAAATTGGCTACATAGTTTGATCATAATTGAATTTTTAATGCAATTAAAAATTATAATGGTATTATATTAAACAATCAATAAAAAAGCAGCAATTAATAAGAAGTGGGGGGTAGGGGCCGAGTCCCTATCTCGGTGTCCCTACCTGCGATCCAACCCTAAGTTGAGAGGAAACCCTTTACTCTCAATCTACATCTGTTTTATAATCATGTAGACATATATATCATAACCGATTAAAAAAATCCGTGATGAGATATTTTTTTAATTTTATTGAAAATTTATTCATGATAGAAATTTTTAACAGCAACAAAATGGAGTGAATGTACCCTATTTGATAAAGCAATAAGCATTGTCCTGGAAATTGTTCACTTGGCTCAAAATTAGATCAAAAAACACATAAAAATTCGTTTAGCTTAGAAGTAGATCGTGAAATCCAGACCCCTGCCCCTGCGTTTGATCCTGATTCCCAATTCAGGAAGCTCAAATAGATAGAAGAAATTTCTTAAAGAATAAGCAGTAAATAGGGGCCTGTTTTCCTGGGCCCCTATGATGATCCAACCCCACAAGATTGAGAGAAAATCCTTTCACCCTCAACTTGTACCTTCTGTATGACTGCATAAAGATATAAATCCTAACCGGTTTAAAAAATTATTTGCCATTTGAAAATTTAATCTCAGAATACTTTTTGATATGTTTAAAAATTTTAAAAGGAAATAAATCATTTTCAGCGATATATAGAAAATGAAAATTGAATGAAAAGAGAAAAGAGGCAGGGTAATAAATACAGACCCTGCTCGAAAAAAATAGAAAGGTTACATGCCCTTCAGATAATGTACGACTTAAGAGGGGGAAAGCCGTTAAAATTAATGGAACAATAACTTTGAGTATAAGCTCCTGTTGTGAAAATATAAACACGGTTGCCTTCTCTCATTGTGTGAGGGAAAGAATACTTATGGTGCTCATAAAGTATATCCATGCTGTCACAGGTCGGGCCCGCAAGTATAACCTCTTCTGCACAGCCTTTTTTATCACAGTAGATTGGATATTTAATGCACTCGTCAAGTGTTTCGATAAGGCCGCCAAACTTCCCGATATCAAGATATACCCACTTGTACTGGTTAAACCTGGCTTTCTTTGATATCATAATGACTTCACTTACTATTATGCCGGCATCGGCAACCAGAGACCGTCCTGGCTCGATAAGGATCTCAGGAAGCTCTTCCCCAAAGTCTTCATGTAAAAAGCGGCGGATTTCCCGGGCATAAGTCTCAAGATCATGGGCCTGAGCCTGGTATTTTGCAGGAAATCCCCCTCCGAGGTTGATCATTTTCAGGTTGATTCCCTTTTCGGCTACTGCTTCAAAAAGATATTTACACTTTGCAATTGCATTGTCCCACTGCCCTATATCCCTCTGCTGAGAGCCGACATGGAAAGAAAGTCCGTAAGGTTCAAGCCCGAGCTTTTCAGCTTTTAAAATCAGTTTATATATCAGGTCAGGATGGGAGCCGAATTTTCTTGAAAGTGGCCAGTCCGCGCCGTCACTTTCTGTGAGGATCCTGAAAAAGACTCTGGAACCTGGAGCTCTTCTGGCTAATTTTCTCAAATCGCTTTCAGAATCCGTAACAAAGAGCCTTACTCCGTTATTATAAGCATAAGCTATATCTTTTTCTTTTTTGATCGTATTCCCGTAACTTATCCTTTCAGGTTCCACCCCGAGTCTTAACAACTGGTCAAGCTCATAGATGGTTGCAACATCAAAATTGGAACCTTTTTTCTTCAGTGCAAGCACTACCTTATCCATAGGATTTGCCTTAACAGCATAGTGAATTTTTGCAAAAGGCATGTGCTCTACCAGTTCGTCGTAGCTTCTTTCTATCTTTTGAAGGTCAACGATCAAAAACGGTGTTTCTTTATCCCGCGAGAATTTTTTAATTTTGTTAAATTCCTCTTTTGAGAGGTAATCTTCAAGCGGAAATTCATAAGGCTCTTTTCTCATATCTACTCCCTTTTTTTAACCTGATTGACTTGTAAGCAAAATTGACAATAGTTATGATTTATATTTAGGCAGTTCTGTTTATAAATTTTTAGTCTATTGCAGATTCATTTTAGCGGGGGAATTTATAATTAATAATATAGATAATCCCTGAAATAAAACGAATCAAATAGGGTTTTAGGTATATAAAACTAATTCTTGTTGAATATCCAGACCCAAAAACAACTAAAATCTAAAAATATTCATTATAAATAGTCATATTTTGGAAAAAAGTATAATTAAGTTTTTTTAAGCAATTAAAATTACATATATGCTTTTTTATTTGATTAAAAGCATTTAAAGTCAATATATCAGCATAAACCCCTTTAGAAACGCTGATATATTCTGAAAAAATACATGAATCTTTTAAACTTGAAAAACGGGCTTTACGAGAGAAAAGAATAAAAAAACCTTTTTTAAAGAAATAAACTTAAATCAAGATAAGATTTCAATCTTAAATAGATAAAAAACCAAAAATAAGAGTTTTTCCATCAGGATGCTCTGGTCATATTTCAGCAAACTATAGAAATATGTTTGCGTATTTATAATAATTAACGGCAAGAATACTATAATGAGACTTTTACAAATAATCATATCTTCAAAGTTTCAGAGGGCTTTTTCCGGGTCATGAGCAGCACTATGATTAACCCTGCTGCCAGAAGGAAGAAACCGTAAGCCATAATCTCCAGGCTTATCTGAGAAAAAAGAAAAACAGCAGATAATGCGCCGAGAAATGGGAACAGAGGCAAACGCCCTATGCAGAAAGGAACTCTGAAAGGCCGCCTTCTTTCAGGCTCTGTGTAACGGAGCTTTATAAGGGAAATATTGACCATAAAAAAAACAATAAAAATCATAAAATTCGCAATATTTGCTACAGTTGTTATGTCTCCAAGGAGAACAAAAAGAAATGATATGAAGACGACTCCGAAAATTGCAATCCAGGGAGTTCTGAAACGGGGATGTACGCGTGCGAATGCCTTAGGAAGCGAACCCGAATCTGCCATGCCGTAAACGATTCTCGACCCTCCAAGCATAACCACAAGTGCGGTATTCATTGTGGAAAAAAGAGCAATCCAGGACAGGAGGACAAAAGCATCATTTCCAAGAGCTACAGCTGCGACATCTGCAAGCGGAACTTCCGAGAGCCCTAAAACCCGAAAATCAAGGACACTTACAGCGGCCACAGCCACGCAGACATAAAGGAAAACGGTAAAGGAAATGGCAATAAACAGAGCTTTTGGGGTTGTTTTCTCTGCATCTTTTGTCTCCTGGGAAAGCCTTACAATATCTTCAAAACCTAGAAATGCAAAAAAAATCAGGGCAGAAGCTTGAAACAGCCCTGCAAGGTCCGGAGTCTCAAAATAGTTTACATCTCCAATATGAGGGAGCCCTGCGTAAATAATTAACAGGAGCCCGGAAAGCTCTATAAGGCTGATAAAAACAGCCAGACGGGCAGATTCCCTGATACCGTAGACCATGACAGGACAGAGGAAAAGAAACAGACCAATTACCCCGCCTGAACTTCCAACTTCAAAAAGCTTGCTGAAGTACTTTCCAAACCCTATGGCGACAGCAGAACTCGTTATTGTCACAAAATAGACAACAAGAAGCCCCGCAAACAGTCCCATACGTTCTCCAAAAGCTCTTTTTACAAACTCATACTCTGCTCCCGCCCGCGGATACATAGAAGAAAGTTCCATATAGCTGAAAGCAGAAAGTGCGGCAGTAATCCCTGCAAACAGAAAAGAAAACCAGACAAAATTGCCTGCAAGACCTGCAGCTTTTCCCATAAGCACGTAAATTCCGGCTCCGAGAATATTGCCAATTCCGATCAATGTAATCTCTGCTAAACTCAGTTCTCTTTTTAATTCGGACTTCTCTTCCACCAGTACACTCCCTGCCCTTAACAGAGTTCAGAACTATAAAAATAACTGAAAAGCATCAGTCCCCAGAAAAAAAACTATGGTTACATTTAAAAACGTTGCTTAAATAAATTAATATGTCGTTTTTCTGGAAAAGCAGACACTGGCAGGATTAAAATTTTCAGCGCCAATTTTTCAATATGCAGCTTCTTGCAGAAATGATAGTTTATGGCAAGAACTTAAGATTATATTCTGATTAATTCTTCATTTTTTCAGCAAGTTGCCTGCCGATCTCTTCAATTTTCTTTAGATCTTCGTCTTTTGCCCTGCCTTTAACCTGATGGGTCCCTACAATCTCCATGCTTGAAGGGGTCAGGATGTCACCTGCCTGCCTCAATGCGCCTCCTCCCCATCCAAATGACCCGAGCACAACTCCATACCTGGCTGGGGGCTTGAGCGCTTTTACAAGGTAAGTACCGTACAGGGCGAGCGGGTGCATGCCTGCAAGCACTGTAGGGGCTCCGAGGATAATGGCCCGTGAATCAACCAGTTCTCTGGCAACATCCCCTATGTCTGAGACTGCAAGGTCGTACATTCTCACATCAATGCCTTCTTTAAGCAGGGTTTCTGCAATTACACTTACCATCTCTCTGGTAGAGCCCCACATGCTCACATAGACAATAAGAGCTTTATTTTCAGTTCCCCCCGCAGTCCATTTTGCATAGGGCTCAAGTATCCTTTCAGGGTTTTTGTAGATAGGCCCGTGGCTTGGGGCAATAATTTCTATATCAAGACCCTTTATCTTTTCAAGCGCCTTCGCACCCATCTTACTAAAAGGCATCATGATTTCCCCATAGTAGCGTTTTGCCAGGAGGATAAGGTCTTCCACATCTTCGTCATAAACTCCCTGCGCAGTATGAGCCCCGAAAAAGTCGCATGGGAAAAGGACTTTATCTTCGGGCAGGTATGTGAACATGGTTTCAGGCCAGTGGAGCCAGGGCGCTTCTATAAAGCGGAGAGTCTTTCCCCCCAGGTCAAGGCTGCCCCCTTCAGCAACAACTTTTACCCGACCTTCAGGAAGCTCATGATAGAGACCTGCCATTTTCATCCCTCTCTCCGTGGTGACAAGAACGGATTCAGGCGCCCTGTCCATAATATAAAGGATAGCACTGGAATGGTCAGGCTCAGCGTGGTTCATGATCAGATAATCCAGCTTTTTCAGGTCTGAAACAAGGTTTATCTTTTGTTCAAACTCCTCTTCAAATCCGGGGTTCACGGTATCAATAAGTGCTGTTTTCTTTTCACCCTTTACAAGGTAAGCGTTATAGCTTGTCCCCTGAGGCAGAGGGATCAAAGCATCAAACATCCTGCGGTTCCAGTCCTTTACCCCAACCCAGAATACGTTCCGGGCTATTTCTGGAATATTATAGTTTTCCATATCTATATCCCCTTTTCAGTGCCGGTTAAAAGAAACAAAACAGGAAAGTTGAGACCCAGATTATCGCTCTCATCCGACAGCTTTTATAATCAGTCTATATGTATTTGTCCAATATATGTATTAGCTGCATTTGTCTGATACATGTACAGGAGTGAGTTTCTAAAAAGGATAATATTTGTGCACTAAGAAACGTGCAGTCTACCAATATCTTTTTTTAGGATACCGCTGTTATAAAAAACAGGAAGGAAAGAAAAGCTTATATAGACAGCAGTAAGTTATCTTCTTCCTAGCAGGCCATAATTCACAAATTTATGATTAATGTGGGAATACGAGAGCCTGAAATATTCAGTATTGAATTGAGGCTTTGATACTCGAATATACTACAACCATAAAGAAGGGATATTTATGAAAGCATCATCAATAGAACTTAGTCCAAATAAGCTGGTGCAGTATCTCAATAAACCAGCAAGCGAATTCACCAAAGAAGACATTATAAAGTTCATCAAGGAAAACGGCATTAAGATGCTTAACTTCCGCTACATTGGTGGAGATGGAAGACTTAAAGCCCTCACCTTCGTGATTAGAGATGAGGAACACCTTGACAATTTACTTTCCGCTGGCGAAAGAGTAGATGGATCAAGTCTTTTTACATATATTGAGGCAGATTCAAGCGATCTCTATGTCCTCCCTAAATACAGGACCGCCTTCGTAAATCCTTTTGAAGAAATCCCAACTCTGGATATCCTCTGTTCCTACTTCGATAAGGACGGAGCCCCATTAAAAAGCGCGTCTGAGACCGTCATGAAAAAAGCTTGCGAGGTCCTGACCGAGAAGACAGGCTACGAGCTCCAGGCAATGGGCGAGCTCGAATACTACATCATCGCCAACAAAGATGAAGTCAACATGAATTTCCCGGCTGTTGACCAGAGAGGGTACCACGAGTCGAATCCTTTCACCAAATTTGATCAGCTCAGAAAGGAAGCAATGATGTTCATTTCCGAAGCTGGCGGAAAAATTAAGTACGGGCACTCTGAAGTAGGAAACTTCACAGACGACAAGTACTACTACGAGCAGAACGAAATCGAATTCGAGACCACAACACCAGAAAACTGTGTAGAGAGTCTGCTTGTTGCAAAATGGATGCTCAGAATGCTTGCCGACCAGTACGGTGTAATCGTCAGCTTTGCCCCGAAGATCACTGTAGGTAAAGCCGGAAGCGGGCTGCACGTCCACATGAAGCTCCTGAAGGACGGAAAGAGTGTCATGGTCGAGAACGGTAATGTTAGTGACACTGCAAAACGTGCAATGGCCGGTCTTCTTGACATCGCAGCAGGAATTACTGCTTTTGGAAACAGAATCCCAACATCCTACCTCCGCCTCGTTCCTCACCAGGAAGCTCCTACCAACATCTGCTGGGGAGACAGGAACCGCTCTGCTCTGGTCCGTGTGCCACTTGGCTGGTTTGCTGAAGAGTCCAGCAGGATGATAGCAGTCGCCAACCCGAACTACAATGACGAGTTCAAGAGCCACAGCTACAAGTCAACCTTCGAATTCCGTGCAGCAGACCCTTCAGCTGATCTTTACCTCCTTCTCGCATCATTTGCTGTAGGTATCCGCCATGGATTTGAAATGGACAACGCTCTTGAAGTTGCAAAGAATCTTTACATCGGCGTGAACATTTTCAAGGAAGAGCACAAAGACAGGCTTGCTCAGCTTGAACACCTGCCTGCTTCCTGCTACGAGTCTGCTCAGGCCCTTAAGAAACTCAAGGACATTTTCATGGAATATGATGTCTTCACCGAAGGCATGATCAATGACAATGTGAAATACCTTGAAGGCCTTAACGACTACCAGCTCAGTGAGAGACTCTACGGCAAGAACGAAGAAATCAGGAAACTTGTGGAAAAATACATCCACATTGGATGATATCGAAACGACTTTAAACAACCCCTTTTCTTTTTTTCACGAAAAAAGCAGGGCTCTGTCTGTCATAAAGCAGGGCCCTGTAAAAAACGAATTTCCTCCTTATTCTTGCAGTTTTTCTTACATATGATTATGTTTTAATCTGCTGGGACGCAAAAAATAGTTAGATGGTTTTTTGATTGAAAGAAAACAATTTTAAGTTGAAAACTCCCGAATTCAGACCGGAATGGTCTTAAATATCTTTCTAAACCATAACTGCAAAAATTGAATGTGATGAATAGCTGAGATATCATTAAGGCAGAGCAATGAATACTCCATGACTCTATCACTATTTCCTGATTATTCCTTATCCCTTATCTTAACAGCTGTCCCGTATGCAAGCATCTCGGCTGCTCCTGCCATTACCATGGAAGTCATGAATCTTACATTTACCACGGCATCAGCTCCCATCTTCTCGGCATCCATCACCATACGGTTGACTGCCTTCTCCCTTGCCTCTTCAAGCATCTCGGAGTATTCTGTCAGTTCTCCCCCCACGAGGCTTCTCAGACCTGACATGATATCCTTGCCAATATGCTTGGCCTGAATTGTACTGCCGCGAGCCATTCCAAGGGTTTGTATAATCTCCTTTCCTGCTATCATATCCGTGGTTGCGATTATCATATACTCACCTGGTATCCTCTTTCAGTTTCTTATCCTCAAACTCACTTTTTCCTTTATCGGGGTCAATAAAACCAGTACTATACCTGCCACAATTGCTCAGATGGGCACTTAAAGTACCGAGAGGCATTTCTCAATAAGAAATATATAGTTCGTGTCAAGCATCAGGGAGAAACCAATGACTGACAGTCCTGTAAAAGGATTTTTCAGTGATGTACTGCTGTTCATAAGAACATCCCTTCAAACAAAGCTGGAAGTGCTTAAAGAAGCCAGTTTGAGAATGCATAAACACAGATACATATCACTTTCTTTATATTTATAGACACGTCACTTTCTTTATATTTATAGACACGTTTCATTCAGCGACTTCCCCTGTAAGGGCATGGCTTAAAAGAAAAATCTTGAAGAAAACAGACGAAATAAAAGAAAGTTCGAACTATTCCAGGTTAAAGAATGGATAAAAAACTTAAATATTAAACTATATTGTCAGTCATTATATTGGCTACCGTACCAGGTTGATTTTAGATACTGCAAGAAAATATTAATTACTTTGTAAAACATAGCTTAATGTAACTGCTCTCAAAAACCTGCATCCTGATCACATCTGCGGAATCTGGAATGCGTATTAAACTCTTTTTGGTGAATTTAACAATGCCTGGTCCAGTAAAAGATAACCCGCAAAATAGACCACCTGATGATAACTGGAGAAATACGTTATATACGATAATATTTGAAGCAGATACACCTGCTGGAAAGCTTTTTGATGAGATCCTGATCATTACCATTCTGCTGAGTGTTATCGTCGTTATGCTCGACAGCGTAAGGGAGATTGCGGCTTTATATGATAATCTGTTTTATTCCCTAGAATGGATTTTTACAATAATGTTTACAGTGGAATACATTTTGCGCCTGATCTGCGTTGGCCGCCCAATCCGGTACGCAACAAGTTTTTTTGGGATCATAGACCTTATAGCAATTCTTCCGACATATTTTAGTCTCTTTTTGCCAGGCAGCGAGTACCTGCTGGTAATCCGGAGTTTACGGCTTCTCAGGATTTTCAGGGTGCTCAAGCTTGTCCAGTACCTTGGTGAAGCTGATCTTTTGATGAGAGCTTTACGCGCAAGCCGAAGAAAAATAACCCTGTTCCTTTTTACTGTTTTAAATCTGGTGGTAATACTGGGTTCCCTGATGTACGTTATCGAAGGCGGGCAGAATGGGTTTACAAGCATACCAACGAGCATTTACTGGGCAGTTATAACACTTACAACGGTTGGATACGGTGACATAGTCCCCGGGACAGGTATGGGACAGGCAGTGGCGACAGTTGTTATGATAATAGGTTACAGCATCATAGCGGTCCCAACAGGTATAATCACATCCGAGATTTCCTACGCAAGCAGGTACTCTAAAGGAAGGGTATGCCAGAACTGCAGTTTTGAGGGGCATGACAGCGATGCAAAGTTCTGCAAGCGCTGCGGGTCCAAATTGTAAGCCCCATATAAACCTTATATTTGACCGGCTGTATCATCTGTTTTCGGCAGTCTTTCGTATTCTGGGGTTGGTTTTATCTATCTGTACGAATTCTAAAGGCAATTGTTTTTGAACGAAATTGTTTCTGAACGAAAGTCCAGAATAGATTCAGGATAAATTCAGAAGAAAACCGGACTGATCCGACAATGATAGATATAGATCCAGAAAATGCGAATAATTCAAAAATCACAATCATCTGTTCTGCCCCTGACCTTGCCAGCCAGAACATCAAAACCCATCTTTTGAACCTGAAAAAATGGAAAAACCTGGAGCTTCCGCTAGAATCAGGATTCTCGGCAGCCAGAGAATCAACAGACGGGAAGTTCAGGCTTGTGGATATAGAGGAGATTCACGTCTTTCAGGACGGGCTTGACAGGAAACTTGAAGCAGCAGGATTTCCAGCTTCTCTTATAATCTTTGCTTCCAAACACAGGAGCAAAGAAGAGATCAATTCTTTAACCGTGCACTGCACAGGAAACCCTTCAGGAGAAGCAAGGCTTGGAGGGCACCCCAGACAGCTTGCAGTATCTTCCCCTGCTGCCATGAAATCAATCCTCAAGGAAATGAAGCGGCAGGTCGAAAAAAAGAGCCTCAAATACGATGTTACCCTTGAAGTGACCCACCACGGCCCGACCGAACTCTCTGTCCCGTCCATCTATGCCGAAATCGGCAGCACTGAGACTCAGTGGAAAGATCCCGAAGCTGGAGAGGTCGCTGCAAAAGCTATCCTTGCGGTTTCCCTTGAAAAAGTGCCTGCAGCCGTTGGTTTCGGGGGCGGGCATTATGCAATGCGCCAGACAGGTCTTCTGCTCGAAACCAGAATCTCTTTCGGCCATAATTTCCCCAAATACCAGTTAGAATTCGTGGACGAAGCCCTTGTGAAGCAGGCAGTTGAGAAATCCGGTGCTGAATTTGCTTATTTTGACCGGAAGTCCATGAAAAGCGAAGACCGGAACAGAATCTCTGAAATCCTTGAAAAGCTAGGGCTCAGAGTTTTAAAAGAATCTGAAATCCGGGAAAAATACGGCATAGAGGATTAATTCGGAGAATTAAAGGCTCAATTCATCAAAAATATGTAATGCAGGTGCATCCGAATGTACACGGCAGTGTACCGCCTTTTAAGACAAAATTTCAGCAACAGGTGGGAACTTAATGCTCATCAGTGATATGTCTCCCATTCTCCTCCGGTTCCTTTTTGGCGGGAGTGCGGTTGTAGCTTCCAGATTGATTGCACAGAGTTTCGGAGGAAGGCTTGGAGGTATTTTTGCAGCTTTTCCAGCCGTATACCTGGCAGCAGTTGTGGGACTGAGCATGGAATACGAAGGCAGTGAACTGCTTTTTGTTTCCGAACAGCTCTCAAAAGGTGCTCTTGTGGGGATGGCAGCAGACATTTGCTGTGCCCTTGCAGCCAGTTACTTTATCCTTAAATACGGGTGGAAAACAGGCCTGAGCCTGTCTCTTCTTTTCTGGGCTGTACTTGCCCCTCTTATTTACTTTATGTGGTTCGGGTTCTGAAAAAAAACAAAACTGAAAACCGGGAAAAAAGCAATAAGAGATAAAGGAAAAAATAAAGGAAAAAATAATTAATACAGGTAAAAACCAGATGCATCAGGAGTATTTTTATGAAACTTGATTTCCGGGATCTTGGGATAAGGTTTGTTTTCGGAGGCACAGCGGTTGCTGCCTGTTATGTCCTGCTTCAGTACCTTCCTTCAAAGTCCTTTGCAGGTGTTTTTGCTGCTTTTCCGGCGGTAATGGCTGCAGCCATAATAATGGCAGGACAGTTCGGAAATTCCAAACAGGCAGCAGACATTGCCCTTGGAGCCAGTGCAGGAATGCTCGGCTGCGCTGTTTGTGTTCTCACTGCTGCTTTTTGCATGGAACACCTTAACCGGTGGAGCCTGTCACTGGCAATAGCCCTTATTGTCTGGTTTTTCAGTTCATATGCAGCAATTATACTGATGCAGGGCATTCTCGATAGAAGAAAAAGAAAAGAAAACAGCAGGGAAAAGGCGTTTTAACATTCAGGCTTCGAAAAAACTTCAAAATTTTTTTCCTTTCTTCTAAACTTGCCTGATTTTGAAATTAAGTTACTGTTTATTATCTCATTGCTTAACTTATTGTTTTATTCGCATAGGTTCTCCGCAGCATGTTATGTTGCCGGTACAGCAAGTATCAGTTGCACAGCAGGCTTCTCCACATGCATTTACAACCTTAAGTTCAAATCCGCACTCATCACAGACAAGAACCTGGCCCTCTCTTAATTCACTGCAGTTCATTCATATCCACCCCAATTTTTTTGATAGAAAAGTATGTAACTCAGGTTAAAACTGCTTTTGAAACAATGATTCTGAAAACAGTTCTATGAACTGGACAGTTATATTAACCCGATCTAAAAAAGCAGAAAAAAGATAATAGAGAAGGCAGATCGAACTTCTGCCTTCATTTAAGGTTAAAAATCTTATTCGACCCCTCTGGAAACTGCGAATTCTGCGCCAGCACCAATTCCTGAGGAGACCGGATGCTCCTTAAAAATCCTGTATACTCTGAGAAGCAGATATCCCGAGAGTAAAAATGCCAGAAGATCCGAGATAGGATAAGCTGCCCAGACTCCATCCAGCTCGAAATAGCCAGGAAGGATAACAACAAGCGGGATCAGGAAAAGTACCTGCCTGCTGAGGGAGAGAAGGAAAGAAGGTCTTGCTTTTCCCAGAGCCTGGAAAACTGTCATCGATACTACGTTTAAGCCAATCAAAGGCATCCCAAGGAGCATAATCCTTACGGCATGTTTCCCAACATCAAGATATTGAGGGTCGGCACTGAAAAGCCCGAGTATCTGCCCCGTGAAGAGATAAATCATAATTAAGCCAAAGGTACCGAATGACATTGTTGCCATAAGAGTCAGTTTTACAGCTTCAGCTATCCTTCCGAACTGCTTTGCTCCATAATTATATCCTACGATGGGCTGCAGGCCAAATGCCATTCCCAGGAGGGGCAGGAAGATAAAGGAATTAACTTTAATAATTGTGCCAAAAACAGCAATTGCAACATCTCCTCCATAGGTTGCAAGGGCATTGTATACGAAGATCATCATGACACTGGCTGAGACCTGCATAACAAAAGACCCGACTCCTATGGACCCGATTTCTTTCACAATTTTTAGATCAAGTTTCATGTATCTGGATTTAAAGTGCACAGCTCCTTTTCCTTTAAGGCAGTACTGCAGCAGCCAGACCGAACTTACTGCCTGGGACAGCACGGTTGCGGTCGCAGCTCCCTGAACGCCCATCCCGAAGCCAAACATTAAAATCGGGTCAAGAATAATATTGAGACCGGCACCTATAAGCATTGCATTCATTGCAAGCCGTGCATTTCCTTCAGCTCTAACAATGTTCTGAACAGCTACTCCGAAGACAAAGAATATTGCTCCTAAAATTATGTATTCAAGATATTCAACGGCATAGGGCATAATTCCGGGAGTGGCACCGAATATTCCAAGAATAAGATCCAGGAAAAGAAGGCAGGGAACTGCAATAAGTATGCTGAGTATCAGACTGAGGGAAAAAACGTTTCCAAGAGTTCTCTCGGCTTTTACCAGTTCTTTTGCTCCAAGGGCACGCGAGATGATTGAAGACCCTCCCGTGCCGAGGACAACTCCAAAAGCCATGATTATCATCTGGATCGGAAAAGCTATCGAAAGACCGCCTATTGCCTGGACACTTTCCGTCCCATATGCCTGTCCCACGAAAAATGTGTCCACAACGTTGTAGAGAGCCTGCACTAACATTCCGATGATAACAGGAGTTGAAAGTTTGAACAGGAGCTTCCCGACATTCTCTTTTCCTAAAAATTCACTTTTTTCTTCCATATTTATGCTTCCATATCGTTTTTATTTCGCATCACTTTGCCTGTTCTGACCTCGCTGTCCGAATCCCGGATCACAGAGTTTAAATGCAGCCTTGTTGACAAGCAGCCTGAAAATTTTCTTCTCTTCCGGCGTGAAATCTGAAAGGAGAGTATCAAGGAAAGAAATCAGCTTCTCAAGGATTATTTCTCTCATTTCCTTTCCTTTTTCAGTCAGGTAAACCCTGTAAGCCCGGAGGTCGTTTTCGTCCCTTTGCCTGTACACATACCCCTCTTTTTCCAGGTTCTGGATCGCCCTTGTGCTTGTTGCTTTGCTTACCTTCAGCAGTTTTGCAAGGGTTTCCTGAGAGATGCCGTCTTTCCGGTACAGAACCATCAGGAAATCAAATTGTCCGCTCCCGATCCTGTAAGCTTCGAGTTCCTTTGCCATGTATGCCAGATGGCTTCTATATATGTGGGCTATCGGGCCGCAGATCTCTCTTGGGTCTTCCATAATTCATCCTCCTTTTTTATAAGCTGGAGGCCGGTTTTGAATAAAGTGGTTAATAAATGCTTTATAAGTCGTTTCAAGTGAAACTAATCCCATCGCCTCTGTAAGGCTTTGATATATATAATGGTTATGGAGAAAATTAAAAAAGAACAGCAAATCATGTGAGTCTTCAAGAGCAGATGGGGGAAGAACCGAATTTTCAGGACTCATGAGAAAAAATATGGAGGAAAAATATTATCCTGAAAACAGAATACCTCCTCAATTCTAAATCTTAAATATTTGACTGAGTATTTATCTGGCTGATAATTTCCTTTGCTTCAGTAATCATATAATCCGCTTCAGTAGCTGAAATCCTCCTGCATTTGCTCATTTTCTCAACGAGATTAATGAAGGATTCAAGTGTGCAAATGGCTTTTGTTGAGATTCCAGTCGTTAATATTGCACAAGGCTAAATTCCAAACTTTACAACTTCTAACCATTCATATAAGCTGTATCACCAAAGTCTCTAACAATTAACATTTTATCAATTGTAACTGTTCAGAAGTGTAAAGATCAAATTGATTTGAAGATGCATGGAAAGGCTGGCTTATGTGTGACAGCGATTTTGCTCGTAGAGATATTGGGATAATGGAAGCTGAGGATGGAAATTATTTCAATCCGGTTTCAATCATAGCTACAAAGTTATGATTCAAAACCTGACTTTCAGGCAGGATAACGACAGAGTTTCAAGAAAAATGATAGGGTTTTCAAAAGCCAAAGAGAACACATCAAAGAATTAAATATAGGAAATGAAACTAAAAAGAGGGTAGAAAAGGAAAAGAGGGCTCAAATATTCCTTTTCAGTTCAGGTCCGAGTTCTTCGTTTTCTCTGACAAGCTTCCCTTTTGTGAAATGGTAGATTGCAAGCTCGCCTGTGGAGAACCTTACTTCCCTTATACCCTCGTCGGAAACGCCTTCAATGTACTTAACAAGAGCCCTCAAACTGCTCTGGTGGGCACAGATAAGCACATTTTTCCCGCCTTCCAGGGCAGGCATTACATTTTTCTGGAAATAGGGAACTGCGCGCTCGTAGACGGCTTTTAAGCTTTCTCCGTCCGGAGGGCCCGGTTCAAAATTCCAGCGCCAGCGGGAAATCTGTTCAGCACCGTATTTTTCTTCCATTTTCTGCTTTTTCCTGCCCTGGAGCTGCCCGTAATAACGTTCGTTCAAAGCAGAGGTTGTATAAATGGGAATAAGATCTTCACCAAGTTTTTCGGGATATGAATACCAGTTAGTCTTTTCCGAACTCTTTTGGGCTTCTGTTTCTTCGTGGATGATGACCCCTGTTTTTTTCTGGCCCGAGATTATGATAAAAAGGGTTTCCTGTGTTCGGGCAAGGCCTGAAGCAAAAGCAATGTCTATCTCTATGTTTTCAAGAGCTTTCGCACATTCAAGAGCTTCCTCAATCCCTTTTCTGCTGAGCGGGATGTCAATCCAGCCCGAAAGCCTGTCATCCGGCTTCAAACCAGGCTCTCCGTGCCTGACAAGTATAAGATGACCCGTAGTTATCACCCTGTAAAATAATACTGACACATTCGGTAATACTGACGCGTTAATGGTTCTTATTCCCTTTTATGGCCCTTTTATTACCGGCACAAAATCAAGTTTTGTATTGTGCAGAAGGTGCCACAGGTCGCTTTTTTCATGCATCCTTTCAGCATCGATTGCGGACCCATTGCCCTGAATTTCAAATCTGATGCTCTGTTTCCCATATGTAACGTCTCCCAGCTTGCTTTCCATCCGGCTGTAGTCCAGGGCGTCAGCAATTCTCACAAGGGCAGCTACTTTCAGGGTAAGGGCCTGGAGATCTTCAGGCATGTCTCCAAACTCTTTTTCGTTAAGTTTTTTGAGTTTCTTTTTCCCTATCTTCTTTTTGTGCAGGAAAGCCGTCCAGGCAACAACCTGCCATAATTTCTCCGGCAGATTGGCAGGAGGGTGCAGGAGAAGGATATCCCTTCCCGCTTTATGGTGTTTTTCCAGATCCGTAGCTACTCCTGCATCATGGACAAGAGCTGCGATTTCCACAAGCTTTCGGAACTGAGGGCTGAGCCCGTGAACCGGAGCAAGGATATCAAAAAGCTCGAGCACATTCCGTGCCACATTGTCTGCATGGCTGCGTTCAATTCCGTACCTGTGGTAAAGGGCTTCAAGATCAAGGGGCTCGGGAGAAGGTTTTTCTTTACTCCCCGAGGTACTGTCCCCTGAAGGTATTCCGCTGCTGTTCACCAAATCCCCCTTCTGCCTTTTTTATGTACTCCTGTATACGCAATAAAGCCATTTATTCTACTCTTTCTGTGACTATTAAATATAAAAATTTATTTAAGAAGAATAATTTCATCCCAGAAAATCCTGTCAGAGAGCCGGCTGATTACTGAAATATTATATATAATGTCTGGACTCTTAATAAACAATGGTCAAAATCAGCTTCAAGCAGGGAACTATTCTCATTAAAGGCAATGTCAGGGTTCCTAATTCAGTGTGGGATGAAAGGAGCGGAAGTTTCAGGGCTCCTGCAATGTACTACAGGGATATTATCAAATACATGAAAGAGTCCGGCATAGGATTTGAAGATTCTGTACTTGACCTCCTTCCCTGTCCTGACCTGGCAGCAGCGTACGAGGCTTCGGGAAAGAAGCTGAAATTAAGAGACTACCAGGCAGAAGCTCTTATTTCGTGGGGGGAAAATGAAAAATGGGGGGTTATCGTCCTGCCGACAGGAAGCGGAAAGACTTTAACCGGCATCCGGGCAATTTCGGGCTGCAATACCCCTTCCCTTGTAGTTGTCCCGACTCTTGACCTGCTTGAACAGTGGAAGAGAGAGCTTGAAGAAGCCTTTTCGATGGAGGTCGGAAAGCTTGGTGGAGGGGAAAAGAAAATTCTACCGGTAACGGTTTCCACTTATGACTCTGCCTATATCCACGCAGAAACACTTGGGAACAGGTTCGGCCTCATTATTTTTGATGAAGTTCATCACCTTCCCGCATCCGGTTACAGGAGCATTGCCGAGTTTTCCGCAGCTCCCTGCAGGCTCGGTCTTACAGCCACATACGAAAGGGAAGACGGGCTGCATACTGAACTCAACAGGCTCGTGGGGGGAAAGGTTTACGAGAAAAAGGTCTCGGAACTTGCAGGCGGACACCTTGCCCCTTATACGATAAAAAGGATTAATGTGGCGCTCACCGGTGAAGAACAGAAAGAGTATGAGAAGAACTATTCCATATTCCTTGACTACCTCCGAAAAACAGGCATGATAATGAGAAGCCCCCAGGACTTTCAAAAACTGGTGATGAAAAGCGGGAGAGACCCTGAAGCCAGAAAAGCCCTCCTTGCAAGAAACACAGCAAGGGACCTTGCCTTTAACAGCGATTCAAAAATTGATAAATTGAGAGAAATCCTGGCGCAGCACAGGGAAGATAGAGTATTCATCTTCACGGAACACAACAGGCTTGTGCACCGTATTTCCAGTATATTTCTTATTCCTGCGATCACTTACAGGACTCCTTCAAAAGAAAGGAACTCCATTCTCGAAAAGTTCAGGCAGGGCAGGTACAGGGCTGTTGTTACCTCAAAAGTGCTTGATGAAGGAATCGATATCCCGGAAGCAAATGTGGGAATTATAGCAAGTGGGACAGGCAGTAAAAGGGCATATGTCCAGCGCCTTGGAAGGATCCTGAGAAAAAAAGAAGGAAAGGAAGCAGTGCTCTACGAAATCATAGCCGAAGAAACCACTGAAACAGGAACTGCAAGGAGACGAAAAGAGGCTGTCTCAAACCGAAAAGAGACTGGAAATCGAAAACAAACTGGCAAGGCAGAAAATGATGGTTCAGGAGGCAGGAATGCTAACATCTGACCTCCTTGTAACCCGCGTATCCAGAGGAAAGATAAAGCCGGCATACGCAGATTTTGGCTCCGAAAACCTTGAACTTGCAGAGCTTCTAATAGAGACCTTCAGGCAGCACGTCGGTAAAACTTACGGTGATCTCCTCGCAGAACTTGAAGGGTATGAGGAGATGAACTACCGTTTTATCCGGGGCCTTTCCCAGCTTCTCGGAAGGCGGGCTGTGGTCGAGACCGCTTCGGCTGTTGACCCTTCCAGAGCCAGGGAAGCTGCCTTTGAAGCCTGCGGGAGTATGGCTCTTTTTCCTGCCGAAAGAATGGAAGCCTTGCAAAAGGCTGCAAAAAATCTCTCGATTTCAGTTCAGGATCTTGAAAAATCCATGTGGGCAGACCTTGAGGAAAACCAGATCCTTAAAGAGTTTAATCCTCCTGCCCCTGCAGAACTCCTCAGGCAATATAATATCTCCCTGACCCAGACCCTGCTTTTGCGCGCAGTTGACCTGGATATCTGGATCACGGGCGGTTTTCAGAGAGTTCTCTGGAAGATCCTCAGGTCAGGGCTTATGTATTCCCTTGAGGATATGCAGGAAAAAGAAGGCGGAAAAAAAGAAAGTAAAAGAATAGATGAAACCAAAGGAACTGAAAAAATAAAAAGCGTTCACCTCCACCTTGACGGCCCGGCATCGCTTTTCAGAATGTCGGAACGATATGGAAATTCTTTTGCAAAACTCTTTCCTATTCTCCTGAGATCAAAGGGATGGAGATTGAAGGCAGGAATTCTGCACAAAGGGTATCAGGGAAAGAGAATCCTCGAATTTTCTCTTGACGGCTCTGAAGAAGCTTTCAGGTTCATACCCGAAGCTGCCGGCTATTCTGAAGGAGTTTCTCCAGATTTTCAGCTTGCCGAAGAAAAGGAAGGGTATAAAACAGGAGTTAGAGCCGGAGCCAGGAACAGGACAGGGTTTGCAGAAACGGAAACCGGAATTAAGGAAGCAGAAACAGATGCTGAAAGTGAAGCTTTTGACAGCACTTATGAGCAGCAGTTTGCAAACTTAAGTTTCGGGGGCTGGGAAGCAAAAAGGGAGCCTGCGATACTGAGAGCAGGCAGGTTCGCTTTTGTTCCGGATTTTTCCCTGCAGAAAAACGGGATAAAAGTTTATGCAGAAATTGTTGGCTTCTGGACTCCCGAATACCTTAAAAAGAAAACCGAAAAACTCAAAGAGGTAAAAGAACCTGTTATTCTCCTTATTGACAGAAAGCTCAAATGTTCCGAAAAAGATTTTCCTGCTCAGGACGTGATTTTTTTTGACAGGAAGATTCCTGCAAATGAGGTTACTCAGGTGCTCAGAAAATACGAGGAAAAAAGGCTTGCAGAAGACAGGTCAAGGCTGAGTGAAACAGAAATCCCTCTTTCAGGGGAACTTATCAGCCTTGAAAAAATCGCAGCCGAAAAAGGTGTTATGCCCGGAGCTTTGAAGGAAGTGCTCGCCGAAAGGCTCGCATTGGCTGAGGATTACGTTCTGCTTGAAAATTATGTGCTTGGACAAAAGTTCCTGAAGAGCATTGACCATGAACTTGAAAAGCTTGGAGCTGCCTGCACATATGCTGATGCAGTAAAAATCTTTCAGGGTTTCGGGCTTGATGGCAGCCTCTATTACCCTGTACTCGAACACCTGGGGTATAAGGTTATCTGGACAGGGCTCAGCGAGGAAAATGCAAAGGTTAAAAAAGCTTAAGACGGCTGAACTGCAGAACCTCATTCATTACCAGATTTTAAACTCGTTTACCCTGAATATCAGGGTCACTATTAGCGATAAGAAAGAAGAGATGCATTGCAATTACAGCACATGAGGAAAAGCTGGTGCGAGTTTACTTAAGCCCCGTTTCAAAGAAGGCATCTGTGACACTCGCACTCTCTGAATGGTGGGGTTCAAACCTCAATTCCGTCCAGTTTTACGATGAAGTTTACCTCTACTTTTGAAACGTTGAGGTTTGCTTCAAGATCGTTTTCATATTCTGCAAGTAAATTTTTTATGGCAGTTTCTAACGAGTGTTTTAAGTCGGTAACGGTTTCATCCATCAAAATCGTTTTTTCTGCCTCAGTCAGGTTAGAAAGCGTCATTTAATCCCACTCCACAAGATTTGTTTTACGTTTTTCAATATTGCTTAATACTGTTACTGTTTTCAGTTTCTGTTTTTTAGTTTCTGTTTTTTAGTTTCTGTTTTTTAGTTTCTGTTTTTTAGTTTCTGTTTTTTAGTTTCTGTTTTTTAGTTTCTGTTTTCAGTTACTGTTTTCAGTTACTGTTTTCAGTTTCTGTTTTTTAGTCAATCTTTATTCAGTAAATTCACTATGAAACTTCATTCTGAAACGCAAACATTTCTTCCAGGCATGAAAATATACGCATTTTGCGCCTCGTATCCTCCTGCCAGTTCAGTGTTTTCCAGTATCTGCTGTAAAAGCTGTATTATCAACTGGAATTTTTTCCCAACCCAGATGCTCATGGTATCCCCCGATAAACCATTCAGCTTATTATTGTCTAATGGTATTATGTTTTATCAATAGTATAACTGATATACTTGTATAAATACTTATTCTGTGTAAAATGGGCATCAAAAGGCTTTATTTCTTAAAAATCAAGGGTAAGATTTAAGTATTTGTATAATTTTAAAACCTGCCTATTTGTAAAGAATATAACTCAGTTGACAACTTTACTATTTTAAAAAAATGAATATAAAAATGCAAAGAAAAATAATCTTTTTTCAGCTTTTTTATTATTCTCGATTTATCACTACAGCATAATTATATTTTGTTTTACATACTCAGTTGTTCACTGTTAAATGGGGGATATTTTAAAAAAATTAAAAGCAGCTCGAAATCCAGAAACTAAAAGTTTCCGGGATAAGAGGGATTAATTTACAGATACCTGGTCAATAAAACAGTATTCGCCATACAGAACCTTTCTTGTCATTCTTTACTAAGGAAATGGGTCTGTCCTGAAAAGAAGAAAAAAGCAAACAGCAGAAATGATTAAGGCCAACTTTGAGAGACATACAGGCAAAAGTAAAGAGAAAATAAAAAAATTAATACGAAACTGAATAAAATATATTGATAAACCAGTCTTTCTATCAATTTTACTGGTTTATATTTTTTTATGTTTTACTTTGAATAATCTTTTCCTCCACTATTCTGGGCAACTCCAGAACGTTTCTTCAAAGCATTATTCCTGAAAGGGCTTTTATTCCTGCAAACAGATAGAAACATATGCAGATTAATATACTGGGGTGCGAGTCCTTCGGAGCGAGGTCTCTTGCCTGTGTTGTAAAAACAGGGGAGAAAAAGATCCTTATTGATCCTGGAGTTGCCCTTGCCCGTCTGCGTTACGGTTTACTTCCGCATCCTGCCGAGGTTGCAGCTGCTCTCAGGATCAGGAAGAAAATTCTTGAAGAATTTGAAGGTGCAACAGACATAGTAATCAGCCACTACCATGGGGATCACATGCCCATGAAAGCTGAAGACCCCTATCAATTGCCAGTAGAAGCTCTTCCTCCTTTGAAAAGTATCCGCCTCTGGTGTAAAGGACCGGAAAAAATTTCGGGATTGTCTGCACGCAGGAGAGGGGAATTCTCTCGTTTTTTAGGGTATTCTCTTCCTGCTTCCGAAGGTACCAGTACAGACGGCATAAGTTTTTCGGCTCCTGTTCCGCATGGGACGAGAGATAAAGGTTTTGGCACGGTAATGATGACCTGTATCTCTGATGGCGATGAGGTATTTGTCCATAGTTCGGATATCCAGCTTCTTGACAGGGAAGCTGTCCTGAAAATACTTGCATGGGAGCCTTCAATTGTTTTTTCTTCAGGACCTCCCCTTTACCTCTCCCATCATGTTCCTGAAGCTTCAAAAGAGGCGTTTAAAAATGCTCTTCTTCTTGCCGAAAATGTAGACACTCTTATCCTGGACCATCACCTCATGAGGTCTTTTGAAGGCTACAGGTGGCTAAAAGAGCTTGCAGAAAAGGTTGAAAGTACAGTCTTGTGCGCTGCAGAGTTTATGGGAAAAGAGCCTGAACTTCTTGAGGCGCGGAGAAAAATCCTCTATGAAAAACTTCCCGTACCCCGGGGATGGCATGAAGCTTATGCAAAAGGTGAGATAGGGCTAGATGAATATCTTTTATAAATCAGGCAGAGGTCATTAACAGCTCTGGAATGACTTCCTTAACTCAAATGACTTCCCATAATTCTACACAATATTTTTAAGGTTTTTGACTTCTTTTTACGCCGTATTGAAATAACTGTCAATATCCTCAATCTGCTCCGAGTTCTGCTCGTAATAATCATAGAGATCTTTGCCCCAGGCAAGAGCTCCGGGCTCAAAGCATATTATATACTTCCGGTCAAAAGTACTCCCTTTCGGGAAAAGGGCTATTCCCATGAAATTGTCTGCTGCCACGATGGTAGGAGTCTTTTCACAGTCTTTACAGACCATAAGTCTGGTATTTTTCATTTTAAGGAATTGCATGGTTTGCTCCCTGTAATCTTCTTCACCCCACCTCTTCAGGATTGGTTCGGGAAGTATCAGAGACACCGATGTACCCTTTTGTGCGAGCTCGAGATAAAAGGAAGGAAAAAGTGGGTGGAAGTAAGAAATAAAAGCCTCAAACCTCCTGGATTTTTTTGCATTCTCGACATATTCAGGGATCAATTCGAACATATGTTCTATCCTGGGCTCAACTGTGTTGCAGTGCCCAAGTTCACCTATTCGACAGAGCAGAAAAGGCGGAATTTTACTTATATCCCTGTCAGCCCAGTAGTCGGAGTTTTGTTCAAGTACGGAAAGAGTGTCCAGCAGGGGTTTCATTTTCTCTGCTACGATTTTTCCTATCTCACTAAGCCTGTAGACGTCCTTATCCTGGACTACGAGACGCTTTTCTTTCAGCATTTTTATCTGGGGCTGTACTGAGGTTGCACTTGCTTTAAGGATTTTTTTTATTGTATTGATGTCTTTTGGCCCCTCAAGCAAAAGAAGAAGTATGTTCTTTCTTTTTTCGGAGAGAAAAATCAGGTCAAGTAGAGAGTCTTCCATTCTATGCACCTCAACTGGAAGCAGCCGTTTCTGGCATAAAATACATATTTAACTAATTCTTATTGTTTTTATAATCTATTCTAAATATATATTCTTCAATCTTATACATATCGTTTGCTTAAGTAGCTTTTTCTTACAACTGATCTTATTAAGGTAAACTTTTAGGGTAGCTGGAGAATCATCTGTGCAAAAATTCACCATGTTACGTTTCACATCATTATTTCAGTACCTTATACGTTTGTATTCATTTTGATTAAGCCTCATGCCTGTATCAAACACAAGACTTAAAAAAATTAGAAAAGGGTTTGTTGAAGATGTAAAAAAAGCCTGCCCCTTAAACGGAAAAAAGCCAGTCCATTTAATCCGGACCTGTTTTTCTATCCTTGCCGAAAAGTGTACGCTGGAATTCAGCAGGTTTGAAAAGCTTATGCTTTAAAGTAATTCCTGCAGAACACAGGTTTTTTCAGGCTATGATTTTTTCAGTTATATCCTCGATAATACCCTGAAAATTTGTCACCTGCCCTTCCTGGTTGCGCTGAATAAAGGTTTTTTCTTCCACCCAGCGAACCTCTCCGGTCTGTGTCAGGATGCGATACTGGCGGTTGAACTCTTTTCCTCCTTCTTCGCAGTTCTCCTCAAGTTCCAGTTCCACCAGGAGAAGGTCTTCAGGGTGAATGATCTTTCCATAAAGGACCCTTCCAGAAATAAAATCTTCCGGAGAATACCCGAACTGCCGGACGTTTTCTGATACATAAAGTGTGGGCCAGTATTTTTCTGCTTTCCAGAGGAAAACTACCATAGAACTGTTGTTAATCACAGTCTCGAGCGCTCTCTGTCTCTCAAGCAGGGCTTTTTGTTTTTCCATGAGGGCTTTCTGGCTCTCCAGTGCATCGCGCAATGCTATTTCACTCTTTATTTCGGAAGTGATATCCCTGACTATTCCCTGGAAATTAACCACATTTCCCCTCTCATCGCGCTGGATAAAGGTCTTTTCTTCCACCCAGCGGATCTCTCCTTTGCCAGTGATAACTCTGTACCTGGTGACAAAATCGTCTTTTCCGATTTCACAGCACCTGGTGAGTTCTTTTCTTACCCTGTCTATATCCTCGGAATGAATTATGTTAGCATACATTATCCTGCCTGTAAGGAAATCCTCTGCACTGTACCCTAGCTGGGTTACGTTTTCCGATACGTATCTGGCAGGCCAGTCCTCTTCCGGGGTCCAGAGAAAAGCCATTATAGGGCTGTTATTGATCACGGTTTCAAGAATTCGCTGCCTTTCGAGTGCTTCATCAAGAATCGTTTCGTCGCTTTCAGCTACATGATTAAATCCCATAGTATCCCTTATCCTCCAGAGCTTTTTAGATTCCAGAACTCTTATGGCACGGTAAAAATGTATTTATAAAACCCTCAAGCAATATACAATATATTTTGACATCTTATAAATTAATCCTTTTTTGCACCGGGGGAATGTTCTGGACTCTTGGATCTCAGCAAAAGATATAAAAAATGCCGGAGCTGCAGAAGCAGAAGAATTCTCAGGACATGATGTTATCCAGAAAGCCAGGGAAGAATATGGGAGGTATTTCGGGATATGTGGTTCATATCATCACCTGAAAGCCTGCCTCTGCAAGTATTGTTCTTCTTATCCGGGGGGCAAAGGCATGTTCTGTGCCAGGGGAGCTGTGGTCAGGGGAGAGGAAAAAATAGATGACTGCCTCTGTGAAACATGTGAGCTTTTTAAAAAATTCCGGTTTGAAGGTGACCACTTCTGTCGGCTTAAAGAAAAACAGGAGAGAAGACATGTTCATCCGAATATCTGTACGGATTTTCAGACAAGTGCCGGTACAATCAGAGTCTGCGTACTGGGCGATCAGAAATAACAGATGTGAAGGTTGAGCAAATAAGCACAGGTTCACTGCAAACATATCTTTAAGGATATTTTAAAGGGCATTTTGAAGAAAGGTGCTTAATTCAGGCATTCAAAAGATTGAATCAGGTCTCTGTTTCTTAAATTATCACTGTTTTATCTTTATTTTCGTTCCTGTTTTTTGTTTTCACCCTGATTCCATCGCTTCGTACCTGTTTTATTTATGTTAAAAATTTTGATGCTATTGAAATATCTTATCCTTTGATCTCCTGCCACGGAGCCTGTCTTTTCCCTTTAGCCTTTACAGAGCATCGGGGATGTTCCAGTTCCATACCATTAAGAAAAAACACCACAGACTGGGCTATATAATTCTACATAGATAATACATACAATCAGAAATCAGGTTTCAGCAGCGATAATCTGGAAGCTGAAGAGATTCTGACGATAATTGGAGGTTTAAAAATGGCATCTAAAGAAGAACTTATTCAGGAGCTTTCGGACGCGGTAATCTCCTGTAAAAAAGACGCAGTACTCGCTGCAGTTGAAAAAGCAAAGAAGGTTATGGAGCCTGCAGAAATTATAGAAAAAGGGCTTTCTGCCGGCATGAACCAGGTAGGAGTTTTATTTGAGAGGGGAAAACTCTTCCTGCCGCATGTAATGATGGCTGCCGATGCGATGACTGCAGGTGTTAAAGCCCTTGAAGCCGACATGCCTGCAGGCACAGAGACAAAGAAACTCGGGGTTATCGTAAACGGCACAGTCGAAGGGGACGTGCACGATATAGGGAAGTCAATCGTCTCAACCATGCTGCAGTCTGCCGGTTTTGAAGTTTATGATATCGGCCGTGATGTACCCATCAGGAATTTTATTGAGAAGGCAAAGGAAGTCAATGCAAACATGATAGGGATCTCTGCACTTATGACCACAACCCTGCAGGGGCAGAGGGATGTCATTGAACTCCTCAAGGAAGAAGGACTCAGGGACAAGGTAAAAGTCATGGTAGGCGGTGCTCCTGCAACCCAGGCATGGGCTGATAAAATAGGTGCTGACTGCTATGCAGAAAACGCAAGCGAAGCCGTGGCAAAGGCAAAAGAACTGCTGCTCTGAACCCCAGAGAAAAGTCTAAAGTTCCGTTTAAATTAATGGTGATAAAAATGGCAACTGAATATGCTTTGAGAATGGGAGACGGTAAACGCACCTTCCTTACCAAAGAGAAGATTATGGCAGAGATTGAAGCCGGAACAGCAAACGCTGCGGATCTTGGTGAGATCCCTGCCCTGAGTGCCGATGAGATCGACAAGCTTGCAGAAATCCTTATGATGCCCGGCAAAGCCGTAAGTGTCGAGCAGGGCATGGAAGTCCCTGTAACCCATGATATCGGTACGATCCGCCTTGACGGCGACCAGGGCAACAGCGGTGTTGGTATTCCATCAAGCCGGCTTGTCGGCTGCATGATGCACGAGAGGGCATTTGGTGCTGACACAATGGAACTCGGTCACATTGACTACAGTTTCAAGCCGGTGAAGCCCG
>Ga0208825_1000054_pt1 | contig 110951 bp, 82 predicted proteins | sample AD_UKC113_MetaG_FD_184450 | JGI IMG/M metagenome (GOLD analysis project Ga0208825, IMG submission 184450) | Active sludge microbial communities of municipal wastewater-treating anaerobic digesters from Hong Kong - AD_UKC113_MetaG (SPAdes)... | ecosystem: Engineered > Bioreactor > Anaerobic >...
CCGCCCATCATGCCGCCACCCATGCCGCCGGGATTGCGCAGCACGATCTTGAACAGGGTTTCGGCGCCTGCGTTGCGCAATTCGTAATATTTCGTTTCAAGCGCCTCGAACGATTCCTCGCGGATGTTTTGCGGGGTGCTGATCCAGATAAAGCCCGGCTGTACCGCAAAATCGAGATTGAGCGGGCGCAACAGCGCCTTCAAGGCTTCCCGCAACGATACATCTTTCAAGTTGATATAGGGCACGATGCCATCGGTCACATAGCGGCCCGCCGCCGCCGTGGCCTGTTGTTGCGCCTGGGGTTGCTGGGGCGCGGCCGCCGGCGGTCGTTGTGGCGCGCCGGGAGCCCCGGGAGCGCCGGGTCCACCGGGCCGGGCGCCGGCAGCACCGGGATACGGTCCGGGAGTGGGGGCGGGCGCCGCTTGGGCAGGGGCGGCCGCCACGGGCTTCGGGGGACGCCGCACCACCCGGTCATCCACCACGATATTGATGTCGTAACTGTCGCTGATAAATTCAACGATTTCGTTGATGTGAATATTTTCAAACTCAACGCTGACCGGCGAATCGAGGGTTTTTTCAATGGGGCTCTGCTTCTGTGGCTCTACGTATTCTTCCTCGACCGTGGGCACCATGACGCGGTACGGTTTGATGCCGGTGGCATCCGCCCCTTCCGGCAACCGCTTGGAATCCTCGATAAAGCGTTCGATGGACGCGCGATCCTCCGCTATGCCTTCGCCGGCCTTGGAGATGGCTTCCTTGCTGGCGCCGAGGGTCGCCTTGTGCAAGCCTTCCTGCGCGCGCGCATTTTCGGGCGCGATAATCAGCGCTTCCTCAAAATACTTGACGGCCTTTGCGTAGCGCTCGTGATCCATGTAGCGCTCGCCCATCTTGATGAGTTCCGTCACGCGCTGTTTCTTGATTTCCTGCGCGGACAAATGCGCGGTTTCCGATTCGGGCGTCATCGAGCTGGGATCAATGGTGTCAAACGACGGCGTCTCGGCCGGGCTGGCCCCGGTGGACGTCAAGACCAATTTGGCCTCGCATTTCTGGCGGAACGTCTTGGCGTCTTCAAGGGATGGATTGAGCGCCAAGGCACGATTAAATTCGCTCAGGGCCTCCAAAAAAAGGTTGCCGTTGTAGAGGTCAACGCCTTTTCGGAAATGCAGTTCCGCCTCGGAAACGGTCCCTTCCGAAACGGCGGAAGGAGCAGCCGCGTCCACCACCGGCGGCGATGCCGCGGCGGAACCGGGCGCCGAGGCTTCCGATTGCTGCGCCTGTGCTACAGCGGGCACAAACGCCATCCAAACGGCGGCCGCCATTGACAAAGCGCAGCCTGTTATCAGGTTTTGCGACAACTTGGTACTCATTACGCTGCCTTCCTCCCGCTGTTGGGGTCACTATAACGGATTTGGCATCAAATAAGCAACTCTAACTTCCGCCTACACGAAGCGTGATATTCCTTCCGAGGCGCTCCGATCGTACCAGACAGGTGCCTTCCTCGGCATTGATTTGCAATAACTGGAAACTTTCGAAGGACGCCCCTTCGTCAAACCATTGGGTGCTTCCCGCGGTCCGGATTTGGGCGCGAACGCGGCCGCCACGGCCTTTCTGGATGCGCAGCAGCGCGATATCGGCATCCGCGGCCCCTTCCCGTTCGCGAATCTCCTGTTGCGAGGACAACGCCCAAAAAGGATTCGGGGTATACGAGGCTTCCAGCGGGACGCTCTGGCGCAACGGCGGGGGCGGCGGCACAGCCGCCTTCGGGATTTCGCCGTCATCGGCCTTGGGCAGGCGGTAATTGGTGGACGGCAGCGACTGCTCGGGAGTCAGCACGGCATACACGCGCCAGCCGAAAACGAGCACCATTACGGCCAGCACCATCCGCTCCTTGTTCGCCCAAAGGACCACGCCTATGTTCTTCAGTTTCTCCACGTAACCTTTCCGTTCCTCGTTCCCGATTTCTCCAATTTCCTAAAACGGCCAGAGGTAATGATTGCGCAGCCACCGTATCACACGGGTGGACATGGGCTCTTTCTGGGCCGCGCCGCCACGGATGTTTTGTTGCGCGAGGGCGTCGCGCGCGGGCATGCCGGGCCGCGCGGCGGGACCAACCACGCCCACGGAGTCCAGTCCGCCCGATACCGCCGCCGCCGCGGGATTGAACGCAGCCACCGTCAACAACATTTGCACTTCCACCGGCGGCTCGACCGGCCAGCGCATGTAACGGTTCTGGATGCTGATCGCTTCAATATTAAAATACCGATCCTTCATGCGTAGCGCATCTATAAAAATTACCAGATCCTTGAGGTTCATCACATAGGAAAGGCCGACGGTCCGAAGGTTCAACAGTTTTTCCAAGCCCTGCCGCCCCGGATGGATTTCGACTTTGTTGACGATGACGGCCTTGGCGTCAATGAGCATGCGCACGACCATGGACCCGAAACGGATGATGCGCAGATTCCGTTCGACGTCGGCCTTGGTGATGCTTTTACCCGCGAAATCTTCCGGTTTCTGCGCGCCGAAGGAAATATCGTCCGGTATCGGACAGGGAGGCGATTTGGACTGGGCATACTGGCGCAGTGCGTTCAGGGCCTTTCCATATTGTTCCTCGTAATAGAACCGCAGCATTTTGCCTTCCGGAATCGGGTCTATTTCCATCCAGTCGCCCACGTTGAAGAAGGCCGCCCGGCGCATCACCTCATCGGCCATGGGCTGAATATCGCCCTTGACCGCCTCGATCAACACCTTGGGTTGGTACCCCGAAAACGTGTCTTCAAGATGCTTGAGGGTCTTTTCGAGGGTTTCGAGCTGTCCAAGGTACTCTTCATAGATCGCCAGTTGCTTTTTGTAATAGAACTGGTAGCCGCCACCCACACAGGCCAGCAACAGGACAAACACCGCGATGCCGATGATATGTTCGCGGCGCAGATTCATGATATGCCTCGCAGGGTGCTCATCGCCTTGGCCTCGGTTGCGGTTGCTGCGGTTGCGGGGGTTGCTGCGGCGGCGTGAAAATAAAATCCACGCGGAAAAAATACACGGTTTCGACGGATCCGCCGGCGGCGGGGCCGGGCTGGCTTCGCTGGCCGCCGATGGACGCCTGGCCCACGCGGGCATCTTCCATTTCGGTAATGGGCACTTTTTCGACTTGGGCCTCGCTGAAAAACAGTCCGCCCTGGGCGGCGCGAGTCTCACGCAGTTGACTGATGAACTGGGTCAGCGAGTCGGGATCGCTCGCATATCCCAGCACCTTCATGCCGTTCTGTTTGGGAACGATTGCCCCGCCCTTGGCGGCGTCAATTCCAGGGAACCCCGTGCTGGCCACCGTGCCCTTCACCGGATCCGCCGCGCCCGGATTGACGACGGAAGACTCCACCGAACTGAACCAGATTTTACCCCCGGGCGGCCGGGCATTGTTCAACATGCGCAGAAGATGGATCCACCAGTTGCATGTCGTATACGCGGTGGAAAGAAGGTTGAGTTGTTTTTGACGGGCGGCAATTTCCTTGCGCGCGGCCTGCAACTGGCTTTCATAGACCGACTTTTTGGTCGGATTCGCGGCTAGTTCAGGATCGTAGGCTTGCACGTATTTCTTGACGGTTTGGATCCGTTCCAGAACCACCTTTTGCTTGGCGGTCAAACCGGGCACGGTTGACGCCCCGATCAGTCCCAATGTTATGAAAGACAACACCCAGTAAAACAACTGTTCCTTGCGGCGCGCGGACTCAAGCAACGCGGGCGGAACCAGATTGACGGCAATCGGAACCGGCTGAAGGGTGCGCAGGGCGAGTCCGAGGGCCACGGCGGCCTGTTCGGGATGTTCATTGATCTCCTGCGCGCCCGGGGCGATCGCCAAACCGGCAAGCGGACGCGCAATGCGTACTTCCACGCCGAATTGTTCCTGGAAATACGGCACGATGTTGCGCAGACAGGCCCCCCCGCCCGTAATGACAATCCGATCGATGGTCCCGCCGCCCGGCAACGATCTGAAATAGGAGAATGACCGGTTTATTTCGGTGATCAGACGGGTCAGAACCTTGGCGATAATTTCGCCCAACTGCCCATCGCGTTGGGGATCGCCCGTGGGCGCCGAACCCCGGTCGCGTTTCAGTTTCTCCGCATCCAGAAAATTCAGGCCCATCGCGTCGCGTATGGCCGAGGTGATGTCGTTGCCGCCGATCATCAAGGGCCGCGTAAAACGGAACTGGCCGCCACGCTCGATGACGATATCGGTGGCGGACGCGCCCATGTCGAGCAGGGCCACGCATTCGCCCTTGTCGCCGAATTCCCCGGTATGCTTGAGCCAGTTGTAGGTCGCAAACGGGCAGATGTCCACAACGTCCACCGCGCATTTGGTTTCGCGCAGCAGGGCCAGGTGCTTGTCCACCACGTCCACCTTGATGGCCGCCATCATAACGTCGTAACCGCCCGCTTCCGTCTTGCTCAATTTCTGGTAATCGAGCGCGATTTGATCGAGCGCGAACGGGATTTGTTGCTGGATTTCGTACCGGACGATTTGGGTAATCTTGCTTTCCTGCACCGGGGGCAAGGTGCGCGTGCGGGTAAAGACCGAACGTCCCGGCACGGCAACCACCGTCTTTCGAGTCCGGATTTTCTTTTCCTTGAGGAGTTTCTTGAGTTCCTCGTTCATGTGGCGGCGTTTGGATTCTTCATCCAAAAGCGGATCCAGCAGTACCTCCCGCTGAAAGTAACGGGTGAGTTGAAAACCGGTCTTGGTTTGCGTGAGTTCGCAAACCCGAATAGCATGGGTGCCCACGTCCAGCACCAAGCGCTTCGCGCGCCCACGCCCAATCTTCATCATCAATCGCCCGTCCACCCAGTTGCACTACACTGCCAAGACGAACCCGCCGTTTGGTCACACGTTTTCAGTTCCCCGCGCCGCGTATTGTTTATAGGGTGAATTCTGAAATCACCACTTGTGCCGGGAACTTCATAACCTATTGAAACTTATTGTAGTACAGAATTTATGCCGTGTCAAGATAAAATGTTGTTTGCCAAGAGTTTTCCGGCGGGCCTCTCCGGCGCGTCATTCGACATCCTTGGCGCAACGGAAACCGTAATCCGGCTGACGAGATTCCATGTGATCGTAATGTCTTCGGGCGCAACGCACCCCGAATCGGTCGCTTTTGTAGGAACCGCCCCGCAGCACGCGGAACTGCTGGCCATAATCCTTGGTCACGTCCGGATTGCCGGGATACGCCTGATACCAACTGGCGGTCCATTCATAGGCATTGCCGGCCATGTCGTAACATTTGAACGGCGAAACACCCATGCGGCAACGCCCCACCCGGATTGTGCCCTCCGAGCCGGAATTGCAGTTTTCCGGCACGAATTCCATGCCCCAGGGATATTCGCGGCCATCCGTGCCCCGGGCCGCCTTCTCCCATTCCTCTTCGGTCGGCAGGCGCTTGCCCACGGCCTTCGCATAGGCAGACGCTTGGACAAACGAGACACCGGTCACCGGCTTGTCCTTGGCGTCGTCCGGAAAAACGTGATCGGGAAAAACCGATTTGAACTCCGCATTGGTAACCTCGTATTGGTCCATGTAGAAGGCCGGCAACTCCAAGGTGCGCTGGGGCTTTTCATCGGGCGAGGCGCCATTGAGGCCCATAATGAAAGGTCCGGCGGGAATCAGGACCATCCCTTCGGGCGCCTTGCCTTCTGTCAGCACCAATTCCAGCGTTTTCGATTCGTTGGGGCCCAAAACGACCGGTTGTTCCAACTTGTCGTAGCCTTTCGCGTACAACGTCAGAATATAGTCGCCGGGGGATACCTCGAATTTGGCGGGCGATAGTTGCGGGAGCAATTCACCGTTGAGCCACAGTTTGGCGCCGGAAGGACGGGACACGACGGCCAGTTGGGCGTTCTTGGGGGCCAAAACATGAGCAAACTGGTAGCGGTAATCCTCCTTGATTTCGATTTCGCCCGTCGCCGTCCGATAGTTGTCCAGCCGCACCTCATAAGTGTGTTTTCCGATGGGAACTTCCTTGCTTGTCAACGGCGTATTGCCCAGATGCTCGCGCCCGTCCAGGAAAACCTGCGCGCCCGCCGGCGTGCTCTCGATGGTCAGGTATCCCCGCAGCGGGCGCATGTCAATGACGATGCGTTCCTCGCCCTGATCAGGAAAGACGATCGTCTTCGAGGTCCGCTCGAAATTTTCCCGCGTGAGGACGGCCACGGTCTCGCCCGGCGGCGGGTTCACCAGCGTCACGGGCGTTTTACCGCGGGGCATGTCGCCAATCGTCACGTCGGCTTCCTGTTCCGGCGAACTGGCGATGACAACCCGTGTTTCCCTCGGCGGCGGCGCGGAAAAACATCCACCCGCGATACACACCGCCGCCAGTAACCCTGCCAACCATGACCATTTTTTACCCGGGACGATCATGATCTCCTCTGTGCCGGCGGATTCCGCTTTATTCCGCCGTGTTCCGCGATTGTATAACTTTCGCCTGCGCCGGAAGAGACAGGAACGCCACACCGCGAATCCGGTTCCGACACTCCTCCAACGGTTCCTGCCGGTCGTCGCGGTCCGCGCCGCCGTAGCCGGAGGAATGCAATTATCATAGCGCAAACGTCACGCTATTCGCGCTCGAAGAGCTTGACGGGCTGCTGGCCCGCGGGAATTTCAAGATATTGCTCGACGCTGCGCGGAACGACCTTGAACTTGTAGGTCGCGGGACTGGCGTCGCTGATAAATTTCCCTAGGTACTTGTATTTAGTCGTCGCGCGGAATACATAGTCCACGGCCGTGCCGTCGGGCGGCGTAACGCCGGGCGTGTGGGGATGGCCGAGGCATCCGTTGGCCAATGCGCCCGCGGGAATGCCATCCAAGGCCGGCACGACAATCCGGCGCACGGGATCCGGCATGGGAACGCCGTCCGCGTCGGGGCGTCCCCACAATTCGCCCGTGTACACGCTCTTCCCGTCTTCGATGAGTTCGACCTCGACATACGATTCGGCCAGCGCGCTCGCTTCCGGCACGACGAGGGTAATCGTGAATATCGCCTGCAAATCCTGAGGCTTTCCGTAATCGGGGGCCTGCATGATCGTGACCGTACCCAAATCAACCCCGGCCCGCCGGAAACCCGCCGTCAGGCGCGTGTCCACGACTTTGGCCTTGTCCGGAATGGTGAAGCGGCGCCAATTGATCCCGCCGTCGCCCGTCATGAGATCCTCGATGGTATCGCCCGTGCCCAACGAGGGCAGAGTGTCCGGCCAGCTCGAGACGTTGCCGGCCTCGTCGCAGGCGGCCACGACCAGCAGGAGCGATTGGCCGTACAGCGTGGTGATGTCCGGCGCGGAACGGCTTTCGACGGCAAGCTGGATCGCCTCGAACATGACCGGCGTGACCGCCATGTTTTGATCCGACCACGGTTTCCAAGTATCCAACGGCTCGTACACGTTGCGGCTCGGGTCCATGTTTTTGGCCCAGATCCGGTACGCGTACAGGGGTTTCGGACCCGAATCGAACGCGATGTCCACGCTCTCCCGCTTGAGGCCCCATTCGCACATCGGAAACGCGCCGGGCACCGTGCGGACATTCAGGTTCGCGTCCAACACGGTCGGGGCGAGCCACCAGATTTCGAGTGGCAGGATGGAATCGCCGGTTGACGTCAACGGCGGCTCGGCCACATTGCCGGCCCGGTCGCGCGCCGCAAAGCGGACCGTCGCGCGAAAAGCCTCCGCTATGGGTGTCCGCAAGGGAATTTTCCACGTCGCCGTGATATTGTCCGTGCTGCCGGCCACGTCAAGTTGCGACGTGTTCGTAACGGACGCCAGCGGGAACGCCGACACGGACGTGTCGCTCAGCCACACGGGGCGCGTGACACCGCCCGTGTTCCACGCGGCGAGGTCCGGGGGCGCCAATTCGATCGCGCTCGCGCCGCCCTCGAAAGTCGTGCGGAATCCCGACACCGCAACAGTCCTGTTGGACGGCGGATCGTCGCGGAAAACGGCCTTGAGTTCCAAATCCCACACGCTCGGCGGGGGGGTATCGTACCCGTTCACCGGCGAACCGATATTGAAAAACGCCAGGCAGCGGTCCGCGCTCGACGCGAACGTAAAACCGTGGGCTCCCTGCGAACCGCCCTGTGGATAGCTGGACGGCGCATTGTCGTAGGGGTGCGTAAGCGATCCGAACGGTACGCTCGCCGCCGTGGACGGATTGCCCGACAGGCTCGCGGAAACCACGACCGGCGCGATATATCCCGGCCCCGGCTGCACGATCACCGGCGGAATCGTGTCAATGATGAAACGCCGTCCCCTCTGGGCCTGGGCGGTAATCAGGTCGTCATAGGGTCCGCCATCACCCAAAACGATATTTCCATATCTAAGTCGAACGGACGCGTCACCGTCCGTCGCGCCGCCGGAAGCGGGCGGGCTGGCCCGGTAGGTGTACCGGCCGCCGCCGGCATCGGTCGCCGAACCGAGATCCACCTGCGTCCCATCGGCAGCAATGTAATAGGCCTCGTCCGGCATGCCCGCTTCCGTCATCCACACGTCCACCGTAAAGGAATGCGCGCCCACCATTTGCGGCGGCCCGGGATCGGCCTGGACGTCCAAAACGCGGCACGCAAACCATATACCCGTAAACGGGCCCGTTCCGCCATCCGACGGGATTTCGTCCGCGCCGATGTCGGGGATGTTGCATTCATTGTCCGGGCGGACGTTCACATATTGGAAATCGCGGGTGGGCGTCGCGCACGGACAGGGGGCGGTTCCGCTGTGGTTCTTGACGTCAATGCAGACGGGATCGGTGCATTGCGTGAGTTCACGCGCCAGCAGGCGGCCAATCCATGGCGACGACATGTCGAATCTCGGATCCACGTGAATGTCCTTGCACAGAATCGGATCGGCGCTGACGTTCGTGTTGTAATCATAGGCGTTCGTGTAAATGTAGCCCTGCAAGGGGCACGGCGTGCCCGTCGGCGCCGTCCACAGCGCGGGGGCGTTTGCGTACACATCGTTGCTGAGCGAGGTCAGCGATTGGGGCGCCGCCGCATTGAGGCCGTAATATTGCATGGCCGTCGGAATGCCGACGAACCGCAGGTTGGCGATGTTCCACCCGGAACAGGCCCGCCCGGGGAAATCCGTCCGGTACGTCCACCGCACCCGGATTTTCTTGCCGCTCGCCCACGGCAGATCGTAGGAGCGCACGGTCCATTGCTGCCGGTCCACATTGCCGTCCATGATCTCGTTGTCGCCGCGATCCCAGATGTCGAAAACCCCCTTGTCCCAGATCGGGAACCACCGGTTGGTCCCCACCACCTGTCCCTGAATGCCCGCGTACCCGTAGGAATCCACATTCAGCCAGCGATCGAAAATCATGCTGACATTTCTGTAATTCGTGCAGTCCACGTCCACCGAAAGCCAGAAACGTTCGCGAAGCGCAATTCGACACAATGGTTGTACTGGCGGAACAGGGCTTTGAAGAACCACCCGCCACGGCCCATCCGCGCTTTGGCCCGCAAGCGCGGAAAGCGGCTGCACGGGTTTGTAAACTCCGTCCCTGAGATCGACGTTTACCAGGCTTGTCGAAGCCGGAAACGGTTCCGCGGCGCTGTCGGAAAAGGTGACGTTTTCAAGGCTCAGGCCGATGCCGGCGTTGATCTGCGCCAGCGTCACGTTCCCGGCGGGCGTTTCCAGCACAAGCGCCGTCAGCCCCAGCTGGCGGGCGCCAACGGCCACGCCCAGAATCGTCACTTTGACATCGTGAACAAGCACGTCTCCCGAAATGGCCTGATTGTTGTCGAGAACCCGCACGATATCGGTGTTCGCGTCTTGGGAGGCCGGGTAATTGCCGGCGAGATTGACGCCGAAAACCTCCGGGCGCTCCATCGTCGAGCGGGGATCGGGATTGCCGAAGCCGTTGGGATCCTGCTGTCCGCCGCCGCCCGACGGCGGGCCAATATTCCATTGGGATCCGGGTGCCTCCGACCACGTGAACTTCCGCCTCGGATCGGCCGGCGGCCATTTGCAGATAAAGTTGGTAATGGGTTCGACGACCGTGTCGCCGATCGCGTTGCGCATGACGATCGAACTGGTCACCGAGGCCTTGCCGCCGCCCACGGTTGACACGCCGTTGCGCCCGTTCTCGAAAATCGTGCAGAAGGCGACGCAGACGTTTTGCGACTCGACGCGTATCCCGTCGCACTCGTTATGGACAATGCTGCAATTCTGAATGATTGGCGCGCCGACCGCGCCGCCCTCGCACAGAATGCCCACGCCGGTCCTGTCCACGATGACGCCGCCCTGGACCACGGCGTTGTTGTCGCGGATATAGCATCGGTTGATGGTCGCGGCACAGCGGTTGCCGGTCCGAATGCCCACGCTGCCGCCCGTAAACGTCAGCCCCTCGATGAAGACGCCCGCCGGGGCGGATCCAAGGTCCAACACCGGACGCGAGGGGTCCGCCGCCTTGATCACGATCGTCTCCGGGTTGGACGGCGGATAACCCACGATGGAAAAGGTTTCGTTCTGCGGATAGGTGATGTTGTCGCGGATTTCGGACACCACGGAACTCGTGCCGGCGGTGCTGCTCGCCACGACAATATACTGAATCGCGCCGTTCTGGCTCTGCGCATAAGCGATGGCTTGGGTCACGGTGTCGAACCGCGGAAACTTGTCGGGCGCCGATACCTCCGCGTTCAGCGCGTCGTAAAGCGGATTGTCCGCCCCGCACACCACGACCGTGTTGCCCAACACCCAGTTGCCGGGATCGGCCGGGTCGCCATAAGCGCCCCAAACGGTCCCCATCAGCGCGCACGAAAGCGCGCACAATCCCATGAATCGCCGCGTTTGTTTCATCTGTACACTCCTCTGGCCGCGCGCTTCGCGAAGCGCCGCCGAATGCCCCGGATTCATTTGTCAATCGCTTCCATGTCGCAAAAATATTATACCTGATTCAGAGGCGGCCGGGGGCGCGTTTCGGGTCTCGGATCTCGGGTTTCAGAGCGCGTGAACAAATTCGGCGCAACAGATTGTAGCGCCGAATTCCGATTGGGCACGGGTATGGGCAGCTCAGCCGAATCGGAATTCGGCGTTACGCTTTCGGCTGCGCGAATAAATTCACAAAAGATCATTTTTCAGCCTTCAGCCTTGCGCCTACCTCTCATATATCGTCCTGACTTTCTTTTCGGCGGTCGTCACGAACTCGTCGTTGCTGCGCCAGTTGATTTCACCGTCGCCGTTGGCGTCCGTGCCGTAGCCGGCCTGAACGGTCGCGATGATCTCGAACAAGTCCGATCGCACCGTAATCATGTTCGCCATCCGCGTAAAACGCCACTGCTCTTCCGCAAAACGATCCTGGCGTAGTTTTTCTATATCAGCAGGGGTAAGATTTTCATCATCTTCGTTTTCGTATTGCACGCTAAGTGGATAGAGAGAATTAGGTTTATCACGATTTTTCGGATTCCTATTTGTCGGATCTATGAAAACGCCCTTATAGGTACCCAGCGACAGCAGTTCATCCACCGACTTGTAATAACGCCCATCCGCCCGGTTCGGATCCATGGTCGCCATATAGTGAGGCCCCGTGGTGCCCGGTCTTCCCGCCACGATCATCCATGTGCGTTGCGTGATGCTGGCGGCATTTGCACCGGAATTCATGATTGGAAGAAGACCGAGGGACGGTTGTGCTCCCGTAAGGGTCGGCAAAGCATCTCTGTCGAGCATAGACCATCTGGTGGCACTCAACGTGTAATCGCTCCCAAAAGGATCCACCGTATTCACATCCAGCAACATTCCGGGCAGGCCCATCAGCGTATTGAACGGTTTCCAACTGCCCGCGCTTCCCGTGGCAATCATCTCCACCGTATTGATATTGATGCGACCGGAGGTGCGGTCGCGCGGGGTGAGGACGACGCCGGCGAAGGTGGCGGGCACGCCGCGCACGGACCAGTTGCGCAGGTACAGGGCGAGGTAATTGTTCTGGATTTCGACGACGCCGTAATACACGCTGCCGTTGTCGTCGGGCGTGAGCCCTTCCTTCATACCAAGCGAATCGCCTTTTTCCGGATCGTTCGGGTCGGCACCCTTTCGCGACAGGTTGTGCCGCCGCGGAAACGGGTCGCCGAACCAGCATTTGCCGTCGCGGTCGCGGTCCGTGAACACTTCGGCGTCCAGGATGATGTCGCCCGGAGTCTTGGATGCCGCAATCGCGCAGAGGGCACGGCCCATGTCGGTAAGCAGTGTCTTACCGGGATTGGCCGCCATAAAGGCATTATCGGCGGCGATCAGCCGGTCGAAAGGCTGGCCGGTGTCGAGGTAGAGATCGTAAATGCCGTCCTCGATCCCGTCCTCCGCGTTCCAGACGAACAGGGCTTCCGACACGAGCGATCCCTGCGTTACCGGCCCCAAGTCTTCCGGCACGTCAAACGCCGGACGGTTGCTTTCCGGCTGCAGTGTCGAGGAGAACCCTACCGGATTGCCGGAAAGATAAAAGGCGGTGCGCGACTGGACGGGCGATCGCGACCAGAGTTCGTCGCCGGCTTTCAGCGAGTAAGGAATCGGGGACTTTTCGAACAGGAAATAATGGGTGTTGGGCATCAGCCCGATATTTTTGTCCCAGATATTGTACGGGAAGCCCAGATCGTACTGCGTGTCGAACAGTTCCCGGTTGACGCCGCCCGTGATTTCCAGCGGATACAGGAAGACCGGACGCCAGACTTCGGGCAGGGACCACAGCGCGTTGGAACCGGAAGCCGGCTCGAATTTCATCATTTCCCGCACGCGCTGGTTGTCGTTGGGATCGTTGGGATCGAACACGGGCCGCAACAGGTAAAAATCGGCGCGGGCGCACGCAAGCCGGATCGGATCGAACGCCGCCTCGCTCATCAAGGCCTGCAATATATCGTCGGATTCCTGCGCGCCGGTTTTCCACAGAAGTTTCTGCCAGTAATCGGCGGGATAGGTTTGGCCGATCCGCGCGCGCAGCACCTTTTCGCGGGCCAGGCCCGGGATCTTGACCGGATTGACGGCCAATTCGGCATGGAATGCGCCGAATTCGCCCCCGGAGAGCGTGTGGTTTTCGTGGATTTCGAGGTAGGGCAGCGTCATGACGTCGCCGACCGACACGAACGGCTGATCGCCGTGCGCGATGGTTTTGCGGCCCATGACGAGGGCGTTCCGCCGCTCCTCATAGGCGGGCGTCCACACCCGGTAAACCTGCGGGATCATGAGCGTGTTTTCGGCCACGGGCAGGGAATGCGGATAAAAGAAAACGGGGTATTCGAATTCGGGATCATAGGCCGCGTTGGGCTGCAGCGGCGTGCCGTTGAAGCGGTCAACGTCCGGGGTGCCGTCGGCCTTCTGGCGCGGCAGGACCGGATCGTGCGACCAGTCGTCGTAATTGCCGTCGGTGGCTTCCCAGCGATTTTTCGTGCCGAACCGGTCGCCGTTGTAGATCGCGCTGTGCTTGCGTTCGAGCGTCCGGTAGAAATCCGCGCCCATCGTGTCGTCCGGCCAGAAATTCAGGTAATAATTCGGAATGGGCACCCCGAAACTCTTGTCGAACAGCGTCGGAAGCAGCGGGTTGGATCCGACGGAATCGAACGGAACCGGAATGCCGTCGTCCACGGCGCGGTTGATCACGTCGCGTTCGGTATAGGTGACGCGATCCACGACGCGGCGCGCCTGGTGATCGCCTTGGAACAGCGTCACGACGACGTTGTCGCCCGGATAGAAACGGCGCTCGATGAATTCTTTCCAGCGCGGGGATTCCGAGGCAGCCGCGTGAAAATAGTCCGGCGGCGGAACGTAATTCAACGGATCATAGGGGTAATCGAAATATTGGGTCGTGTAGGCGACGGGCAAAAAGTCGAACGCGCCCGGCGCGGGGTTCGGCACGAAAAGACCGGTAACGGATTCGCGTCGGGCATCCATCCACCGGCGTCCCTCGTCAATGCCTTCGAGGAGATCGTCCACAATCCCGTCGCCGTTGTTGTCCACTCCGTCAACGAGGAGCGTATTGACGTCGTTGTCGTTGTCAATGCCGTCGTGTTCGGGGTTGTTCGGCAACACCCCGCCGCGCAGCACCCAGCCGGCCAGCGCGGCGAGGCCTTCGGCGGCATTCTGTCCGCCCGCCTTCGGTATCTTGACGGCTTCCGTCGAGGTCAGACCCTCGATTTCGAGCTGGACGATGGGCAAATCGTTGGCCCTTCTCCGGAAAATACTGCCCGATTCGCCCACGTTGTAGGCGCCGTATTCATCGTAGGGAACGACCGGAAAGTCCGGAACGGTAACCGCCTGCCCGTCGTAGGCAACGCCGCCCGTGTCGTAGAAAATCCCGCCTTCGAGGCCGATGCCGTTGCGGAAGAGCAGGTTGTCGCGGTCGAAGTTCACGTCCTGCGGGTAGCCGATGTAATCGTAGGCGTTGATGGCCAAGAGCATGCGGGGCGGACGGGCGGCCACGGCGCCCGCGGCGGAGTCGGGCCGGGCGGCGGGCAGGATCACGGGATTGGCCGGATCGTACGGCACGCGCATGAAGATCCGGTCTTTGGAAGCGATGTCGCCCGATGCCGGGTCCACGCCGCCGACGGCCAGCTCCCAACCGGAGATGTCAATGTCGTGGCCGGTAATGTTTTCGATCTCGATCCATTCATGATCGGGTTCCTGGCTGAACTCGAACGAGTTGATGCACAACATGGGGCCGCCGGCGTCATAGGCGACCGGATCGCCGCCGCCCATGCACACCGCCACGTGCAGGTAGACCTGATCAAGCGCGTTCGCGGCGGGAGGGGGAATCGTGACGGTGAAGGCCTTGTCCTGGCCGTAGCCCTTGCGCAGTTCAATCACATCCGTGTAGGTCAGGTGGCCCATCTCCGGATTAAGCGAAGTGGGAACGTTCAACACGGCGTCGTCCAATCCCGGCACGAAGATCCAGCCGGTGGCCACGCCCCGCTTGTTTTTCCCCATCCGTTCGGAACTCGGAATGCCTTCGGCGGCGAGATCGAGACTGCTGTCGTCGTTGGTGTCGTAGGCGTCGAACAATTCCTGCGGCAAAGACGGGATCAGGGCCCTCGCCTCATCCAACGTGACTTTGCCGTCGTCGTCCACGTCCGCCTTTTCAAGACTTTGCCCGTCCAGGACAAGACCGACGCCGCCGTTCGCGTCGGAAGGCCCGCGCCAGTAATGGGTCCAGTAGTCAGCCCAATACCTCTTGTTGACATTATTGTTTTGATCGGTGTTTGAGTAGAAATCGTCGGGATAATCGGGGGTCGCGCATGCCGCAAACCCTTCCGCGACATCCTCCGCGATGGATTTCGTTCCGACCGTCATGCCGTTCGGCATGGGATTGCCCGTCGAGGAGACGTATTTGATCGCGACGCGGATCGGATCCTCGTTGTTTCGATACCACGGGACATCCACGGTGCTGGAACGCGGTCCGCTGACCGTGGGCCGCCCGCGATAGTCGGTCGTGTTGATCTTCAGATAATACCGTCCGGGCGGCAGGCCCTTGCTCGGCCCGAATTTGAATTCCATGATGTTCGGCCAGTGTTCCGTGGGCGCATCGCCCGCTCCAGGCACGGATTCCTTGCTGGGATCCTTCACTTCGACGAACCGCGTCCGTGTCGAGATGGCCGTGCCGGGTCCGAGCCACGGATTGAGGAAACCGTTGCAGGGATTGGCCGGATCCGAAGTGGAGCCGACGGGCAGTTTTGGTTCCGGCCAGAACCCTTCATCGGGCTGATTGGTTACCGAATAGTCCGACGGCGCCTTGTTGCGCATTTGTTCGCGGGTAAGATCGAAGTTGTTTTGATAGGTGGCCGTTGACGGATCCTCGTTGTAGGCGAGCTGGTACAGATACCGCGGGAACAGGGAGGACGTGTCGTCGTCCCGTTCCATTTCGGCCTCGACGCGCCGGACGGGCCGGACCATCATCTCGGTGATGCGAACGCCCTCGATGCCCGCGACGGTATAAACAATCTTCCGGTGGTCGCCGGTCGTTTCCACGATGAGTCGGGCCTGATCGAATGTGGAGACGCCGTGATTGTTCATCTGATCGTAAACCTGCATGCGGTCCCACCACGTGTCGTCCACCTGCATGGCGGCGGTTGACCGGCCGTAGCCGGTGTCGCGCGCATCGCGGAGGTTCGCGCCGAGTTGCAACGCCCGGAGGTAGGGATCGGCCTTGTAGATCGCCGTGACGGGATTGCCGAACTTGTCCACGGGACTCGAAAAAACGCCGTTGATATCCAGCGAGACGTTGACGCCTTCTTGCTGGAGGCCGCGCGCGAATTCGAGCGAAGCGATCTCCTCTTTCGGATCGGACGGAACGCCGTAAGCGTTGGCGGGGGAATTCATGTCCCAGTCGTCGCGCAGGACCTGTGCGATCTGTTCCGGGGTGGCGAAATTGTAGTCGAGTTTGAGCCCCTTCGGACGCTGGCCGGCGATCCAGACCTTTTCGGGTTCGGCGAACGGATCGCTCTTCATGGCCTGCTGGACCCGGTTGTTGTCATCGGTCGAGTGCAGCGTGATGTGATTCTTGATGCCGTCGAAAAAGTTCTGTTGATACTGCGCGAAATTGTATTGCGGCGGCAGATCCTCATTCCGCGTCACGCGCTTGACCTCGTCGCGGGACTTGAGCACGCGGTCGCCGAGCAAGCCGAAGGCGCCGGCGGCCCCGCTGCCGTCCACGTCGCCGAATTCGTACGTGCCGTCGGGTTTGGGCACGCGCCCCTCGGCGACCAGATTGCGCAACGGCCGCCGCCGCTGGTACTCGCCGGGATCGTCAATGCCCTCGAGATAACCGAGATACTTCCAATAAACTAATCGTGCCTTTTCCTCGGCGGGTCTCGAGTCGTTTATCTCGAAAAAGCCCAGCGCCGAGCCGCGATGCACGCCGAACTGGACGGCGGCCGCTATCTGTTCGGGTGTCAGATTCGAGCCATCGTTGATGCCTTCGTCCACGAGCCCGTTGCCGTTGTTGTCCAAGCCGTCCATGGTAAGGGAAAGGGCGTTGCCGTCGTCGTCCACGAATCCGTAGCCGGGAAGAACCGCGTCGGCGATGTAATCAGGTGCGAGATCGACTGCATTTCGCAGATCAATTTGCGTGGGCGATCCGGTCGCGAGCGATCCGAACGGCGCGCCCATGAGCAGGTTCCACATTTTCCTCGACCGGCTGATCCCCCGCCCGCTGACGGGAACTGTCGGAGAGTCAACCCCCACGCCCGGCAAGAACAAGGTGGCATACTCGAATGGATTGGCGCCGGAGGAAAAAACAGGCCGCCAGTAGTAGCGATTCGCCTCGGCCCGGGCCACATCGGCCGCGTCATTGAGCGGCTGCATGTCGCTGGAAAATGCCTGCATGTCGAATGTGTACGCGCCGGAAGCGTTGAGGTTGACTTTGGAGGCCTCGTCATTGATGAGGATGGCGGCGCGCCCCACGATCTGGCAGACGGGTTCGCCGCTGGATTTCAGGCGGCAGGGGGGCTGGGCGACGCCGGATTCGCGCAGGTATTGGGGGGCGATTTCGCGCGCGCCGCGGAGTTTGTCGAACTCGAAATCGGGCCAGAGATTGGGCACGGCCTTGGCGAGGCGCCCGCCGCGTTCCCATTGGCCGTTCACGAAATGGCCGCGATCGGCGAGGTAGTTCCAGCGATTGATCGCGGCGAGGTAGCGCATCAGCCGCGCATCCACATAGAACGTGGCGCCGGACGCGGCGACGATGGCGCCCGTTTCCGGGATCAGGGCGGTGTCGGTCGGGGGCGTTTCGTACAGCGCGGGCTGGTAGAGGGGCCGCGAACGCCAGCCGGGATCGGCCTGGCCGAGATCCGTCGCGGGATCCATGTTCGAGAGGGCCTTGTAGACGTTTTCGTCGTCCGCCAGCGCGAGGCGGTACATTTGCAGGTTTCGCTCGGCGTATGCCGCCGCCCGGAAATCGTAATATTCCGGATACGGCGTCCAGTAGTCCATGTGGTTGTTGATAACGAGGTCGTAATCGTTGTCAATCGCGTCCACCCAGCGGTGCTGTACGTCGGGCGGCCCCCAGGGAAGCGTCGGATCGCAGGGGATGTTGTAGGAGCTGGGGGTAGTCTGGCCGGGCGTCGTGAGATTTACGTTGCGGAGGATCTGGTAGATGGAGTCGTTGGGATTTTCGGACGGTGCGGCGTATATCGGCGCGGTGAGGAACCAGCGCTGCTCGCCCGGTTCGTCCACGGTTCCATCGCCGTTGTTGTCGCGCCCGTCGTTGCCGCCCCAATAGAGAAACACGGCGGTTTCGTTGGACTCGTCCGTGCCGACCGATCGGAAAAAGGTTCGGGCCAGTTCGGTCTGGCGGACCTCGTCGTACGTGTTCCATTCTTTGGGCAGGGGCATATCGAGCGAATCGTCGAGATCGTTGTCCACGGCGTCGCCGGGAAAGACGACGTTCGGCAGGCCGGCCAGCGCGCGGTTTTCGTTGGGCGGCACGCTGGCCGTCTGGTTGATAAGGGCGGCGGGATCGTCGTCGTAGCGATCGGCGACCAGCCCCGCGGACGTGTCCGCCACCAGCGGAATCCACACCGAATCGCGAAGGCCGTCCCCGTCGTTGTCCACGTCGGCCCAATTGTGAACCTGCCACGCGGGCGGCAGTTCGCTGGCGTTGTCAATCAGGAAGGGATGGTCCGCGCCGGATTCGACATAGCGCGCCAATTTGGGGACGCGCAGCCCTTCCTCCTTGCGCGGCGTGTAAAAATTGTCCGGCAGGCCGTAACTGGGATCGGTGGGCGTCGGCCTGTAAAAATCGTCGTAGTTGACATTGTTCGGGGGGGTGTGGGCCAACAAGGGAGCCGGCGCGGACCGGTTTGGGCTCATGGGGTCCACGAACGCCCACTGCTTGCCCTCGATCCACGCGCCGTTGAAATAGGCGCGCCAAGCATGGTCGAGCGACGTGTAGGTCGGGTGGATGAGCTTGTCGTAGTTGAGGAAACTCATCGCGATGGCCGTGGCGGCGTCGGCCAGCAGTTCCGCGCGCACGGTGTTCTCGACGTTCGTCGAGGTCTTCAGTTCGACCCGGCTCACGGTGAAGAACGTCAGGGCGATCGCCATCAGGATCGTCAGGACCGCCACGGCGATGATCAACGCCGCGCCGCGCGTCCCGCGTCCCGTGCCGTTCCTCTCGGGCTGTTCAATCCGCATGTCGGCCTACTCCTGGGGCCGCGCATAGGCGGCGGGAATGTTGATCTGCAAGCTGAAATGGCGCTTGAAATCCGGCGCGCCGGGATAGGGGCTCTCAAACATGAGCCAGAAACTCATGGTGACGACCTGCGGCAGGCGGATGTTCCATGAATACGCGTCCGGCGCAAGAGGCTCCTCGCCGCACTGCCAGCCATAGGCTGGACTTGCCGAATCGTCCTGATTGATGCGGCTCGATCGCGGATCGTTCCACCAGACATTGGCAATCTTGGTCATGTCGGGATTCTGGTAATTCGGGTTGTCGAAAAACGCAGCCAGATCGTAGTCGAAAAATTCCTTGCCGCAGAAGGGCTCGGTTTGGCGGCGGTCCGGCGGCATATCCGACAGGATGTTGTCCGCCACCATGTAATCGAGGGGATTCATCACGGCTTTCTTCAGATTCCACGCGGGCGAATCCCAATAATTGATCGGCACCCCGGCGTCGCCGCCGGCCAACATGCGAATCCACATCTCGCACATGGCGGCCCATATCCGCTCGCGTTCGGCGTCCGTGGGCCGCCTCTTGTCCGACGGAAAACCGCAGAGTTCGTCGAGCGCCTGCCGGTAGGACTTGGACATCGTGCCCACCGTGAAGGATTCGTCCCACGGGATCGGAAACGTGTTGAGATCGGGCGTGTCCGGCTCGACGAACCGCAGCAGCGGATACGGGTACGCATCGAGGTAGTCGGTATGTTCCGTGCCGTTGATGTCCTTCCACTTATGTTCCAGCACGCCGGGAAACATCGCGTCGGTGGGCTGGTTGTAGACGACGTAGGTGATGCGGGCGACATTGAAATCGCCTGAGCCGGTCGAGGAGGGCACGAGGCCGATGAAGGTCATGCCGATGGGCGTGCCGTAGAAGGTGTGAAGGTCGGAACTCTGATGCGAGGAAAAACCGGTCACGAGATCATTCTGAACGATGGTCAGGGCGCTGCGGGCCTTCTCGAACGCATCAAGCTGCTGGTAACTGGTCCGCGCGGACCGCACGCTGCCGACGAACAGCATCACAACTCCCGACATCAGCACCGCGAACAGCGCAATCGCGACCAGCAACTCCACCATGGTGAAGCCAGGAGCAAGGGACAAGGGGCAAGGGGCAAGGCGCAAGGCGCAAGGCGCGAGGCGCGAGGCGCGAAGCTCGGTAACCGCCGCATCTACCTTGTCCACTTTGTCCATTCCGTTCACTATGCACTCCGCACTATGCACTTCACATTACGCATTTGGCGCTATGCGCTTGTTCACCTTCGCGTGACGTAGGTCACGAAGGTCTCTCGGCGTCCGTCCATCATCTGCACCGAAAAGGTCACCCGGTAGGTGTCGGACATGGCGCCGGTCTGTTGCACGGTCGTCAGCCATCCGTTGTACAGGGCGTAGGCCTGTTCGGTGGCCGCCAGGGTTTCGAGGGTATTCTTGTCGAGCCACGACAGGAATTCGCGTTGAATATCGAGCGAACGCAACCGGGTCATTTCCGAGTTGGCCAGGTTGGCGGCGGCGGTGCGCTCGGCGGCGGCGCGGGTTTGACGCAGCGACGCGGGAAACAACTGCATGGCGCCGAGGATTCCCGTCGCCAGAATCGCCAGCGCGACCAGCACTTCGAGCAGGGTAAAACCGGCACGGCCGGAGGCGGAAGGATTTCGGGGTTTCGGGGCAGGCCTAGCCGTTCCCCAAACCCCGCTCTCGAGCTCATGGAGCGGATTTTTCTCGGCTGAGTGGCTCATTGTCGCTACTCCTGTACCAGTTGCACCCGGCCCGTGTTCTGCGAGAGTTCGATCGTCTCGACGCGGAGTTTCGTCCGGGCCTCGTCCACGTAGCGTTCCGTGGGGCTGGCGTCCGGCCCATAGCCCACGTACATCTTGAAACGCTCGGGCACATCGGCAGTGGGCACGAGAATCTTGCCGGCCGGCGTAAAAATGTGGGCCGGAAATGCATGATCAACGTTTCCGTACCAATGGAGGGGAGCGATAAGCGACGCGGTAAAACGGGGCTCGTCGTCGGAATCGTACATCCGAATGCCGGCCGAATCGAACTGCGGCTCCACGCGATAGATTTTGATGGGTGTCAGGGTCAGCCGCAAATCGTCGTTGTCCGGTCCGTCGGGCAACACGGCCGTATCGGGCTTCGTTGGACGGAAAAAGGCTCCGGTTTCGGTCGTGTTGATCGGCACATAGACATCGCCCGACAACCGCGTTCCGTCCGACTCGTTATAGGCGTGATCCACGATGGGCGCGGGCAATTTGTAGACGAGACCGGCGGCGTCAATCGAATCGAGCGTCGCGAGACTGTAGGCGACGGCGGTGTTGACGCGGTACGTCGCGGCGTAGATTTTGGCGGCCTTGAGCATGGAATGCAGTTCGCGGGCGGTGGCCTGGAGATCGTTGCGCGAGAAGTAGCCGAGCCGGGCGAAGGTCGGAATCGCGATGGCCGACATGAGCGCAAGGATGGCCAGAACGACGATGAGTTCGATCATCGTCATGCCGGGACGGTGTCCGCGAAACCGCACGCCGCCCGCGCCCATCCGTTCGCTGCCATTCTGCCTCATCACGCCGTCACGCTCCCGGTTCGACCGCCACGCGCCGTTGCCGATGCAAGCGCGGGGCCGCCACGACGACAGCCCCGCGCATACCGCTCGCCAAGCCTAGTACAAATCGCTCCAGCCCGATTCGCTGTCCCAGTTGTTGATATCGTCGAAGGTCGTGTAGATATCGCCGACCGTAGCCATGCCGGGCAGCACCAGTTGTTCACAGGCTTTGTTTTCACCCATCGAGTAAATATAGACGGGCAAATCCCGCGGCGCCGGATAGCCGGGCAATCCATCGGCCGGCGGATTGCCGCGCATCTTGTTGTTCATGAACTGCACGCCGGCATTGTTATAAGTGATGAGCGTGCCGTCGTCGTAAAGGCGCCGGGACCGGAAAGGCACGATGCCCGTGCGAATGGGACCCGGGAAGAAAATGTAGTTGGATCCCCATGGATCCCGTCCAATATCCATGTAACTGGTGCCCAATTTTCGCGCCACATCGCCGTCGAACACATAGCCCGCGGGAACGAGATCGGTCAATGTGGCGTCTTTTCCACGGCGCAGGAGTTCATAGAACATGTCCGTGTAGACATCGTAGATCGTGCGCCCCGCCGGCAACGTGTTCGCCATGGCCAGCATGGCGAGTCCGAAAGACACGGGGGCAGTTGTGTCCGCTCGTTTGAAGAAAGTGCCAAAATCCTTCCGGTCGGCGTCGGCAAGCATTTTGACGAGCGCGAGGTCGGCGTTTCGGATTTCGGAGGTAGCACGCGCCATGCGGCCCCGCGAGATCCAGTTGGACACCCGCGGCGCGACGGTGGCCGCGAGGATGGTGATGATGGCGATCACCACCAGTAGTTCAATCAGGGTGAAACCTCTTTTGTTCGACATATTCGCTCCTCCCCTCGTTCGTACCTCTCTACGATTGAGTGTTGTTGCAAGTCCAATGTGCATCATGTCATTGCCTTTCCAAGCGGCATCAGCCGCTGTTGCTGACCACGTCGCCGAGCGAGAAGATCGGCAGGTAAAGCGACACCACGATGAAGCCGATGATGCCGCCGAGAACGATGATGATGGCCGGTTCGAGCAGGGCCAGCATCGCCTCGACCGCCGCCTCGACTTCGGCGTCGTAGATATCGGCCACTTTCATGAGCATCGCGTCGAGGTTGCCGGTTTCCTCGCCGACGTCAATCATGTTCACCACCATCGCGGGGAAGACCTTGGATTCGTCGAGGGGCGCCGCGATAGTGTCGCCTTCCTTGATGCTGTCGTGGACCTTCTGGACGGCATTCTGGATGACCTCGTTGCCGATGGTTTCCTTGGTGATCTTGAGGGCCTGAAGGATGGGCACGCCGGAGGTGATGAGCGTGCCTAGGGTGCGGGCGAAACGCGCCACGGACACCTTCGTGATAAGGTCGCCCACCAAGGGAACCTTGAGCACCACCCGGTCGCGAATGCTGTTGACCTTCGCGCTTTTGCTCGAAATTTTGATCACGTCAACGATCGACGTGATAATCACCAGCAGTAGCCACCACCGGTACACCATGAAGTCGCCGGCGGACATGAGAAACCGCGTCGGCGCCGGCAACGTGCCGCCGAAGTCCGAAAACACATCCGCGAACACGGGCACGACCTTGACCAGCAGGAAACTCACGATGCCTGTGGCAATCACGATGACGGCGATCGGGTAAATGAGCGCGCCGCGCACCTTGCGTTTCAGCGCCTGGCGGCGTTCCATGAAGACCGCGAGGCGGTTCAAGACGGTTTCGAGCATACCGCCGACCTCGCCCGCGCGCACCATGTTCACATAGAGCCGGTCGAAACCCTTCGGGTGTTTGGCGAGGGCTTCGGCGAAGGTCGAACCGCTTTGGATGTCGCTGGCGATTTCGCGGAGCACGTCCTTGAGCTTGCAGGGTTTCTGCTGATGGATCAGCACGTTGAGACTGCGCAGCAGCGGAAGGCCGGCATCAATCAGCGTGGCCAGTTGGCGCGTCATGAGCATGATCTGCTTGCTCTTGAGCCCGCCGATGTAGAACTCGCTGATCCCGCCCTTTTCCTTGCGCGCGCGCTTTTCGTCGCTCTTCGTCGCGGGCCGGACCATGGTCGGGTAAAGGCCGAGCGTGCGCACGTCGTTGATGGCGAGCGCCTGTGTTTCGGCTTCCATCACGCCGAAGATTTCTTTGCCGTCCTTGTTCAGCGCCTTATAGGCATACTTGGCCATGTTCGGCTCCTTTCACGGCCGCCGGAGCATCCATCCGGCGCGGCGTCCTGTCATTCATCGTCATAGGCGTCCGTATGGGCGATGACTTCCTCGACACTGGTGATGCCCTGCACGCACTTGATGATTCCTTCCTCGCGCAGGGTGCGCATGCCTTGGTATTTCCGCGCATATTTGCGGATTTCGTAGGACATGGCGCGGTCCAGGATCATTTCGCAAATGCGCTCGTCCACGACGAGCATTTCAAAAAGGCCCGTCCGGCCCATGTAGCCCTTGAAATCGCAGCCGGGGCAGCCTTTGGGCCGGTAAAAACGCAATTTGGGGTTTTTCCGCCATGCTTCCGGCAAGCCGAGTCGATCCATTTCCTCCTGATCCGGCGCGTACTTTTCGCGGCAGTGACGGCAAAGGGTACGCAGGAGCCGCTGCGCGAGCACGGCTTCGAGCGACGCCGTTATCAGGAACGGCTCGACGTCCATGTCGAGCAGGCGCGTGATGGTTTCCGGCGCGCTGTTGGTGTGGAGCGTGCTCAGCACCAAATGGCCGGTGAGCGATGCCTCGACCGCGATCTCGGCGGTTTCAAGGTCGCGGATTTCGCCGACCATGATGATGTCCGGGTCCTGGCGCAGGATGGCGCGCAGGCAGGACGCGAACGTCAGCCCGATTTCCTCCTTGATTTGCACCTGGACCAGCCGTTCGATCTGAAGTTCGACCGGATCCTCGGTGGTGATGATCTTGACCTCGGGCGAATTGATCTCGTTGAGGCACGCGTAAAGCGTGGTGGTCTTGCCGGAACCCGTCGGACCGGTGACGAGGAAAATGCCGTTCGGTTTCGCGATGACGCGTTCGACGCTCTTTTTGACCTCCGGCGAAAAGCCGAGCACCTTGAGGTCTATCTTGACCGCGGTGCGATCGAGGATACGCATCACGAGGCATTCGCCGAACAGGGTCGGCAGGGTGGCCACGCGAATGTCAATCTCGCTGTCGCCGACCTTGAGTTCGATGCGCGCGTCCTGTGGCAGGCGGCGTTCGCCGATGTCCATGTTGCACATGACCTTCACGCGCGACACCAGCGCAAGGGACATGTTTTTCGGCGGACTGACAATTTCCTCGAGCGCCCCGTCAATCCGAAGGCGAATCCGGAAATAATCCTCGTAGATTTCGAAATGGATGTCAGACGCATGCTTCTGGACGGCTTCGAGCAGCACGAGGTTGACGATCTTGATAACTTCCGGTTCCTGCGCCAGTTCGACGAGGTTTTCCGTGTCGCCGATAATCTTCTGCTGGCCCAGTTCCTCTTCGGTCAGTTCGGAATCGCCGACCTTCGCGACGATTTCCTTCAGCGTTTCATGGATGGATTGCGATTCATACGTGTAGTTGGCCTTGATGCTGGCGGCGACGTCCGCGTGGTTGCTGATGGCGCCCTTGACGTCACAGCCGAGCAGTTGGCGGAGATCGTCCAACACCCGAAGGTTGAGCGGATCGGCCATGGCGACGACCAACGTGCCGTTGACTTCCCGTATCGGCACGATGTTGTAGAACCGGGCCACGTCCGGCGGAATGCGGCGCAGGACTTCGTCGCGGATTTTCAACTTGGGCAGGTCCACACGCTCCATGCCCATCTGAATGCCCAGCGCCTCGACAATGTCCTGTTCCTCGCACAGGCCCATCGAAACCAGCACACGGCCCATCATCTCGCCGGTGAGGCGTTGGCGCTGGGTGGCTTCGTCCAGTTCGAGCGGAGATATCACGCCCTGCTCGATCAGGATGTCGCCCAGTCTTTTTTCGCGAACCGCCATTGTCTAAACGCCCTGTGTCTGTTCCATCTTCGTTTCGTCCGCTACCGGCCGCCGGCGCCGGGTTTGGGCTTCGTGGGCTCCTCGCCGCCCACCGCGCCGCGGGCCTGCATCTCGAATTCCTCGGCCAACTGCGCCTTGGCCAACGCATCTTCGTATTTGATAATGCCGCGCCGGTACAGCGACAACAAATGCTCGTCAAGCAAACACATGCCGAATTTATGGCCGGTCTGGATGGCCGACGTGATTCGGTACGACTTGTTTTCGCGGATCAGGTTTTGAATGGCCGGCGTGGAAATCATGATCTCGAAGGCCGCCACGCGCCCGAAGCCGCTCTTTTTCGGAATGAGCGTCTGCGATATCACGGATTTCAGATTGCCGGCCAACTGCGTGCGGATCTGCTCCTGCTGGTTGGTCGGGAAGGCATCCACCAGACGGTCGATCGTGCGCACCGCGCCGGTCGTGTGCAGCGTTCCGAAGACCAAGTGGCCGGTTTCGGCGGCCGTTACCGCCGCCTCGATGGTTTCAAGGTCGCGCATTTCTCCGACGAGAATCACGTCGGGGTCCTGGCGCAGCACGCGGCGCAAGGCTTCGGCGAACGTCGGAACATCCACGCCGACCTCGCGCTGCATGATGATGCTCTTCTTGTGGGTGTGGTAATACTCGATCGGGTCTTCGATCGTCACGATATGATGGTCATAATTCGTGTTGATCCAGTCAATCATCGTGGCGAGGCTCGTGGTCTTTCCGGACCCCGTCGGCCCCGTCACCAGAATCAGCCCGCGCGGCTGGGTAATCACTTCCTTGAGCGTCGGCGGCAGGCCGATCTCCTCGAAGGTCAGGATCTGGCGGGGTATCAGGCGCAGCACAAGGCCCACGTAGCCCTTCTGCTTGAAAATCGAAACACGAAAACGGGCCACGTCCTCGAACGCGAAGCCGAAGTCCGATCCCCCCACTTCCTGGAGTTCCTGCTGATTGTCCACCGACGCGATGCTTTTCATGAGCCGCTCGGTGTCTTCCGCCGTCAGGGCATGCTCGCCGAAATACTGCAAATGGCCGTGGACCCGGCCCACCGGCGGGTTGTCCACCGTCAGGTGCAAGTCGGACCCTTCGCGGTCAATGAGCATTCGCAGCAGGTTCACCATGTCATACGCCATTGGTCATTCTCCTCACATGCCGGTGTCCGCCACGACCGGCTGGATCCGGTGCAGCGGTTCGTCAATCTTGGTCCGTTTGTTGACTTCTTCAATCGTCGTAATGCCCTGAAGCGCCTTGCGCCAGGCGTCCTCACGCATGGTGGCCATGCCCGCAAGACGCGCCGCGCGGCGCAACTCGATGGCCGAACAATGCGCCAGAATCATTTTGCGCAACTCGTCGGTATTTTCCAGCAGTTCGTAGCAGCCCAGCCGCCCCGCATACCCGGTGTGGTTGCAACTGTCGCACCCCGCGCCCTTGAACAATTCCACCTTGTTGGGATCCACGCCCGGAATCCCCAGACGATCCACCTCTTCCTGGGTCGGTTTGTACGGCTCCTTGCAATTCGAACAAATTGTCCGAACCAGCCGCTGGCCCAAAATGGCCCGGATGCCCGAGGCCACGAGGAAAGGCTTCAGGCCGATATCTATCATTCGGATGAACGCGCTGGCCGCGTCGTTGGTGTGAAGTGTTGAAAAGACCAAGTGGCCGGTCAGCGCCGCCTTGATGGCAATTTCGGCCGTTTCAAGGTCGCGGATTTCGCCCACCATCACGATGTCGGGGTCCTGACGGAAGATCGCGCGCAAGGCCCGCGCGAAATTCCAGCCGATTTCGTGCTGAATCTGTACTTGGTTGATGCCGGACAACTGGTATTCGACCGGGTCCTCGACGGTGATCAACTTGACGTCGGGCTTGTTGAGCGTGTGCAGCGAGGCGTACAGCGTCGTCGTTTTGCCGGATCCCGTCGGCCCCGTCACCAGCACGACGCCCGTCGAATGGCTCAGCAGGCGTTCCCACGTGCGCTGATCCTCGGGCACGAATCCGAGTTGGCCAAGCCCCAGCATCAGGCCGCTTTTGTCGAGGATACGCATGACGATGCTTTCGCCGTAACACGATGGCAACGCGCTGACGCGCAGGTCCACCATTTTGCCGGCCAAATTGATCTTGATGCGTCCATCCTGCGGCACGCGCTTTTCGGAGATGTCCATGTTCGCGAGGATTTTCAGGCGCGAAATGATCGCGGCCTGCGCGCGTTTCGGAGGCAACGGCATCTCCTGCATCACGCCGTCAATCCGGTAACGCAGTTTCACATCCCGTTTGCCCGGTTCAAAATGGATATCGCTCGCCCGCAACCGGAACGCATCCATGATGACATTGAACACGTAACGGACGACCGGACTGTCGTCGTCGTCTTCGTCCAATCCCGGGATCCCCGAAGACGCGCCCGCCTCGACGTCCATCTGGCCGATGCTCATGCTGTCCAGGCTAATGTCGTCCATGCTCAGGCTGCCCGCCGCGCTGCTCAGCGAACCGACCGCCGAACTCCCCCCCATGTTCGACATGGTGCTCAGCGTGCTCAGCGAACTTGAACTGCTCACGGACGACAGCATGGTCTCCACCGTCGCTTCCTGCAGTCCGTAATATTTGGACAACGCATGACTGATTTCTTCGGGCGTGGCAAGTTCCGGGCGCACCGGCCGGTCCAGCAGGCGCTGCAAATCGTCGAGCCGGTTGATGTTCGTCGGATCCGCGGTGGCTATCACCAGCGTTTGCCCTTCCTCGCGCAAGGGAATCACGCGGTAGATCGTCGCAATATTCGAATCAATCATTCCACGGATGCGCTCGGGAATGTCCAGATTCGATATCTGCACGACTGGAATGTTAAGTTGATCCGCCAGCCCCTCGGTGATGTGACTCTTGGCGATGTACCCCAACCGCACCAGGATTTCTCCCAGTTTCCGGTTGCTCATCGTCGTCTGCTGGCGGTGAATCGCCTCGTTGAGTTGTTCCTGGGTAATAATCCCGCGCTCAACAAGACGTTGACCGAACAGTGAATACCCTTGTCCAGCCATCGCTTTCGCGTCCTCTGTTGCCTGTCTTTATCCTACCAGATCCAAGCCGATTTTGTCAATGTAAAAAGTGATATTCAATATTGATATTCCTGTACTTACAATCAATTTTGTCAATAATTTACTTGGCAAATTTAGCAGTATAACAGGGCTTTTCATCCCCTCGACACCAACCGGTAATGGCAACACTTTCCCATTCCGCCGGGATCGTTTCAAAAAAACCGCCGACCACCGGCGACCACATGTCTCTACAAACGCCATAGAACCCCTCCCCATCGAGTTGTTCCAGCGTCATTCTTCACGATACGCCGGCAAATGTCAAGAAAAAACGAGGGCGCGCACCGAGGAAATCGGGAGCGTTTTCCTTGGCGCTAGGCGTTGGATGCCGCCGGCGCCTTGGGCGTCATAAAGGTCAGGTCGCAATCGAGCCCTTTGTTGTCGCCCGCGGATCGCAGATGATCCATGCGATAGAGGACGATGAGTTTGTTGCTGGAGTAAATTTTGTGGAGGAGATCCGTCAGTTCGGCAAGCGAAACACCGGTCAGGCGCAACTGAACCATGGCGACGTCCGCCAGCGCTTCCCGTCGTTCCCCGCGCGGCTTGGCGTTTTCGAGATTGGCCCTGTTCTTGAGGTTGGTTTCGGTGAGCAAGGCATTCATAAAAGACCAGAGATCGAAATCCGGTTTTCGTTCGCGCAACAGGGCCATGACTTGCTCTTGCCCCCGCAGACGGGCCGATTCGCTTTTTTTAGCCTCGCTCAACTGGGTTACGCGCTGGCGGAGTTCATCGAGTTGGTCCTCGGCTTGCCGGTATTTTTTCCATGGCCCGGTATAGATGAACAAGGCCATGAACACCACAAAAATAACGGCTATCAGGCACGCCAGCGATTCCCATCGTGTCTGTTGTATCGTATTCTTTGTTTCTTTCGATGCCATGACATCCTTTTCCCGGCTGGGCGGCCCGCCGCCACGATTGTTTCATTCTTCTCTAGGAAGTCTTTCGTTTCGCCACAATCCTGAACGTGGATCGTCCCTCGCCAAGTTTCAATTCCGGTTCTTCGATGGAAAAGAGCGACGACTGCCGCAACGCCGCCACGGCCGCGCTAAACCCCGCATCGTCCCTGACCTCCCCCTTGATGTCAATCCACGGCAAATTGGGGGCATCGGGCCGTTCGATGCGGATTTCCGTGACGGCGGCCTTGTCGTTGGGCAATTTCGCGGCGATTTCCTGCAAGATATCAAGTAATATCGGGGCTTGGAAATATTCCGTCGGCACATTGACACCCTGTCCCTGCAAGGCGAGTACTTCGCTCTCCAAAGTCTGTATTTCGGCTTGCAGGCGACTGGCCTCTTCCACGCTTTTGAATCGCCCGTGGTAGAAATGCCACGCGATACCGGCGAGGACCAGCAGCACCATGCAACACAACGCCATCACATGCGGCGCCAGATCCTTCGCCCTGTTGGCATAGGCCAGCCCATTCTGCCGGAAATTGAGCGAACATCCGCCGCCGGCCGCTCCCTGAGCCACGCCGATCAATCCGGCCCACCGATGCATGCCCCCGCCCGACGTCTGTTGCGCCGCGCGAAACGTCTTCACCGAATCCATCCAATTCACGTGGGAAACGGGTATCGGAAACGAGTCGTCGAAGGCCTTTTGCAGTTCTTCCCCGACATGGCCCGCAATCGTCAACGAAGCCACCTCGCCGCCGCCGCGCCATCCGGCCAGAAACGCCCGGATCGAATTCTGCGTCTCCCGCGGCAGCCGGTCCGGCGTCGTCGCCAGATGGCGAAAATAGGCCAAGGCGCGGTTGTTCAAAATGGACAGCACCGCTCCGTCTTCCCCCACGTGCAACAGGGCGTGCAGTCCCTTTTTGGGCGCATGCGCGGCTCTCCACAACCCCGCAAGCCCGATGGCATCCAAATCCACGCCTTCGGGATCGATACCCGCCGATTGCAACAGGGCCAGTTGTTCCTCGATGACCGCGCGCCGTACACCCACGGCCAACACGTCCGTCTGGTGATCCACTTCGATCACGGGCAAAAAGTCCACGCTCAACTCTTCGATCGGAAACGCCAGATACGGTTCCAATTCAAAGCGAACCGCCGCCGCCACTTTTCGGGCGCGGCGAAACGGAATCGTCAGCGTCCGGACAATCGCATGGAAACTCGACAAACACAACACCCATGCCGCCGGACGCCCCTTCACTTGCCGAATCGCTTCGGCAACCGCCCGTTGAAGCGCCTCCGGCCGTTCCTCGGGCGTGGTGTATTCGGCGCGGACCTCGTGCAGCGCAAGCACCTTGGGCAGCCGGCGCCCCGAACGGACCACGGCCACCCGCACCACGTCACCGGCAATTTCGACCGCCGCTATTTTCGCTTTTAGGGCCATCTGTTGCTCCTATATTCGACAATCCTACCGCATTGCGGTTTACCGAATCACGCGCCAATCCAGAATGTGAAAAGCCTCCAGCGCATTCGAGGCCGTCGTCTGGCTCCCCGGATTGAACGCCTTCAATCCGGCCACTTTTCGGGCATTGAAACTTCGCCCCGCCGTCTGCGGGCTTGTCTGCATGCTTCGCGCTTCCATCGGCGTCCGGAAGACAAAGGCCTCGATGCGCGCCATCGCGCCGTTGCAGACGCCGTCGCCGCAAATCTTGAACATGGTGCTCGACACCGAGAGGGCATCGGCGCCCGTTTCCAGCGGCGCCTGTTGTTGCGATTGCCGCGATTGTTTTGGTTCTTTGCCGGAGGGGGAACCGGCGGTAACCGAAGCGCCGGTCGCAAGGGCAGCCTGCATGTCCGGAGTCATCAACGGAATCGGCGGACACCCTGTCTCCTGCTGCATCATCTGAAGCGATTCGAACGGTTCCGTCGTGCGGCGTCGAACGATTTCCTCGACGGGCGCCGCATTGCCGCCGTTTGCGGAAGTAATCAGGGCTTCCAGCACCTCGGGCCGCGCCGTGTTCACGTTCACAATGCCTTGCGGGTCGCCGTGTACTGTCAGGAGATCCGACAGCCCCGGATTCGTCTGATCGGGCCGCATGGGATCCATAATCGGCGCCGCGCCCGTTTCCGTCCGATTGCAGTTGAAATAGAGGTCCGGGGTAATCCCCTGGATCAGCAGCAATTCCTCAACGGAATTCATCGGGCCGTTCTTGCAGGAATACGGCGATTCCAGCGATTGATACTCGTCGGATTCCGCGCCGTTGCTTCGGGTGTCGTTGTCGGTGTCGAGCCAGTCCAGGATGGCGTCCGTTGGATCATCCTCGACACCCATGGCAAGAAACAGCGCCCGCAGCGCATTGACCATCACCGGGTTTTCCTGCTGATTCCCGTTCGCATCGGTTATCAACATCGCGTTCAGATTCAGTTTGCCCATTTCGTCGTCAATGGAACATTGCATGCGCGCCCTATTGATGGGCTGCATGGGAAGACCCTGTCCCCATGGATCGTGAATGCTGTCGGAGGGGGGCGTTTGCCCCGCGGCGGCCTGCGGTACATTTTGCCCCGCCTGGCGCTGCTGATACTGTCGCAATGCCTGTCGCATCGGATCGGAACCGCCGCCCGTGTTGGACGGCGGCAGGATCAGATCCGATTCAAGCAGGGCAAGCCCCTGCGCCACGGCGGATTTTGCCGCGACATACGCCTCGAATTCATCCCGCCGGTTGCCCGTCAGCGAAGCCTGCACCTGCGTTTCGTAGGAAAACTCCACCACGATGGCGCTGAGCAGCAGAATGAACATCAGAACAACAAGCAGGGCCACGCCGCCGTCGCTCCGGGCAAGATGATTTTTGTGGTTCGCCGGCGGCATGTCAGCGGTTCTCCCGGGCGTTGTTCGCGGTATTCGCGTTTTGGGATGCCGTTGTGGACGGCAAAACGCCCGTGCCCGTGGCCGGCAACAGCCCCGGCCCCGCACCCCAAACACCGCCCGCGGATGTGCCTTGCAGGATCTGGAGCCACGTGGCGGCATCGGTATGCACGCCGCTGGCCATGGGAATGGGCACATACATCTGAAAATCGCCCTCGTCTTCAACGGTCAAGGCCCGTGGGCCGCCATCCGCCTCTTCATCCGGCGACCGCGCAAAATTCACTCGGATTCGGATGCACCAAGGCAATCGCATCATGCCCATCGAATCCCATTCCTCCAGCCAGTCCTTGCCATCGAAATACAAAAAACTCACAGCCTCGACCGGAAGGGTCCATGTGGGCGTGACGCCGCCGGACGGTTCAATCAAATCGTCTGAACTCATAACGGAACGCAACTGCCGCTCCAGCGCACCGCTGGATGCAAACACCACCCTTTCGGACGGTTCGCGGATCAAACGTTCGCGGGCCTCGAACAACAGAGAGGATCGATCGTCGGTCTCTGCCGCGAACGCGCCCTGGCCTTCCGCGGGCTTGTCTTCCGCCTCGCCATAGGTAACCCGCTTCAGCAATCCCGGTTCCGAGGCGCCGCCCATCAATGGCGCCGAGGAGCAAAATTCAAGCGAATCAATGCCGCCGGTCCCTTTTTTCCCGACAAGCTGGCATTGGGGGTTCTGAAATCCCGGATCGACATATAAGGAGGAAAGGCTCGAACTAAAATTGCGAAGCAGGAAATCGCGGGCGCGCAGTTCGGTTTCCTGCAGGCGCGCGGTTTCCGTGGCGTTGGTAACGGCCTCGAGGCATTCGTAAACGATTCCCACCACAATGACCAACACGCTGATGGCAATGAGGATTTCGAGCAGCGTGAAGCCAGCGCGCGATCCGGAACATTGCGAACCGCGAACGGACAGGCGCGACAAAAAACCAAACCGCACGCCTCTCGGTTCTCCGACAAGAGGGAAACGGCCATGCGTATAGGATGCGAAACAAGACGTTTTAAGAAAAGTGGATCCGACTGATCCGTCTGAGCCGTCCGATCCGCCCAATCCTCTTGTCTGCCCAATCCGCATTGGCATGGTCATTGTCCCAAGTGGTAGATATACATCGTCATTTGGGTCTCGCCCGATGACGGGGTGTCCGTGCCGGAGGAAGGCCCTTTTACCGAAACGACCACCTCATACAACGGTAATCCTTGCTGGGTGCCGGCGGGCTGCGCGGCAAACGAATAGGAATAATCCGGATACCGGTTTCCAAAGTTGCCCGATCCGCTGAGCGAACCCGCCATGACCTGCAATTCGGCCTGTCCCATCGCTTCTTCGATAAATTGCTGTGTAAGGACTTGATCGCGCGTATCGGCGTGCAGGCGCAAGGCGTTGAAATGGGCATCCAATAAAACCAACGCCGACAGACCCAAAATGGCCAGAGCCACCATCACTTCGATCAACGTGAAACCGTCCGCCTTGAGAAGAACGGCGGACGGCGGACAGCGGAAGGAAGAGTTTCGAACATGAGCATCAACACGAGCAAGCCAAGCCCAACCGCCCGCCGCCCGACGACAACCACCAATACCCTGCTCGAATTGCGGATGGGTTCTCATTGCACGGCGCCCTCGCCGAGCACCTCTTCCATGCTTCGCTTGCCTTCCGTCACGCGGGTATTCCCCGTAATCGGATCGAGCACCACGGTCAACGAATCCCCGTCTTCCCCCGTAAGATGGATCAATACGGGGCGCAAGAGGCCCGTCGGTTCGATTTCGATATCGGCTTCGCCCTTGCTGTATTCATCCGCGCCGGCCTGTACCTTTTCGATATATACGCCCTCCGCGACATTCGTCCGTTCGAGCATCGGATCATAGATGGCCGTATCCTCCTCGCCGGAATCGTCCAGACGAAACGGTTTATCGAAAAGCGGACCGATTTCGTCGAGAATGCCTTCTCGCTTGATTTGTTTGGCGCGGCCCATCAGGCGCGCCCGGGCAAACCCGTCGAACCGTTGCCGGAATTCAAGCGCCTGCTGGATCATGTCCTCCCGTTTCAGACCCTCCCCGTCCTGAAGATTGTCGAACATTTCCGCCAGATTGCCGTCCACAGCCAATCCGCCCATGCTTGCGCCCCGCCCCCCGCTCATGCTGCCATGCAGGGGATCATCGGACGATGGCGTTGACGTCTTCTTGTCTTTTCGATCGGGATAATTCGCCTCGGATTCGGCCGCCGCCATTTCATCGTAAGAGGGTCCGTTCTTGAAGGCCCAATACGCCTGCTTGTCCAGGTCGAAACGGATGACGATGGGGGTCCGCGCCATGGCGGCATAGGCGACGGCATAGCGGGTAAACGCGGCAAGGTGGCGTGCCGCCCCGTCGAGACGGCTCACGGCGATCGCCGGCAACAACTGCGGAAGCGAAATCGCCGCGATAAAACCGATCAGCGCGATCACCACGCAAAGTTCGATCAATGTAAAGCCACGCGCCATTGCCTCTTTCCAAACATAAACCCGCTGCCGGCGTTCCGGCAACGGGTCGAAAAAACCTGCGATCGGCCGCCAAGTTCACGAACCGGGACGCCAGCCGTCATGAACGCTATTTGGCCTCTTCCCCGCTGCTGTCAATGTCGGCGTCGTATCCCGACCCCCCGGGGCGTCCGTCCGCCCCGTAGCTGATCACGCGAAATTCGCGCGCGCTGTCGGAGGAGTATTGATACTCATTGCCCCAGGGATCCTTGGGGATCGAAGCGGCATCCAGGAATTTGATGCCTTTTTCATTGTCAATCAATGCGCCCAACCCCTCGGCCGTTGTCGGAAACCGGTTGAATTTCAACCGGTACGCCAGCAGGGCGGTCTTGAAACTCCGAATTTGCGACTTGGCCTGGGCCACCGAGGCGTCGTCCATCGCGCCGATAACATTGTAGCCCACGATCGTGGCCAGAATGGCGATGATCGAAATGACCACCATCAGTTCAATCAGCGTGAAGCCCGCCCGGTTTCGGCGGCGTCTGTTTTCACTCTCCGCATTCATCGCACCCGTTCCTTTCGGATTGCCTTCACCCATCCACACTTGAAAAACGAAACCCGCACCCCGTTTGGGGGACAGGATCGCGTCACTATTGTATCATGCCCTATAACTGCCGGCTCATGTTGAGAATCGGCAACAAAATCGAAAACACCAAAAATCCGACGAAAAGCCCCATAATCACGATAATGACGGGTTCCATCAGCGATACCATGGCGTCCATGGCCAGCCGCACATCCTCATCGTAGGTGTCCGCCACCTTGAGGAGCATGCCTTCCATTTCGCCGCTGCGCTGGCCGAGGTCCACCATGTGGATCAGCATCGGCGGGAACAGTCCGGACTCGCGCAGCGGTTGGGCCAAATCCTTGCCGCGCCGCACGCCCGCCTTCACTTCGGCCAGCGCCTCTTCGATGACCCGGTTGTCCACGACGGTCCGGACCACGTCCATGGCCTGCATCATCGGCAGCCCGCTTTCGAGCATCGTGCCGAGGGTTCGGGCAAAGCGCGCCGTAATCAGTTTGATTTGGAGCCCGCCGTAGACCGGCGCCTTGAGTTTGATCCGGTCCCACCGCATGCGCCCCGCTTGCGTGACCACCCAAATCCGCCACAGGAAGAAAAGCCCCGCCGCCGCAAGCAACAGGATCCACCAATAGTCGCCGATAAACCGGCTCACGCCTATCAGGACCTTGGTGACGCCGGGAAGTTCCTGTTTTTGTTTCTCGAAAATGAGTGTAATCCGGGGTACTATCACGAGCATCATGAAGATGATGACGCCGACGGCAAACAACGCCATGAACATCGGATACATGAGCGTCGAAATGATGCGCGACTTCAGTTTTGCCTGGTGTTCAAGAATGTCGGCCAGCCGGAAAAGCACCTGTTCGAGCGCGCCGCCGGCCTCGCCCGCGCCCACCATGTTGCTGTACAGGCTGGAGAAGACCTTGGGGTGGCGGGCCAGCGCGTCGGCCAGTGAACTGCCGCCCTTGACCTTGTCGCGGATGTCGTAGAGGGCCTTTTTGAGCCGGGGCTTGGAAGTCTGGGCAAGGGTGGCGCCCAAGGCTTCGACCAGCGGCATGCCGGCATGCAGCAGCACCGCAAATTGACGCGTCATCATCGCGATGTCGCGAACGGAAACGCGCCCAAAGGACAACTGGCGGCGGCGCGATTCGCCGGGGGAAGCCTCGACGGCCGCCACGGCGGAAACCTTGTCACCCTTCGCCTCGACGATTTCCGTGGGGAAAAGTCCCTGCTCGCGAAGTTTGCGGCGGGCCGTGGCAGGGGAATCGGCGTCAATCACGCCGCGCGTGCTGCGCCCTGATTTCATGATGGCCTTGTATTCGTAGATTGCCATGATGTGTGACCGGTTTCCGCCGGATGCGCGGCTTTATTCCATGACCTCATCCATGAGGTCGTCGCGTGTGACGCGCAGGATCTCTTCGACCGTCGTCATGCCGAGCGCCACTTTCGCGGCGCCATCTTCACGAAGCGTCCGCATGCCGTGTTTCATCGCCTCGCGTTTGATGATGTTCGAGTCCACGCCCTTCAGGGTCAATTCCTGAACGCGCGGGGTCATCACAAGCAACTCGAAGATGCCCGTGCGACCGAAATACCCGCGTCCCTGACACCGTTCGCAGCCTTTGCCGCGATAAACCGTATGGCCCAGCATGTCCGCCGAAACGCCCAAATCGCGCAGGCTTTCCGGATCGGGCGTGTAGGCTTCCTTGCATTCGGGGCAGATGCGGCGGACCAAGCGCTGGGCCATGATGGCGATGGTGGAAGAGGTCACGAGGAATGGTTCGATGCCCATGTTGATCAGGCGCGTGATCGCCCCGGCGCTGTCGTTGGTGTGCAGCGTCGCAAAAACCAAATGGCCGGTCAGCGACGCCTGAATGGCCATTTCGGCCGTTTCGTGATCGCGGATTTCGCCGACCAGAATGACGTCCGGGTCCTGGCGGAGGATATGGCGAAGCCCCGCCGCGAACGTCAGTCCGATTTTCGGGCGGACCTGTATTTGACCGATGCCCGGCATCAGGTACTCGATGGGATCCTCGACCGTGATGATGTTTTTGTCCGGCGAGTTCACGCGCTGGAGCGCGGCATACAGGGTGGTGGATTTTCCAGAGCCGGTCGGGCCGGTTACCAGGATGATCCCGTGCGATTGCGTGATCAGTTTGTCCACCAGGCTGTAATCCAGTTTCGACATGCCGAGCTGCTCAAGGCTGAAAAGGAAATTGCCCTTTTCCAAGATGCGCATGACCACCCGTTCCCCGTGCGCCACGGGAATTACCGACACGCGAATGTCTATTTCCTTGCCGCTGAGCCGGATCTTGATGCGGCCGTCCTGCGGCAGGCGGTGTTCGGCAATGTTCAGGCTCGCCATGATCTTGATGCGCGACGTGACGGCCGCCTGCTGCGATTTCGGCACGACGAATTTCTCGTACAACACGCCGTCAATGCGGTACCGGACGCGGACGTCGCGCTCGAAAGGTTCGACGTGGATATCGGAGGCGCGTTCGCGGACGGCGCCGGAAATCAGCAGGTTGATAAGGCGGATGATCGGCGCCTCGTTGGCCAGATCCAGCAGATCGCGCTCCGATTCGAGGGCGTCGAGCGTCTGATAGGCCGTCTCGCCTTCCTCCTCGCTCATGGCGATCGTGCCGATCATGTCCGCGGCGCTCTCCCCCTGCTGCTCGAAGTAGTTGTCTATAATCGCCTGGATGTCTGCCTTGCGGCACAGGACCGGCTGGACGGGTCCGTTCAGGAGCAGGCGCAGGTCGTCGAGCGGCAAAAGATTGGCCGGATCGTGCAGCGCCACGTAGTAACCGGCGCCGTTGCGTTGGTACGGCACCATCTGGTATTCGCGGATAAAGTTGATGGGCACCTTCGTCGTCAGCGACGTGTCCACCTGTTTTTGGATGTTGGGCTCGAACGGCATGCCGTACTGCCGGCCAAGGGCCTCGAGAAGATGGTCTTCCTGCACGTACCCCAAATCCGACAGCAGGGCGTCGAGGCGCTTGGGGCGGATCTTTTGCAATTCGAGCGCCTCGTTGATCTGTTCCTGGTGGACATAGCCCAATTCGAGCAGGATGCCGGCCAGTTCCTGTTCTTGCGTGCTGGCCATCGTTTACCTTTCGATATCCCCGCGGCCGAATGTTTCCTTGTTTTCCATCATTTTCTCGGTGCGCTCGACGCTGGGTCGGTGCGTGTTGCGCATGTGGCTGCCTTTTCTGACCTTTTTGATAATCCCCTTTTGGAACAGGATATCCACGTTCTCGTCGTGGAATTCCTTCATTTTGTACTGGGAAATCCGGTCGAGATCGGCCCCTTCCTTGATGATGTGAGGCGTCACCAGCACGACCATGTTCTGCTTGTTCCGGCTGTTGTTCTTGCTCCCGAACGCCCATCCGATCAACGGCAGGCTGCCCAGGATCGGCGTCTGGTTTTTCGTGTGGCTGGTGGATTCGGTGATCAACCCGCCGATGACGCCCGTGCAGCCGTCCTTGACGACCACGTTGTTCGTCACCTTCGATTTGTTCAGGGTGGGCCCAAGGTTGTTGGCGTCTATCGAACTGTTGGTCGCCTGCGACGAGACCTCGATTTCCGTTTCGAGCGAGATGTAGTCGCCTTCGTTGATATGCGGCTTGACTTTCATCTTCACGCCGACGTCCTGCCGCGTTACGGAACTCGCCCCGTATCCGTAATAGGGATTGTAGTACTGGTTGGCCCCGCCGCCGATCGTGCTTGAGCCGGGGTTCGTGTAGGTAGGCCGCGACGTGACGATCGGCAATTCCTGGCCCACGACGATGTTGGCTTCCTGGTTGTCCTGGGTGGTCAGGCTCGGCTGCGAGAGGATGTCCGTGTCGGTCAGCGTTTGAAGCGATTTGATCAAGAGCGGAACAAAGGGAAGATGGATGCGCCGTTTGCCCAGTCCGGGGACATCTATGATCGCCGTGATATCCCGATAGACGCCGGCGGTGAACTGGCCGCCGGAAGCCAGCGTCAGCAGGGAAGCGGCCGTCGCGATCTGGCCGGTCGCCAATTGGTTGGCAAGGCCCGTGGCGGTCGTCGCCGAGGCCAGACCCGCCGCCGCGGTCGTAAGACCGGTCGCCTGAGTCGCCATCATGTCGGTTCCGGTGGTGACGAATCCGTCACTACCCGTCAGGCTCGCCGCGTTGACGTTGAGTTCAAACTTGTCGTTGAGCGTGACGTTCATGATGATGGACTCGACCAGCACCTGCCGTTGGGGAATGTCCAATTGCGCGATGATTTCCTTGATCAACTTGTAGTCCTGGGGCGACGCCAGGATAATCAGCGAATTGTTTTCCTCGTAGCGGGTTACAATGACTTTCTTTTCAAAAGGCTGGATCTCGCCCGATTGGGCGGGCGCTTTTTCGGTGCCCTGCCGGGGGCCGGTGCCGAGAATGGCGTTTAGGGCCTTCTCGACCTTCTCGGAATCGGCGTTGAGCAGCTTGTAGATGTTCATGTTGTTCGCTTCATAGGGCGTGGGAGTGTCGAGTTTGGCGACGAGGTCGCGCACGCGCTTCATCAACTCCGCGCTGGCGACGACGATAAGCGAATTGAGACGATCATCGGGTACGATGCGAAGCGTTTCGTCGCGGCTGCCCGTAACAGTCGAGACACTCTGTCCGGGCACGGTCGGCCGCGTCGAGGGACGCACCACCGGCTGGGGCGGCCGGGCAACGGCCGGCTGACCGGGACGCGGCGCACCGCCCGCGCTGCCCAACAGGACTTCCTGAATCTGCTGCGCCAGGACCTCGGCCCGAGAATATTCAAGCGTGAAAATTTCCATCTCGCTGTCGAAACCGGGAACGTCCACCTCCTCGATAAAGGTAAAAATACGGCGGAGTCCGTCGGTTGTATCGGTGATAATCAGCGTGTTCGTCTTTTGGTAGGCATGCACCTGCACGACCTTGGATCCGAGATTCTGGCAGATCGGCATGATCTCCGCGCTGTCGGCGTGCTGAAGCTGGACGACATGCGTCTGAAGTTGATCGTACATGTCCGCGGGCAGATCGCCCACGCCCTTCTTGATGGGAATCTTTTCGAGGAGATCGTTTGCCGGGACAATCTTGACCAGCTTGCCGCCAAGGGTTTCAACCATCGAGAAATTGCGGGATTGCAGGATGGACTGGAGAACCTGGTAGGCCATTTCGGGCGGTATTTTGCTGTGGGTGATAATCGTGACCTTGGCGGCGGCAATCGAGGGATCCACATCGAAATTCTTGCCGGTCATGCGCGCGATGGCGGCGACTACCTCGCTCAAGTCCTGATTGTTGAAATCGAAGGAAATGGGTTCTGTGGGCGTGGCGCCATCCTTGGGCAAGGGATCTTCGGTGGCCGGCCCGTCGGAGGACGGTTCCGCCTTGGTCTGGCCCGAACCGCGGATGGCCGGGATCGCATTGCGCATCTCGCTCGGCCTCATCGCCGGTCGCACGGGCTTGGGCCGCACGGGTAACGCGCGCGGCGGCGGAGCGGGCGGCGGCGGAGCAGGCGGTTCCTGGGGCTGGACAATCTCGGTGTCCTCCTCGACGGGCGCTTCGACGGGCGGCACATGAACTTCCGGCGGCAGGGGCATGGTCTCTTCGACAGGCGCCGCATCGTGCAGAGGCGGCGCGGCATCCACATTCTCCGCCGGATCCTGCGCATGGGTCCAACCCATCCAAAGACATGCCGCAAACGCGACAGCCGCCCATCGTGTGCAGCGGCGCATGGCCACGTTTGCCCCGTGATAATGCGAGGTCCTGTTCATAGCGTTCCCTCAGTCCAGCTTGTAAGTGATGACCATCGGTTTCCCATCGCGCAGAATGCCAATACGGAACGTATTCGAGTTCCGGTATTTATTGATAATCTCCATGATTTTTTCCTGGCTGTCGATCGGTTCGTTGTTCACGGTCTGGAGAATGTCGCCGTTACGCACGTCCAGCGTCTTCGCCAGGGGAACCGATTCGATGTTGTTCGCGGTGATGCCGGCGATATTGCCCGACTCGTCGCGATACAACTCCGGCCGGACTTGGGTCACCAAGTCCGCGTAATTGGTCACCACCTCCTGGATCAATTCCGTCTTGTTCAGGTTGATGCGATTGCCCGGCCCCGGCGGAGGCGGAGGCGGCGCCGAAGGCTTCGGCGCGCGCGACGCCATCTGGGTTTGACGGGTATCCGCGGTTTCGGCGCGAAGCACTTCGCGGCGGTTCGCGTTTTTGTTGAACAGAATGACCTTTTTCGGATGGATCTCCTCGAGCGTCACGTTTTCAACAACCTGCTGGCCCACGAAGAACGCGCCGACCTTGCCGCTATCCTGGTTGAGAATGAGCGCCGTCGCGAACAAGTCCTTCGGCGACGTGGCCGCCGTGCCGCATAACTGCAAACGCAGTTCGGTGTCTTTCTCGTCCGGTTCCGGGGGCGGCGGAGGCGCCTCCTGGACGGCCGCCGCCGCGGGGCCGAACAGGCCGCTGGCCACGAGGCCATCGTATTCCGTGCGCGCCTTCGGCAACGCCAGCGAACCCGTGGCGCTGTCCGGCTCGACCGGTATGGCCGCGGCCACGGACGGCTTGCCGCGCGGCAGATAACGGAGAAGATCCCCGTACCACGCCGCCACGCCCAGAATGACACCCAGCGCCAGCAGCCGTTCCCCGGCCACAAACGCCCGGCGTATCGCTAACCCTCGCAGCATCTAAACCTCTGAACCAAAGACACACGACCACACCGCGGCCGCGGTGTGACCAAGCGGATGCGCACTGTCCCGTTTCTCCTGTAAAACGCCCGCCAGGCAAAACGCGTTGACGCCGCCGCGCAATAAACCCTTGCCATAAGGCGACATGCCCTGTTGTATTCCCGCCAGCATAAACGAATTTGCTCCCCTACGCAAATTGGCCGTTGACGGGAAAACGGGGAAAAAACAGGCTTCCCCCCCGCAGCCCCATTGAAATTCGGCATCGGCCATCGAAAACGCATCAAAGGGAAAAGGATAGGATATATTATTTCCCGCTTTTCTGACTTTTAACGATATCCCCAAGGTAGTCGAGATATGCGTCGAGGGGAATGCGCGGATCGTTTTCACGGAAGAGTTTTTGATTATTCCCATCGGCCTGCTTGCGGAGGGTATCGGTCATGGCGGCCCGGGCTTCCGGGGTCGAGGCGGTCACGTATTTGTTGCCCGTTGCCGTCACAAGGACGTCGAATTTGCCGCGGCTGCCCGCGACAACGACATATCCCTCGCCGGGTTTTTCCTGAAGATACAGCACGACTTCCTGATCCTTGGCGAATTCGGGCAACTCGGACACCTTGGTGACGACCGAACCGACGCGTCCGCCTGCAAGGCGCAAATAGAGGTCGCCGTTTTTGTTCACGGGCCCCTTGACCACATTCTCAATCAAAATAATGACATCGGTCACGATGCCGTTTCCGATCCACTTGCTTTCGACCGAGGTAACCTTCCCGGTCACGATGGCATCGGACAGGCCGACCATTTCCTCGTCCGTCAAATAGGCTACCGTGGCATGGGCGGGCATGGCAAGGCATGCGGCCAAGAACAGGATCGCGGTGACGGCGGCCGCTTTCCGGCGACGGCGCCATCCCCAAGCCAAAAGAACCAGCGCGGTCAGACCGCCCGCGGCCCATGCGGCATGGCCCAACAACCATTCCACGCCCTGTAGGACGGCGCGCCATGCGCCCAGCGCCGCGGCATGGCCCAGAAGGTACCGGGCCATGGCCGGCGCAACCTGGTAGTAAACATCCACGAGCATGCTTCCCGCGGCGGTTTTCATCAAAAATCCATCACGCAATGCGCGCAATGTGGTATTCGTGGTCGTGGTGGCGGTCACGGTCGGAATCAGATTCAACGGACACACGTCGTTGCGGTCGCCGAACATCGGCTTTTGGCCCGGCAGCATCGTGGCGAGTATTTTTCCGGTATCGCTGCTGACCACCTGGTTGCGCACGCGGTCGAAATGGAGCGGCGTTCCGAGATCGTGCTTGGCGATGTCAAAAATGTTTTCGCCGTCGTGGAAGACCTCGGACTGGAACTGATCCCACGGGGCCGTCATGGGTGTCTGAGCAATGGCGCCGATGATGGATGCGAACAGCGTGGAAGATCCGCCGGGAATTGATTGCCGTTCGAGAGTCCCCGCGTTGAGCGGCGACATGGTCAGCGTGTAAGTCGGCACGAAGGCCTTGCCTCCGATGGTTTCGAGGGTTTTGCTCATGCCGTAAAGGTCGAAGCGGCCGCCCAGCATCGGCTGGATTTCATAGAGCCCCGTCATGGTGCTGAACAGGGGGACGCGGCTGGTATTCGGATCGTTGTCCACGTCGCACCATGCGACGATATGGGCCCCACGCAGGGGCACCGAGGGATAATTGGCGCGGGTCTGGGTCCGCGCCTCATGCGAAATGGTAAAAAATGCGTCTTGATTGCCGCGCGGATACAGAAAGGAAACGCCCGCGATATCGTCCGGGGCAAGATCGCCGTTGCCGTTGATGTACTGGCCTTGCCCCAGTTCCACATAGAAAGGCAGCGGAAACATGGTCGGCGTCGCCCCCGCGAGGCGAAGGGTGTTGGTGGCGTCGCGCAGGGCCACGACGGGGCTTTCCAGCAGGACGGTCTGCCCCGCGAGGGAGGTGGCCTCGAGGTTGTTCAAGGGGGTGGCCATCAAACCGAGCATGACACCGACCTCGTGCGCCACACAGGCCTGCAAATCGAAGAGGGGTTTCACGCCGGGCGTGACAACGCGCACCTGGGTGCTGTCCACCACAATGTCGGCCTCGACGATTTCGCCGCTATACCAATATCCGTAGGTTCCCAGCGCCGGAGGGACCACGCCGTCGTCCACCACGTAGGTGATGGCCGTGGCGGAGGGCAGGCCGATGCCCGCGCCCAGAAAAGGCAGGCCGGCCTGAATCGAAACGGTGTTCATGAAATTGACGGATCCCGCGCCCAGCGGAATGGGGTCGGCAATCGGGCCCTTGAACATGAAATGGACGTAGCTGGTGGGCACTTTCTGCCAGACATCGAAAGCTTGCCGGACGATGGCCTGCTCGTCGTCGGTAAAGCCGGTCGCGCCACCCGCGATGAAAATTTCGAGGCCCTCGTTGTTGCCGATCAGATCGCCGTCGTTGTTGGCGTCGTTGAAGGCGGGCCAACTCCAGCGCGCCAGCCGGAGTTGGAGGTACGCATTGTATCCGCCCAAGGGGAAGAAGGCCTCCGCCGCCGGCGCCGCGGCGATCACCGCCGCCGCGCACAGCCCCACACATGCCAGTCGCCGCACTGTCGCTCTCACAAACCGAGCTCCTTTCCTATTGGGAGGCCGCCGCGCGCCTGCGCCGCGGCGGTCCGAACATCACAGGGTCCGCCTCCGGCGCCGGAGGACGCAACCGCCCGCGCCCACCGCCAAAAGCATCATGACCGGCCACGGATGGGCCATGGCCCACGCCAACGGCGTCAAGACACACCGAACAGCGCCGGCCAGCGCCGCGTGCCGCGCCACGACATCCGCCAGCGCCGGGCTTGCCGCATAATACCCCTCGACCAGCGCGCTGCCCGCGAAGGTTCCGAGCAAGGCCTCGTCGCGGAACGCGCGGAACACGTCCAGCCGCCGTTCGAGCGGCGTTCCATAGGCCGCCGTGGCAATGAAGCAGGGGCCGTGGGGATTGTCCACATAATAGAACGCGTTGGTCGCGACGGCTTCGAGACCCTTGAGCGAATTGGGTTCGAGGTTCCGCACGGTAACGTCCATCGGCCCGGTCGCGGGGAATCCACTGACGGGGAATCCCACCCGGATCATGGTCGAGGTGGCCGATTCAATCGGCATGCGGGTTTCGCCGAACAAGACTTCGAGATCGTTGATATTCGTGAAGTTTCTTCCGTAAATGGTCACGGGAAACACGGCCCGGCTTCCGCGGGCGGGAACGACGTTGGTGATGCGTGGGCCGGTCTGGGCCGCGGTTTCCTCGACATAGAAGAGATCGTCGCGGCTGCGTTCATCGCCGGTCACCGTGTTGCGCACGATAAGCACCGCGGGATTCACCGGCGTCAGCCCGGCCACGTTTCGCAGGGAGACCGCTATCGAGGTGTTGTCCGCGCTCTTCACGGTCACCGCGTATCCGCCGATCGAAACCATCGGCGCGGATCCGAAACCCGTGCCCTTGATAACGAGATCGAAGGTGGCGGGCGGCGTGATAACCGACGGCAGCCGCGACTGCGTCACGCTGTCAATCACGAGTGAATACGGTCCTATCAACGGCTTCTGCGCCGTGACGAGACGGGTCTTGAATTTGCGGCTCGTGCTCGAACGGAGCCAGTTGAACCCGCTCGCGTCCGGTTCCTGGCGCGCCTTGCCGCCTTCCAGATAGTAATTGACGGGCGGATTCTGGAAGAAGGTGATGAATCCAAGCCCGCGGGACGCCCACGGGAACTCGCTGAACAGCGCCGCCTCGTCGGTGGGCCGCGCCGGCGCGCCCGTCACAAGGAACGAATCGGGATCCGGTTCGGTCGGCGTGTTCGGACCCCAAGACACGATCGCGGCGGCAAACGTTTCGTCCTCGGGGATGCGGCTGGAAGCGCGCACCACCACGAAGAAGTCGGGGCCTTCTTCCGCCGCGCCGCTCCGGATGCCGAAAGTATCCGGCACCCACTGGCGATTGCGCGGCTGGCTGGCCAGCGATTGCGGCCAATCGTCCGTGCCGGGCTGGCAGAACAGGAATTTGACCTGGGTTTCGGGCTGTCCGGAAAGACCCACGAGCGTGGGCGGCGCGTCGAGCGCGACCGGAATATCAATGTCCGCGTCGAAAATGCCGTTTCGGTTGCGCGGATCGAGATCGTTGTCGCGGTAGATCGCCACGCCGCTGACCGTCGGATCGATGCTCAACGGCAGCAGGTCGCGCGAAAGATTGAAGTCCGAAGGCCACACTTCACCTTCGCCTTCGCCCTCGCCTTCGCCGGCGGTCTGGTTCGATCCCGTGTAGAACTCGACGATGACCTGTTCGAGGAACGAGGGATCCTGCACGATGCGCCACGCGCCGTCGCGCGGGCGGCCGCTGCGCAGGGTCAGTTTGTTGTTCGTGTTTCCGAGAATCTCGTAGGCCTCGTAGCGGCTGTCAATCAGGAAACAACCCTTGTGGGCATTGGCCGCCCAGTTGCGTCCCGCGACGATAAACGCTTTGTCCGCGCCGGAACCGCCGGAGGTTCCGGAATCCACGGTCTTGCTCGCGCCGTTCGTTGAAACGTCAATGCCGATGAAGGGCATCGGCGGGCCGCCCTGCGTGATCTTGCTCGGACGGTTGGTCATGTCGGTCAGTTTCACCGCGACGTTGCCTTCGAGCATGTCGAACCCGTAATACTCCTGCACCGGGCCTTCGTCGGGATTGAATTTTTCGAAGGCGCCGGGACTGGTCGGGGATTTCGGCGAGAACTGGATGCCGGCTTCACGTTGTCCTTGCGGCCGTGCGGGCAAGGTGGCGGGAACCACGGCCCGGAATCCCTCGAAGCGGCCCAATTGATCCGACGTCCGAACGACCATGAAGAGGTCGTCGCCGAAATTGTCGGCATTGACGGTAGAGGCCGCCTTGGCCGGTCCGCCGAACATCTCCGCCGCGTCAACCAGTTGCGGCTCCGTGTCCTTGCGCGGGGCGGGCGCCGCCTTGGCGGCGCCGGCGTCCTTCTCGAAATCGGGGATGAGCACGCTAAACGACGACGTCTTGTCCTGTGTGGGCAATGGCCACTGTTGCTTGGGCTGCAACGTCAAGACCCACGCATAGTCGGCTTTGTCCACTTTTCCGTCGCCGTTCATGTCGTCCGCCACGCCGTCGCCGTCGAGGTCGATCGGTTCGGACGCCGCGGGCCAGCGCAATTCGCTCAACGGCAGCGCCTTCTGGTTGCCGGACACGAAATCCGCGCCCTCATCGAACGGGGTCGCGAGGAAAAGCCCGTCGTTGTCGGAGTCTTCCAGTAGCAGCACGCCGGATTCAGGCGACACACCGTCCACATCGAGGGCGAGCAATTTCGACGGATCGAAGTTGGGCCCCCAGAACGCAACCGTGATGCTCCGCAGATACATCTTGTTGATGGCGTTCGTGATGAGGTCGTCCGTGCCGACGAAGTTGAATCCGAGCATCGGCGTCAAGCCGCTGCAGATGTCCACATGTTGGTGCAGCAGCCGGGCCTTCCGGTAGGTCTGCGGCCAATCGCTCGCGCGCGGATACTGGCCCGGTTCAAGCCCGCCCGGCCACGTGCCGTAATCCGGCAGCAACGGCTGTTGGGCCGGATACGGATAGGCGTTCGACCGGGGTCCGTGCGGCGGTTCGTCCACATACGGGTTGAAGAACGGCACGGTCTCATACGCGAACTGTCCCGCGCCGTTCTGGTCGTCGGCCGCCACGTGGACATTGTTGTAGGTCCAACTCCACGTAATCAGGTTCCACGGCGCGACCCCGATGCTGTGCAGGTTGTAATACTGCATCATGCGGGCCGCCATCGGATCCATCCAGCGGTCGAACCAGAATTGGTAGCCGCCCAAGAAGGTGTAATCGGTGGCGGTGCCGGACAGACGAACGCCGGTGCTGGGGATGGTCACGCCGAAGTCGCCGTCGCCATGATAGAAATACGTCTGGTAGGCGTAGCGGTTGTTCGACTCGTAGGTCATGACATAGTCGTGGACATCCAGGTTGAAGCGGACCGGTTTGGTGTTGTCCGCGACGAGCGTGCGCTGCGGCCACCACGGTTCGTCCGCCTCGCACCGTGCGTCGTCCTGCCAGTTCTGCAGGGAGGTGATATCGGCCGGAATCTGGCTGTCCACATAGATGCCGCCGGTGTATCCGCCTTTCAACGGGTCATACCGGCGCGGTTCGATGAAGCAGCGGAAGTCCGCGCCCGGATTCATGCCGGTGCCGTCGGGCGGCGCCACGCTGATGTCCTCGTAGCCGCTGTCGGCCCGGCAAACGATGAAGTAATCGTTTTTGTACATGCTGGTAAACGTGCCGTCGGGCACCTGAGGCACCATGCCGCCGTACTTGTCGTCGCCGGTCCAGCGCCGCGCGCCGAACATCGTGCGCAGCCGGATTTTCCACCACGGATCGCCGCCGCCCGGCGGGAACGGCACCCATTCCCACGTTGCCGAGTCGGCAAACGCATCCATGCCCATTTCGATCAGGCTGACGAACGATGCGGGCCACATGGGCTTGTCGGTCAGGGTCACGCCGCCAGCCGGATCCGGCGTGGGCGGATCGAACATGCCGTTGCCGTTGGTGTCCTGCCAAATCCACACGCCGTTGAAGGCGAAATCGTAGCCGATGGGATGGTCCACGATTACCATCTGGTCGGTATTGTTGCGCATCGGGTCGAAGCCTTCGGGGGCGTTCAGGCCGCCGTTGCCCGGCTCGCCGTACGGATCCGCGCCGATATCGGTGAAGACCACATTGACTTCCTGAAGCTGGGCAAACCAGTTGATCGTTTCGCCTTCGACGATTCCCCAGCGCTCGTGCTCGGTGGCGCCGGGAATATAGGGCGGCCAGACCGAATGTAGGTTGATGCCGATAAGCGGTATCCACTGTTCGAGCGGCATCAGCTTGCGGATGTCGAGGTATTCACCGGAAACGAGGTTGAACAGCGTGCCGGGCACGTCCCACCGCGGGCGGGAGTGTTCGGCCATGGGCGTGTACATGCGGTACGGCCATGTCCACGCGTTGATGAACCGGTTGTTCCACGCGGGCCACGGGCCGCCCGTAACGTCCCACACGGCGAAACTGGACGAATAGCCGATCTTTTCGTCGAGCGTATTGCCCGTGGAGAAATCGGGCGAATACTTGTCGAGCACCGAGACTTTGCCCTGGTCGATCTTGATCGGATAAGGGCACATGCGGGCGTAATCCACGGTATAGCCGAGGCTCAGGCCCGACCGCCACGTCGCCGAGGTGCGGACCGCGATAATGTAGGAGGCGGGATCGTCGGGCGACGAACTCGTGACCGGAAATTCCGGATCCTCGAGGGTGCCCGATCCGATGAAGTCCAACTGATAGACGAGGTATCCCTGGTAATTGGCCACGAGACGGCCCACGGGCGATCCGCGGTTGTCCCAATAGATGCCGAGGGGCGCGTCCTTTTCGTCCAACACGCCGTTGCGGTCTTCCTTCTTGCCGAATTCCTTGAAAATGCCGAATTCGAGGAGATCGGACGCCGCCGGCCCGTCCACGTTGTCGTAGCCGAGATCCTCGCTCGAACGGGGATCCGCCCGAATGGTATAGGTCAGGGTCTGAAGATAGCGTGGCGCGGGCTTGTCCGCGCTGTCCCAATTCATCGTGAACGCGATCAGCGGAACCCAGTCGGTCAGGGGCAACAGGGCGCTTTTATCCTTGCTCTTGATGCCGTCGGTAAACGTCAGGCTGGCTGTCGGATAATCCTGCGGCGCAATGAAGGTGCAATTCACTTCGCCTTCGCCCTCGCCCTCGCCTTCACCTTCGCCTTCGCCCTCGCCTTCACCTTCGCCCTCGCCGCCGCCCGGACGCACCAGAATATAGTTCTCCGCCCGGATTGTGTCGGACGTGTTGTCGCGGAAGGTCGTGGTCAGGGTGACCGCAAAGATGCCCGACGTGGTATAGGTATGTTTGGGCGACCGGAGCGTGCTCACGGCCGTGCCGTCGCCGAAATCCCACACGTAGGAGGACGCAGGGTTGTCGGGCGTGCCGACGGAGAGGTCCGTGAACTGGACGGTGAGCGGCGCGGCGCCGATCCGCGGGGATCCCTCGAAATTGGCGAAGGGCGCCGCCAGTATCTGGATGTAGTCCGTCTTCGTCACCGAATCCGACGACCCTGTGTTGTCCACCACGGTCAGCGAGACGGTGTACTTGCCCGGCGACGCGTAACTGTGCGTGACCTGGCCGGAGGTGGTGGTGGCGGTCTGGCCGTCGCCGAAGTTCCAGATGTAGTTTACGATCGTGCCCGTGGACAGGCTCACGAACGTAATGGATTCGCCCGGCGCGCGCCGCGTGAAACTGGCCGTGAAGTCCACAACCGGAGGCGCCAGCGCGGTAACGGCATAGGTCCGCCCGAACTTGTTGGCCGTCGTACGAATCCAGTAGCGGTACTTGTGCACATCGCTGACGCCGGGATTGGGCGTGGCCGTGCTGTTGTAGTCCTTGCCGGGCAGCGGATCCTGGCTATGATCCACCTCGGCGTGCGCAACGACCTTTCTCTTTTCGTGATCGTACGTCCACGAGTAATAGGGTTGCGGATTCTTGAAGAAGGTGATGAATCCGAGCGCGCGCGAACTCCACGGGAATTCGCTGAAGATCTTCCACTCGTTCGGGTTCACTTGGCCGCCCGGCCATTGCAGCGGCGACGGGAATTGGTCCGGATCGGGTTCGGTCGGCGTGGCCGGACCCCACGAAACGATGCCCACCCGGAATTTGTCGCCGGCATCCATCTGCTTCGATGCGCGAATGACCACGAAGAAGTCGGGGCCGGTTTCGGGATCCGTCGGCGCGAGTCCGAAGGAATCGGGCGCCCACTGCCGCAGGCGCGGTTGATGGGCCAGCAGTTTCGCGCCGTCTACCGCCAGATCGTCCGTCCCGGGCGATGAGAACACGAACTTGATCATCTGCGGCTGGCCGGCAAGGCCGATATACACCGGCTCCTGATCCAGCGTCAACGGAATATCAATGCTTTCATCGAATTTGCCGTTGTTGTTGTTCGGATCCCAGTCGTTGTCGCGATAGATGGCAATGCCGCTTTGCGTCTGATCCTTGTCGAGCGGCTTCAAATCGTTCTGAAGGTTGAACAGGCCCGAACCGGAATCATCATAAATTTCGACAATCACCTGTTCGAGGAACGTCGGGTCCCTGACAATCCGGAACTTGCCCGCCGCCGGCGAACCGGCGCGGAGCGTCAGCGTGCTGCCGTTGGCGCCCACGATCTCGTAACTTTCGAGGCGCTTGACGCCCTCTTCGGCGGACATGCCAATCAGCCAGTTGCCGATGACATCGGGGGTCCACGTCTTGCCGGGCGTGCTGTATTGCGTGGGCGACACGGAAACGCCGTTGTCCGCCTTGTAGATCGTGGCGTTCTTCGGATCGTTCGGGTTCGACACGTTGTCGCGGTTGGTCGAGATGTCGAGTCCCAGCGCGGCCAGCGAGGGGCCGCCGGGCTTGATCTTCTGTCCCGAGGCCGTCAGGTTCACGATATCCACGGCGACGTTGGTTTCCATCATGTCGTGGCCGAAGAAATCCTGCACCGGCCCCTCGTCGGGACTGAGTTTGAGATTGGAATCGGGCTGGAAATACGGCGGGGGCGTGATGCGAACGCCCGCGATCCTCGCATCGGGTGGATTGCGCGACGGCAACGAGGCCGGAATCATCGCCCGGAATTGCTTGAACCGCGCGATGCTATGCGACGCCCGCACCGTGACGAACAAATCGTCGCCCGAATTGCCGTCCACGGGCAGCGCCTTGGCCGCGCTCTTGGACGGATCCATCTTTGCGGCCCAATGGGATTCCTCGATGGTCTGGATGGTTTCGTCCGAATACGGATCCTTCCGTTCGGCCACCACGCCATTGCCGTCGTTGGCCTTGAGCGCACTCGATCCCGACTTGTCCGTGTGTGGAATGGTCCATGTATTGGCCGGCGTCAGTTTCAACACCCACGCATAATCGGATTCATCCGCGATGCCGTCGCCGTTCATGTCGTCCGCCGCGCCGTCGCCGTCCAAGTCAATGGGTTCGGGCGCGCTGCCCCACGCGCAGTCCTTCAATGGGACCGGATAATCGCCCACGTTCAGCACGCCGTCGCGGCTGGCATCCTCGACCAGCAGCACGCCGGACATCGGCAGGGTGCCAGACGAATCCAGCGGGAGGAAATCCGTCCGCGGATCCAGGTCCGGTCCCCAGAACGCCACGGTCACGCTTTGCAACGCCATCTCGCTGTACAGATTGGTCACGGGATCGTCCGCGCCGCATAGGTTGATGCCCAGCATGCCGGTCACACGCGAATTGGTGATGGCCGACGTGCTGGCTGCGTCGGTCGGGCTATACGGATCGGTGCGCTGCATCAGCAGACGCGCCGCGCGGCCGCCGGCCGGCTGCACGCCAAGGAAATTCGGATCCTTCGGATCCAGTCCAGCAGGCCAATCGGTAACCCGGGGATAGGTCGCCGTTTGCAGTGCAAAACGCGCAATGGCCCACGGACCATCCGCGACACCGGGCACATGCCGGGTTTCATACGTGGGGGGCGTGTCGCTGATCCGGTATTCTACGTCCGTACCGGCGCGAAGCAGGAACAACTGGGTGGCCGTATTGCCGGCGATGCGGAACTTGGCATTGTATTGATCGATCAGCCAGAACCCGGCGTAGGCGTTGAACGGCCATGCGGCATCCGGCACGTCGAACACATAGATATCGTCGTCGGGCATTGTCGGGTTCGATCCCGTGCTGTAGAAGTGACAGCTTCCTAGCGTTCCCGTCGCCACCGTCTCATTTGTTCCAAATGTCACCGCACCCAAGTCCGGATTCCCCGGCCAGTTTTCATAGATGGGCAACGTCGGCTGCGGATGCGGCGTCTTGTAGAATTGCGACAACGGAAACTGGAAATTCGAATTGTAGAACGGCACGCTCTCGAACGCATACTGGAATCCACCGTTTGCATCGCCCAAATAGGATCCCGCTATACCGGCCGTATAGGTGATGCCGTATGTGGGTTGGAAATAGGGAAAGACGGACGTCAGAAAATGCAGACGCATGACCGTAAAAGGGTCAATCCACATATCCAGTATTCTTGAATACTCATCGCCATAGTTGTGTGAACAGGTGTTCAGATAATAATCGATAAAATCGATATACGTCTGTTTGGCATACACGTTGTCCGAGTTGAAGGTCATGACAAGATCATGGACTTCCAGCCCGCCGCGAAGCGGTTTGACCACGTACTGGTTGTTGGTCCGCTCGGGCCACCACGGCAGAACACCTTCCGGATCGAAAGATTGGAGATCCGTTAAATGCGGCGTGTAGGGCGCATAGGGAAGGACATAATTTTGCACCGGGTATTCGTAGACGGGATCGTCTTGCCAGTAATCCATGCCGACGCCCATGTACGATTTCGAAAACTGAATGCCGCCATCCCAATGGCCGATCCTGTCGTTCCAATGCCGGGGTTCGATGAACACCCGGAAATCCGCGCCCAAGCGCATGCCCACGCCGTCTTCTCGCTGCGGGGAGGTGGACGAGTCCCGGTATCCGCTGTCCGCGCGAAATACGACAAAATAATCCACCCATTCCCGGGCCATTATTGTGTCGGAAACATCCGGGGTTGGCTCGAGATAGCCGGTGGGCGTGGCATCCATGCTGCTGCGCCGGCGGCCATTATCGAACTTGAGTTTGATCTTCCACCACGGATCGCCGCCACCCGGCGGGAATGGGAAATACTCCCATTCAGACAAGCCTCGCGTGGCCTGGTTGATCGGTCCGAAGGCCCCGGGATACATCGGATAGTCGCCGTTGCAGGTCGCGCCGCTTGTCGAAGCCACGGGAGGATCGAACACAACGTTGTTGTTCGTGTCGTGCCATAACCAGACCCCGTTGAAGGCATAATCCAACCCGAAAAGGGGATTCGGGTCAACGGGTTGTGTGCTTTCGGATATGTTTGTATCCAGCATCTGCCGCGGGTTGAAGCCGCCGTTGCCTTCCGGCCCATACGGATCCGCACCGATATCGGTAAAAACAAGATTGATCTCGGAGGGCAAAATATTTTCCGGCCCGTGTGCGTTGATGCCGAGCACCGCAACCCACGTTTCAAGGGAAAAGATCCGCCGCAGATCCAGCCATTCGCCCAAGCCCATGTCAATGGTGTTGGTCAACGAATCCCATCGCGGCCGGGCATGTTCATTGACGGGGGAATACAATTTGCTCGGCCACGCCCATGCGTTCGCGTCTATCTCTGGTTGATAACTGACACCCAAGGATCCGGTGATGTCCACAATATTGAAACTCGAACTATAGGCTTCATCCGGAACAAGGCGAGCGCCCTTTGTGAAATCGGGACTATACGAATCCACCGGACCGTTTGACCCGTATGGCACGCCCACCGGGATGCAACTGGTCCGGTCGAAAATCTCCTGCATGGGCAGTTGCCCGCCAAAAGGCCCCGAACTGGGTGGGCGCTCCACGATCACGCTGAGTCCCGTTCCCGACTGCCAAAGGGAACTGGTTCGAATCGCCACAAGGTAGCCATGGCCTTTTTCCGGTCCGGCCGTGGGCATCGTGTCGCAGGTGCGCGGTTCCGGACCCGCATTGTAAAGATTGAGATCGTACACCAGATCGGTGTCGTCGCCGTCCATATCGTATTGGATGCCGTCCATCCCCCGGCCCCGGGCATCTATGAGGTAAAGCGGTAACCCGTCGTAATAGGGTCTGTTCGGGTCCAACTGCAAAACCCCGTCCGGCTCCTCGTATCCATCCACTACCGGCCCATGATCGCGGAAAATGGCAATCTGGTAAATTTCATCCTGAAGCGGGCTGCGGCAGACCGTGTAAGCGCGTTCAGCGGCATGGGGATCGCCTACAATCGCGAAATATAATTCCACGAGGCATCGCGGTGCAGGTTTTTCCTTGGAGTAACTGAGATTGAACTGAAAAAGCGGCGCCCAGTCCTGCATCGGCACCAAACCCTGCGTGTCGGCGATCAAAGACTTCACTTCGAATTTCGCTTGGGAGGCTTCTCCGGTGCCGTCAGTCGAAACGGCGATCCAGAAGATCTGGGGCGGCACCCGCCGGGGCTGTAGAATGCCTTCGAAGCGGATGTCCAGAGAAACCTTAATCTTGTACAAGATCGGTTTTAGAAAGGTAACCTGATTGTCGGCAATGGTGTAGTAAGAAGAATCGAGTTCGAGCCAGTTTTCATTGAATATCAGGAAGGTCCATTCTTTCGTCGAGGCCGGCAGATTCGGGCAAGTCGCAGGATCGGGATCCACGGTAAATGTAACAGTCAACGGAACATTGCCTTTGTCTTTATCTGAGTTTATCGTATAAATGTCTGTTGCGCAATCGGCGGCTTTCGCGGTTTGCATGACGGCCATTTTACCCAAGGACGCAGTAGCGAGGGACGGCGCCGCGGCGGGGAGCGCGGCGGGGAGCGCGGCGGATGCGACGGTGGCGGCGGGGCCGGGCGTGGCCGCCGACACTTCGTGGCGCGCGCAATCCCAGAACGTCAACCCGCCCGCCACAAGGAAAACCGCCAGCCCGATTCCCAGGATAACGCCGTAATGTGTTCTCACGTTCCCTACCTCCGGCTATGCCATCGAACGGGCGCAAGCCGCGCCCAAACCGCCCGCCGCGGAATCGTTCCGCGCCGGCGCGATCCTCCGTGCACCCAAATGCTCCCGTGCAAACAACACGAGGTCCTCTACTGCCACCGTCAAACCGAAACAGCGTTCACGCGGCCTCACCGCGCAAAGACAATACGCCACAGCATCGAAACCGTTCCTTCGCCGGAACGGCGTCCATGTCCCGATGCGAGGCCTTTGCCCGATCGCGCGCGTGACTCCTCCTGTCTCTTCGGCCATGGGCCCGTTTCGGATACACCTCTTCCGTCGCGAACCCCGCACAATGCTCCAGCGTTCTTATAGCATACAAAACCCCGCGTGTCAACAAAGAAGTCCGCGCAATCCGGTCTATTTCTTGAAGTTAGGCCATTCCGAGACAGCCCGAAAAGGTACAGAATTCGCTTATTTCGCAAATAGAGCAGGGCCGCGCAATCCGTGGCGGCGGCAGTGATTGAAAACTGTCGGCATGTCCAGTGGACTTTGTGGACGAAGGAAAACGAAGGGATGAGTCATCTCCCATGATGGGCTGTCAACTCCGGTCCAGTGGACTTTGTGGACGAAGGGAGCGAAGAGAACGAAGGGTGCGAAGGGAGCGAAGGAAACAAGATGGACATTACCCTGTAGACAAAAGACCCCGCATGCATCTCCCCTCTCGAATGACCACCCTGTCCACCCCGTCCACAATGTCCCTTTTTCGGATCCGATGGACAGGCTGGACCGCCTGTCCCGCGTATTCACAACGGTTTCATCGCGCCGGCGATCGAGTCTTCGTAGGGCGGGCGGAGGATGCCGCGTTCGGTGATGATGCCCGCGATCAGTCCGGCGGGCGTGACGTCGAACGCGGGATTGTAGACCTTGACGCCTTCCGGGGCGGTGCGCCTGCCGAAGCCTTCGGTGACTTCTTCCGGCGCGCGTTGCTCGATGGGGATGTCGTCCCCGCGCGGGGTGGCGGGGTCAATGGTGCTGATCGGCGCGGCCACGTAAAACGGGATGCCGTGCGCGCGGCACAGCAGCGCGACGCCGTAGGTGCCGATTTTGTTCGCGGTGTCGCCGTTGGCCGCGATGCGGTCCGCGCCGACGACGGCCAGTTGCACGCGCCCCTCGCGCATGATCTGCGCCGCCATGTTGTCGCAGATGAGCGTCACGTCAATGCCTGCTCGCGCCAGTTCCCATACCGTCAACCGCGCGCCCTGCAGCAAAGGCCGCGTCTCATCCGCATACACCTGAAATCGCATGCCCGCCTCATGCGCGCGGTACACGACGGCCAGCGCCGTGCCGTAGCCGCCCGTGGCCAGCGCGCCCGCGTTGCAGTGCGTCAGCACGCCGTCGCCGTCGCGGATCAGCGGCGCGCCGCATTCGCCGATGGCGCGCCCGATGGCAAGGTCCTCGTCCAGCATCCGCAACGCCGCCGCTTCCATGCGCACCGCGAATGCCTCGACTGTTCGCTCGCCCGCGGCCGCGTCGGCCACGGCCTTCATCTCGTCCAGCGACTTGAACAGGTTGACCGCTGTCGGACGCGCCGTGGCCAGGAACGCGGCGGATTCATGCGCGGCCCGAACCGCCTCGGCAACCGTCCGTGGGGCCTTTTCGCGCACACCGACCAGCACGCCGAACGCCGCGCACAATCCGATGGCCGGCGCGCCGCGGACCCGCAGCGCGCGGATCGCCTCGTGCACCGATTCCAGCGTGCGCGGGTTGATCTCGACACACGCTTCCGGCAGCCGCGTCTGATCCAGCAGAAACAACTCGCCTTTTTCCCAACGCAACGGACTAATAGGCATGGCCGGCGCCTTTCTTGTTTTGCTTTTCGGCTTTGAGCGCATCGAGTTCGGGCTGCACGATTTTCGCGTAACATTCGGGGCAGACGCCGTGCGAAAACGTCGTCGCCGAGTGGGCGGCGATATAACTCTCGATGTCCTGCCAGTAATTGCTGTCGTTGCGCACCCGTTTGCAGTAGGAACAAATCGGCAGCATGCCGCGCAGCGTTTCGATTTCCGCGATCGCCGTTTCGAGTTCGGCGACACGCCGCTGAAGGGCGAGTTCGAGGCCGAGTATCCGCACGCCCGCGCGGATGCGCGCGCGGAGTTCGTCCTTATCGAACGGCTTTACGATGTATTCGTCCGCCCCGGCTTCGAGACCCTTGACGATGTCTTCGGTGCGATCTTTCGACGTAATCAGGATGATATAGCGGGTTTCGGGACGCTGCCGGATCATGCGGCATAGCGTCTCGCCGTCCTTGCCGGGCATCATCCAATCCAGCAGCAACAGCGACGGCGCCCCCTCCGTCTGAAGGATATTCCACGCCTCGTCGCCATCGGCGGCGGAAACCGTCTCGTACCCCCACTTGCTCAACAGTTGCAGGAGGATCGTGCGCGAGGTGAGGTCGTCGTCGGCCACCAGCACGCGGCATGCCGGTGTTTCCGGCGGGCTTGTCCCATCGGCCATTTGGATGCCCCCTATTCCATGCCCAGGTATTCGACGCGGTTGCGCCCGGCGCTCTTGGCGCGGTACAGGGCGTCATCGGCCAGGCGAATCAGATTTTCGACGGTGAGGCCGCTGGTATCGCCCGCCGTGGCCACACCGACACTGATGGTGACCTCTATCGCGTGCGTTTCCCACTGGATCGGCGTTTCAGACACACAGGTCCGCAGGCGCTCGCCGACGGATCGCGCCTCCGCCTCGCCGCATTCGGCCATGACCACCAGAAACTCCTCGCCGCCGAAGCGCCCGACCGCGTCGTAAGGCCGCAACGAGGCCGACAGGCGGCGGCTTACCTCGCGCAGCACTTCATCCCCTCCCAAGTGGCCGTAATGGTCGTTGATCCGCTTGAAGTGATCCAGGTCAACCATAGCGAGGCTGAGGCTCGACCGCTTGCGCTGGGCTCGGGTGAGTTCCTGCCCGACATGATCGAGAATGACGCGGCGGTTCCATGTGGCCGTCAGCGAATCCTGCGTCGCGAGGATGCGCAATTCCTCGCGCGCCGCGATGATGTCCTTTTGCAGCGTGATGATGCGCTCGCCAACCTTGAGCCGTGCAAGCAGTTCCTTTCGCTCGAACGGCTTCGTCACATAATCGTCCGCGCCGGAAGTGAGACCCTCCACGACTTCCTCCGTTTTTCCCTTGGCTGTCAAGAGAATCAGATACCGGGGCACGGTGGGCTCGTGGGCGCGCAATTGCCGGCAGATCTCGACGCCGTCCATTTCGGGCATCATCCAGTCGAGAATGGCGATGTCGGGCGCGCCGGGCATGCGCAGGCGGCTCAACGCCTCGGCGCCGTCGTGGGTCACCTCCACCTCATACCCCGATTTTTGCAACAAGACTTCAAGAACGCGCCGGGAGGTGGCGTCGTCTTCGGCTATCAGCACTTTCATGGGCCGATTATCCTTTCATCCACTCGCTGCGCCGGTATCGGACACGAATCCCAAACGGGACAACTCGGCCCGAAATTCCGCAAAGGCCGGTTCCATTTTTCCGGCTATCGCCAACGTTTCGTCGAACACGCCGGCGCGTACGCCATCCTCTGCCTGCAACGCCAACGCGCGCAGCCGTTCCGCGCCGACGCTGGCCGCCGCGCCCCGTATGGAATGCACTTGCCGGTGCGCCAGGGCTTGATCCTTGTCCTGCAATGCCTGAAGGAATCGGGCCATCTGGTCCGGAAAATCGTTCAGAAACACCTCGACAATCTCTTTTATCAGAGCCTGATCGCCTCCCATCCGGATATCAAGGCCGGCCACGTCGAAGATGGGCGGCCGTTCGTCGCCGGCCTGAACGGGCGCGGAAGCATTGGACGCAAGGGCGCCGGCGGAATGCGCGGCGGCCATTTGGCGATCGATTGCGGCGAACAACTCCTCCGGACGCACGGGTTTGGCCACGTAATCGTCCATGCCCGCGTCGAGACATTTCTCGCGCTGGCCGGTCAGCGCGTGCGCCGTCATGGCGATGATGGGCGTATGGCGGCCCGTGGCCTCTTCCCGTTTCCGGATGACCGCCGTGGCCTCGAACCCGTCCATTTCCGGCATTTCGACGTCCATCAGGATGATGTCGTAGGGGACCGAAGCATACGCGGCCACGGCCTCTTTGCCGTCGGCCACCGCATCGGCCCGGTATCCGCGCTTTTCAAGGATGCGCAACGCCACCTTCTGGTTGGTCACGTTGTCCTCGGCCAACAGAATCCGGATTCGGCGCCGCTCTTCCGACACGAGATGACGTGTAATGATTGGCGCGTCACCGGAAATCGCCGGTTCCGCCCCGCGGTTCAAGACCATGGCCAGACAGTCCCGCAGATGTTCGGTGCGGACGGGTTTCGTCAGAAAGCCGGCAAAGCCGATATTTTTCGAGGCCTTGGCGTCACCACGCTGGCCGCGGGACGTCACCATGATAAGCAGGGTGTTCGCAAGGGCCGGAATGGCCTTGATCGTGCGGCCCAATTCAATGCCGTCCATGTCCGGCATCAGCAAGTCCACCAGCACCGCCGCGTACGGCGCATGGCGCGCGGCGGCCTCCTCCAATTTGGCCAAGGCTTCCTTGCCGCCCGCGGCTTCATCCGGCACGCATCCGTAAGAACGCAGTTGTTCGCGAAACACCAGCCGGTTCGTGGCGTTGTCGTCCACAATCAGGATGCGCTGCCCCGCCAGCGCGCTGTTGTCGCGCACCGGCAGCCGTGTGCCCGCGGGTTGTTTTTCAAGCACGATCGTGAACCAGAAAGTGGATCCTTCCCCTTCCTTGCTTTCGACGCCGATCTTTCCGCCCATGAGTTCCACGAGTTTTTTCGAGATTGCCAGTCCAAGCCCGGTGCCGCCGTATTTGCGCGTGGTGGAGGCATCGAGTTGCGAGAATAACTGGAACAATTTATCCATGCGATCTTGGGGAATGCCGATGCCTGTGTCGGTGACTGCGACGCGCAGGGTGGCCTGCGATTCCGTTTCCGCGACAACCGTTACCCGCACCAAGACTTCGCCCTCCCGGGTAAACTTGATGGCGTTGTTGCAAAGGTTGATCAGGATCTGCCGGATTCGCCCCGGATCCCCCCGTAAAAGCGCCGGCACGTCGTGATGGATGAGGCAGGCAAACTCCAAGCCCTTTTCATGGGCCTTGATCGCGAGCATATCCATTGTGTCCTCGATGGTCGAGCGAAGATCGAAATCGAGCATTTCGAGATCGAGCCGGCCCGCCTCGACCTTTGAAAAGTCCAGGATGTCGTTGATTAGGGCCAGCAGCGAGTCGGCGGCGCTGCGCACGATTTCGAGGAATTCACGCTGTTCCGCGTCGAGTTTCGTGTCAAGCAGCAAGCCCGTCATGCCGATGATGGCGTTCATTGGCGTGCGGATTTCGTGGCTCATGGTGGCCAGAAACTGGCTCTTGGCGCGGTTGGCCATGTCGGCATCGAACGCGAGCCGGTTCGCGCGTTCGATCGCGGCTTCCAGATCCTTGTTGGCCGCTTCCGCGTCGTTTTTGGCCTTGCGGAGTTCCTCTTCGGCCTGTTTCCGTTCGGTGATGTCTTCGGCAAAGACGAAAAAGGCCGCCTCGGCGATCGTGGAGTGCCGACGCGACACCACGACCAGATGGGCCGGAAACTGTATTCCATCCCTGCGCCGCATGACGGTTTCCCGGTCGTGTATGCCAAGGGCCGCGGCATCCTCCATGACTTGATTCGCCTCTTCGCGGGAGGACAACAAATCGCGCAGATTTAGGCGCCCCACGGCCTCTTCCGCCGTGTATCCAAACATGATTTCGGAATACCGGTTCCACAGCGTGAACCGGCCCTCCGAATCCATTACGGCAAGGTGCAGCGGCACATGATTGGCAAACGCGCGGTATCGTTCCTCGCTCTCGGTCAGTGTCCGCAGGATCTGCAAGCGCTCTTCCTCGATGCCGATGGCCGATGCGACAATTCCGAGGGTACTGATTTCCATTTCGCCGGGTTCGAAATCCCGCCGGTACAGCGCGCACAGCGAGCCCACCGCCCGGCCGCCGCACTTCACCGCCTTGCCGACGTAGGTTTGCAGGCCGTAGCGCCGGATGCTGGTTTCGTGCTCCGCATAGGGGGTTTCCGGCAGATTGCGCAACACGACGACCTCTTCCCTGTTGTCCCGGATCACATCGCTGCAGATATGCCCGTCGGAATCGTTGAATTGGAAATCCTCCGGAAGATTCCATTGGCACATGGAACACAGACGACCGTCTTCCAAGTGGTTATACATGGCGCACGAGGCGTCCATCAGTTCCCCGCACAGCGCCGTGAGACGGGCGATATTTTCCTGCGCATCGCTTCCCAAGTCTAAAAAACACGCGTTGATTTTCGCCAGCCGTTCCTCGGTCCGGCGCCGCTCCGTGATGTCGCGCACATCGGCCAGCAGGACACGACGACCACCAATGTGGATCGCCTTGAGCGACACTTCGACATCCAGCAGCGATCCATCCTTGCGGCAATGCCGCCAGTAGAAGACCTGCGGTTCGCCGTTTCGGGCCGCATCCACCCGTTCACGCGCCAAACCGGCGGAAAGACGCCCGTCCGGCTGGGTGGGCGGGGAAAATTCAAGCAGCGAATGACCCACGATGTCGTCCCGCGAACAGGCCAGCATCCGGCAAAACTGCTCGTTGCATTCCAGAATGGCGTCGTTCATCAACAGCACCCCGTCCGCGGAACTTGCGAAAAGGGTATGGTATTTTTCCTCGCTGGCGCGCAGGGCCGCCTCGGCTTCATGGCGCTGGGTCGCGTCGTTCGCGATGCAGACTATGCGGCGGACGTGGGCATCGTGATCCACGACCGGATTGAGCGAAATTTCCCACACCACCCGTGCGCCGTTGTCCGCGCGTTCGCATTCGGCATCGAAGAAGGCCGGGCGTCCGGTCTGCGCCCGTTCCAGGGCCGCATGCGCCTGCTCGCGGATGGAATCGGGCCAAAGCGACAGAAAATACCGCCCGGTGAAATCCTCGTCGCGCCAGCCCATTTTCGACATCATTGCGTCGTTGATGCGGGCGATTCGGCTGTCCTGATCCAGCAGCAGGATACCGTTGGGAGAACCGTCCACCAGCGTCCGGTGAACCCGTTCTGAAGCGGCGGTCCGCAAGGTGACATCGCGCGAATATTGCGCGGCCAGAATGTAACTTACCGTCAACAATAAGAACAAAAGTGTAATGATGATGCCGTTTGCACGCTGCCGGACGACCTCGCGTTCCCACGCCGCGCTGGAAATGTCCATGCCGAACACGGCGGCGACACGTCCGGTATCCGGGGTCCGCATCGGCACGATGGCGGAAACCCACGAACCCCAGCGATCGGCAACGGGACCCTCCACGAAACCGGTCCCTCCGTCGAAAAGCGCCTCGAGTTCGGGCGTGGCCTCGTCGTACACGTCGCCGGGTCGGCTCGCGCTTTCCGGGTCGAAGGATCGCTGCGGCTGTGCATCCATGAGAAAGACAATCTGCCCGCCGCGCCGCGCCATGACGTAGGCAAACCGCACATCCGGTTGCTGATCGCACACGCTCGAAAGCAATTGTTTCTTTTTACGATATGTCCCCTCGTTTTCTTCTTCCGGCACGCCTTCAAGGGCGGCTACCCATTCGGGATCCAGCATGGCCGCGATGGCCTCCGCGCGGGCCAGAAATTCGCGCCGGTTGTTCGCGTCCGCCCGATGGCCCGCCAGATTCGTCAACGCCCATCCGCACACCATGATGACCATGACAATCGCAGCCAAGATCAACGGTTGAAATCCACGCACCGCCGCAAGTCCGGTTCCGGCCGTCGCTTCCTCGTGCCGGCGCTCCGAATACATCCACATCGCCGCCGCGATACCCACCGCGCACAAGGCGCGCAGTAATTGCACCGGAAAACCCAGCCCGTCGAGGAATGTCGTCTGGTTGATAGCGGATGCGGGGAAAAACGGGGCCTCCGCAACTATCAGGCCCGCGAAGATCGCATAGGCCGCCATGAAAACGCCCGCGGTCCACAGATGCCGCGAATGGTCGCGTGTTTGCCGTCCCTGGTACAGGAAATATGCCGCGGCCCAGATCCCGCCCACGAATCCCAACACGTACCGGCATGAGGCGTTGAGGCCCGCAAACCCCGCCGCGCCGCCCGCCAAGGCGCCGCAAATCAGGAGAAGATAAATCCAGCGTCCGGGAACGCGGCGTCCCAGGGAGGCCATCCCGGTCCGTCCGAATTCGATCAGGGCCGCAAACGATAAGGCCATCCAAGCCAGGCGGTAGGCGCCAAAGACCGGGTTGTCCCCGAACTCGACCGCCAGCAAGTCGCCCCATTCATTGAGGCCGTGAATCAGACCGAAGACTCCCAGCCATCCCCAGGGCTGGCGGCGCCCCTCGCGCCAAATGAGGACAAAACACACGGCGGCCAGCAGGACAAACGCCATTCCGTACAGAAAGAACACATAGTCCATTTCCGTTTTCCAGGAAAGCGCAAGCGTCATCGTTCGTATTCTCCCAACCGACTGCCGCAACGACGAAAATCAATCGCCACGCCTCGCCGTTACATCCCAAATCATAAGTAACGCCGTCCGGAAAATCCATCGGCGCAAAACGGGCTCGCAACGGCTCCGCCGCTTTCGCGCCTTTCACGAAGCGGACTCGACCAACTTCATCAAATTGTTCCGAACGCGTAACACCGAATTCCGATTCGGCACAAGCATTGCCAACCCGGCCGAATTGGAATTCGGCGTTATGTATACGATTTCAAACGCGGGCCTTGATCCGGTGGCGGTAATAATCGAATACCACGGCCGCCACGATGACGCCGCCCGTCACAATCCGTTTCGTGGATTCCTGGGCGCCGAGCGTAAACAGGCCGGCCCCCAGCACGGCGATAATCAGCACGCCGAAAAACGACTTGACGACGGAGCCGCGGCCTCCCATGAGGCTCGTGCCGCCGATGACAGCGGCCGCAATGGCCTGGAGTTCGAATCCACTGCCGGCGTTGGGATCGGCGGCGCCGAGCCGGGCGCACTGAATCGCGCCCGCGGCCGCCGCCAGCATACCGCTCAACGCAAAAACGGTTATTGTAATGGCCGGCACGCGGATGCCCGACAAGCGGGCGGCCTCGGCATTGGCGCCCACCGCCAGGGCATGACGTCCGAACAGGGTATGGCTCAACGCCGCCTGGCCGGCAAGGACAACCGCAACGGCCGCGAAAAAGGGCAGGGACAACCCAAACACGTGCGCCTCGGCCAGCCGTTCGACGGGGCGTCCGATATATTGGGTTTGCGAACGCGTGAGCAGATAGGCGGCGCCGCGCGCGATTTCGAGCATGCCAAGCGTCACGATAAAGGACGGCAGCCGCCATGCGACGCTCACGATCCCGTTGGCGGCCCCGCAAACAAGACCCGTCGCAAGGCATGCCACGAAAGCCAGCGGCAGCGGCCAATGGAATTGCACCAGGCAAATTCCAAGCACCGCGCCACTCGCCGCAAGCACGGAACCGACCGACAGATCGATCCCGCCGATGATCAGCACAAAGGTCATGCCCACCGCCACGATCATCATCTCGGGGATCTGATTGGCGATGTTGCGAAACGTGCCGGCCGACATGAAATGATTCGTCGAAAGGCCGAAAAAACCTATCAACACAGCCAGCGCCAGCCCAAGTCCCACATAGTCGGCCAGCCAGCGGTAGCGCGTCATGGATGAAGCGTCTCGGCGGTTATCAGGTCCACGGGCGTTTCGCGATCCGCGGGCGCACCCTTCCGGGCGAGCATTTCAAGAGCGTATTCAATCCCGAAGACGGCCAATTGATCCGCGTGTTGATCGGCGGTGGCGACGACTTTGCCCTGCCTGACCAGATCATGAACGGCCGAAATATTGTCGAAACCCGCCACGATTACCGAATCCGCCTTGTTCGCGGCTTTTAGCGCGGCCACGGCGCCCAGCGCCATGCTGTCGTTCGCGCAAAGGATCGCCTTCAGTTCCGGATGTTCCATGATCATCGCCGACACGGCCCGGTTGGCCGTTTCCATCTCCCAGCCCGCGCTCTGGCTCGCCACAATCTTCATGCCGGCCGCCGCCATGGCCTCCTCGAAACCGAGTTTGCGCTGAATCGCGTTGAAGGCCGTCGGCACACCCTCGACGATCGCGACCGAATCGCCCGGCTGCAACCGCTTGGCCGTATATTCGCCGACCATCCGCGCGCCCTTGCGATTATCCGGTCCCACAAACGGTATCTTGATGCCCTTGTCGGCAAGGACTCCGTCGTCGAACTTGTTGTCTATGTTCACGACGACAATGCCGGCATCCAGCGCCTTCTTGCACGCCGCGATAAGCGCCTTCGAATCCGCGGGGGCGATGACGATCGCATCCACGCGCTGGGCAATCATCTGCTCGACCAACTGCGTTTGCCGGCCCACGTCCAGTTCATCCTTGATCCCGTTCGCGAGCAGTTCATACCGATCCGCATGCGCGGCCTGGTGCATGCGTGCGCCTTTTTCCATTGTCAGAAAAAATTCATTGGCCAAGGACTTCATGATCAGCGCAATGCGGGGCTTTGCCGTCTGCGACGGCGGCTGCGCCGAGGGGCCGCACCCGCACAACGCGAACGCGGTCGAGGCCGCCATAACGAACAACATCCTCATGCTTTCCATCCCTCCGTGATTTCAGCGTAAGCATGCACCAGCCGCGCTTCGCTGTCAACTCCGCACGGGAAATCGTCCCGCCGGTTTCCGGCATATCCCGCGGGCTGGATGGTATTGTCAGAGGCATGGTTTATTGTGTCCGGGCTCAGTACCCGTCCGTGCCAAACGAGGAGGTCATCGCTATCCGGCCGGTTTTGGTGTAGGATAACGCGAGGCGGATTGGAGGATATGCAATGAGTCGCCTGATGGCCATGCGATGTGTTGGGTTCGCGGTATGTATGGGATTTGCCGCGGCATTCTGCGGATGCGATCCGCGGCCGGCGCCCAAGGCGGCGTTGCGGGTGGCGATCGCACCCGCCGGCGCGATCGCGGACGGGGCCGAATGGCAAATCGAGTACGGCGAATGGCGGGCGGGCGGCGCGACGGTAACGGAACTCGCCCCGGGCGCTTGCACGATTCGTTTCCGCGATGTCGCGCATTGGACGGCCCCGCCGGCCCGAACGCTGACCTTGCAGGGCGGAAAAACAACGGAATACACCGCCGTCTACGAACCGTATGCCGGCACGGGAGGGCTTACCCAGGAAGAATTGGACGATCTGCACGCACAGGCGGTCGCGAACGGCTGGACGTTCACGATGGGATTCAATTCGGCCACGGATCGCCCGCTGGACGCCATCACCGGAGACCTCGACGGCGAGTTTCCGGCGAGCGCGCGAAAAGACATGGCCGCCGAAAAAGAAGAACCCGACACCACCCCAATCCCGGAGGCGTTCGACTGGCGCGAGCGGGGCGGCGTCACGCCGGTGAAAAATACGCGGGACTGCGCGGCCAGTTGGGCTTTTGCGACAAACGCGGTCATGGAATCCATCATCAAGGTTCTTGACCGGGAAACGGCGGATCTGTCCGAACAATATCTCATCAGCGCAAACACGGAAGGGTGGACCTGTCCGACGGGCGGCAACCGGGCCTTCGGTTTCTATGTCGGCCAAGACACGCAATGCGACAAAATAGGCGCGATTCTCGAGGAAGATTTTCCGTATCAATCCGCCGACGTGGAACCGGATTGCCCATACAACCCCCGGTACCGCCTGCGGTCGTGGGGATACGTGGACGGCGAATTTCCCTCGGCAACCCGCATCAAGCAGGCCATTATGACCTACGGCCCCGTCTATGTCTCGGTCACGGCCGATCGCGCGTTTCAGGCGTATACCGGCGGCATCTACAACAACCACGTGGACGGCGTGACGAATCTCGCTGCGGTCCTGGTGGGATGGGACGACCGCCAAGGGGCGGCGGGCGTGTGGATTTTACGCAACGCATGGGGCAACGGATGGGGCGAAGACGACGGGTACATGCGGATCGAATACGGCTGCTCGAACGTGGGACGCTGGGCCGCCTACGCCCACTACACCCGCCAGCGCGCGCCGGTGTTGACGGGCTTCACCATCGCCGGCGGACAGGTCGTGACGGAAAGCCGCACGGTCGCACTCAACCCCTACTGGAAGGGTTCGCGACCCAAGTCATATCTAGCCAGCGAATTGCCGAATTTTTCGGACGCCTCCTGGAAAACCTTCAGCAACGCGATCACGTTCACGCTTTCATCCGGCAACGTAACCAAAATGGTTTATCTGAAACTGCGCAACGACATCGGCGACTCGAACGTGATGCGGGACTCGATCATCCTCGACGAACCCGCGGGCGAAGGCGAGGGCGAGGGCGAAGGCGAGGGCGAAAATCCCAACGAGGCCGAATTCGCGGGCATCCGTTTCATCTGGTGCCCCTCGGGATCGTTCTACATGGGCAGCCGGACCGAAACCGACACGGAATCGCCCAGGCACCGCGTAACGCTCTCGCAGGGATTCTGGTTGTCGAAATACGAAATCACCCAAAGCCAATACACCGCCATCGTCTCCCCGAACCCGTCGGCGTTCCCCGGCGGCAGCCTGCCCGTGGATTCGGTGTCGTGGCAGGATGTAAACGCTTATCTCGACGCGCTCAACACGCGGTATCCCGGCTATAATTTCCGTCTGCCGACCGAGGCGGAATGGGAATACGCCTGCCGGGCCGGCAGCACCACGGCGTATTCCTTCGGGGACTCAAGTTCATCCCTGTCCGGCTACGCATGGTTCGGCGACAACAGCGGGGCCCAAACGCACTTCGTCGGAAAGAAAAAACCGAATCCGTGGGGATTCTACGACATGCATGGAAACGTCGAGGAATGGGTGCAAGACTGGTATGCCGCCTATGCATCGGCAAACCAGACCGATCCCCTGGGCCCGCTGGCGGCATCTTTACGGGTACGGCGCGGCGGATCGTGGCAGGCGACAGCGGACGAATGCACATCGGCTCGCCGCCGCATCGGCGATCCCGGCGCGCGAACCAATACCGCCGGATTCCGCATCGCGCGCGACTGACGCCATGCCGGCCGCGCGGCCTTTACCGCTTGCGGACGAGGATGTTGCGATACCAGACCTCGCCCCCGTGATCCTGAAGCGCCAGCACGCCCTCGAGCGGAAGGTCGTTGTAGGCAATCGAAAACTTGCCAAGCGGGGTGGTCATCTTCGCGAAATCCGCCTGGACGACCTTCCATCCGTTCATGACGACAGTGACTTCTTTGTCGTAGACGGTGATATCGAACGAGTTCCACTCGCCCGCGGGCCGCGACATGTTGAACATCGGCGTCACGACATCGTAAATCGCGCCGCATCCGTTCTTGCCGGGCGGCTTGCCGAAATCGTCCAGCACCTGCACCTCGAACCCGCGCGAAACCGGATCGTTCGGGCGCGATCGCAAGAACACGCCGCTGTTGGCGCCCCGCGCGACTTTGAACTCGACGTGCAGATCGAAATTCCGGAACGGCTCCGGTGTGTAGCCAACATAACGCAGGGGATACAGCGTACGCCCAAAAATATGAAGCGTCCCGTCCTTCAATTCAAAGATGTCCTTGCCGTCGGTGATGTTCTTCCAGCCGCTCGCATGATCCGCGTCGAGCAGATCGATCCAGCCCTCGCCCTGCGGTCGCGGCGTCGGCTCGCCCACGGGCACGGGGCCCTTCGTCCGCCATGGCCGCCACACCGCCACGCCGGCCGCGCCGAATACCACAGCCGCCAGCAATAAAACGATAATCTTTTTGGTCATCCCACGTTCCTCCCGCTTTACATCGTACCACAGCGGTGAACGATACGAAAAACATGGATTATTTTCATAGTATACGGTTCATGCGCCGGAAAGAATCTTTTGACGCCTTGAAAAATTCGATTCTGATTCCGGCTTGTCGGGTCCGCGCGCAAGATGCAGCCGGGCGCGTTTTATACCGAGCCGGCCGCGGTTCAGTAGAAACGGCATGATCGCCACGCGCTTGATGTTTGGGAGGGCGTGCCGCCTCGCGCACCGCTTCGTGTTGACCTGTCACATAAGGGTTCTTTGCATGAATGCCGGTCAGTGAGGTCGTCCCCCCCGTTACGCGCCGATCATGGGTCAGGCATGCCCTTTTGACGCCGGAAACCGCGATGCCGTATACTTCCCGATGAGAGCAGTGCGACTCGCGCACGGACGGTCCGCAATTCACAGCAAGTTCTTCGCATTCGACGCGGTGAAAGACCGTCCCCGCAAGGTCCAGCCGCTTCCCACGCGACTTCATGGGCGGGTAGCTCAGGTGGTAGAGCATCGGACTTTTAATCCGGTGGCCGCGGGTTCGAGTCCCGCCCCGCCTACCATTAACCGCAATGGTTCACCGTAGATGAAAACTCAGGCTGCTTCATGTGGTCTAATTAGTTGAATAGGCAAACATTAGACGATCACAAAAGAGCAGTTTGATGAAAACAGAGTGTACACCGGAACAGTTGGAATTCCAAACCCGGGGGGGCGGAAAGTACAGGGGGCGTTGACGGGGGCCCCATCCGTTCGGATGGCGGGGTGCTGCTTTTGCGGGAGGCGGATCTGCGACTGGGCGTCACCGAACGATTGGCCGGTTGTTTCACGGATTACCATCGTAAGGAATTCATTGAACACGACGTCTTGGCGTTGTTGCGGCAGAAAATTTATGCCGTGGCGCTTGGGTACGCGGGCCGGAACAATCACGACGAAAACTCGCCTTGAATCCGCTGTTGGCGCTGGCCGGCCACGCGCGTCATCGTGCGGGGCGATTCGGGATTCGCGCGCGACCATCTGATGACGCGGCGCGAAGGCCACAACGTATATTTCCTGTCATGATTCACTTCGCGAGCGCCTGCCCTTGCCAGGACGCTTTCGGGTAGGCGCTCCGGAATCTCGGCGCGTACCCGTTGCGCTGTTGACCGGCAGCCCGGCATCCCCGACGGGCGTCATTCACGCAAACGACGCCACGGGGAAAGGAGGAGGTGTGTTTACCCGTCAGACGCATCGCCCATCTGACACCCAACACCCCCCAAAAACGCCCCACAATCGGCTCATCCGCCCCACGAAATCCTCACTCGTTCCGGCCAGTCAAGACCGGTGAACAATCCGGGGGGAATAGTATTCAAGGATTCAATTACGATGACGAGCACGAAGAGAAACTTTTGTGGGTGCTACACCGTTCAGTATTCTTAATCTGGACGAGAGGCGTGGGCGCGGCAGTCTTGCAGGGCTTTGACGTGGGCCACAACGGACGCACCCAAGGCTTCGAGGTGATATCCTCCTTCGAGAATGGAAACTATTCTCCCATCCGCCAGTTCCGCGATGCGCCGTGTCATGTGCGCGAAGGTTTCCGCTTCGAGGTTCTGTCCACCCAGCGGATCGAGGTGGTGGGTGTCGAATCCCGCGGAAACGAGCAGGAACTCCGGTTCGAATCGCGCAAGGGCGGGAACGGCCTTCTCGTCAAGCGCGGCAAGCCACTCCTCCGTTCCGCAGCCGCGCGGCATTTGAATATTGAGGGTTGTGTTTTCCGCGCCGCGTTCAAATGGCCATCCGGTGCCGGGATAATGCGGATGCTGATGCAGGCTGACGAACAGGACGGCGGGATCGTCGAAGAAGGCCTGTTGTGTGCCGTTTCCGTGATGGACGTCCCAGTCCAAAATGGCGATGCGCCTCAAGCCGATTTTGGCCTGAAGCCAACGCGCGGCTATGGCGATATTGTTGAATAGACAAAATCCCATGGCGCGGTCGCGTTCGGCATGATGGCCCGGCGGCCGCACGGCGCAAAACACGTTGTCGAAGGCGCCGTCAATCACCGCCCGGCAAGCCGAAATCGCCCCGCCCGCCGCTAGCAAGGCCGCCCGCCACGAAAGAGGTCCCATCGGCGTGTCCGGGTTTGGATAGTCGAGGCCCCGAAGGCACGTTTCGCGGATCTCTTCAAGATGGTCCCACGAATGGACACGGAGAATGTCCTCTTCCGAGGCCGGTTCAATGGGCACGCGCGGCAACACAAGGCCCGCCTCCTCGAAGGCTTGGATGATGGCCTTGAGCCGCGCCGGTCGCTCCGGATGATTCGGCCCCGTGTCGTGTAAAATCATTTCCTCGTCGAAAACCAATCCTGTTCGCGCCATGTGTCCTCCAACAGCCCGCGGCCAATCCCGCGGCTTCGCGAATATCTACTCCCGTCAGTATGTGTTGTTTTCACCGGGCCGCGCATAAGGTCCATGTCCCGTATTGCAGCCGTTCATCACCGCCTTCCAGCACAAGCATCGCGCTGGTGTCGGCATGAAGCCTGCAATAGGCGGCCACTTCTTCGGGTTTCATCACAAAGAACGCCGTTGACAGCGCATCGGCCGTCGTCGCCGACGGATGCAACGCCCAGACCGCGCGCTTGCCCGGCGCGGGGCGCCCCGTGCGGGGATCCATGATATGGCGTCCGCGCACCTGCACGCCGGAACCGCTCAACGATTGGCCACGCAGCAGCAGGCGGTACGGGGCGGCGGTTTCCTCGCCCACGCCGCCAACGCCGACGGGCCATCCGTCCTGTCCCGGCTGGCGGCCGTATCCGTACACGCTACTGTCGCCGGCATTAATCAGTCCGGATCCGATGTCCCATTCTTTTAAAATTTCGGCGGCCCGATCAATGGCGTATCCCTTTCCAATCCCGCCAAGATCCACTTGAATCCCGGCCGCATGTACGCGCACACGCCGTTCCTGCATGTCCACTTCAATCAGGCGCATGCCCGTCCGAGCGCGCGCCGCGGCCCATTCCGCATCCGAAGGTGTTCGCGGAGACCGATCCGGATTGCGCCAGCAGGCCAACAGGGGACCTATTGTCACATCGAATGCGCCGCCGGTGTCCGCATGGGCTCTCTCGGCCGCCTTGAGGCATTCGATGGCATGTTCGCCGACGCGTGCCCATACCCCCGGCGCAAGATTGTTGATCTGGGCAACGTCGCTCGTCGCCACGAACCGGCTGATCTCGCGTTCGATGCGGTCCACTTCTTCAAACGCGGCCTGCGCCGCTTGACCGGCGTAAATGGCGTCGTCGTAGGCCACAAGGATTTCCCAAGGTGACGCCATGGCCTGATGCGAAAAACGATGCACGGTATCACTCACGCATTTCGACTCCCCGGGCGCCTACGGGCCCGATAGTTGTTCCTTCATGAACGCGTCCCACAGATCCTGGCGGATGTATGCGGCGATCAGGACTTCCGGACGCAATCCGTACAGTTCCGTCAGATATTTGCCTTTCAGCCGGCCTTCCACGATTTCCTGATTTTCGGCGGACGTGATGACAATGGCGGCATCGGGATCGTCAACCGGCCCGGGCCAGTACCCGACCCGATCAAATGCGCGAAGGTACCACGGCAGCGGCCACGAATCCAGCGTCAAAACCTTGATCAGGAGATGCCGTCCTTCCGGGGCGACACGCGCGATATCCTCGCACCGTTCGACAAGGCGGAGGAGGTTCCGCGACGTGTGGCCGTAAACGTACGGATTGCGCGGATCGGCGTCGAACGTGAAACAGGCCCGCTGCGCCTGCGCGCCCAATTGGCACGCGGCCAGCGCCAGCGCCGCCGCCACCGCACCCCTCAACGCGACATGCGGCATGGCGCGCACGAGTCCCGCCGCCCCGATTCCCGCCAGCGCGATCATCCCGTGCAGAAATCCCAGCAGGCACCACGGCGTCTTGTAGGGAATCGCCGAGTAGACCGCCGCCAACAGCACCGTGTACGCCGCAATGAATCGCCGGAGCCGCGCATCCGGAGAGGAATCGTTCGGCCGCCGCCACGCCATGACACCGCCGACCGCCGCCAATCCGAGGATCAGTCCTTCGCTCCACCAGGGGCCGGGACCGTATTTCGTATAAGCCAGCATTTTCAGGTAATAGTGCCACGGCTGATCGTGAAGCCGGACTTCCGCGGTGCGGTTCATGTAATGGAAATGCGTCACCAGCAAATCCAGCGCCCCCCGCGGATTTGTCCAGAATCCCGAAATGACGGTTTCGGCCACCACGAACGCGGCCAGCGCGGCCCATGCGACATGCCGCCACGACAAATCCGCCAGCCACGCCCGCGCCAGCGCCGCCTTTGGCCGCTCAAGCAGGGCCACGACGGCCAGCCCGCCGCCCATGGCCGCCCATGCCAGGATGCACGTTTCCTTCGTCGCCGCCATCAGGCCGGCGCACACGCCCGCGCACAGCGCCCAAGCCGGACGGCGCGACAGCGCGTACCGCCAACCCGACACGATCAATCCCGCCCCAAAGAACACGAAGGGCACTTCTTGAATATAATAACGGCTGTAAAAAACCATGGCCGGCGAAAGGGCCGTCAAAGCGGCGGCCGCCAGCGCCGCCCCACGCCCGATGCCGTTCGCCAGGCCCGCAAACAGCAGAATCAATCCCACGCCGAAGATCACGGGAACGACACGGAACATCCATTCGCTTGCCCCCGCCAAAGTTCGCGCGCCGCCTGCCCAAAGGAAGGGCAATGCCGCATAGTAGATGGTGGGTCCGTGATATTCGTGGGGATCGTAAACGTACCGGCCCGTTTCGAGCAGTTCGCCGGCTTTCGCCGTATGCACTGCCTCGTCCGTGTGCATCGGACGCTGATCCAGCCGGTACAGACGAAACGCCAGCGCGCCCGCGGCAATCAGGGCCAGCACACAGGTAAACCACACCGAATTTTTTGCGATGAACATGCTTTATGATACGTTACCAGGCCGTCCGAGACAAGGCATTTACTGCAAACTATGGCTGCAAGGCCTTGATCTGTCGAAGGATTTCGGCATCGTCGGGACGCAGGCGAAGGGCCTCATGAAAATGCGCCAAGGCCTCCGGAGCGCGTCCAAGGCGTACCAGCGCAAGACCGAGGGCGTAATGGGCGCCGGCATCGTCCGGATTGATAGCCAGCACGGCGGCAAATTCGCCGGCCGCCGCTTGAAAGTCACCCTTGCGCAACAACACGTTCGCCAAGTTGAAATGCGCATCGGCGGAATGGGGCCGTAGCGCCAGCGCCGCGCGCAATTCCCCGTCGGCTTCGTCGAACCGCCCCTGTTCCGCGAGCGCAATGCCGCGATTGACGCGCAGTTTCGCCAGACGGTCCATCTCTTGATTGGCGCGCGGGTCTTCCGGGTTGATTTCAAGCGATCGGCGAAACCAGCGCTCGGCATCGTCGAATTGTTCCTTTCGCACGGCGACGATTCCAAGATTCGTAATCGCGTCGAGGTCCGTTTCATCCAACGCCAGCGCCCGTGCGTAGCAGGCCGCCGCCTTGTCCCATTCGCCGCGCGCGAGCCACGCGTTGCCGAGGTTGTATTCCGCGCGCCCGTTCGATCCGGCGGCGCGAATCGCCTGTTCCCACAGGGAAACGCTGTCGCGCCATGTCCGCGCCTGGGCCAATCCCAACACGGCGCAGACAAACACCACGGCCGCTCCGGTTCCCAGCGCAACCGCGCGCCTCGGCGCATGAGCCAGCGGCCAGGCCGTCATCATCAGAATGCCGATCAGTGGAAGGTACATATACCGGTCCGCCATGCAATGTCCGCCGATCTGAATCGCCCCGCTGGCCGGCGCCAACGCGGTTGCAAACCAAAGCCAGCCGACCAGCATGTACGGATGCCGGGAACGCAGCGCAAAGGCCAGCCCGGTGACGGCCGCCAATCCCCCCATGCACAAGAACAACCAGTACGGCGATATCGGCGACGAGGGAAACGGGTAGTAAACGGCGAGGTCCACCGGCCAAAAAGTCTTGTGAAGATACCGGACGTACGCGATCGGCACATACAGGAGACGGTTCCATGCCGATTCCGTTTGTTCTGTTTTGAGCGACATGGCCACCGCACTGAAACACAACGACAGGATCAGGAGCGGGAGTTTTTCCAGCACCGGCAGCCATCCCTTTTTCCGTCCCAGCGGCCAGTAATCCATGAACAGCAACAGCAACGGCAGGGTCACCAGCATGGATTTCGACATCAGGCTCAACAACATGCACGCCGCGACGCCCGCATAAGCGCCGGGGGAAGGCCGTCGGACATAGGCCAAATACACGCGCACGGCCAACAGACCAAAGAAACCGCCCAGCAGATCCTTGCGTTCCGAAATCCACGCCACCGACTCGACATGCAGGGGATGCACCGCAAAAAGCGCCGCCAGCAGCCACGCCGCGGCCGTTGTGCGGGCCTTTCCGGCGGCGGCTGTCCGAAAAAGGCCAAACACCAGAAACGAGTTCAGCACGTGCAGCGCCAGATTGACCAGGTGGGGGCCGCGTGGATTCAGTCCGAAAAAGTGATGATCGACCGCGTGGGAAAGCCACGTCAGCGGATGCCAGTTGTTGAAATAAACGGTCGTAAAGGCCCAGCGCACGGTTTGAAACGACAGCGGGGCGCGCACTTGGGTGTTGGCCGTGTAGTAGAAATCGTCGTCGTAATTGACAAAATCCGCCTGAAACACCGGTGAAAACACCGCAACCGTCAACACCGCAAGCAGTGGATATATCCATTTTTCCGTGTTGATCAAAAAACGTCTTTTCATGACCTTTTCGCGCCGGGCTCGGGCATTGCGCCGTTTCCGTCATGACCAGTGTAGCAAATCCAAAGACGATCCAGCCGCATCGTTGGTCAAGGGCATGATTTCCTCGTTCGCAACGTCCACGCGCAGCGCATGGATCTTGTGAATGAAGAAATCCAATCAGACAACGCGAGAAACGATGCCAGCGGGCGAAAAGGGAAACGGGTTTGCTTTGCGCTGTTGTGTGGAAGGATGCCGCGTGCTACAATCGGACCGTCGCGCTTCCCCGCAATTCACTGAAAAAGGGAGCCGGACAAACACCAAGGACAAACGCACATGGTATTGAGCAAGTACATCGCGAAGAACTGCATAGTGACTGAAATCGCCGCCGCAAACAAATCGGATGCCATCAAGGAATTGACGCATCTGCTGTTCGAGAAGAAAAAGATGAAAGGCATGGGGGAAGCGCTCGACCAAGTGGTCGCACGGGAGGTGACGGAGAGCACGGGCATTGGGCGCGGGATTGCGGTGCCGCATGCCCGGGTGACGGGCATCAAGCAACTCGTGTGCGCGGTGGGGCGCGTGCCGGCCGGCCTCGAATTCATGTCCGTGGACCGCAAGCCGGTTCAACTTATCTTTCTCATCTTCTATCCCCCGGCGCAGCAGACGACCTATCTGAATTTTGTGGCCACCGTCATCAAAGTCTTGAGAGATCCGAAAAATATGGCCGCCATGATGGCGGCGAAAACAGCGGACGACATGTGCGACATTCTCGAAACGGCCTCGAAGTCGCTAAACGACAATCCCGAATCGGCCTCGGCCAAACTGGACGCGGATCCGGCCATTGCGCACACGCCCGACGCGCACGCCGATCTTGTTTTGCTGGCGCGAATGCAGTTGTACGGGGAAATGCTGGCCACGGCGAAAACGGGCAAGAGTGAATTGAAACAACGGATCGACAAGATCCGATCGCTGGTGGATCCGCGCCTCCTGCGCCATTACGATCGACTGATGAAAAGCCAGCCGCCCGCCCTAGTGCCCGTCGAGGGCGACACATGCCAAGGGTGTTTCATGCGGCTTCCGTCGAAGTTCGCGCAACAGGTGCGCCAGGATTCCGCGCACATCCATACCTGCGCGAATTGCAGCCGCTTTATCTACGTGCTCTGATCGTCGGTTTGGCCGTTGGCGCACAGGCGGCCCGCATGCGAAACGAAGGTTGTTCATGCTGAAAGATGCCCCGGAGATGGGAGGAAATCCGCGTGATTCGGGACAACGTCGAATGTGAAACGCTGGCGGAACGAATCGGCCTGTTCGAGGGATTGAGCGCCGAGGATGTGGCTGGGATTCTGGCCCGCGGGATGACCATCCGGGTCGGCAAGGGCGAAACTGTGTTCCACAAGGGATCCTATGGCAGTCAGCTGTATGTGATCCTGTCGGGCCGTTTTGCGGTTCGCGACGGAGACAAGACGATTGCGATGCTGCGGACGGGCGACACGTTCGGGGAAATGTCCGTTATCAACCGGGAACCGCGCAGCGCCAGCGTCGAGGCGATCGACGACAGCCGCCTGTTTGTCCTAACCGAAACGACGTTCAAGCACCTGCTGACGAAACGCATATCCGTCCAGATACTCTTGAACATTGTGCGTATTTTGAGCCGGCGACTCCGCGAAGCAAACAAACGTATTGCGCCCGAAAACATGCCGGACGGCGGCGCCGAACACGCCCCGGGAAAAAAACTGAAAAAGACCCCTTCGTCATGAAGGGCCGTTGGGGGCCCGGTTTATTCCATCACGAGGCGGAAACCGATCACGCTGTCGCGCTTATCCATTCCGTCACGCTGGCGGGCGGCGGCACGGCATTGCGGTGCATCGTGGTACCAACTTCCCCCGCGATACACGCGGTTGGAACCCGTTTCCGGTCCCATCGGATCCGTAACGGTTCCGCCTTCATAGGGGTATTCGCCGTAGCGGTCGCTCACCCACTCGGCGACATTGCCGTGCATGTCGTACAGGCCCCAAGCATTGGGGTTCTTGCGCCCGACGACATGGGTTTTGCCCTCCGCGTTTTCCTTGAACCACGCAAAGTCCGGCAATTGCGCGGCGTTGTCGCCGAAACCGTACTCGCGCTCGCTGCCCGCGCGGCACGCGTATTCCCATTCGGCTTCCGTCGGCAGGCGGAATATCTTGTCCGGATACCGGCGGTTCAACTCGCCGATAAACGACACGACTTCTTTCCACGAGACGTTTTCGACCGGCAGCCGCGGATCGCCCGTGAAACGCGACGGATTCTTGCCCATGATCCCCTGCCATAAATCCTGTGTGATCTCGTATCGCGACAACCAGAAACCTTTCGATATCTTTACGCGGTGGACGGGCAACTCGTCATCCCGGCCTTCGATACTGCCCATGTAGAATGTCCCGGCCGGACACCAAACGAAAGAAATGCCGGCATACGAGCGCTCGTACCCCGCAGGACATCCCGTCAACACGAAAGCCGCCGCGGCCATCATCAACACCCATAGCGTCGCTCGCAAATATCCCCTGGCCATGAACGATCTCCTTTCCGTTTTCATCCGCCAACACCATACCCGAAATGGGTCGCGCATTGCCAACAAAAAATCGGATCGGTGTTGCCCGTCCACCGCACCCAACCCGAAATGTTCAGCACTAGAAATGCAAGATTCCCATGGACGCCTCGCAACGGCCTGGAAGCTTCCGCGTTGCGCATGGTATCGGAATGAACGATACGACGGAAACCGGCAAGATGCCGCTTCTACCGTAGATGCGGCATACCTGCCGCGTTCCTTGCCCGCAAATTTGGACCCCTAAATTTCCAGTTGAAAGACGGCGGGAATTGCGGTAGACTCGCGCTTGTATTGGCTGAAGTATTCACTCGAAGAATGGTTGCCGGACCCAATCCGGGGGGAATGGGAACGTGATGCGTGGCACGACATGCGGCATTGATAGCACTGGTCTTGGCGGCCGCCCCGGCGGCGACCGCCGCGACGTGGTTTGTGAACAAGGCGAATGCGTCGCCCACGCAAAACGGCCTGGCATGGTCAACCGCCTTCAGGGACATCCAGCCCGCAATTGACGCCGCCGCCAAAGGCGATGAAATCTGGGTGGCCGGCGGCACGTACGGCGAGGCGCGGGCCGATGAAACCGGCGCGGTGCTGATGAAAACCGGCGTGGCGCTGTACGGCGGCTTTGCCGGCAACGAGACCCAGCGCGATGCGCGAGATTGGACAACCCATCTAACCGTCATCAGCGGCGCCGCGGCACGCGGAGGATCGGCCGCATGGCACACGATCATGGGCGCGGACGATGCTGTGCTGGACGGATTTGTCATCACGGGCGGCATCGCGTCGGGCACGGGCGATACCGCCAACGGCGGGGGCATGTACAACGCGTTTGCCTCGCCGCTGGTTGTCCATTGCACGTTTACCGGTAATGTCGCAAACGGTTTTGGGGGCGGCATTCACAACCATCAGTCGTCACCGGTCTTGTTTCTTTGCTCCATCGAAAACAATATGGCGGCCTTCGGCGCGGGCATGTACAATCACATCTCCTCGCCCAAGGCGATCAACTGTACATTTGCCACGAACACGGCGTCGCAGTCAGGCGGGGCGGTCGCGAATCGCGGCGCATGTTCGCCGCTCTATCTGGGCTGCACGATATCGGGCAACGCCGCGGGGGACGGCGCGGGTCTCGAAAACAACGACGCATGCACGCCGGAACTGATCCGTTGCACGGTGAATGGCAATGTGGCGTCGAATGCGGGCGGCGGACTCGTGGCCCGTGGCGGGGCGACCGTTACAATGCGGCATTGCACGTTGTCGAACAATCAGGCGGCCTTCGGCGGCGGCGTGTATTGCGACACGGCGGTGGCGGAATTTTCGGATTGTTCCTTTATACTGAATGCCGCTGTTTCGGGCGCGGGCGGGGCGGTCTCGTTTGCAAACGCCTGGCCCCATGTCGCGCGATGCGCCTTTCGGGCCAACTCGGCCTTGCGCGGCGGCGCCCTGTATAATGCCAACGGGCCGCTGTTGCTGTCGAACGGCGTGTTCTGGGGCAACACGGCCACCAACGGTTCCGGAGGAGCGGCCTATTTCGAGGGCCCCCAGACCGCGCTCGTCGTGAATACGTCCTTTTCCGTGAATCAGGCGCAGAACGGCGGGGTGGGCGGCGCGGTCTACTGTGCGACAGGCGCGCCCTGCACCTTTTCCAACGACATTCTTTATGGCGACACACCCTCGGAAATCGGCGGCGCCACGCCCACTGTCATCTACTCGGACATCCAGGGCGGCCATGCGGGAACAGGCAACATTCAGACCAACCCCCAGTTTCGCGATGCCGCGGCGGGGGATTTGTCGCTGCTGGCCGGCTCGCCCTGCATCAACAAAGGCACGGCGGGCAATGCGCCCTCCAACGACATCCTCGGCACGCCAAGGCCGCAGCCGTCCGGCGGCCTTTTCGACATGGGCGCGTACGAATACGGCACGGCCGGACCGGTCGCGGATTGGCGCGCATCGCCGGAGAAAGGCATGGTTCCGCTGGCGGTCGCCTTCGCGGATCTTTCGCTGCCCGGCACAGCATCGCCGCTTTCGTGGCTCTGGGACTTCGGCGACGGCGCGACGAGCACCCAGCAAAACCCGGAGCACACCTACACGCGCGGGGGGACGTACACGGTATCGCTGACCGTCACGACGCCTGCCGGATCACACACCCTGACGCGCGCCGCCCATATCGTGGTGGACGGCGGCCCCACGGCCGATTTTTCCGCGGCGCCCGCGTCGGGATCGCCTCCACTCTCCGTCCAGTTCACGGATGCGTCCGTCGCGGGCCGTTCGCCGATTACGAGTTGGGCGTGGGACTTCGGCGACGGCGCAAACAGCACGGCGCAATCGCCTTCGCATACCTACACAATCGCCGGCGTCCAAACCGTGACGCTCACGGTGGACAGCGCGACGGGTTCCAGCACAAAGACGATGATAGTCAACGTGGGCGGCCCCGCGGCCGCATTTACGGCGGACACGACAATCGGCTACGGATCGCTGAACGTTCAATTCACCAACCAGTCCACGCCCGGCACATCGCCCATTACGGGTTATCTCTGGAATTTCGGCGACAGCACGACCTCCACGGCGGCCAATCCCGACCATACCTACTCCGCGCCGGGATTCTACACGGTCTCGCTGACGGCCACTTCCGCGGTCGGCAGCACGACGGAAACCAAGACCGATTACATCCGCGTGTACCGGCGATTTTACGTTGACGCCGCCAGCACGGCGTCGAATCCGAACGGCACGTCGTGGACGATGGCCTATAAAACGGTGCAGGCGGGTATTGACGCGGCGTTTGCGGCTGGAGCGCCCGCCGAAGTGTGGGTTGCATCGGGAACCTACGCGGAAACGCGCGCCAACGCGACCGGCTCGGTTGTGCTGAAACCGGGCGTGGACGTCTACGGCGGATTCGACAAATCCGAAACCACGCGCAGCCAGTGCAATCCCGAAACGAACGTCACCATTCTCGACGGCACGACCGCCCGGGCCGGCGCGCGCGCGTATCATGTCGTGCTGGGCGCCGACAACGCCATCCTCGACGGATTCACCATTACCGGCGGATGGGCCGACGACGGCATCGAAGGCAACGGATCGTCGGAGGACACCGGCGGCGGAATGCTCAATTATCGGGTCGCCCCGCGTGTTTCGCGTTGCGTGTTCACCGGCAACCACGCGATCGAGGGCGGCGGCATGATGAATGCCCACGCGGCGCCCGTCATCACGGCATGCGCCTTCACCGGCAACACGGGCAATCTCGACGCCGGCGGCTTGCACAATTACTTTGCCGACGCCAAGGTGTCGGAGTGCCTGTTCTCGTCGAACACGGCGGCGCCATACGGCGGCGCGGTGTACAACGAAAAATCGGCGGCGGTCTACACCCACTGCACGTTCACGGACAATCAGGCGGACTACGGCGGCGCCGCGCTCAATTACTATGCCGATGCCGTTTTTCAGGATTGCACATTTACCGGCAACCAGGCATTGTGCGGCGGCGCCGTGTATTCCCAACACTCCGCCCCCGTGTTCCGGCGTTGCTCATTCCTGAACAACGCCGTTCCGGACGCGGGCGGACTGGGCGGCGCGCTGTTCAATATCACGCTGGCAACCGTCACGCTCGACGCCTGCACGTTGTCCGGCAACACGGCGGAAACCGGCGCCGGCCTGTACAATTACGATCGCAGCCCCGCCTCGCTTGTCAACTGCCTGCTGGCGGGCAATGTGTCGGCGGCGGCCGCGGGCGGCATGTTCAACGGCGGTTCCAATTCAACCGTGGCCAACTGCACGTTTGCGGACAATCGGGCCGCGCAGGGCGGCGCGCTGTTCAATTATGTCTGCCCTTCGCCCGTCACCGTGCGGAATTCTATTTTTTACAACCAGGCGGCACAGGAAATTTCGGACATCGGCGGCGCGGCCACGCTTGCAACGTATTCCGACATCCGGGGAACGCCCGTATTCGCGGGAACGGGCAATATCAACACAAACCCCGTATTCACCAACGCGCCGAACGATTATCGCCTGGCATCTTCATCGCCGTGCATCAACACCGGCGTCAATGCCGGCGCGCCCGCCACGGACCTTGCAGGCACACCCCGGCCACAAGGATCGCGCGTGGATATGGGTGCGTTCGAATATTTCGTCGCGCCCGTGGCGGCCTTCACGGCCAACGTCCTGTCCGGACCGCAGCCGCTTACGGTGCAGTTCACCGATCAATCCTCCGCGGGCACCTCCCCCATCGTTTCGTGGCGCTGGGATTTCGGCGACGGATCGCCCGCCGGAACATCCGCGAATCCGTCGCATGTCTACACGGATGGGGGCAAGTACACCGTTTCGTTGACCGTAACGACAAGCGCCGGAAGCCATACGCTGATCAAGACGGACTATATCAACGTGTCGTCGGGTCCCACGGCCAATTTCTCGGCGTCCCCCCTGGCCGGCCTTGCGCCGCTGGCGGTTGCATTCCAAAACCTGTCGGTTGCGGGCGGTTCGCCCATTGTCGGATATCTGTGGGACTTCGGCGATGGAACGACCAGCACCCAGCCGAATCCATCGCACACCTTCGCCGCGGGCCTCTTTACGGTTTCGCTGACGGTCACCGCGCAGAACGGCGCGCAGGACACGCGAACAAACCCCGGTTACATTGTCGCGGATGCCGTTCCTACGGCCTCCTTCGACTGGACGCCCGCGTCGGGTTATGCGCCCCTGTCCGTCGCCTTCACGGATACGTCGTCGCCGGGCACGAAACCCATCACGGCATGGCTGTGGGATTTCGGCGACGGAACGACCAGCGCCCAGCAAAATCCATCGCACACCTATACGACAGCCGGCACTTTTACCGTGTCGCTGACGGTTACGAGCGACGCGGGATCCAACACCCGCACACAGCCGTCCACCGTTTCGGTCCAGCCGGGTGTCGCGCCCGGCGCCGCTTTCTCCGGCGCGCCGCTGACGGGATCGCGGCCGCTCGTTGTGCAATTCACCGACGAATCCGCGCCCGGCACCTCGCCCATCGGGCAATGGCTATGGAATTTCGGTGACGGGACGACCAGCACCGAGCAAAATCCGATGCACACCTACGACGCCACCGGCGACTTCACGGTATCGCTGACGGTCACATCGGCGGCCGGCAACTCGACCGAAACCCGGACCGGCTACGTTCACGTCGAACCCGGCATCCTGCCCATGGCGGCTTTCAGCGCGGCGCCGACATCGGGGTTCCGTCCGCTGACCGTCCAGTTCACCGACGAGTCCATGGAAGGCACCAAGACGATCACCCAATGGGCATGGACCTTCGGCGACGGCGGCACAAGCGCCCAGCCCAACCCCAGCCACACGTATGCAACCCCCGGTGATTTCGACGTCTCGCTGACGGTTACAAGTTCCGTGGGCAGCGACACCCTGACCAAGATCCGCCTGATTCACGTCGGTTCGCTGGTTTATGTGGACAAGGACAACACGTCGGGCACGGAAAACGGCGCGTCGTGGGGAACCGCCTACCGCAAGATTCAAGACGGCGTCAATGCCGCCTCGGCGCTTGGCGGCGCGGAGGTATGGGTGGCGGAAGGCCTCTACAACGAGGCGCGCTCCAATTCCAGCGGCGCCTTGATCATGGCCGAAGGCGTGCATCTCTACGGCGGGTTCGCCGGTTCGGAAACCGCCCGCGCGGAACGCGACTGGACAATTCGCAAAACAACGATTGACGGCACAACGTCCCGCAACGGCAATCGCGCCTACCATGTCATCATCGGCGCGAACAATGCGACGCTGGACGGCTTTACCGTCACCGGCGGCAACGCCGGCAACACCGGCAACGGGCGCGATCGCGGCGCGGGCCTTTACAACGTGGGCGTATCGCCCACCGTGATCCATTGCACGTTCCGGGACATGACGGCCAATTACGGCGGCGCCGCCATCTACAACGATTCATGCGCGCCGTCCATCCGCGCATGCCGTTTCATCAACAACATGGCTGTCGGCGGCTCGTTCTCGCAGGGCCGCGGCGGCGCAATCGCCAACATCTCCGCCACGCCCTCCATTGCCAACTGCATCTTCACGAACAATTTTGCGCGCGCCTCGCTTGTCGCCGCCGGACAGGGCGGGGCCGTGTACAACGCATCGGGCGCGCCTTCGATCGTCAACTGCACATTCAACGGCAATGCCAGTGAAAACGCTTTCGCATCGCAGGGCCAAGGCGGGGCCGTCTTCAATTATCAATCGGACGCCATGGTCAAAAATTCCATTCTGTGGCAGGATGCGCCGGATGAAATTCAAAACCAGAACGGCGCGCCGCGGATTGATTACAACGACGTCTCGGGCGGATATCCATCCGGCACGGGCAACATCAACACGGATCCCCTCTTCACGGACGCTGGCAACAATGATTTTTCACTGCGTCCGGAATCGCCGTGTATTGACAAGGCCGCTTCGGAAGGCGCGCCAAACGACGATTACCGCGGCATTCCGCGGCCGCAGGGTCTGAGCGCCGACATGGGCGCTTTCGAATACTGGGCGCCGCCCGTGGCGGATTTTATAGCCGCGCCAGCCGACGGATACGCTCCGCTCGACGTGGCCTTTACGGACGTGTCCGATCCCGGCACATCGCCGATTACAACGTGGACATGGGACTTCGGCGACGGGGAATCCAGCGCGGCGCAGAATCCGGTGCATCGCTACAATACTGCCGGTACATACTCGGTGACGCTGACCGTCGCCACCGACATTGCAAGCGACACGATCACTAAAACCAACGGCATCACCGTCGCCCAAGCCATCGCCCCGCAACCGGATTTCGAGGCCGACACGCCCGGCGGCGTGGCCCCGCTGACGGTCCAATTTACCGATCGTTCCGTCCCGGGCACACTCCCAATCCAGGAATGGAACTGGGACTTCGGCGACGGCGGAACCGGCACGGGGCCGAGTCCCGTTCACCTTTTTACCCTGCCCGGTGTCTATACCGTATCGCTCACGGTTTCCACTTTGATTCACACGGTAACCACGATCAAAACGGACTTTATCACGGTCGGTCCGCCCATACCGCCGTCGCCCGGCTTCACGTTCGATCCAGCGTCGGGCGCGGCGCCGCTCCTCGTGGCGTTTACCGACACTTCGATTCCGGGATCGTCGCCCATTGACAACTGGCAATGGGATTTCGGCGATGGCGAAACCATTCAGGGACTCCCCAATCCGTCGCATACCTATCTGAATCCCGGCGTCTATACCGTATCGCTGACGGTTGTCAGCGAATCGGGATCACCGACCTGGATCGTGAACGACGCCATCCACGTCACGCCGGCCACGACACTGCCCGGCGGCGGATGGGAAGCCGCCCTTTTGCTGATGGGACTCTTGGCGCTGGCCGGACGATCCGCGCGTATTCGGCAAACCCGAAACCGGCAATAAAAGCCATCTGTTTCCGCCGTCTTGGAATCAAAGCGGCCGCGCCATCACCAGCGCATCTTCGCGGTTGTTGTAATAATTTCTTCTGCGATACAGAACCTCGAATCCCATGCCTGTGTAAAGGGCCTGTGCGCGCAGGTTGGACGCCCGTACTTCGAGCGTGACCTGAGTGACGCCGAGACGCTTCGCCCGTTCAAGAATGAACTCCATCGCGCGGCGGCCGAAACCCCGCCGGCGATAACAATCCCGGACGGTTACGCTCGTGATATGCGCCTCGTCCACGACCAGCCAGAAACCAACATATCCCGCCACGCGACCCTCGAAAAGCATCACGTAAAAATAGGAGACGTTTTGTTCGATTTCCTGCCGGAACATGCGCTCCGACCACGGATCCGGATAGGCTTCACATTCGATGGCCAGCACCTCCGGAAGGTGCTCCTCCGCAATACGGACAAAGGCAAGGGCCTCCGGCAATCCCGATGCATCTGCGGATTGGCCCATGGCCCGCGCTTTCAAAGGACCGGGACGTCCGGCCGGGACCGGCGCGCGCGGTTTTCCTCGGCCTGTGATTGCCGAAGATACACGGGAGATACATGCGACGGATCCGTGTCCACGCCCGATTGGACAAGAAGGAACGCCTCCTGCGCCACCGCCGCGGCGCGCGGATTCAGATGCATCGGCGGGACAATTCTTGCCCGCGGTCTCAATGCAAGGATGCGATCGCGATACATTGCGGCGCCATCGCCCAACAATATCGGCGCTTCGGGAAAATCCGCCATGATGGCCTCCACCGGTCCCACGCGATCGGGTGAACATTTGCGGCGGACACCCCCATCAAACGCGTAAACGGCCCCGTAAACTTCTTTCATCCGCGCGTCGAGCAAGGGACAGACTATTCCGTCGGAAACCGCCGCCAGAAGCGACATGGCATCGAGGGTCGGCACGCCCACAAGGGGTTTTCGGGCCGCAAGGGCCAAGCCCTTCCACGTCGCCACGCCAATCCGCACCCCGGTAAACGAACCGGGACCTATTGTTACGGCCAGCAAATCCACATCCGCCAAACACAGTCCCGTTTCCGCCAATAGCCAATTCACGGTGGGAATCAAGCGTTCCGAATGAGCGCGCCCGCAGAGGACGGTCGTCTCGGCAAGAACGGCGGCGTCTTCGCACAGGGCAACCGCATTGAACGCGGTACACGTGTCCACCGCAAGGATTTTCATGAAAAAATGCCCTGGTGTAAGGTGTAAAAAATTAGGGGTTATCGCCGACGGCAGGAACCTCGGACTCATGCACGATAGGGTCGGGGTGCTCTCCGCTGATGATCTGTTTCATTTTCTTTCCGGGCCGGTAATTGACCACTTTGCGTTCGGGCACGGGCACCTGCTCGCCCGTGCGGGGATTGCGTCCGATACGCGACGCGCGTGTCTTGACCTCGAACACGCCGAAATCGCGCAACTCCCACCGGTCTCCCCGGGCCAACGCCTGTGCAATGGCATCGAAGGCGCTCTCGATGATCTTTGCCACGTCGCTCTGGGTCATGCCCAATTGCATGGCCACGCTGATTACCAGTTCCCGCTTGGTCATCGTCATGCGAAACGTCCTCCTCGTGCCGCGCGGAATTCGCACGACCCCGCGCAATTGCTTCGCGAACGAAGAAAGCCCTTCACGCGATCGCATTATACCCGCGGCCCGAATGCCATGCAACAGGCCCGCGCAAACTTTTTCAGGACGCCGGGCGGCATGCCTGCCCGGCGGATGGTTTCAACGGGAAAGCCAGCCAAAATCGTCCGAAATCGGCAACCGTTCGACTTCGAGCAGAGCGGCGATCATCGGCACGCCGTTTTCGACCCGCTGGTGCGGATTGACGAATTCCCAGACCACCGCGTGGTCCGGCGTGACCTCGAAGGCCCGTCCGCCGTTGGTTTCCGTAATAAGCGTGTTGCCGTTCGGAAGCCGCCGGACCGATCCGCAAAATGCCGAATCGAATCCGCCGTGCCGCCATGCAATTCGCTGCGTAAACGGGTCCACCTCGATGATTTGCGACTTGCCCCGATCCCCCTGGTTGTCGAAAACGAGCAGATTGCCGTTGTCGCACAGGATCGGTTCGTGCTGTTGCCTCCACAAGCCCGTCAAAGCCCATGCAACGGTTTCCCGATCCGGATCCACGATGGCGACGGTGTCGATCGAACGTATCGAAATCAACAGGTTGCCCTCGCGGAATAGGTCGGACCGGCTGGCATGCCGTCCGTCGAGAATCTTGACCGTGTTAGCGTGAAACACGTCCATCGTGTCCGGGCATAAATCCAGCAGCGCCGCATACGGCGATTGCGCAAAGCAGGCGGCGAGCGATATCACGCGGCGGACCTGTCCGTCGGGCGCCAATTCCGTGACGGTGGGATGCAGGACCTCTTTCCGGGCGTTCAGGCAGGCCACGCGTTCGAGTTTCTGTGTCAGGACATAAATGGCGCCGTCCTTGGCGATGTCGAGATCGTGGTGGCATTGGCCGTCATGGCTCCACAACACATTGGAATCCTTGTCGAGTTTGACAAGACCAACGCCGTCGAACAGGGCGAACAACTCGCCATGCTCGCCCAAACGTACCCGGCGCCAGTACTGTGTCGCGGCATGGCGAAGATAGGACGGCGGGACATATCCGGGCCAGACGTCGTGCAACGCGCGCCGCCACGTGTGCTGCACACGTCCGTCCATGTCCATCAAGCACGCTTCAGGGGCGTGCCCGGAGTTGTACAGGTTGTATCCCGGCTGGGCGACCTCTCCCCTGTTCAACGTGACGCCACTTTGCGCGGGCGCGGGTTCATAGGCCGGCAGATAACCGATGGCGTCGAGTTCGGGGTGCTTCGTCCCTTCGGAAACGCGCGGCGCCCAATCGCCGGACACGTTCGCGCCGGAGGACGGCCCGTACAGCCATCCACGGATGCAATCGCGCCACGCAAAAGGGATCCACTCGTTGCGATGCGCCAGATAACCCGCCGCAAAGGCGAAGACGGCGATGGCCGCCGCCGCGAACACTCGCGTGGCAAGCCTCACGGGGCGTCGCTCCGGATACGGCGTCCGGAGTGGAGCGGCGGGGCCACGCTCCCGGATGTCGCGCTCATGAGAAATGCCGTCTTTTTTTCGACTCGGCTGCTCATGGCCCGATATCCTGCGGAAACCTCCGCACAAATGCAAGTGGACAGGAACAAGATGGGCTTTATGGACGAAATAATCCCGGGAAGCGTTTCCCCTTTTGAACGACGTTTACCTCGTCCTCTTTGTTCACAATGAAAGCGCCGTGTTCAGCGACCGACTCCCGGATTATCAGAGGTTTATCCTTTCTTTTATCGCCAACAAAAGATAATGATCGCAGGCGTCCTCGTACAGAATCGTCCGCAGCCCGGCTCGTTCCATCATTCGGACCATGACGGATTCTTCGGGCAATTCGTGTCCCCCGATCGCGCCGCCGTGGGCATTGTGCAAGGCGTTGATGGCTTCCCGGCCTTGACTGTGGCAGACCACGAAGCGTCCGCCGAAAACCAGGACCCGCGCCAGTTGCGCCACACAGGCCGCCTGATCCGTGAAATGGGGAAAGACGCTGTTGCACACGACCCAATCGAACACGGCATCCTTGAAGGGTGGCGCCAGCGCATCGGCCTGGATAAAGCCGGTCCGAGCCCTTCGACACGCATCCCGGTGAACAGCCATGCGCAGCATCCCGAACGACACATCCACCGCCACGACATGTCGTGCATGCCCGTCGTCCGGAGCAAGCAGTGGAAGAAGAACGCCCGTGCCGCTGCCCACATCCAAGATCCTCGCTTCCCGCGGAATGTCCAACCGCGCCATCAACGCGGCCAGCCGCTCCGCATGGCACGAACACACCACGGCATCCCATTTTTCCGCTCGCTCGTCGAAAAAGTCCCGAATCCGCCGGTTCATCCCGCCGTGTCCACCCGCTTCCATGGCAATCCTTTCTTTTTTGGCGACAGCGCCGTGCAAATCGCAAACAGCAGCGACGAAGCCACCACGATGGCCGCGCCCGCGGGCAAATCCCACGCATAGGACGCCAGCAGGCCAACCCAGCAGGCGCCGGCCCCAAACAGCGCCGAAAGCGTCAACATGCGGTTGAAACGATAGGTGATCTGCATGGCCGAGGCGGCCGGATTGATCACGAGGCAGTAAATCAGCAGGCCGCCGATGGCGCGCAGACTCACGGCGATGGTGACGCCCGTGGCAAACAGCATTCCGTAGAACACGAGGGTGGCGGGAATGCCCACGGCCGACGCGACCGAACGATGGCAGGCCGTGGCGTGAATTTCCTTGTTGAACAAGACCATTCCGATCACAATCGCGGCCGTTACACCGCCCAAAAACATCAGATCCGAATGGGACACTGTCAGGATGCTGCCCCAGAACAATGAAAGCGCTTCCGTATGCGATCCGGGCGCCAGGCCAAGAAACAAGAAGGCCAGTCCTATCATCAGCGAAAAAATGATCCCTATCGAGGCATCCGGGCTCAGTTCGCCCCGGTCGGACAGCGGACCCACCAGCGCCGATGCGGCCAAACTATAGCCGAGCGCGCCCAGCAACGGATCAAATCCAAGCCACACCCCCATGAGCGCGCCCGCAAACGCCGCGTGCGCAATGCAAACCCCCAGAAACGACAGGTGCATGGTGACCACAAACGCGCCCACCAACGAACAGGAAACACCGGCAAAGAGGCCCGCGAGTAGGGCGTTCCATAAAAACTCCTGCCCTGAAAACATGCGTATTATCCCCCCGGATCGCCGCCGCGGTTGTCCGCGAACGGCGCCGCGTACAGGCTGTCGAGCAGTACGGATTTCAGCATCGTTTCACGGGGACCTTCCCGCCAGACGGTCCCGTCTTTCATCAAAACAAGCCGGGTGCATTCTTCGGGAAGCGCGTCGAGGTCATGGGTCACGTAGAGCGTGGTGGCGTCCGTGGCGCGGTGGATGTCCTGGATAAGACGCAGGATATCCTGCTGCGCCCGCGGATCGATCGAAGCGGCCGGTTCGTCGAACAAAAAAAGATCCGGCATCTGAACGATCGCCCGCGCAATGGCCGTTCGCTGGTACTCTCCGCCGGACAACTGCCCAATGGGACACTCCGCCAAGTGCGCAATGCCGGTCTGATCCAGCGCTTCCGCGATCTTTTGCCGGTCGAGGCGGGTGGGACGGTGGAAAAATCCCAGCCGACCGGCCGCGCCCAGGCATACAGTCTCCCTGACAGTCATGGGCAGACGCGGATCGATGCGTTCGACTTGGGCGACATATCCAATGCGGCGCCGCAACCGATGCGGCCAACGCGAAGGCAGCGCGACGCCCAAGGTTCGGATCGCGCCGTCGGCAAGGGTGGCCATCCCGTTGATTGCCATGAGGAGGGTGGTCTTTCCCGCGCCATTGGGGCCAATCACGCCCACGAATTCCCCGCGGCGCACGCCCAACGTGACATTGCGCAGCACGCACCGGCCATTGCGTATCACCGTGGCGCCGCGAATATCAACCGGCCGATCATCCATGGCCGCCGCGCCATTGGGCAATCGCCGCGAGGAGCCGGTCCACGTTCAAATGCAGCGTTGCCTCCCACGTATCCGCGCCGGTTTCCGATCCCGGAAAATTGGTCAGAACCACATGCGCCGCCCCCGTGCCGCGGGCAAGGGCTTCGCCTGTCTTTGCATCCCCGCTTTGCAGGTTGTCTATCACAAGCGCCGCCTTGCTTTCCCGCGCACGGGAAATCAACGCTTTCATGCGTCCCATGCTCATGCCTTCCGCGCGGCCAAACGTGCCCACCACGTCAATCCCCGCCCAACGGGCAAACGCCTCCTGTTGCTCGTTGCAAAGCGCCTTGATCCCGCCCACGCCGCACGCGTCGAGCCGCGCCTTTTCCCGCGCCCCCGCCGCAATCGAATCGGCGGCGATGGCTTCCGCCGCGGACATCAGCGCCCCGGCGCGTTCAGGCCACACCTCCCCTATCCTATCGGCCGCCGCGCGGGCGGCTCCGGCGCGAAGCGCGGGAAGCATCCAATTGCCGGGTGCCGGCACGACACACACGCGCGATTCCGGAAGTTTCGCCGCCCGGATGGCCGACGCCACGTTCGGCATGTCCCGTTGCCAAGGTTGGAGTACGAGGAGCCGGCAGGCTGCCAGCGCGGCGATGTCGCCGGGACGGACATCGTAATGACCGGGGCACATGTTGGGCGGCAGCAGCGGCCGGACCGAAACCGGCGGCCCCATCAACCGTTCCACCAATTCGCCGGCCAGCGACGTTCCCGCCACGATATCGCCCTCCGGCGGCAAGGCATGAACCGAGGGCGCCCAAACGGCCGTCATCCAGAAAAGAATTGCGATTCCACCGATCGAACCGGCAATCCCGGCGCGATGGCGCCGAAAAGGTATGATATTTTTCATGATCGTAATACTAACAAAGGCCGCGCCCGGTGTGCAACCGCGTGGGCCTAAAAAAGAAAAAATGCCGGGAGGGGGCGCCCGGCATTAATGGGGGTGGAGATGCCGGGAGGGGGCGCCCGGCATCTCCGGTGAGGTGCGTCACTCCGGCATTGCGCCGGAGGTCCGCAGAGGATTAGACATCCTCTCTTCGGGGGAAGATCTAACCAAACACCTTTCGGCGAAGGACTATCAGACTCAGGATGGCCATCGCCACGCCTGCGGCGATTCCCGCCGCAATGGCCTTCCCAGTCCCGCCCGCGGGACCGTTTTCGGTCTCCATTCGGGACGTCGCAGCCCTTCCTTCAGGGTTGGACCTCGTTGATTCAAATGTCTTTATGGCCGCCAGTCGCGCCGCTTTGTCTTGAGCGGCCTTTTGGGCCGCCGGCAAATCGTTCGCACCGGTTTTTTCTGTTTCGTCCGGCTTCGCGGAATTCAAATTGTCTAAACGTCCGGCGCTTGGTGTTGCTATGGCGTCGCGCGCTTCTCCACGCGACTGAAGCGCCTCTTCGTATTGTTTGAGCGCCTTGCCGGATAACGATGCCATCTTGTCATCCCGGCTTTCCTGACGATTCAGACCTGGCCGCGCCGCTGATGCCTCGCGCTCCAAAACTAATCCTGCCGGATGGTTTCCTTGGGGCTCTCCGCGCACAGGGTCGCTGGTCTTTTCCGCGTCCGTTTTATCAGGCGCCGTTTCCGCCGGTTCATCGGTTTCATCCGGCTGGCCGGTAGGCGTATACGGCGCAACGGCGCTTTCGATAATGCCGCCGTCCGTCGTGGACAGGGTTGGCCGGCTAAGGCCAAGTTTCCACTGGCCCGGCCCCGCGTTGGGCGTCCGTTCCATGACAACCCGAGCAATCTCGCCGGATGTCAAGGCTGTCTGGTTCATTCCCATCATGACCACCACATACTCGCCGGAAGCCGCCTCGTTGGCCATCACGCGCTTGTCGGCATCCGCCGCCGCGCTTCCCGCTATCGCGGAAACCGGACGCAGCACTTGGGGATCGTAGGTGATGCGAAAGTCGGCTGCGGCTACTCCCGCGCCAACGTTCCCGCCCAAATACACCGGAATCGTCACCTGATTCGATTCAACTGTCGGTTCGCCAATCTGCAGCACACCTTGCGCAAATGCCACAATCGGTATTGCCGCCGCTACGGCGAATATCCACGGTCTCATTCGAGATACCCCGTGGAAGGTCTCATCGCAACCTTCATGGTTAGTGTAGCCCATTTGCCGTTATAACGCAATAGCCTTGTTCGATGTTGACCCCGATGCGAACATAATTTATAAATCATTATAAATCAATGGATTATCTATTTTACAGAAAACATGTTTGTATTTTTCTTTACAATTTTTCAACATCGTATTCGCCAAAGGGTTAAATTTATTTGTAATCCAGATTACAAATAAGGCCATTGGGGGAGACCTAATCCATTATTCCTTGTTTGAATTTCCGGTATCGCGATCATTGGAGTTCGGAGACGCCGACGATGGTGGATCCGGTTTTCGGGTGCTGGGAAACAGGGAGCCGATTTCCGTGAAGGCGTCATCGCCCTTGAATAAATAATAACGCATAAACAAGGCGAACAAGGACCACCATGCGGCCAGTTTGAAGAGGGCGGCGCCGTAGAGCACAATCCGGTGTTCAAGCACGGGGGCTTTGTGCGCGGTAAGCACGGATCCCGGATCCACGGGCATGAAGGCCAGAAGCGCGACAATGGCCATCTGCAACGCCTTGTCCTGCGCGGCGCCGGGCGAATCGCCCCCGTCGCGGCAGCGGTGATACACGAACACGGCGACGTATCCCGCAAAGGCCACCGTGAGGGCATGCGGCGAATTCACGAGCGCGCGCTGGGTCAGCACGCCGCCCGCCTCCCGCAGCATCAGGAACACCGGCTCGGGAACGAGGCCGGCCATGAACAAAACCATCCACAATAGGAATGTGACATATCTCCATGGATCATGTTGCCGTGTCGCGTCCACCATTTCCTCCTCGGGCCCAACGCACAATGACCTGCATTCGGCCGCAGACGCCGGAACAGGTCGTATTGGAACAAAGCACGGCCCGCAAAGTCAATCGCGGCGCGCGGGAACGCCACGCCGTGTCAGGCGAGGAAGACTTCCTCCTTGGTATCGGCGGCACGGACAATGGCATCGGCGACGGCGACGGCGTCGCGGGCATCGTGCAGATGCAGGCGCCGGGGCGGCTTCCCGTCGAGCCCATCGAGGAACTCGGTGAACTCGGAGACAAGCCCGTCCAGGTGCAGGTTGTCGAGTTTCATCGCGATGACGCGTTCGGGCCGGCCTTCCCCGAAAACGCGCACCGGCGCCTGGGCGTCGTGGGTGTTGATTTCGATGTGGCCGCGTTCGCATACGATCCGCATGGTGGCGCGCAATCCTGCCGGGGGACGGAACACGAATCCGCCCTCGACGACGGCCATGACGCCGTTCTCGTGGGACAAGATCCCGCCCACGTAATCGTAACCGCCCTGTTCGTGCCGGTGTCCCCGGGCAACGGCGGATCGCGGACGGCCGATATACCAGCGCAACAGATCGATATCGTGAATGAGCAAGTCGAAGATTACGCCGCCGCCCTGTGCCGCGTCCATGCGCCACGAGCGCCCGCCGCCGCAATGCATCCGGCTGGCGTACGCGGCGCGGGGCGCGCCCAGGCTTCCTTCCGCCAAGAGGTCCTTGACGGCCGCATAGGCCGGAATATGGCGGGCGAGGTGTCCCGCCATCAGTAGACGTCCGCTTTCTTCCGCCGTGCGGATCAGCGCGTCGGCGTCCCCGGGCGACAGGGCCAGCGGTTTTTCACAGAAGACGTGTTTGCCCGCGCGCAGGGCGGCTTCGGCGAATGTTCGGTGCAGGTGATTGGGCACACAGACGCATACCGCGTCAATGTCCTCCGAGGCGATTAGGGCATCCGGCGAAAACGCGCGTGCGCCCGCGGCCTCGCCTTCCTCAAATGGTTTGCCCGATTCCCGCCGGGCGTAACCGGCCACGCATGCGCGCTCCGGCATCCGTTCCAGCGCTTTGACGTGCGCCGCCGCGAAGTGCCCGGCGCCCAGGATTCCAAAACGAATCATCCGCGCCTCCTTGCGGTCCGCCTGTAAACGCACAAGAGCGGCTCGCCGGCCGCTCTCGTGTTTAACTTGCGTGCAACCCCATGGCCGCGGCGGGTTTCGCCGCCATTCGATCTAGGCTTCTTTGTGTTCGCCCATGCCGACCAACTCGATCCGGGCCATTTCGGCCGCATCGCCCGCGCGGTTGCCCAGGCGAAGGATGCGGGTATAGCCGCCGGGACGCTGCGCGAACGCGGGGCCGATAGTGGCAAAGAGATCCGTCACGACCTTCTTGTCGCGCAGGGCCGCGAAGGCCCGGCGCCGGTTCGCCACGTTGTCGTTCTTGGCGAGGGTGATGAGCGGTTCCGCGAACATGCGCAGTTCCTTGGATTTCGCAACGGTGGTTTCAATGGCATGGTGGGTGAACAACGCGACCGCCAAGTGTTTCATGGTCGCCTTGCGATGGGCCATCATGCGGCCCAGCCGTCTCCCTGATTTGCGGTGCCTCATGGCGTATATCCTTCCGGTTATTCTTCTTCGTCGTCTTCGTCTTCATCGAGGAGCACGATGGGCGCGGCGGAGTAACCCGGCACGCTCATGCCCAGGGACAACCCCAAGCCCTCAAGGAGCGCCTTGATTTCATCGAGCGATTTCTTGCCGAAATTCGGGAAATCGAGCATCTCGGATTCCGTGCGGACGACGAGATCGCCGATGGTGCGAATGTTGGCGGCTTTCAAGCAGTGCGCGGCGCGCACGCTCAATTCGAGTTCCTCGATGGGCCGGGCCAGCGTGGCCGCCAATTCGGCGCTGTCGCCGCCGCGTCCGCCATCCTTGCCGCTTTCGGCCTCTTGGGTCGTGAAGATGCGGAAATGGTCAATGAGCAAATCGGCGGCTTCCTGGACGGCCTTTTCGGGCGAAATGGAGCCATTGGTCCAAACATCCAACAAAAGGCGGTCGTAATCGGTCACCTGCCCGACGCGCGCATCCTCGACCTGGAAATTGACTTTCGTCACCGGCGAGAAATTCGCGTCGAGATAGATGGTGCCGAGGGGCGCGTGTTCGAGTTCGAAGTGTTCGGCGGTCACATAGCCGCGTCCGCGGGCCACCTTGATCTCCATTTCAATCTTGGCGGACTTCGACGTCACGGTAAAGATGACAAGGTCCGGGTTGAAAACATCCACATCGGCGTTCTTGAAAACCTCTCCGGCGGTAATTTCGCCGGCTCCTTTGTGATGAAAGGAGAAGATGATCGGCTCCTCGCGATTCAGGCGCAACTGGCAGCGTTTGAAATTGAGCACGACGTCGGTCACGTCTTCACGCACGCCGGGAATGGCGGAAAATTCATGCTGTATGTCTTCGATTCGGATCGCGGTGACCGCGGACCCTTCGAGCGACGCGAGCAGCACGCGCCGTAGCGCGTTTCCGATGGTCGTTCCATAGCCGCGCTCGAAGGGTTCAATCACGAAGCGCGCATAGCGTTCGTCCGCATCGTCCTCGGTTTTCACCCATTTCGGAGTCACAAAATCTTTTGCAATCATGTATCTTGACCTTTCGCCAAGCCCGCGCGCGCGCGGGTTCATTCGCATGGGCCGCAGGAATTCTCCGGCCTTGCCGCCCGAAGTTCAACGAGCCGGCGGAACGCGCCCGGCGTCCGCCGCCAACTGCCGGTTACACGCGGCGACGTTTCCGCGGCCTGCATCCGTTGTGCGGAATGCGGGTCACGTCGCGGATAAGCGTAACATCGAGACCCGCCGCCTGGATGGCCCGGATGGCCGATTCGCGTCCCGCGCCGGGGCCGCACACGTAGACGCGGACTTCTTTCATGCCCGCGTCGAGCGACTTGCGCGCGGCCTGCTCGGCCGCCAACTGCGCGGCGAACGCCGTGCTTTTTCGGGAACCGGAAAAGCCGGCCTGCCCCGCGCTCGACCATGCCACCACGTTGCCTTGCATATCGGTAATCGAAACGATGGTATTGTTGAACGATGCCAAAATATGGGCGATGCCCGACGTCACATTGAGCGCCGAGCGGCGCTTTTTGGCCGTCTTGGCCTTGCCGGGTGCGGTTCTTTTTTCCTTGGCCACGCGTCAAATCCTCCTATTTCTTCTTAATGGTCGCCCGCCGCGGTCCTTTGCGGGTGCGGGCGTTGGTGTGCGATCGCTGTCCACGGACAGGCAGGCCGCGCTTGTGCCGAAGGCCGCGGTAACAATTGATGTCCATCAAACGCTTGATATTGGCGCTGACTTCGCGGCGCAGATCGCCTTCCACCTTGTAGTCGTTTTGAATAATGGTGGACAGTTTGCTGACTTCCTCGTCGGTCAGATCGCGCACCCGGGTATCGCCGTTCACACCGGCCTTGCCGAGCACTTCCCGCGCACGCGTCAACCCTATGCCAAAAATGGACTGAAGTCCGGCCTCCACGCGCTTGTCGCGCGGAAGATCCACACCCACTACACGAGCCATGAACTGTTTTCTCCTACCGTTGTCGCGCCCGAATCGTCCGGCATGAACCGGTTATCCCTGGCGCTGTTTGTGCCGCGGATTCTCGCAGATCACGCGAATGCGCCCGTGGCGCTTGATTATCTTGCACTTCTCGCAAATTTTTTTCGTCGAACTGCGCACTTTCATCGTTATTGCTCCATCCCCGCGCGTTGGCGGGGTGTTTCATCCGTTCAGGGCCTTGTACGGCTCCGTCACTTGTACCGGTAGGTAATCCGGCCCCGCGTCAGGTCGTAGGGCGACATTTCAAGTTTGACGCGGTCGCCGGGCAAGATTCGGATGAAATTCATCCGCATTTTGCCCGACACATGAGCCAAAATCCGGTGCTTGTTCTTGAGTTCCACCCGAAACATCGCATTCGGGAGCGACTCGACCACCGTACCTTCCACTTCTATCGCTTCTTCTTTCTGCATACTCTCCGTTATGAGGCGCGCCTCGGCATGCCCCACGTCCGGTGGGGCGTTAGGCTTAAAATCTCCGCCTCGGTCTCGCCAACCACAATACTATGCTCAAAATGCGCACTGGGCCGTCCGTCGGCTGTTACGGCCGTCCACCGGTCTTCCAGCATTCGCACCTCGAATACACCCGCGTTGATCATGGGTTCGAGGGCGAACACCATGCCGGGTTTCAACCGGCATCCGCGCTCTCCGGTGTCGAAATTCGGAATCTGCGGATCCTCGTGCATCGAGGTGCCGATGCCGTGGCCCACAAACACCCGAACAACCGAAAAACCGGCCGACTCCGCCGTGCGTTGAATCGCGCGCGAAATGTCCTGCAGCCAGTTGCCGGCCGTGGCGGTCGCAATGGCGGCGGCCAGGGCGCGATCCGTCACTTCCAGCAACCGCGCCCGTTCCTTGTCGATCGTCCCGCAGGGCACCGTCAAGGCCGCATCGCCGTAGTAACCCTTGTACAGGACGCCGACATCCATGCCGACGATTTCGCCCGCGCGCAGTTTCCTCGGCCCCGGAATCCCGTGGATAATCACTTCATCCACCGAAATGCACGTGGCCGCCGGATACCCGCGATACCCGAGGAACGAGGGGATGGCCCCGCGTTCGCGGATCAGGCGCTCGCCCAGCGCGTCGAGTTCGCGCGTCGTCACGCCGGGCGCCACATGATCCGCCATGGCGCTCAGCACATCCGCCACAATCCGGTTCGCTTCGCGCAAAATCGCGATTTCACGCGCTGTGCGAATGGCAATCACGGTCAGCGTGCGGTCCCGGCCGCGGACACTATTTCTTCAATTTTTGCGAAGATGGCGTCTGGCGGGGCTTCCCCGTCAACCGTCTTCAAAATACCTTGCTTTTCGTAATAGGCGATGATCGGCTCCGTCGTCTCGTGATAGACGCGCAACCGTTCGCGTATGGTCGCTTCCTGATCGTCCTGCCGCTGGATGAGGGCTTCGCCGTCCACATCGCAGACACCTTCCTTTTTCGGCGGGCCGAACTGCAAATTATATATCGCGCCGCACTTCGGACACGACCGGCGCGCCGACAAACGGGCGACGATTACGTCGTCGTTCACATCCACGTTGATGGCCAAATCGAGGGTCTCGCCGCGGGATGACAACAATTGCTGAAAGGTTTCCGCCTGGGGCAGGGATCGGGGAAATCCGTCCAAGAGGTATCCGCCCGCGCAATCGCCCTGGGCAATGCGGTCGGCCACGATCTCGCAGGTCAACTGGTCCGGCACGAGTTTGCCGGCATCCATGTATTTTTTGGCTTCAAGGCCCAGCGGCGTCCCTTCCCGCAGGTTGGCGCGAAAGATGTCGCCGGTCGAGATATGCGGCAGTTTGTACGCTTCCGACATCCGTTTTGCCTGGGTGCCCTTTCCGGCGCCCGGTCCGCCGAGCATGACGATACGCAATCCCATGATCACCCTCTCCTTCCGCGCAGGCGGCGTCCTTTGGCCGAGAATCCGTCATAATGGCGCATGATCAGGTGTTGTTCGATCTGGCGCACGGTATCAAGCGCGACACCAACAAGGATCAGCAGGCTCGTTCCGCCGAAAAAGCCCACGATGGTCCAGTCGTACACTTGGAGAAACTTGTACACGATATTGGGCAGCAGCGCGACGACGGCCAGGAACAACGAACCCACGAGTGTGATTCGGACCATGACCGTGTTGAGATATTCGGCGGTGGCCTTGCCCGGCCGCACGCCCATGATCACGCCGCCGTATTTCTTCATGTTGTCCGCGATTTCGACGGGATTGAACGTAATCGCCGTGTAGAAATACGAAAAAAAGATAATCAGAATCGCATAAACCGCGTTGTAGAAGAATCCATTGTAGTCAAACCAATTTGTGATGAAATCCTCAATCGCGGGAATGGCGATCGCGCCATGCAGCATGCCCGGAAGCATCAGGATCGAACTGGCGAAGATGATTGGAATCACGCCGGCCTGATTGACGCGCAGGGGCAGGTAATTGCGCTGTCCGCCGAAAACCTTGCGTCCTTTGACCTGCCGCGGATATTGGACGGGAATGCGGCGCTGGCCGGTCGTGATCCAGATGGCGCCGGCGACGACGAGACCCAGCAGCGCCACCAGGATCAACGCCTGGAAAATGCTGAGTTGGTTCTGGCCGATCATTTGAAAGATACGGATGATGGCGTTGGGCAGCCGGGAAGCGATGCTAATGAAAATGATCAGGGAAATGCCGTTACCGAGGCCGTTCTCGCTAATCCGTTCGCCCACCCACATGATGAAGGCCGTCCCGGTCGTAAACGAGATGACACACATCAGCAGGAACCCGATCCCGGGGTTCGCCACGATGTCCTCGCCCTGATTCTGCAAGAACATGCCGATGCCGACCGACTGGATGATGCACAGGCCAATCGTGCCGTAGCGGGTGTACTCGGTGATTTTCTTCTGTCCTTCCTGGCCCTGTTTGGAAAGTTTTTCGAGCGCGGGCACGACGGCCACCAGAAGCGACAGGATAATCGAAGCGCTGATGTAGGGCATGATGCCAAGGGCAAAAACGGTCGCGTTGCTGAAGGCGCCGCCGCTGAAAATATCGTAGAACCCCAACAAGCCGCCGCCACCGCCGATCATCTTGGCCAAGGCGGCCCCGTCCACGCCGGGCGTGGGCACGTGCGCGCCCAACCGGTAGATGGCCAGCATGATGAGCGTAAACGTGATGCGGCGACGGAGTTCCGGAATTTTCCATGCGTTCCGGAACGCTTCGATTGGCTTCGACACCGCTTGTCCTCCTACTTGGTCCCGAGTTTGACGCACTCGACGGTTCCGCCGGCCGCCTCGATTTTCGCGCGCGCGCCGGGCGATACCGCCTGGACCTTGACCGTCAGTTTTTTGGTAAGTTCACCGCGACCGAGCAGTTTCACGCCGCCCCGTTCCGGATCCACGATCTCCCGGGCGATCAACGCGGCCGTGGTCACTTCCTCGCCCGCGTCGAACTTGCTCTCCAGCACGTCCACGTTGACTTCGGCCATCAGGAAGCGTTTTTCGTGATGGAAACCGCGCTTGGGAATCCGGCGGTGCAGCGGCATCTGGCCGCCTTCAAAGCCGGCCCGCGCCGAATAACCGGAACGTGCCTTTTGTCCCTTGTGGCCGCGTCCGGAGGTCTTGCCCAGCCCGGAACTTGGCCCGCGGCCCACCCGCGTGCGGGGCCGGCGGGCGCCGTCCGCGTTTTTCAGCGTGTTCAAATCCATGTGTTCCGATGTCCTTATTCGTTCTTCGATCGGACGCCGCAGGGGACGCCGTCGTTATTTCCCAAAGGATGCTACAAAATCTCGGCGACGTCGCGTCCGCGCATGGTCGCGTAGGTCTCGACGGTCTTGAGTTGTTTCAATCCGTCGAGCGCGGCCCAGACAACGTTGGTGGCATTGTTCGATCCGAGCGACTTGGTCAGGATGTTCTGATAGCCGGCGGCTTCGAGCACGGCGCGGACCGGACCGCCCGCCACGACGCCCGTCCCGAGCGAGGCGGGCTTCAACAGGACCGACGCGGCATCGCAGCGACCCACGACTTCATGCGGCACCGTCGTATTGACAATGGGCACTTCCATCATCGTTTTTTTGGCGCGTTCGATGCCTTTCCGGATGGCATCGGGCACTTCCAGGGCCTTGCCCATCGCCGCGCCCACGCGCCCTTTTCCGTCGCCAACCACGACCACCGCGCTGAAACTGAAGCGGCGTCCGCCTTTGACCACCTTCGCCACGCGGTAAACCTTCACCACGTGTTCGATGAATTCGGAGGGCGCTTCCTCGCGTTCACGCCGCTCGCCTCGATGCTCTCTCTTCGATGTACGCTCCGTGCTCAAGCTTGCCTCTCCTAGAATTCGAGTCCTGCCTCGCGCGCCGCATCCGCCAAGGCCTTGACGCGCCCATGAAACAGGCGGCCGCCCCGGTCGAAACATACCCGCGTGATGGCCTTTTCGCGCGCTTTTTCCGCCAAAGCCCTGCCAACCGCCTTGGCGCCTTCAATATTGCCGCCCGGGATCTTCAACATCACCGACGAGGCGGCCGCCAGCGTGTGGCCCGCTTCGTCGTCAACGATCTGGGCGTAAATGTGTTTCACCGAACGGAACACGCTTACGCGAGGCCGGTCGGCCGTGCCCGATACATGCTTGCGAATTCGGCGCGCACGCCGTTTCAACAGCACTTGCTTGCGATTCGTCTTTGCCATACCGTCTTATTCTCCTCAGCGCCCGCAACGCGATTGCGTCGCGGACAAGGGCTTATTTCGATCCAGCCTTGCCTTCCTTGCGCCGCACATATTCCTTTTCATACCGGATGCCCTTGCCTTTGTAGGGTTCGGGCTTGCGCCAAGCACGGATGTCGGCGGCTGTCTGGCCGACCAGTTCCCGATCAATGCCGGCGACCTTGATGGTGGTCGGTTCCGGCGCCGCGAACGAAATGCCTTCCGGCGGTTCGATCAGCACCGGATGGCTGTAGCCAAGCGCCAAGTTGAGCGCCTTTCCCTGCATGGAGGCACGATAACCGACGCCCTCGATTTTCAGGGTTTTTTCGAAACCCTGCGTGACGCCGGTCACCATGTTCTGGATGAGCGCGCGCGTCAACCCGTGCAGGGAACGATGAATGCCCTTGTCCGACGGGCGCGTCACAAGGATTTCCTTGTCTTGAACCGAAACGTTCATGTCGGGATGCAAATCCCGTTCGAGCGATCCCTTCGGCCCTTTTACCGTCAAGTGCGTTCCCTGCAAGGTCGCTTTCACGCCGTCGGGAATCACCACCGGCAATTTACCTATGCGAGACACAGTTCGAATCCTTCTCATTCACGCGTTGCGGTCTCCCGCCAGGGCGGGAGCATCCGCGCGGCTACCAAATTTCGCACAACACTTCGCCGCCGACTTTGGCCGCGCGGGCTTCCTTGCCCGTCATCACGCCCTTCGGCGTGCTCATGATGGAAATGCCCATGCCGCTGCGAACCGGCCGGAGTTCCTTGCTTTGCCGGTAAACGCGCAAACTGGGCTTGCTCACCCGGCGTAGCCCCTGAATCACGCAGGAGCGGTCGGGCATGTATTTCAACGTGACGCGCAATTGGCATCGCGGCGTTCCCCGCTCGGCCGTCAGCGCGTAGTCCCGGATAAAACCTTCGCGTTTCAGCACGGCGCAAATCTCCTCCTTAAGCCGGGAGGCGGGTATATCCACCGTGGGTTGCTCCGCCGTGATGGCGTTTCGCACACGCGTCAGCAAATCGGCAATCGGATCGCTCATCGACATTGTCGCAGTTCCTCTGTCCTACCAACTCGACTTCGTTACGCCGGGCAGTTTGCCTTCCAGGGCCAAATTGCGGAAACAGATGCGGCACAACTGAAATTTCCGCATGTAGCTGCGCGGGCGCCCGCACACCCGACAGCGGCGATACGCGCGCACTTTGAACTTCGGCGCTCTGTTGCACTTCATAATCAGTGACGTCTTAGCCACGATATCCTCCCGTTCTTTCCATTAGTCAAGCCACCGGCTCAATTCTGTTTTTCGCTGGTCCGGAACGGCATCCCGAACTTCCGCAGCAATTCGCGGTTCTCGTCGGGCGATCCTTTTCCGGCAATCACAAAAGTCACATTCATCCCGCGGACTTTTGCAATCGAGTCAATGTTCAATTCCGGAAAAATCGCCTGCTCGCGAAGGCCGAGCGTGTAGTTGCCCGCCTTGTCAAAACTGTTCGGCGAAATGCCGCGGAAGTCGCGGATTCGCGGAATCACCACGTTGAACAGACGGTCCATGAACTCGTACATCCGGTCGCCGCGCAACGTCACCATGCAGGCGATCTTCGCGCCTTCGCGCACTTTGAACCCCGCAATGGATTTGCGGGCCTTGGTCACGATCGGTTTCTGGCCCGTAATCTGGCTCAATTCGGCCACGGCCGCCTCGAGCAGGCGCGGTTCCTGCTGCGAATCGCCCACGCCCATGTTAATGACGATCTTTTCGAGGCGCGGCACTTCCATGAGGTTTGCATGGTTGAACTCCGTCCGCATCTCGTTCCGGATGGTCTTCAGGTATCGCTCTTTCATTCTTGCCGCCACAGCGCATCCACTCCTTGGGGCGTCCTATGCGCCCGCATCAATCGTTCAGGGTCTCGCCGTTGATCTTGTACACCCGCACGCGCGTGCCATCTTCAAGCCGTTTCATGACAATCTTGGACGGGGCGCCGGCCGCCTCGCACCACGGCATCACATTGGACATGTGAATCGGTCCTTCGCGCTCGACGATGCCGCCCTGCTGCTGGCGGTTGGTCGGGCGCGTGTGGCGCTTGATCATGTTGACGCCTTCGACCAGGAGGCGCGATTCCTTGGGAAACACGCGCAACACCCGGCCCCGCCGGCCCTTGTATTTGCCGGTGATTACCAATACCGTGTCGTTCTTTCGTATATTCATGTCCGTTTTCCTTGCATCAAACCACTTCCGGCGCAAGCGAAATGATGCGCATGAAGCCTTTTTCACGCAGTTCGCGCGGCACGGGGCCGAATATGCGCGTTCCGCGCGGTTCGTTTTGTGCGTTGATGATGACCGCCGCATTCGAGTCGAAGCGGATAACCGTTCCATCGGGACGCTGCGTATCCTTGCGAACACGCACGACAACCGCCTTGACCACGTCGCCCTTCTTGATTGCGGCATTGGGCAGGGCTTCCCGCACGCTTGCCGTGATGATGTCGCCCAGATGGGCGTAGCGGTGTTTCGACCCGCCCATCACCTGCATACACCGAATCCGCCGGGCGCCCGAGTTGTCGGCGACTTCCAGGTTCGAGTAAATCTGAATCATGGCCCTTCTTCCTCAGCCGGCGCCTCAGTCGGCGCGCTTTACGATTTCCACCAGCGTCCACCGCTTGGTTTTGCTCAGCGGCCGGGTCTCGCGAATGCGCACCACGTCGCCGACCTTGCACTCGTTGTTTTTATCGTGCGCCTTGAACTTCTTGGTCCGCTTGATCGCCTTCTTGTATAGGCGATGTTCGACCGGGCGCGTCACCGACACCGTGATGGTCTTCTGCATGGCGTTGCTCGTCACCACGCCGACGCGTTCCTTGTGGAGTCCGCGGGTATCCGTCACTTGTCCTTCCATGGTCAATGGCTCCCTTTCGACGCGGCCAGTTCGCGCTCGCGCAGAATCGTCAGAATCCGCGCGATATCCCGCCGCGCGTTGCGGGATCCGCGAACGTTGTCCACCACGCCTGTCGCCTGTTGCATCTTGAAATTCATCAGGGCGGCGCGCCGCTCGCGCAAGCGGTTTTCCAGCTCGTCCTGGGTCAATTCCCGAATGTCTCTCGCTTTCACGTCGTTTCTCCTGGCGCCGTTACACGCGTTTCACGAATCGCGTTTCGATCGGAATCTTATGGCCGGCCAGCCGGATGGCCTCGCGGGCCAATTCCTCGGCAACGCCTTCGATTTCAAACATCACACGGCCCGGCTTGATAACGGCGACCCAATACTCCGGGGCGCCCTTGCCTTTGCCCATGCGGGTTTCGGCGGGTTTCTTCGTGACCGGTTTGTCCGGAAACACGCGAATCCACACCTTGCCGCCGCGCTTGAGATGGCGGGTCAGCGCAATACGCGCCGCCTCGATCTGGCGCGCCGTCACCCAGCCCGCTTCCATCGCCTTCAATCCAAACTCGCCGAAATCCACCGACGTGGCGCCTTTGCTGAAGCCGGTCCGACGGCCTCGTTGTTGTTTGCGGTACTTGACTCTCTTCGGCATTAACATCGCGGTAATTCTCCACGTAGGGCCCGCGGGCCGTTATCTCGAACGGCCCGGCGCGCGTTCCCGGCGCCGTTGCGACATCGCGTCGGTGCCCGGGGTTCCAACATATTCGCCCGGCATCACTTCACCGTGATAGATCCAACATTTCACGCCAATGCAGCCGTAGGTCGTATGGCTGATCGCAAATCCGTAATCAATGTCCGCGCGCAGCGTGTGCAACGGCACGCTGCCCTCGTGCGCGTTTTCGGTCCGTGCGATTTCCGCGCCGTTCAACCGGCCCGACACGCGCAGGCGGATGCCTTTGGCGCCCAGCCGCATCGTGCTCTGCATGGACTTTTTGATCGCCCGCCGAAACGAAATGCGCCGCTGCAACTGCTGGGCGATGCTCTCGGCCACCAGTTGCGCGCTCAGTTCGGGGCTCAGCACCTCGTGGATGTTGATGAGCAATTCGCGGCCGGTGAGCATTTCGAGTTCGCTGCGCAACTTGTCCACTTCCGTGCCGCGCTGGCCTATCACCAGGCCGGGGCGGGCCGTGTAGATATGGACCTTCGCCTTGCGGCCCGCGCGCTCGATATCCACCTTGGCGACTCCGGTGTTGTACAGGCGTTTCTTGATGTAGTCGCGGAGTTTAAGGTCTTCATGCAGCAGTTCGGCATAATCACGCCCCGCATACCACACGGAACTCCACGTCCGAATGACGCCCAACCGGAACCCATTTGGATGAACTTTCTGACCCACAGGTGCTCTCCTCCAATTACTTGGCTGAATCCATGATGGACAAGGTCACGTGGCTTGTCCGCTTGCGAATGCGGCTGGCGCGGCCGCGGGGCTGCGGCTGGTAACGCCGCAAGGTCGGACCGCCGTCCACAAGCACTTTGCCAATCACCATGTCGTCCGTATTGATACGCTCGCGCTTCTCGGCGGCGAGGCTTTCCGCGTTCGCGACCGCCGACGCCAGCAGATGGTTCAAAATCGGCGCGCCGCGCTTGACCGCAAATTGCAGAATCGTGCGGGCATCCGAGACTTTTTTGCCGCGGATCATGGCCGCCACCAGCCGCACCTTGCGGGGCGCAATGCGCAGGAACTTCGCCCGTGCCGTATATACCGCCATGCCTGTAACCTCCTTGCCGTTCGTCCGTTAGCCCTTGGCCGAAGCCGCCGCCGCTTTCGTCCCCGAATGGCCGCGGAACGTGCGTGTCGGCGAAAATTCGCCCAGTTTGTGGCCTACCATGTTTTCCGTGACGAACACCGGGATAAACTTCTGGCCGTTGTGGACCGCAATGGTCAGTCCGACCATCTCCGGCGTGACCATTGAACGGCGCGACCATGTGCGGATTACGCGCCGGTCGCTGCCGCGCATTTGCGCCTCCACCTTCTTCCGCAGGTGATCGTCCACAAACGGACCTTTGCTAATCGAACGTGCCACCGATTCAATCTCCTTCGTTGCCGGCCGCCTGCCTTACTTGCCGCGCCGCCGGATAATATACGAGTTTGAGGGATTCTTCTGTTTCCGGGTTTTGTGGCCCTTGGTCGAAACGCCCCAAGGGGTCACCGGATGGCGCCCGCCCGACGTACGGCCTTCACCGCCGCCATGCGGATGATCCACCGGGTTCATGGCCACGCCGCGGACCTTCGGCCGCTTGCCCAGCCACCGAGAACGCCCCGCCTTGCCGAGGCTGATATTCAAGTGTTCTTCGTTGCCGACCTGGCCCACCACCGCGCGGCAGTCAATCAACACGCGCCGCATCTCGCCCGATGGAAGCCGAAGCACCGCGAAACGGCCTTCTTTCGCCAGCAACTGGCAGCCGTTGCCGGCCGAACGCGCCATCTGCGCGCCTTTGCCGGGGGTCAATTCGACGTTGTGCACCACCGTGCCGAGCGGCATGTTGCGCAGGGGCATGCAGTTGCCGACCTGGTATTCGGATTGGGGGCCGCTCATGACCGTCATGCCGACTTCCAGTTGCGCCGGCGCAATGATATAGCGCTTTTCACCGTCCGCATAGACGATCAGGGCCAGCCGGGCCGACCGGTTGGGGTCGTATTCGATGGCCGTCACTTTGCCCGGAACGCCGTCTTTTTCGCGGCGAAAATCCACGATGCGATACTGTTTCTTGTGGCCGCCGCCGCGCCGCCGCATTGTCACATGGCCGTGATTGTTGCGCCCGGCCTTTTCGGGATTCGGCATCAACAGCGCTTTTTCGGGTTCTTTCCGGGAAAGACCGGAAAAATCCGCCACGCTCATGAACCGCCGCGAAGGCGTCGTCGGTTTATGTTTCTTGATAGGCATCTCGCTACTCCTAGACCAGCTCGATCTCGTCGCCCTTGCGCAAGGTGACGATCGCCTTCTTCCAGTTGGGCCGGAAACCGGGGCGGCCACGCCCGCGCCGCCCACTCAATTTACCGTCGTAATTCATGGTGTTCACCGCCGTGACCTTGACGTTGAACATCTGTTCGATGGCGTCGCGAATCTGGCGCTTGTTCGCCCGGGGGTCCACCCGGAACGTGTAATGTTTCTTGGATTCGCGCTGGATTGTGGATTCTTCCGTAATCAGCGGACTCTTGATGATGTAAAAGGGATTCGTGTTCATGCCAACCGCTCCTCGAGCACGGCGAGGGCATCGCGAACGATCACCACCCGCTCCGCATCCAGCACATCCACCGTATTGAGATCAGACGCCGTGCGCACGGCCACGCGCGGAATATTACGCGACGACAACATCACATTGGCGTCCACTCCCGCCGTGACAAAAAGGGTCTTCCGGCGATCGGGCGCAATCAGGCCAAGCATTTCAACGAATGGCTTGGTCTTGGGCGCGTCAAACGTCAACGCATCCAACACGCACAGCGCCTCGTTGCGCACCCGGTCGCTCAACACGCAACACAAGGCCTGGCGCTTCCAGCGCACGGGCACATTTTGCCGATAGTCCCGCGGATGCGGGCCAAACACGGTGCCGCCGCCCCGCATCTGGGGTTCGCGCGTGCTGCCGTGCCGGGCGTTGCCGGTGCCTTTCTGGCGGTACGGCTTTTTTCCGCCCCCGCTGATTTCGCGGCGGGTCTTCGTCGCGGCATTTCCCTGGCGGCTCGCGTTGAGTTGAGCCACGGCCACGCCACGCACCAGCGCCTCGTTCGGCTCGACGCCGAACACCGCATCGTTCACTTCGACAGGCTCAATCTCCCGCCCGTCCATCGTATAGGCTTTTACCGACGCCATAATTACTTCGCCCCTTTCTTGGAGCCCGCCGCGGCGGCCATCGCTTTGACGCTTCTCTTCAGGACGATGACGCCGCCCGGAGCGCCGGGGACGCTTCCGCGCACCGCGATAAGATTCTTGGCGGGGTCCACGTTCACGACTTCAAGGTTCTGCGTGGTCACGCGCTCACAGCCCATGTGGCCCGGGAGCGTCTTGCCCTTGATCACATGGCCGGGACTGGCGCTTTGTCCAATCGATCCGGGCCGGCGATGGAAATTCGATCCATGCGTGCCCGGGCCGCCGCTCCAGCCGTGGCGTTTCATGCCGCCCGCAAAACCCTTGCCTTTCGAGGTTCCGCTCACATCCACACGATCGCCCACCTTGAAAATGTCCGCGCGCACTTCATCGCCCGGTTTCAAGGGATCGTCCTGTTCCACGTGAAATTCTCGAAGGGTCCGTTTGGGGTCCACCCCGGCCTTGCCAAAATGCCCCTGGAGGGGTTTTGTCAGGCGGCGCTTATTCGCCTGGCCAAAGCCCAGCTGAACCGCCTCATACCCTTCATGGGCCTTGGTTTTCCGTTGGACAACCGTGCAGGGACCTGCTTCCAGGAGGGTCACTTCAATCCAGCGGCCATCCTCGGTAAAGATCCGGGTCATTCCCAGTTTTTTGCCCAATAGTCCGTTCAACATGCTTCGCAATCCTTCACCGCGCGCCGCAGCCCCGGCCATGCCGGGCGTCCGGCGTCACTGCGCGCGGAGTTCCGCGCGCTTTGGCGCTTATTGCTTGATTTCCACGTCCACACCCGCCGGCAAATCCAGTTTCATCAACGCATCCACGGTCTGCGCCGTCGGATTGATGATGTCCAGCAACCGCTTGTGGGTGCGTGATTCAAACTGCTCGCGCGACTTTTTGTCAATGTGCGGCGAGCGGTTCACGGTAAATTTCGACACGGCGGTCGGCAGCGGAATGGGGCCGTTGATGCCCGCCCCGGTGCGCTGGGCCGCCGATACGATTTCCTGCGTGGACTGATCCAACAGCCGGTGGTCGTATGCCCTTAGCTTGATGCGAATTTTGTAACCGTCCGCCATGATGTTTCTTTCTCCAAAACCTGCCGACTGCCCGTGTTACTCGATAATCTTCGAGACGACGCCCGCGCCGACGGTCCGTCCGCCTTCGCGGATCGCGAACCGAAGCTCTTCGTTCATCGCGATCGGCGTGATCAA